>Ga0210409_10002740_pt1 | contig 20544 bp, 21 predicted proteins | sample IncBWH17MmetaG_FD_161649 | JGI IMG/M metagenome (GOLD analysis project Ga0210409, IMG submission 161649) | Forest soil microbial communities from Barre Woods Harvard Forest LTER site, Petersham, Massachusetts, United States - Inc-BW-H-17-M | ecosystem: Environmental > Terrestrial > Soil >...
GACAACTCGCCGAATCCATGGCGAAATCCGATGGCTATCTTTTCAAGCCCGAGGCGGCCTACCGCGTCCGGCGCAGCACGAATCCGGACACTCCAATCCCGCCCGACGAACCGGCTGGCGAGAATCCTCCGGACGGCGCGATTCTTGACTACTTCCTGGCGCAGCCTGCATCTGGCCTAGTAACTCTTGAGATCGTTGATGCGGAAGGCAAGATTGTGCGCCGCTTTTCCGGTACAGACAAGCCGGAGGTAACCCAGGCTGAACTGGAGAAGCAACTGATTCCGTTGTACTGGATCCGGATGCCGAAGATTCTTTCGGCAAGCCCCGGAATGCATCGCTGGGTATGGGATTTGCATTATCCCTCGCCTGCTTCCTTGCAACACCAGTATCCGATTTCGGCCATTCCCTACGACACGCCGAGAACGCCGCAGGGCCCGATCGCGCTGCCGGGAGAATACACAGCTCGACTCGCCGTGAACGGACACACCTTCACAGCATCGCTGACGATGAAGATGGACCCACGGGTAACTGCGTCACCCGGCGACCTCGAAAAACAATTCGATTTGGAAGTGCATCTGGCCTCGGAGTTGACTGTCAGCACGGAAGCGGTCACGCAGGCGCGTTCTGTCGTCGATCAGCTTCACAAGCTCGGAAACCAATCCGGCGCGCTGTCGGAATCGATTAAAGCTCTCGATCAGAAAGTGGGAACGATCCTGCGAGGGCCGACTCCGGCCGTCCCCGGGGCATCAGAGCCAACTCTGACTCGTGCGAGTGCCGCTGTCGACGCGCTCTACACCAGTGTTGGACAGGCAGATGCCGCGCCAACTACGGCGCAAGTAAACGCCGCGGCGGATACCGAGCGTGATCTTTCCGGGTTAATAAAACGGTGGGAGGAAGCAAAGAATTCCGACCTGCCGGCCCTGAATCGACAACTCAAGAGTGCCAACTTACCTGAGATTCATCTCGAGTCGAAGGCTCCAATCGATGAGAGCCAGGCCGATATCGAGTAAACGCATGATCAAATCATTCGGCAATTAGCAGGTTTTCCGCGAACGGCCATTCTTCATCAATCCACTGTGCGTCACAGCGGAAGCCTGCCTGCTCAGCAATTCGAAAGACTTCGGCGAGAGAGTATTTGTGACTGCTCTCCGTCCAGATGGTTTCGCCTTCAAAGAAGGTAACCGACAAGGAAGCAGCAGGTATGCTGACGATTTGTTTCTTGCGGGAACGAAGGTGCATCTCTACACTACCCACGTCCTGATTGAACCGCGCCACGTGTTCGAATTGCTCGACGACGAAGTCGGCATCAAGTTCCCGATTGATTCGTCCAAGAAGGTTCAAATTGAAGGCCGCCGTCACGCCGAGCGGATCATCATACGCATCGAGCAGTTGACGAATCGGTTTCGCGAGGTCGGTACCCAGGAGCAACGCGTCGCCCGCTCGCAGGATCTGCCGCATTTGACGCAGGAACTGTACGTCTGCCGGATGCTCAAAGTTGCCAATCGTGCTCCCCAGGAACAGGACCAGCAACTGCTCCCCGGCCTGGCGTTGAGCCGCCACCTCCAACAGTCCATCAAGATATTCGCGCTCGAAACCGACGATGCTCACCGAATCAATGTCACCCAGTTCGCGTTCGCACATCGTGAGCGCCGCCCGCGAAATCTCGATTGGGCAATACGAAATGTGCTGATGACGGCTCAGCGCTTCGAGCATCCACCGCGTCTTCTTGCCGCTACCGCTGCCCAATTCGGCCACCACGGTCGGAGGAGTGAGTCTCGCCACGATGTCCTCCGAATGCCGGCGCAGCAGGCGCTCGTCAGCACGAGTCAATCCGTACTCTGGCAGGACGCTGATGACCTCGAAAAGCGCGGACCCAACGCTGTCGTACAAATATTTCGAAGGCAGTTCTTTCTGCCCGGATTTGGTCAAGCCCAGGCGCACATCGGTGATGAGATCGGAATTTGTGCCGGTAGTAAAAGCCTGCGTCAGCATGCTGTCCTCCGAAATCAATTAGTTGCTCACACAACGAAATCCCGTGTAAACATATTGGTAGTGAAGCTGGAACCAGTTGCGAAAAGAGCGGCGCAGCATGCACGCGGCCGTGCGCGCTGACCCACCTTTCATCACGTAGTGCTTGCCATCAAAGAAGTCCGCGGAGTATCCCGGATAAAACGAAAATCGCTGGAAGCCGGGAAATGGCTCGAACCGGCTCCATGTCCACTCCCACCCATTGCCCAGCAAATCAGCGACGCCGAAAGCGCTCTGGCCCTCGGGAAATTCGCCGACTGAAGTCGGGTCCCAGCTATTGAAATCAAAGTTTCCTTTGACCGAGGTCGGCGACTCAGTGCCCCACGGAAATGGTCTCTCAGTATTCGTCTTTGTTCCGTAAGCGGCTCGATGCCACTGCGCTTCGGTCGGCAACGACTTCCCTGCCCAGCGAGCATACGCGCTGGCCTCGGCTTGGCTCACATACACAGGCCAGTCCAGAGGCAAAGGGATCTCGTCGAACATGGTGCGGCAATACCAACGGTCACGAGTCCGGCTCCAAAACACAGGATGGAGAACGCCCTGCGCGGATCGCCACTTCCAATCCTCTTCCGTCCAGCAGGCAGGATTCTCGTAGCCCCCCGCCGACACGAAATCAAGGTACTGACCGTTCGTCACTTTATACTTATCGATTGCGAACGCCGTGACGTCGACGGTCTGCGCCTCATATTCGTTGTCCCAACCAAACGCGCTCTTATCGTCCCGGGAGAGTCCAAGTGTCACGCGCCCGGCGGGAATCTCGATCATTGTGGGTGAAATTGGGGGAACAATCAGTTCGGGCTTGCGTTGCTTTCGAACTTTACGATCAAGCGGCAACTGGTGCAGCATGTAGGCTAGCGTTTCTGCATGCATCAGCCGATGCTCGATCGCCACGTCGAGCAATATCTCGGCAGAATAATCCGCACCAACTGGATTAGAAGTCCAATCGGCGGATGTTAGTGCTGCCAGCCCTTCATCAATGCTTCCGCGGATTCGCTTGACGTAATGTCGAGCATCCGCGACCGAAGGCCAATCGATCGGTTGGTCGGATGGAAGAGCTCCATTCACTGGATCAATCCCGACGGCGAATAAGCGGTCGAAGTCGGCATGGAAAGTCTTGAGACCCAGAACTCGCTCGCGCAAAAGATTCCAATCGAATGCTTCCAAATGACCGAGATAAAAAATGATCCGATGTCTTTCTGGAATAGGCCGCTCGTAGAGAGAGTCGGGGCGGACAATGTCAAAAATCTCATCCGCTCGAACCCGAGCCTCGGACAGCCGCTCAAGGAGTTGGTGCGGAACTTCGACTTTTTTTGCCGCGACGAGCATCTTTGCCTCCAAAGTCGCTTGTTGACGCTAAGTTCACGAACTGCGCTTCCCCTCGAAATCAATGCGCAGCTTTTCCCCAGCCAGCTCGTTCTCTGTATTTACCTGCGCCTGCACTATCAGGCGGGCTGCGGTCCCCGGGGTCTCTTGTCCTGCCATCCAGCAAATGCGCTTCAACCTTAGATGCCCGTCTGCACCGGTAGGTACATTGATTTTGTGCAATCGCGAATCTTGGCGAAATCGTCTGGCAAATGAGCAAGATACGCGGCGCTAATATAGAGAACTTGCAACCCATTCCCTCGTCGTGGCTGGAAGTGCAGTAAAATGTGTACTTCTTTTTCGGATCGTGTTTCTCCTCAGGAGGACATATGAACGTGCAGACGATAGCTCCTGCCCTGTGGCCAGAATTACCACTTGAAGCTTGGAAGGACACCTACGCGACCCTGCACATGTGGACCCAGATCGTGGGCAAAGTCCGCTTGGCTCTATCTCCAAGACTCAATCATTGGTGGGAAGTACCGCTGTACGTCACTTCGCTCGGGCTCACAACCTCTCCGATCCCCTACGGCAGTGAGATTTTTGAGATTCAGTTCGATTTCATCCACCACAAACTGGTCATTCGGACGAGTAGGGATGCGGAAAAAGTGATGGCGCTGGCGCCACGATCCGTTGCTGATTTTTACAGGGAATTCATGCATTGCCTGAACGCACTCGACATTCACGTGAAAATTTGGAAGATGCCGTGCGAAGTTCCCGACCCGATTGCCTTTGACAAGGATACAGAGCACGCTTCGTACGACCCGGAATACGCAAACCGGTTCTGGCGGATCCTTGTCCTCACCGACGAGATTTTCAAGGAATTTCGGTCACGCTTTATCGGCAAGAGCAGCCCAGTGCATTTCTTCTGGGGCAGCTTCGATCTTGCAGTCACGCGCTTTTCAGGTCGAAGGGCACCACCGCGAGAAGGGGCAGACCCGGTCACCCGAGAGGCATACTCCCACGAAGTGATCAGTGCCGGTTTCTGGCCCGGCGGTGGAGATATCAAGGGCCCGGCATTCTACGCCTACGCCGCTCCGGAACCGGCGGGGTTCGGCGAAGCCCGCATCGCCCCAGCGAACGCTTTCTATCATCCCCAGATGCATGAATTCTTTCTGATGTACGACGACGTCCGGAGTGCCGCATCGCCGAAGGCCGCGCTCCTGGAATTCTTGCAGACCACCTACAACGCAGGGGCAAGGCTCGGGAAATGGAATCGCGAAGAACTGGAGCGGCCAGCGGCTTGACCGATGATCACGTCCAGCCAGCCGATCGAAGCTTGAGCAATGCAAGAGGTGCTACGGGAACGTTTGCTCGGGATGGACGGTCGCTCCGCTTCTCGTAAACTCAAATCTCAGAATCCATTCGCTCGGCACACCCCGCCCATCCACCTGGGGCGGTTTGAATTTCCACTGCCGCGCTGCCTCCAGAGTCCGCTCCGCAAAATACTTGCTCGGTCCTCGAGAGTCGAACTTCGCCAGCACCGCATTCCCGGATGAATCCACGGTAAGTTTAATCCTGATCTTCAGCTTGCCATGAACGGTTCTCAAAGCACTATTCGATACCTCGGGCATAACCTGGTGGGCCACTGCACCCTGAGTCCGAGCGCCAGTGGAATTCTTCGCAGTGACAGGCGGAGCATTCGCGGAAGCAGGCGAACTGGGAGCTTGCTGCTTATTTGAGTTCTGACCCGGCGTGTTCTGCGCGGACCGTCCAACTTCGGCGTTCTGTTGAGATGCTGCCTGCTCGCCGCTCGGACGATGATGCAACACTTTGGAGCCCAAAACCACCACCAGCACTAGTCCGGCTGCGATCGCAAGCGCCAGGTAACCCCGCTTCGTAAACGATCTTTTGGGCTGAACAGTCTCTTTCTCCTGAGGCGCGACAGGAGCCTGATTCAACCTTTCCGCGATTTCAGAAACCGTCCATCGCTGCTGCGGGTTCCGTCGCAAACAGTGACTGGCAATATCGAAAAACGGCACAGTTTCTGGCAACACCAGTTCTGCCTGCTCGGCTCCCTTCCAGACCGGCGGATTCTGAGTTAGAGCTTCGACCAAGGTTACGCCCAGCGACCAAACATCAGCAGCGGGCGCCATGCCTGCACCGTCCGCAATTTCCGGCGCCGCGTAGCCGTTCGTTGCGCCCAGAACCCGGCTCGATTCGCCAACTCCGCAAAGTCCGTCGCTCGAAATCTTTATGAGATCGCCCACCGCCATAACGTTTGCTGGCTTGATGTGGCCATGCACGAAACCTTTCGCATGAATGTAAACCAGGGCATCGAGAAGAGGCCGGAGCGTGTCCCGTGCTTCCTCGGGGGTGAGCGGTCGATAAGGAAGAATCTGCGACAGGCTTTCTTCGGCGTATTCGGTCACGGCGTAAAGCAGCTGCGTACCCTCGATCTCACAGTGGCCCGTTTGAAAGAGGCGAAGCAAGTGAGGATGGGATAATTTCGCAGCCAGTTCCCACCAGGAGACTTGAAGTTCAGGATTCTCAGCATTGGCCAGAATAAGTTTGATCGCCACTTCCTGAGGTTCGCGATCCGTTCGCTTGGTGAGAAACACAGCGCTGCGCTCCGAGCCGCCCAGATACCGCAGCAACGGGAACTCCTCATTGACGACTTGGCCTTCCCACTTCTTCCAGGCCTCGGGCATTCTCCTCCACCGTCTACCGCTTATGCGGGTCAAGGTATTGTAACCGAGCAGACGTGCCGCGCCCGGATCAGCGTGCTTACTTCATTTTATTGTCGGGGAATGCCGGGCTTCATAAGCAGCGATATCGGATTCATGTTTTAGAGTGAGTCCGATGTCGTCCAGCCCTTCTAGCAGGCAATGACGCGTGAACTCGTCGATCTGGAATGCAGCGGACAATCCACGATCATCGTGGACTTTGCACTGATCGAGATCGACAGTGATCTCATAGTTGGGATGCTCTGCCGCCCGCCATGCGATCTCGGCGACTTCGTCTTCGCTCAAGACAACGGTCAGCACGCCGTTCTTCACGCAATTGTTGGCGAAGATATCAGCGAACGATGGTGCGATGAGGACACGGAAACCGAAATCTTCCAACGCCCAGACGGCATGTTCTCGCGAAGATCCGCAACCGAAATTCTTTCCCACGACCAGAACACTTGCGCCCACATAGCTGGGATGGTTCAGAACGAATGACGGTTCGTCCTTGCCGTCACCGGCGCGACGCCAATCGAAAAATAGGAACTCACCGAAGCCGGTGCGCTCGATTCGTTTCAGAAATTGCTTGGGAATGATCTGGTCGGTGTCCACGTTGGCCCGATGGAGCGGCGCGACGCGACCTTTATGGGTGCGAAAAGGCTTCATAGTTACCTCAAACTCTTCCCATTAGCGGTTATTCGACTAACTGCCAAGCGTTCAGTTTCGCGACCTTCTTCCTTTGTGTGCCTTTGTATCCTTTGTGGTTGATGAAGTGCAAATGTTTAAACCACAAAGGACACAAAGGTACACAAAGGATTTTTATGAAAACTTCACGTCCGCGCCGAACTCCTCCTAGTCAAGTCTCCTCAACGAAAATGCCAATTTCGAATATCTGTAAAGTGTCCGGCGATCGCGGCCGCGGCAGCCATCATCGGACTCACCAGATGCGTACGCCCGCCGCGTCCCTGGCGGCCTTCAAAATTGCGATTGCTTGTCGAAGCGCATCGTTCGCCAGGCTGCAGAATATCCGGATTCATCCCCAGACACATCGAGCACCCGGATTCTCTCCATTCGAACCCTGAGTCCAGAAAAATCCTGTGCAGGCCTTCCTGCTCCGCCGCGTGCTTCACCGCTTGCGATCCAGGTACGACCATGGCCCGCACTCTGGGAGCAACGTGATGTCCCTTGGCGACCCGAGCCGCAGCCCGCAGGTCTTCCAGCCGCGAGTTGGTGCAAGAGCCGATAAAAACGCGATCCACTGAAATGTCTTCGATACGAGTGCCCGCTTCAAGTCCCATATATTCCAGCATGCGCTCGACCGCGGGACGATCCGCAGGCATCTTCAAATCCCGCAATTCAGGAATACGTCCATCGACTGGCGCGATCATCCCCGGATTCGTGCCCCAGGTAACGAACGGCGCCAGTTGCGAAGCATCAATTTCCGCGACCGCGTCATATCGTGCCCCCTGATCGGAAGCCAGCCCTCGCCAGCGCGCGACCGCTTCGTCCCAATCCCGCGGGACAAAGCGCCGGCCCTTCATGTAAGCAAAGGTAGTCTCATCGGGGGCGATCATCGCGGCTCGCGCACCAGCCTCAATGCTCATGTTGCACAAAGTCATCCGGCCTTCCATGGAAAGGCCGCGAACCGCCTCACCCGTGTACTCGATCACGTGGCCGGTGGCGCCGTCGATCCCAATCTGTCCAATCACGCCCAGCGCAAGATCTTTCGCGCTCACTCCCTCTCCAATCTTGCCACGAACTTCGATGCGCATGGTCCGCGGCTTGCGCTGAGGGAGACACTGCGTAGCCAGCACATGCTCGACTTCCGAAGTCCCAATGCCGAAGGCAAGCGCCCCAAACGCACCATGCGTGCTGGTGTGGCTGTCGCCGCAGACGATCGTCATCCCCGGCTGAGTTAATCCAAGTTCCGGACCGATCACGTGCACGATGCCCTGATCGGACGAATCCATGTCGAACAGAGGCACGCCGAAATCCCTGCAATTCTGCTGCAAGGCTTGAATCTGACGCGCCGCAATGGGATCAGTGATGGGCGTGCCGCGAGGCTCGGTCGGAATGTTGTGATCGACGGTCGCGACCGTGCGCTTAGGTTGGCGCACTTTGCGGCATGCCACACGCAATCCTTCGAAGGCCTGCGGCGAAGTGACCTCGTGCACCAGGTGCAGATCGATGTAAAGCAGCGGCAGTCGTCCTTGCGGAACACAGACCACGTGCTCGTTCCAGATCTTGTCAAACAGCGTGAACTTCTCAGCCATGGTTTTGGATTGATCCAATCTAACTCGCGAGCGGCCGTTTTTCAAAGGGCGGCGGACCTTGCGGCCTATTCTCGGACCTAATATTTGTTAACTGGCATCCACCGCCCGATCTTTTGCAATGATAATGATAATGATAGGGTTTGGGCCAATCCACCTCAGATAATGCGCGTCTTGATTTGTGTTCGCCACCGCTCGACCCTAGGTCACCTTGTAGAGTCGCAAGGGAAATACTGTGCCGTAACGGAGGAAATCGTGGTCGGTAGTGAAAACCTGCCAGCCCCGGCGAAGCGCGGCGGCGCAAATGAGGAAGTCGATCGCAGATCCAGCGATGCCTCGCGCGCGGCACTGATTGTTCAGTCGAGCGGCTTCTTCATAGTCGGCGACGTCTAACGATACCTGCTCAAAGGCTCGGAGTTGGTCCCGTAGCTTCCTGAAGCTGGCTTCTTCGCGCAGGCCGGAGAGTAGTTCCTGGCGGACTGGACCCACAAGTTGAGCGCGCCCGTCATGAATGAGTTCTCGCAAAGCTTGAGTGAAGCGCTGCTCGCGCGAGTTCAGGTCTGCATCTTTGCGGCGCAGAGCAAGCGACCATATGGGCGTGTCCACCAGTACCAGCATGATCAGGAGCGCTTTCTGCCGCGCTCCGCTTTGTAGTCGTACTTAGGATCGAAGTCGAAGCTGCCAAATGCATCGAGAATGCGGAGCTGTTTTCGGCGCAACACGTATTCCGCCAAAGCGGCGTTGACGGCTTCCTTTTTTGTTTTGTGGCGGCCGGCGCGGCGGGCTTCCTCGATCAGGTTATCGTCGAGAGCGAGATTCGTCGCCATGTGTAGAGTATTACACAATTGAGTGTGTAAAGAAAGAGTTTCGCAGTGGGATTTTCATCCCGCTGCACTTACCGTTTCAACTCTGTTACCAAAGTAATCTGGCAGCCAACTCGAGAGACGAGCAAAATGGTGGGCCTATTTGAACGGGGCCCGAGATCGCGAGTTGATCTTTCCCCCGGGGAGCGGTTTCATGATCGAGCGCAGAGTTGACCATCTGACGCGCAAGCGAGTAGCGGAGATGTCTCCAGAAGAAATGAGACGTGCCTTACTAGTTTCCGAAAGGACAGGTGGCCCGAACCGGCGCGCTTTTGACGACGGCCCGGCGAGCCCGTTCATCGCCATGAGCGATGTCGACGGCCTGAAGGCGTTGAACGACCAATACGGTTACTCCGCCGGCGACATACTCATCCGCAGATTTGCCGAGGTACTCACATGCGCTGGCTTAGACGCATATCACGACAAAGGCGATGAGTTCCTCTGCAAGGGAGAGTCCTATCAGGAACTAAACCTCAAACTGACGGAGGCACAGCAGCGTTTGCGGCACGAACCTTTTGCAGTTTGCGGATTGGACGGTCGCATCACCACTATCGAGGGAGCCGATTTTTGCTTCGGGATCGGCACCAATCTGGAGGAAGCCGAGGTTTCTCTGAAGCATCAGAAAGAGCTGCAGAAGGTGTCGAAGTAAGGCTGCCGGAGGGTTTTGTTCTTCTAGCGCGCCGCTAAATCCCACAATATCAGAGGTTTTGCTGCCTCCCCCGGCTGTAACCGGGCCGCGGTTACCGTAGATTTCCATATAGCCTGAAAGTGCCATTCCCGCCCGACTTGCCTACTGCTACATTAGTCCTCGAGCAGACTTCGGGGGAGGGCTGCTTCGACGAACGTCCCAGAAACTCTAACGAGTGCTGGGGCGTTTTGTTTTGCACCCGAATGTAGCGTCGGCGTCCAGGCCCGTGCGAACTCAAAAATGCCTTCAGTGTTCTCGTTGAAAGCGGTATCTTCCGCGCCGCTCCCGCGCAATGGTCTCAGCCACTTTCAGGAATGCACGTGCGGCGTGCGACAAACTCGCGGATTTGCGATAAATCAATCGCAGCTTGCGGTGCAGGCGCAACTCGCGTACGGGGATGCGAATCAGTTCGCCGTGAGCCAGTTCGTTTTCCACACTGATTTCGGGGACCAGCGCGACTCCGTTGCCCATCACTACAAAGCGCTTGATCGCTTGCAGGGTAGGCAGTTCGATGTCCATGTGCAATGGCGTTTTGTGCCGCCTGAAGGCCTGAATCACTTTTTCGCGATAGGGCGACGCCACATTGTGCGCCACAAACGACTCCGCCCCCAGTTGCCGGATGCTGACCTGACGCGCACTAGCCAGCGGATGACTCGGAGGAACCACGAAAATCAGCTCGTCCAGGTAAACAACCGTCGCACAAAGCTGCGGCTCCTGCGGATCGTACGTGAGGACTCCAAGCTCGGTGCTGTGCCGCATTACGTCGTCCGGAATGTGGCTGCCCAGCGAGCGCCGCACCGTGATTCTGATCATCGGGTGCAGGCGGCGAAATTCCGCCAGCACCGGCAGCAGATACAGCGCGGTGAATTCATTGGCCGCGATCGCCAGTTTGCCTTTCTGCAGCTCTCGTAGTTCCACCAGCGCTTCCTGGGCGTCTCCGCGCAGGTTCAATAATCTCTCCGCGTATTCCTGGAGCACGCGGCCAGCGTCGGTCAGCACGCCTTCCCGCGACGAGCGATCGAACAGTGGTTCGCCCAGTTCGTCTTCGAGTTTGCGGATTGACTGGCTTACCGCCGACTGCGTTCGGTAAAGCTTTTCGGCCGCGCGAGAGAATCGCCCCTCCCTGGATACTGCCAGAAACACTTCGAGTTGCGCCAGATCCATCGACCCCATTCCTTTAGCAGAACTTAAAGCCTCATTAGCTCCGCTTATGATGATAACTATAACTAATGATAATTGAAGGATTATAAGCTTGCTTAATACCCCTGTCTACGTAGGATTGAGTCTTAATCCCTAGGAGGGCCCGCGATGGAACGCATCACGATTTTCGACACGACTCTGCGCGATGGCGAGCAGTCGCCCGGTTGCAGCATGAATGTGCCGGAGAAACTGCGCATGGCGCATCACCTCGACCGCTTGGGCGTCGATGTGATCGAGGCTGGATTTCCCATCGCGTCCGAAGGTGACTTCGCCGCCGTGCAAGCCATCGCCGCGGTCGTGCGGCGTCCGATTATCGCGGGTCTTGCGCGCGCCTGCTCCAAGGACATCGAACGCGCCTGGCAGGCCATTCAAGGCGCCGCCCGCCCACGCATTCATGTGTTCCTCGCCACTTCCGATATCCATCTGAAATACAAGCTTCGCATTTCACGCCAGCAGTGCCTGGAACAAGCCATTGAAGCCGTAAGCCTGGCCAAGAGTTTCTGTGACGATGTGGAATTTTCTCCCGAAGACGCCACTCGCACCGATCCCGAGTTCCTGTGTCAGGTCGTCGAGGCCGTCGTAGCCGCAGGCGCCACCACGGTAAATATTCCGGACACGGTTGGATATACGACGCCCGTGGAATTCGGCGAGCTGATTTGCACCATCCGTGAAAACGTTCGCGGAATCGAAAATGTCACCATCTCCGCCCACTGCCACGACGATCTCGGACTTGCCGTCGCCAACTCGTTAGCGGCAATCGCGGCCGGAGCCAGGCAAGTGGAATGCACCATCAATGGCATCGGCGAACGCGCGGGGAATGCGTCGCTCGAGGAAATCGTTATGGCCATGCGCGTACGGCCCGACCGGCTTGCCTACCAGACCGAGATCGTGAGCGAGGAATTGTTCCCCGCAAGCCAGATGCTGAGCGAGATCACGGGAGTTGCGGTCCAACCCAACAAGGCAATCATCGGGCGCAACGCCTTTGCCCATGAAGCCGGGATTCACCAGGACGGCATGCTCAAGAATCCCTTGACCTACGAAATTATGACCCCGCAATCGGTCGGCGTGCCCGACTCGAAGCTGGTGCTTGGAAAACATTCGGGACGCCACGCACTGGGCCTGCGCTGCGAACAATTGGGACACCACTTCGATCGTCATCAACTCGACGAAGTCTACCGGCACTTCGTAGTGCTCGCGGATCGGATCAAGCAAGTCGAGGATGCTCATCTGCTCGAACTGATCTCTGCAATTCAGAAAGACCGCGCCGCTGCAGCCGACGACCGGGCACAGGTGAGATCGATTCCGCTCGACGTCCCGGCGTTCGCGGCTGCGCGCCCAGACAGCGGACATGGACATTCCAAGCTTTTGCGTTCGATGTCTGTTTCAAGCGGAGCGGGACTTGCGAGTTTCCCTCTGAATCCGATGCCAGAACATCACGGCGATCAGGAAGATTATTTGTGGGGCGTGTGACGTAGCCATACCCACGTAGCCCCGGATGCCCCCGTCCGGGCAGCGAGCGAAGCTCGCCACAATTTCGCGAAAAGGCACGGCTTCCCAGATGTTGCGGGAAAATCCGGTTTTGGGTGGCGCAGCGCTTCAGCGCTGCGGTAAATTCTTTCAAATCACGAAGCGCACGGAGCATTCTTCAACCAAACTCACCCGCCTGATTCCGCGCCCGCACTACAATAGAACCCATGCTCCTGAAGATCGCTATCCTCCCCGGAGACGGCATCGGTCCCGAAGTCACGGATGAAGCCCTTCGTGTTCTCGAAGCCGTCGCCGCCACCTTCGCTCACGAACTCAGCCTGAAGAAAAAAGATGTCGGCGGTGCCGCGTATGCCAGCAGCCATGATCCGCTGCCACAAGATACGTTGCAAACTTGTCTTGCCTCCGGCGCCGTGCTCCTGGGCGCAGTCGGAGGCCCGGCATTCGACAATCTCCCAAAAGAGCTGCGCCCCGAAAAGGGTTTGCTTCGATTGCGCAAGGAACTTGGCGCCTTCGCTAATCTGCGCCCGGCAGTCTGCTTCCCGGCGCTCGAAGATTGCTCCCCGCTTCGCCCCGAAGTGGTTCGAGGCACTGACGTCCTGATCGTGCGCGAACTGTTGGGTGGAATCTATTTCGGCGAGCCCCGTTCGACCGAGGGCGCCGTTGGCAGCCGCACTGCGATCGATACCATGCGCTACCGCGAACCGGAAATCGAGCGCATTGCGCGCGTCGCTTTTGAATTAGCCCAGTCTCGTCGCCGCCGCGTCACGTCCGTTGACAAAGCGAACGTCCTCGATTGCTCCCGGCTCTGGCGCGAAGTGGTCACCCGCGTGGCCCAGCAATATCCCGAGGTGCAACTCCGCCACACCTATGTGGATTCAGCCGCCATGGCTCTGGTCTCCGCTCCCACGGACTTCGACGTTCTGCTCACAGAAAACATGTTCGGCGATATACTCTCGGACCAGGCCGGCGCCATCGTAGGCTCGATCGGGGTGCTGGGATCGGCCTCCATCGGCGGACCTGTCGCGCTCTACGAACCAGTCCACGGTTCCGCACCGGACATTGCCGGAAAAGGAATTGCAAATCCTCTAGGCGCCATTCTTTCGGTCGCAATGATGCTTCGCTACTCGTTCCACCTGAATGCCGAAGCCGATTGCGTCGAAGCCGCTGTCGCATCTGTCCTCGGAGCTGGCAATCGCACCCGGGATCTAGCAAAACCCGCCCAGCTCGCAGTGGGCACCGCGGAAATGGGCCGCAAGATTGTGAGCGCGATACCAGAACAGGCGCAGCAGTCCCAGCCGATAGCGGTTCATTAACTCAACTAAGATGAGGGTGTCCCACCCCTTCCGCGTTCTTTGCGGAAGGGTGGGAGGCGACAATGCAACAGGGCGAGCAGGCAGACCTTAACTTCGTCACCAATCCCAACCGCCCAAGACACTACTCACTCTTGGAAACCACCCCAGAAGCTTCCGCCTCCACATACATCGCATCGATCTGAGTCCGATAGCGCTCCTCCACCACCCGCCGCCGCAGCTTCATACTCGCCGTAAGCGCCCCATTCTCCGGGGAAAATTCTTCCGCGACTAATATCACCTTCTTCAACTGTTCGAAGCGCGCAAGATCGCGGTTCAGGTCGGCGACAATCCCCTCATAGAGCGCCCTCACCTTGGGATGCGAGACCAGATACTTTCGTGAGGAGAAGGCGAGTTGGTTGGCCCGCGCCCAGTCCTCTAATACTGGAAAATAAGGCGCAATCAGGACTGCGGGAAACTTGCGTTTGTCGCCGAGGACCACAGCTTCGCCGATCAGGGCATTGTGCTTGAGAGAGTTTTCGAGCGGTTGCGGAGCAATAAACTTGCCGCCGGAAGTCTTGATCAGATCTTTCTTGCGGTCCGTGACTGACAAAAAGCCATCGCCATCGATATTGCCGATGTCGCCCGTCTTGAACCATCCATCCATTAGAGCAGCTTGCGTTTCTTGCGGCTGCTTCCAGTATCCCTTGAAGACTGAAGGACCGCGGACCAGAATCTCGCCGTCCTCTGCAATCCGAACCTCAACGTTGGCCAGGGCCTTCCCCACTGTTCCGAGTTTATGCGCCGCCGGGCTGTTGACCGCGATGACGGGCGAAGTCTCTGTCAATCCATAGCCTTCGTCGATGCGAATACCAATGTCCGCGTACCACTCCGCCAGTTCACGTCCCAACGGCGCGCCCCCGGAGATAAAAACCTCTGCGCGTCCGCCCATACCCGCGCGCACTTTCGAATAGACCAGCCGGTCACATAGCTTCCACGCTAACGACGCCGGCCTATTATCGGCGAGAGTCTCGCTCCGATGAGCCCTGCCAACCGACAGCGCCCAGCGATAGAGGAATTTCTTGGGAAACCCTTTCGCCTTGAGGTCCACTTGCGTGTGAATCTTTTCATAGACTCGGGGCACGCCAACGAAAATTGTGGGGCGAACTTCCAGCAAAGCCTGCGGAAGCTGATCGAGAAAGGAAACATAAGCCAACGTGACTCCCCGGGAGAGCATGGCGAAATCCACATGCCGCGCGGTAACGTGGGACAAAGGAAGGAACGAAATACTGATCTCGCCACCACGAATAGCAAAACCGGAAAGTGAATAGGCAATGTTCGATGCCATGTTGCCATGAGTGAGCATTGCACCCTTCGGCGTGCCCGTGGTTCCCGAGGTATAAATAATGGTGGCAAGATCATCGGGCTCGAGGGCGCCCGCGGCCAAGTCGAATTGCGCATCGCGCTCCTTCGGGCCGTCGTGCATGAGCCGCTGCATGCGCACAGCGTGTGCCGTCTCCGCGTCATCCATTACGACGATTCGTTCGACCGCGGTTTGGTCCTGAATGCTTTGTACTTTTAGAAGCTGCTTTTCGCTCGAGACAAAAATCGCGCGAGCCCCTGAATCGTGCAGAATGTATGCCGTCTGTTCACCCGTCAAAGTGGTGTAGACAGGTACGACCACGGCGCCGATAAGCAGGCAAGCGAAATCCGCGATCGTCCATTCCGGTCGATTCTCACTCAGAATGGCAACCCGGTCGCCCTTGGAGATGCCCCACTCCCGAAGAGCGCGAGCCACGCCCACAACACTCTGATAGAGTTCGGACGAAGAGATAGAAACCCACTGGATCGCCCGCCGGTGCATTACAACTACGCGATCGTTCCGATCCACCACCCCGAAAAAGATTTCGTTGAGAGTTCGGAGACTCATGCGCAGCCCAATGAACCAATCCACCGCCATGGCGCAAGGCCGACCTCCAGCCGCGAAGCGGCGCAAGAATGCAGCCCACGGCGTAAGCCGTGGGTAAGACATCGAGCAATGCCAGGCCCCGAAGGGGCCAAAGAAAGGTCACAACTTGGAATTTCGCAGAGCAAAATTCAATCTCCGAGAGAAATGTACTTGTTTCACAAACCGTTGGCAACAACCCGTCCCACTGGTGTTACCCCCCCTTCTGCTGCGACAATAAACACCCGCACTTGCGAAAGGAGTGTATCCGATGCCAAGACTTACGATTACTGCAATGGCAGCCTGGCTTCTGGTGGGAGGATGTCTCACCATCCCGCTGCGAGCCGCCGACAACAAATCAGCGTCACCACCACCTGCGCTGAAAGTCGGAGATGTCGCCCCAGACTTCAAGCTGCAATACTTCGACGGAAGCGATCTGAAAGATGTAACCCTGAGCCAGTATCACGGCAAGAAAAATGTAGTACTGGCTTTCTACATCTTCGCCTTCACCGGTGGTTGAACCGAGCAAATGAAAAACTTCCAGAAGAATCTGCAAAAACTGGAAGCCACAGACACCCAGGTCCTGGGTGTGAGCATGGATAGCCCCTTCTCGAACAAAGCCTTCGCCGACCAAATCGGTGTAACCTTCCCCCTGCTGAGCGATTGGGGCGGAGACACAACTCGCACGTACGGCGTCTACGTAGACAAATACAAAGCCGCACGCCGCGTAAACTTTTTAATCGGAAAGGACGGAAAAATTCTCGAAGAGCAAATCGACAGCTCCGCCATCGACCCCACAAAAATCGTGGACGCATGCGAGCGCCCCAAGCTGAAAAATTGACGCTGCATAGCACCGGTTGTTATGATGGGTGCGCGGGGTGGAGCAGTCTGGTAGCTCGTTGGGCTCATAACCCAAAGGTCGGTGGTTCAAATCCACCCCCCGCAACCAACGCAATCATAAGGTTATGGGCAATTGAGCACTTGTAGCGACTGTCCAAAACTGTCCAATAAGGGGAACTGGCTCACAGTTCCCCTTATTTATTGAATGGAGATCTGCTGAGTGGCAGACCTTCGCAAAAGGCGTTGCACGATTGGGCGATTGGCTTTGCGCTTGGCCTGGGCCGAGGCATTGCCGTACTGGTCCATCGTGGTGGAAACATGCGCGTGTCGCATGAGTTTTTGTTGCACTCCCACGGGTGCTCCGGTCTCGTCCAGCCACGCACGATAAGTGTGGCGGAGCGTGTGAAACCCGATCCTGCCAAGTCCCAATTTCAGACTTGTAGGAACCAGATAGTCGTTGCGAATCGAGTCGGCGTGATACGGTCGACCTGTCACTGGGCTTGGGAAGAGCCAGTGTCCTTCGGAATAGCCGGGCGGGAAAAGGCAGCTCTTTATGCTGCTGGAAGCGGTCAGACAAGAAACGCTGGCTGGAACCTCGACTCTGGTCTAGAGATCGAGCATGATCCATGTTGGAGCGTGGTCGCTCGCGTTTTCCTGCCCACGAGCCCATCGGTCAACACCGCCGTCCACGAGTCGGACCGACAAATTCGGTGAGAGCAGAAAGTGATCGAGTCGCATGCCTTTATCCTTCTGCCACCGTTCAAATTTGTAATCCCAGAATGTCCAGAGCGGCCCGTCCGGATGTAGCTTCCGCATGGCGTCAGTCCAGCCTTGAGCCAGCAAACGCGCAAAGGCCTGTCGGCTCTCGGGTTGGATTAACGCGTTGTTATCCAACGATCGAGTCGGATAGATGTCCTTCGTTGTCGGCACAATATTGTAGTCACCGGCCAGCACCGCGGGTGCGCCGCTCGCCATGAGTTCGGCGGCGTGGGCAATGAGGCGCTCAAACCAGGCCAACTTGTAATTGAATTTCGGTCCAGGCTGCGGATTCCCATTGGGAAGGTAGATGGGGGTGATCAGGACTCCCTGAACCGCCGCTTCAATGTAGCGAGCTTGCCGATCTTCAGAATTATGCCCTTCAGGATTTCCCGGCAAACTTGTGCGAGTCACCACGGGAACGTGGTTTCGCGCGAGAATGGCGACGCCGTTCCAGGAGCGCTCGCCTTGCCAGACCGCCTCGTAACCGAGAGTTCGAAGGGCATTCACGGGAAAGGCTTCCTGCTCTGCCTTGAGCTCTTGGAGACTCACCACGTCCGGCTCAGCTTTGGACAACCAAGCCAGGAGGTTGTCGAGCCGCTTGTTGATGTTGTTAATGTTGAAGGTGGCGACTTTCACCAAGTCCCTTTCCGTACCTGTGCTTCTGGGTGCATCCAAAAGGAGCAACTGACCTCGTTGTTTCAGAGGTCCGTTCTACAATGAGGAAGAATGGGATTCCGTATTTGCGACCGCCAAGGCGATGGAGCAGGTCCTAGGGAAGCCGGTAAGAGTGCAGTTTATCCCACGGCTTGCCAACTCCAATAGGGAATGATAAAGGACGTTATCATTCTCAATATGTTCGAGAAACTGCTCTCGCTGTGGCAGCCTCATCGCGGGCTCGTGGGCCCGCCCACCTCTCGGATTCAGCTCTGGAGTGAGGGGGGTCGAGGAGTATGGATATCAGAAGCCTGGGGGCCTGCTGTTCCCTATGGACCCATCGATCACCGGGACGGCAACCAAAATCACGGTTATATGCGAATAAAGGGTGATGCAGTCGGAGCCCAACGCATTCCGGAGGCAATGGGCTGGCCAGAATTAGTGCAATTTCTGGACTCGCTAAATACTGATGCATCTCCGATAGAGAGTGTCGGCTGTGAAAAGTCGTTTTTCCCCGTTACGGGCCAAGGCGATATTACAGTGAGTTTGGGCGCTTACATTGATGTCATCTTTTCGGACGTGATTCTGAATGAACGGCCCGAGAGCATTCTACTGCTCGTCAGTCACCTCCTGCCAGCGGTAGAGGGATGCGAGAAATGGTGGGGCAACGTGTCGATGGTTTTGCAGCCCATGCGGTTTATTGCAGGAGCGACTGCGCCGTGGGGATTGATGCTTCAAATTACTAACTACGGGCGCAGCGAAGCCGAGGCTCGCAAATTTTGGAGCGTTACGGTCGAACGTTTGGGCAAAGCAACAAGCGCGTTGCCGAAGAATCTGGAGTGGCACGAAAACACAAAATGAGCAAAAGGTTCAAGGGCAAGAGGTGCGCGTACTGTGCTGAACGAGAGGCCGTCACTGGGGACCATATTTTCGCGAGGGAATTCTTTCTCGTCAGCGAGAGGGACAATCTCCCACAAGCTCCGATCTGCGATGAGTGCAACAACAGGAAATCAAAGCTGGAACATTACTTAACTGCGGTGCTGCCTTTTGGCGGCCTACACCCAACATCACTCGAAAACCTTGAGTCGATGGTGCCAAAACGTCTCCGCAAGAATGCAAAGTTGCATCGCGAGCTAGCTGCTGGACAGCAAAGGGTTCTGACGCAGACTCCAGGTGGCGAACGCCGGCGTACTCTTACAGTCCCACGGACGCCGTCTGGATGAACTTTTCGCGATGATTGCGCGGGGATTAATCTGGTATCACTGGCAGGTCTATCTGGAGAAGAATTACACAGTTCAAACTAACAGTGTGACCCAATTTGGGGAGCGTTTTTTCGACGAGTACTTGTTCAAGCTCAAGGCTCGGGATCGTGTCCGAGGGAGTCTGGGAGATGGTGCCTTTACATACGAAGGAGCCCAAGCTGTTGACGATTCTGGAATAACCATCTGGCGTTTCGACATCTACGGAGGACTGGTGTCCTGTGAAGATCCAACGGCTCCCGAGACAATGGGGTCTCAGATGATCGTGATCACGGCTCCTGAGGCCGCATTCCAGGCGAAGGCGGAATAGAAAATAATGATTTCCCTTGCGACCGGGGCAAGCCCTTTTGAAGCCTTAAACAGTCCTAGCAAAACGCATGCGGTAATGATGAACGGATTCTTCGGTGATAATGAATCCCAGCCGCTCGTATAATAACCGCGCTGCTGTATTGGGTTTCAAAACGGAAAGGACAACCCCACACTTCTTTGCATGTGCATCGTTGAGTATTTGACGGGTGATGGCTGTCCCGAGGCCCTGTCTTTGACAATCGGGCACTATGCAAAGTGTATGAAGTTCAATATCCTGATTGCGTTCAACGGTCATAAGAAAGCCCACGCAGGCGCCGTTACGCTCGATAATCCGTGTGTGTTGGAATTGAAGCTGTTCGCGAAACTGACTGCGCTCTTTGGCTTCATCCCAAAATCCACGAGCAGCCGTGATATGCATACGCATGGTTTGCAGGAACACATCTTCGAGAAAAACGCTATCCTCGACCACTGCTTGGCGTGTGCTTAACATAAACTCCAATATAATTCTTCAACACCGCTCCGGCACGCACTGTTCCCCAAAACCTCTGTTACCAGGCACAGTATCTACGGGTTTTTCCCCTGACAACAATCCTTGACTCCTAACTCGATAAAATACATTATCGCGTTTAAACAGTCCGGGCGGTGTAGGGTCAGATCTCGTCCCTATGCGTAAAGAAGCGTCAACTCCCGCCGAGTTTGAGAAACTCGCCGAGCAAAAAAGCCCTGCAAGCCTACAAATAGATCCCAGGCGCCTCATGTCCAAGCTTCTGCACGTACTCAACGTACGACCCAGGATAAACAGTGGGATTGCGGTCCGTGCCGCTCTCACCGCCCAGTTCCAGCACACGTGAGCCGAGACCGCGAAGGAACATGCGGTCATGCGATACGAAGATCATGGTGCCTTCAAAGTCTTTCAGGGCGGCCACC
>Ga0210409_10002743_pt1 | contig 20526 bp, 14 predicted proteins | sample IncBWH17MmetaG_FD_161649 | JGI IMG/M metagenome (GOLD analysis project Ga0210409, IMG submission 161649) | Forest soil microbial communities from Barre Woods Harvard Forest LTER site, Petersham, Massachusetts, United States - Inc-BW-H-17-M | ecosystem: Environmental > Terrestrial > Soil >...
CTGGTGGAACATCTGGCCGATAGGCGATTTCAAAAAGGCCACGCCGCCCGAGTGTCCCGGGCAGTGCCACGAATAGGAACCGTCCTGGGCATAGTGCACCAGCGCGCGGAAGAAGGGCGGCGACAGGCCGTCCAGATAGGACTTGGCTTCGCGGATGATGTGGCGCGCAACGAATTCCGGGGTGTCTTCGAACATGTGGATGAAGCCGTGCAGTTCGCGCAGGATATCGTTGGGGATATGGCGCGAGGTGCGGGTTTCGCCGTACAGGTAGATCGGGATGTCGGCGTTCTTGTGGCGGATTTCCTCGACAAAGGCGCGCAGAGATTTCAGCGCGTGGTCGGTTTCTTCAAACGAGCCGGCGCCGAATTCTTCGTCGTCGATCGACAGGATAAAGGCGGAGGCCCGCGATTGCTGCTGGGCGAACTGCGACAGGTCGCCGTAACTGGTCACACCCAATACCTCCATGCCTTCGGTCTCCATGGCGTCGGCAAGCGCGCGGATGCCCAGGCCGGAAGTGTTTTCAGAGCGGAAGTCTTCGTCAATGATGACGATGGGGAAGCGGAATTTCATCGAGGTCTCCAGGAGACGGTGGTTGATAACAAGGCTGCGGACAGGGCCGTGCGACGGCGATTAAAAAACAATGTCCCGTTGCGCCAGTGGCGCTTGCGGGTGTTGCCTGGGTAGGGCAATGCAGCCTATCGTTTTCAGCAGGTGTATGGATAATTGCCGCACTCGCGGCCATGCTGAAAAAGAAAGTCGAATTTTCGCAGATATGCACGAAATTGGGGATAAAGATGAGGGAATTCCTGCAGAAAACAACAGATGTCATTCCATCATCAAGCCGGGTCAGCTGCTGGCCTCGCTGAGGCCGGCCGGGCGGCGCTGGTAGACCACGAAAGCGTAGTCGAAACCGTTGGCTTCGGAGTGGTGGTTTTCGCGCGAGATTTCCTGCCATTGCAACGCATCGCGGGCGGGGTAGAAAGCGTCGCAGTCGAAGCTGTGGCGGATCTCGGTGACGATCAGGCACTGTGCCAGGTCCTGCGCCGCGGCGTAGATCTCGGCGCCGCCGATGATGAAGGCTTCGGCATCGCCGGCCAGTTCCGCCGCCGCCGCCAGCGAGGGAGCGCTTTCGACGCCCTCGTGACGCCATGCGGGATTGCGGGTGATGACGATATTGCGCCGGTTCGGCAGCGGCCGCCCGATCGATTCGAAGGTCTTGCGGCCCATGATGACGGCGTGGCCCGAGGTGGTGCGTTTAAAATGCGCCAGATCCTCCGGCAGACGCCAGGGCAAGGTGTTGCGGATGCCGATGCCGTTGTTGGCGTCGGTGGCGACAATAATCGTGAGGCTTGAGGTCATGGGCGCTGTTGCATGAGCCCGCTTTATGCGGATTTGTATTAAAAGCGAGATCTTACTATAAGTTGCGGATGGAACTTTGTCGCCGATGCTTGCTCTTAAAAGCCAGGGCCTGTTAACCTAGGCTAGGGTATTTTGTGGATTTGGCGTGGTTCGGCGTGAATTTGCATGATACCGGGCGTCATTCTGCTGCCAACTTGGCAATTTTCTGCCAATCAATTTTGCAAGTCTTTGTCGCTGCTGTTGCCTGGGATAATGGGCCACAGCTTGCTCATTGCCTGATGGATATAAAAAATTATAGAACACTGATAGACTACCGCTTGCTCTCGACGCTGCCCACAAGGCTTGGTCGGGCAGGTCAATCCAAGCAGTGTCAGATGGGAATCCAATGTATTTGAATTTGTCTCAGCGGACGCAATCGCGTATTTCCGCTCTAGCCCGGGCGCGTATCGCCGTCTTGCCATTATCCGCAGCATTGTTGTTGTCAGCTACCGTTGGCAGCGCTTTTGCCTTTGACTTCGATAACGTTGCCAAGCAGGCAAAAGACCTGGCTGCCAGCTCTTATAGCAAACCGGAAGGCAGCCTGCCCAAGGAAATCGCCAATCTCGATTACGGACAGTACAAGGAGATTCGTTTCCGTCCGGAAAAATCCACCTGGCGCAGCCAGAAATTGCCGTTCGAACTGGCGTTTTTCCATCAGGGCTATGCCTTCGACCAGCCGGTAAAGATCAACGAAATCAATGGCCAGAGCGTGCGTGAAATCCGCTTCGATCCCAACGATTTCGATTTCGGCGCCCTCAAGGTTGACCCGCGCAAGATGCGCGGCCTGGGCTTCGCCGGCTTCCGTGTGCATTTCCCTTTGAATACGCCGAAATACAAGGACGAGGTCTTGTCTTTCCTCGGCGCCAGCTATTTCCGCGGGCTAGGCAAGGACCAGACCTATGGCTTGTCAGCGCGAGGCCTGGCGATAGACACCGGGCTTAGCTCCGGCGAAGAATTTCCGCGTTTCACTGAGTTCTGGATCGAGCGGCCCAAGGCCAGCGACAAGGAATTGACCATTTACGCGCTGCTCAACTCGCGCCGCGTGACCGGCGCCTATCGCTTTGTGCTCAAGCCGGGCGTCGATAGCACGGTTGACGTCAAGGCCCAGCTATACCTCCGCGAGAATGTCAGCAAGCTCGGCCTGGCGCCGCTCACCAGCATGTTCTTGCATGGCGACAACCAGCGTTCGCAGGTCGATGACTATCGGCCCGAAGTGCACGATTCCGATGGCTTGTCGGTAGCTTCCGGCACTGGCGAATGGATCTGGCGGCCGCTGGTCAATCCGAAGCGTTTGCTGGTGACCTCTTATTCCCTGAGTAATCCGGCCGGCTTCGGCCTGATGCAGCGCGACCGCAGCTTTGCCAGCTACCAGGATCTGAACGCTCATTATGAAAAGCAGCCCAGCGCCTGGGTCCAGCCCAAGGGCAACTGGGGCAACGGCAGGGTAGAGCTGGTGCAGATTCCGACGCCGGACGAAACCAATGACAATATTGTTGCCTTCTGGGTGCCTGAAACGCAGCCCAAGGTGGGCCAGCCATTCAATCTGGAATACACTTTGTCATGGCAGAAGGATGCGGAAAAGCGGCCGCCTCTGTCATGGGTCACGCAGACCCGGCGCGGACTGGGCGTGCTGAAGAAGAGCGATGACAATGTCACCGGCCTGGTGGTTGACTTTGAGGGTCCGGTATTCAAGAAACTGTCGGACAAGGTGCAGCCGGAAGGCGTGGTCAGCGCCGACGACAACGGCAAGGTGCTGGAGACCAGGGTGGAGCGCAACGATGTTACCGGCGGCTGGCGCATGACGGTGAAGGTGCGCCGCAACGAGGACAACAAGCCTGTCGAGCTGCGCGGTTTCCTGCGCGGCGGCAGCACTACTTTATCCGAGACCTGGAGCTACATATTACCGCCCAACTAAATCGCCAACCGATGTCGCCGCCGAGTGCAGCAGAGCTGCAGAATTCGCCAGCCATGATGTCTGAAGCCAGTGAGCGTTATCTCGATCGCCTGCCGCTGTCGGCGGAGCGTCGCGCAGCCTTGTCTGCGCAGCTGGAGGCCGGCGGCGACAGTTCCATGGCCGCCGTGCACCAAGCCCTGGCGGCTGGCGGCGAACCGTCGGCGCTGGCTGACGCCAACCCGGCCTATGGTTCGGTCGCCGCGCGCCTGCAGCTGGCGTTTGCCGGACCGTCTTCGACGCAGCCCATGCCTGAGATCGGCACCGACGCTGAGGGCCGCTCGCGCATTGCGATTGCGCCGCCTCTGCAGCGCACGCCGATTGTCGCTCATCCCTGGGGTACGCTGAATCCGCTGGTGCGCTGGATAGAAACCGCCAATAGCAAATTCGACCGCCGGCCGCGCGCCAAGCAGCGCCGTTACAAAAAGACTGCGCGCTCGACTGCGCTGCCGCAGCCGGCGCCTGCGCCGGCCGTCGAAGTCGACAGCCAGGACCAGCACGAGAGCAAGTCGCGCGGCAACCTGCGCCGCATCGTGCTGCTGATGCTGATGCTGGCGCAAACCGCCATGGCGACCTATTTCATGAGCGCCGTGTTGCCCTACCATGGCGACAAGCCGCTGGAACTGGTGACGCTGGGCTTGTTCGCATTGCTGTTTTGCTGGGTGTCGGCAGGATTCTGGACTGCCATGGCCGGCTTCCTGGTACTGATGCGCGGCAGCGACCGCTACGTGATTTCTCGCGAGGAAGCCGCTCCGGGGCCGATCCCGGCCAGCGCCCGCACCGCCATCGTGATGCCGATCTGTAATGAGGATGTGACCCGGGTTTTTGCCGGCCTGCGCGCCACCTACGAATCGGTAGCGGCCAGCGGCGAGCTGGACCGTTTCGACTTCTTCGTACTGAGCGACAGCGGCGACAGCGATATCTGCAGTGCCGAGCTGGACGCCTGGACCAGCCTGTGCCAGACGGTAGGCGGTTTCGGCCGCATTTTCTACCGGCACCGGCGCCGCCGGGTCAAGCGCAAGAGCGGCAATATCGACGATTTCTGCCGGCGCTGGGGCGCCAACTACAGCTACATGATCGTGCTCGACGCCGACAGCGTCATGAGCGGAACCTGCCTGACCACGCTGGTGCGCCTGATGGAAGCCAATCCGACCGCAGGCATCGTGCAGACCGCGCCGCGCGCCGCCGGCCGCGACACCTTGTACGCACGCATCCAGCAGTTCTCGACGCGCGTCTACGGTCCCTTGTTCACCGCCGGCCTGCATTACTGGCAGCTGGGCGAATCGCATTACTGGGGGCATAACGCCATCATCCGCCTGCAGCCGTTCATGGAGCATTGCGCGCTGGCGCCGCTGCCGGGCGAGGGTGCGTTGGCCGGCGAGATTCTCTCGCACGATTTTGTCGAGGCAGCGCTGATGCGGCGCGCCGGCTGGGGTGTCTGGATCGCCTACGACCTGGCCGGCAGCTACGAGGAAATGCCGCCCAACCTGCTGGACGAGCTCAAACGCGACCGCCGCTGGTGCCAGGGCAACCTGATGAATTTTCGCCTGTTCCTGGCGCGCGGCATGCATGCGGTGCACCGCGCGGTGTTCGTGACCGGCGTCATGGCCTATCTGTCGGCGCCGCTGTGGTTCTTGTCATTGCTGCTGTCGACGGTATTGCTGGCGGTGCATACGCTGGTGGCGCCGGAATATTTCGTGACGCCGGGCCAGTTGTTCCCGGTCTGGCCGGAATGGCATCCGGAGCGGGCGCTGGCTTTGTTCAGCGCTACCGCCACTTTGCTGTTCCTGCCGAAAGTACTGAGCGTGGTGCTGATCTGGGCCAAGGGCGCGCGCGAGTTCGGCGGCGCCTTGCGGCTGACCCTGAGCATGATCATGGAGCTGCTGTTTTCGATGCTGCTGGCACCGGTGCGCATGCTGTTCCATACGCGCTTCGTGGTCGGCGCCTTCCTTGGCTGGACCATCAGCTGGAAATCGCCGCCGCGCGAAGATGCCGAAACCAGCTGGGGCGAAGCTTGCCGCCGGCACGGCGGCCATACCCTGCTGGGCCTGGTGTGGGGCGGCGGCGTGTACTGGCTGGAGCCGGGCTTCCTGTGGTGGCTACTGCCTATCGTCGGTTCGCTGGTGCTGTCGATTCCCTTGTCGGTATTTTCCAGCCGCGTGACGCTCGGCCGCAGTTTCCGCCACGCGCGCCTGTTCGTGATTCCGGAGGAAGTCGATTTGCCGCCCGAGCTGGCGGCGACCACGGTATATAACGACAACGGCAAGAAGCTGGCGAGTTTCAACGACGCGGTGGTCGATCCGGTCATGAATGCCTTGTTGTGCGCGGCAGTGACCGCGCGCCCGGCAGTGCCGGCGGCGACCCAGGCGGCGCGCGCAGCGCTGCTCGACAGCGCTCTGAAAGGCGGCCCCGACGGCCTGACGCCGCGCCAGAAAAATGCGCTGCTGGATGACCCCTTGACGCTGTCCCGGTTGCATTTCGAGATCTGGAATTCCGAGCAGGCTAACCGGCGCTGGCGCTCTCAGCCAGTGTAGTCTCGCTGCGCTTGTTTGCAATGCGCAGCACCAGGATTCATATTTTTCTCTGAAGCCGCGCGGCGGGATGCAGGCAAGATTCTTGCCGCATCCCTCCGCCTTAGCGTTCTTCTCACATTATGGGTACCCCATCTATGACAAATCGCCGCACATTCCTGCAATCCGCCGCCGCGACGGCAACCCTGGCCGCTCTCGGCATCCCGCTGGAAGCCATTGCCGCCAACCGCGTGAAGTTCGGCGCCGCGTCGGCCTTTTCTTTCGACGCCTTGATTGCACAGGCGCGTGCGCAGGCCGAAGCGCCTTATAAAGCGCAGCAGACCGCTCCGCGCGAGATTCTGGAAAAAATCGATTACGAAGCCCACGGCAAGATCAAGTTCAAAAATGACTATGCGCTGTTCGCGGACGGCCCCGGCCAGTTCCCCTTGACCTTCTTTCATCTCGGCCGCTATTTCCAGGCGCCGGTACACATGCTGCTGGTCGACGGCAGCGGCGCCGACGCCAAGGCGCGCGAGATCGTCTACGACGAGAGTTATTTCGATATGCCGGCTGACAGCCCGGCGCGCAAGCTGCCGCGCGGCAGCGGCTTCGCCGGCTTTCGTTTTCAGGAAAGCCGGCGCGGCGACCAGGCCAAGCTCGATTGGCATAAGAACGACTGGGTGGCCTTTCTCGGCGCCTCGTACTTCCGCGCGATCGGCGATCTGTATCAGTACGGCCTGTCGGCGCGCGGTATCGCTATCGATGTCGCGCAAGCCGGAAAACCTGAAGAATTCCCGAATTTCACGCATTTCTATTTCACGACGCCGGAGGATGGCAGCGATACCGTCGTGATTTATGCGCTGCTGGATGGCCCAAGCATTTGCGGCGCCTACAAATTCGTCATGCAGCGCAAGGCTGATGCAACTTCCGGCGTAACCATGGAAGTCGAGACTGCCTTGTTTTTACGGCGCGATGTCGAACGCTTGGGCATTGCCCCGGCAACTTCAATGTACTGGTTTTCCGAGACAGTGAAAGGCACCGGCGCCGACTGGCGGCCGGAGGTGCACGATTCCGATGGCCTGGCGATCTGGAACGGCAGCGGCGAGCATATCTGGCGGCCGCTGAACAACCCGGCGAAAACCACCGCCTCGGCATTCGGCGACAACAACCCGCGCGGCTTCGGGCTGCTGCAGCGCGACCGTGTGTTCGATCATTATCAGGATGGCGTGCACTATGAGCGCCGCCCGAGTCTCTGGGTGGAACCGTTGGGCGGATGGGGCGAGGGTGCGGTGCAACTGGTCGAAATTCCAACCGACGACGAAATCCACGATAACGTTGTCGCGATGTGGGTGCCGCGCGCCAAGGCTGTCGCCGGCAGCAGTTACCGCCTGCGCTACCGTCTTTACTGGCAGCAGGATGAACCGTTTCCGACGACGCTGGCCCGCTATGTCGCCACCCGCCTTGGCAACGGCGGCGTGCCCGGTCAGCCTCGTCCGCAAAACGTCCGTAAGTTCATGGTCGAATTCAAGGGCGCGCCGCTGGAAAAACTGGCTTTCGGCGAATTGCCGGAGGCCGTCCTGACAACTTCCCGCGGCAAGTTCTCTTATGTCTTTACTGAAGCCGTCCCTGACGGCGTGGCCGGCCATTGGCGCGCGCAGTTCGACTTGACCGTCGATGGTGCGGAACCAGTCGATTTGCGCCTGTTCCTGCGCTACAAGAACCAGCCCCTGTCGGAAACCTGGCTATTCCAATATATTCCGTTCAAGACACGCACGGTATATGAAGGGTGATGCGATAGCCTGATCCTGTTGCATTGCCCTTGTTTCACCCGGCGCGGCGACCATCTGTGGCCGGGGCATTTCGAAACAACTGATCAATTTGCAATATACTGTCGGGTTGGGGCCGGCCTGCCGGCCTGTTTTGGAGCTTCCCCATGTTTGCCTGGTTCGAACGACTACTGCATCCCTATCCTGATACCGTCATGACGCCGCCGCCGCGCGGATTTTTTGCGTTTGTCTGGGCCTGCACCAAGGGCTTGCGTCCTTACATCATCGCCATGACTTTGCTGACCGCCGTCACCGGCGCCTTCGAGGCTTTGCTGTTTGCCATGATGGGCCGCATCGTCGACTGGCTTGGCCACGCCGAACCGTCAACGCTGTGGAGCCACGAAAGCACTAATCTGCTATTGCTGGCGGCAGTATTGCTGGCCAGTCCTATCGTCGTCGCCCTGCAAAGCATGTTCAAGCAGCAGGCGCTGGCAGGCAATTTTCCGATGCTGCTGCGCTGGAAATTCCATCGCCTGATGCTGAATCAAAGCATGCATTTCTATCAAGACGAATTCGCCGGCCGGGTTGCCACCAAGGTGATGCAGACTTCGCTGGCGGTGCGCGATGTCTGCATGATCTTGTGCGACATCCTGGTGTTCGTGGTGATCTACTTCTTCACCATGGTGGCGGTGGTGGGCAGCTTCAGCGGCTGGATGCTGGTGCCGTTCCTGAGCTGGCTCGCCTTGTATACCCTGGCGCTGCGCTATTTCGTGCCGCGCCTGAGCAAGGTCGCCAAGACCCAGGCCGATGCGCGTTCGCTGATGACCGGCCGCATCACCGATGCCTACACCAATATCGCCACGGTCAAGCTGTTCTCGCACGCTGGCCGCGAAGCCGGCTATGCGCGCTCGGCGATGCAGGAATTCCTGCAGACGGTGCACGGCCAGATGCGCCTGGTGACCAGTTTTGAGATCGTCAACCACACCCTGAGCATGCTGCTGATCCTGAGCACGGCCGGGGCGGCACTATGGCTGTGGACTCAGGGCCAGGTCGGCATCGGCGCGGTGGCCGCTGCCACTGCGATGGCCTTGCGCCTGAACGGCATTTCGCATTGGGTGATGTGGGAATTCGCCTCTCTGTTCGAACAGGTCGGCACGGTGCAGGACGGCATCAATACCTTGTCGCGGCCGCACGCCGTGCTGGACCAGGCCGATGCCCAACCGCTGCAGGTCAGCCAGGGCCGGCTCGATTTCGAGCAGGTCGGCTTTGCCTACGGCGGCCAGCGGCCGGTGATCGACCAGTTGTCGCTGCACATCCGGCCTGGTGAAAAAATCGGCCTGGTAGGCCGCTCCGGCGCTGGCAAGTCAACCATTGTCAACCTGCTGCTGCGTTTCTACGATGTCGAGCAGGGCCGCATCCTGATCGACGGCCAGGACATTGCGCATGTGACGCAGGACAGCTTGCGGGCGCAGGTAGGCATGGTGACGCAGGATACTTCCCTGCTGCATCGCTCGGTGCGCGATAATCTGCTGTACGGCCGTCCGGACGCCACCGATGCCGACATGTTGGCGGCGGCGCAGCGGGCCGAAGCGCACGAATTCATCCTGACCCTGACCGATCCCAAGGGCCGCACCGGTTACGACGCTCACGTCGGCGAACGCGGCGTCAAGCTGTCCGGCGGCCAGCGCCAGCGTATCGCGATTGCGCGCGTCATGCTGAAAGATGCGCCTATCCTGCTGCTGGACGAAGCCACCAGCGCGCTCGATTCGGAAGTGGAAGCGGCGATCCAGGCCAGCTTGTACCGCCTGATGGAAGGCAAGACCGTGGTGGCGATCGCTCATCGCTTGTCAACCATTGCGGCGATGGACCGTTTGATCGTGCTGGACAAGGGCCGCATCGTCGAACAGGGCGATCATCGCAGCCTGCTGGAGCAGGGCGGTTTGTATGCCCGCTTGTGGGCGCACCAGAGCGGCGGCTTCCTGGGCGAGGAAATCGACGATGTGGCCGCGCCGGCCGCCACTGTTGGCGGCGTGCAGACGGAACCGGCTTAAGCTGCTGCTGTCTGTATTTATACCTGATCAACTCCGAGTTTGCCTCAATGACTGCTGAACCGACCGACAAGTCCGCTGCGCCAACTGCTTTCGGCCATTCCAGTCGACGCTGGCTGATTGCCATCCTGGCGGCGCTGATCGCGATCGGCGCTGGCTTCCTGCTATGGAAAGGACTCTTGCAGCGGCCGCCGCCACCGCCCAAGCCGGCGCCTGTGCGCTTGCAGACGGAAGCGGCGCGGCGCGGCGATATCGAACAGGCAGTGTTTGCCAGCGGCAAGCTGCAGTTGCATAAGTACAGCGATGTGATGGCGCAGGTATCGGGCCAGATCAAGGATGTGCTGGTGATGGTGGGGGACGACGTCAAGGCCGGCAAGATGGTGGTCGAAATCACGCCGACCCTGCCTTCTGCCCGGGTCGAGAGCAATCGGGCCCAGCTGGCGCGGTTGCAGGCGGAGCTGGCGGACCAGCGCGCGCAGCAGGATTTCGCCGAGCTGCAATACAAGCGGCAGACCCAGCTGAAAGCGGAAAACGCCACGCGCGAGGAATCCTTTGAATCCAGCCGCATGAGCATGTATTCCGCGGCCGCCAAGGTCGAGGCCATCAATGCCCAGATCCGCCAGATCGAGGCGACCGTGAAAGACGATGACGTCACCCGCAGCCATACCCAGGTGCTGGCGCCGATCAGTGGCACCGTGGTGTCGGTGGGCGCCCGCACCGGGCAAATGGTCAGCGCCGGCCAGCCGGCTGCGCCGCTGGTGCGGATCGCCGACCTCAGCCGCCTGACCGTGCAGGCGCGCGTAGCGGAAATCGACGTGCCGCTGCTGCGCAAAGGCATGACCGCCTATTTCACCACGCCCGGCTATCCCGGCAAGCGCTGGAGCGGCAAGCTGCGGCAGGTGATACCGGTGCCGGCCGACGGTTCGGGCGAGCAGGGCAAGCAGACTTTCTATAACGTCTTGTTTGAAGTCGATAATCCAGAGGAAGAACTGATGAGCGGCATGAGCACGCAAGTGCGCTTTGTGCTGGCGCAGGCGCATGACGCGGTGCTGGTGCCGGTGGCGCTGCTGGGCAATCCGGAGGCGGATGGCAGCTATCGGGTGAAGGTGGCGAGCGCTAATCAGCAAGGTCAGCAAGGTCAGCAAGTGAGCTCGCGCGCGATCAAGATCGGCGTGCGCAACCAGCAGATGGCGCAGGTCTTGTCAGGATTGCAGGCCGGCGAACAGCTTGTAGTGGAATCCGCTGCGGCGCCGCCTGCCAAAAATGCAGCGCCATCGGCCAGCGCCGTTGCCGCTTCGTCTGCGTCCGTACCCGTGGTCAAGGCACATTGATGGCGGCCGGCATGCATCAATTTTTTCAAAGCTCGCGCACCGTCGCCGCCGCATGTTCAAGCGCCGTGCTGCTGCTTCTGTTGTCGGCTTGCGCCAGTCAGATCGAGATCCGCGAAGCGACGCCCAGCGTCGAGATTCCGCAGAGCTGGGATTTGTCGGCCAATACCGGCGAGCAGGACTGGCCGGATACCGGCTGGTGGCAACGTTTCGGCAGCGACGAGCTGAGCCAGCTGGTGGCCCAGGGACAGGCCAGCAACCTGGAGATTGCCGCCGCGGTATCGCGCGTGCGCCAGGCTGAAGCGCAAGCCCGGATCGCCGGCGCGCCGCTGCTGCCGAACGCAGATTTTTCCACCAGCATCAACCGCGCGCTGCCGCTGGCTTCCAGCGGCAGCGCCGTGACTTCCACCAGCGGCCTGGTAGAAATCGGCTACGAAGTCGATTTCTGGGGCAAGAACAAGGCTGGACTGGTGGCCGCTGAAGCTTCCTTGCAAGCCAACCGCTACGACCGCGAAACCGTAGCGCTGACTGTCACCAGCGGTATCGTTTCGACCTACCTGCAAGTGCTGTCGCTGCGCGACCGCATCGAGATCGCCCAGCAAAACGTCGATAACGCCGAACGCGTGCTGAAACTGGTGTCGGCGCAGAGCCGCGCCGGCGCGGCTTCGCCGCTGGACCTGGCGCGCCAGCGCTCGGCGGTAGCCGGCCAGCAGGCGGTGATTCCCGACCTCAAGCAGCAAGAGCGCGAGGCGCAGATCGCGCTGGCGATCCTGCTGGGACGGCCGCCGCAAACCTTTACCGTGAATGAGCCCGGGCTGGCCAAGATTCTGCTGCCGCAGGTAACGCCCGGCTTGCCGTCGGAGTTGCTGTCGCGCCGGCCGGACATCCGTCATGCCGAAGCTGAACTGGCCTCCGCCAACGCCAACGTGGCGGTGGCGCGCGCGGCGCTGTTCCCCAGCATCCGCCTGACCGGCTCGGCCGGCGGCCAGAGCAATGCCTTGCTGTCGCTGTTCAACGGCCCCAACATGCTGGCCAACCTGGGTGCCGGGCTGGTGGCGCCGATCTTCGACGCAGGCCGCCTCAACAGCCAGCGCGACCTGGCAATCGCGCAGAAACAGGAGCTGGTGCAGATCTATCGGTCAACCGTGATTGCCGCGCTGTCGGAAGTCGATACCGCGCTCGGCCAGATCCGCAGCCTGGATGAACAGCGCAAGTTGAAGGTCACGGAAATGGAGCAGGCGCGCTTCGCCTTTGAATTATCGGAAATCCGTTATCGGGTCGGCGCGGAGGATCTGATGACGGTGCTCGATACCCAGCGTTCGCTGTCGGAAGTGCAGAACGAACTGGGGCAGATCAAGCTGAAGCGTTTGAAGGCCACGGTGTCGCTCTACAAGGCGCTGGGCGGCGGCTGGCAGGATGCGCATGCCAGCCAGACGGCAGCAGGCACCAAGGCGGCGCCGGATAAATAAGCTAAGTAGGGTGGGCAGCTGCCCACCGTTCATCGGGGGAATTGAGGTAACGCGTGGGCACAGGTGCCCACCCTACACGGCTACCGGCGCCTTGATGTGCGCCTGCGGATGATAGTCGCTGATTTCGAAATCTTCGAAACGATAGTCGAAAATCGACGGCGGCTGGCGCGTGATGGTCAGCTTAGGCAGCGGGCCCGGCGTACGCGACAGCTGCAGTTCGACCTGCTCCGCATGGTTGGAATAGAGGTGGCAATCGCCACCGGTCCAGATAAAATCCCCCACTTCCAGCCCGCACTGCTGCGCCATCATGTGCGTCAGCAGGGCATAGGAAGCGATGTTGAACGGCACACCCAGGAAAATGTCGGCGCTGCGCTGGTACAGCTGGCAAGAGAGCTTGCCTTCGGCGACATAGAACTGGAAGAAGGCATGGCAGGGCGGCAGCTTCATCTGCGGGATGTCGGCGACGTTCCAGGCCGAGACGATCAGCCGGCGCGAATCCGGATTGTTCTTGATCTGCTCGACCAGTTGCGTGATCTGGTCGATATGCCCGCCGGACGGGGTCGGCCAGGAACGCCATTGATAGCCATAGATCGGTCCCAGGTTGCCTTCGCTGTCGGCCCATTCGTCCCAGATCTTGACGTCGTTGTCTTTTAAATACTGGATGTTGGTCGAGCCGTTGAGAAACCAGATCAGTTCATGGATGATCGAGCGCAGATGCAGCTTCTTGGTGGTCAGCAGGGGGAAGCCGTCTTGCAGGTTGAAGCGCATCTGGTAGCCGAATACCGAGCGGGTGCCGGTGCCGGTGCGGTCGGTTTTGATGGTGCCATGCTGTTGCACATGGCGCATGAGATCGAGGTATTGGCGCATTTTTATCTTGATTGCTGAATCTAATTCCAAGATTGTAACGCATCTGCGCAGGCCTCCGCCCGCGGCTTAGCCGGCCTGCGCCTGGAGGATGCGTGCAATCCTTTCCTTGCTGGGCGGATGGGTCGACAGGTAGGGCGAGAATGCGGCGGGCTGGCTGTCGAGCTTTTCAAAGGTGCGCGCCAGCTTGGTGAGGCTGATGCCGTTGGCCTTGAACATGGCGATCGCATAGTCGTCCGCTTCCAGTTCGATATCGCGCGAATACTTGAGGTCGAGCAGCAGCGGCGGAATGGTAGCGATCAGCGTCGAGACATCGCCGAACAGCAGCGTCGCCGTGGCGCCCACCGCGGAGACCTGGATCAGGCGCCGCATCAGGTGGCGGTTATGCAAATGGCCGAGCTCATGCGCCAGCACGCCCATCAGGGCATCGTCGTCGTCCAGCAGCCGCACCAGCTCATCGGTGACCAGGATGTCGCCGGACGGCAGGGCGAAGGCGTTCGGACCGATCTTGCTTTTGCGGAAAATGATCTGGAACTGCGGCGCGCCCTGGCGCGGCGGTTCCAGTGCGCGGAAACGGCTGTCGATAGACTCTTGCTGCGCCAGCGGCAGCGTGGAACTGGTGAAAATGCGCTGGTCCAGGAAATCCAGCGTGCTGCCGCCGATTTTTCTTTCGACCGATGCGGGCAAGGCATCGGCAATCCAGCCTGAGGCCGCCGGCAACACATATAAATAACCCAGCACCAGGATCAGGACCAGCGCTCCCAGCGCTTGCCAGACGATGCGCCAGCTCTGCTGCATGCGTACCACCAGCGAGTCGGCGTGGCCGGTGCTCGCCAATAGTGTGGAAAAAGCATCGAGATCGATGATTTCAAGATAGGCGCCGTCGGCGAAGGTGACCTTGCGGGTGGCGCTGGAGACCCGTTCCGACACGCGCAACTCGTCCAGCGGCGCTTGCCGCTGGACCTCGCCGGAGATGCTGGCGAGGCCGGCCGCGACTGTCAGTTCGACCGCATGGCGGCGCGAGGTCTTGCCGTCGAAGTAGAAGGCCCGCACCGCCTGCGCTTGCGCATTCTGCATCTGTGTCCGGCTTTACAGCGACAAGTCGAAATCGAGCAGGTCCGACATGCCTTCGCCGGTGGCGGAGCCCTGCGGTTCGGCATCGGCCAAGAAATGGTCGAGCGAGCCGGCTGCCAGCAAGCTCACCGACTCGAGCCGGTATTTGAGCGAGCGGATCTGCGCAAACGGCGTGAACAGGCCCAGCGTGCAGACGATGGCGATCAGGTTGGTGATCATGATGAAAGCGACCCTGGTCCATTTCAGCTTGCTTTGGAATTGATGGTCCGCCAGCTTGGTATGGTTCCAGATCAGGTTCTGGATCATGGTCATGGCCAGCGGCATGATCAGGAAGGTCCACGCATACATGGCAAATATCATCATGAAGATAGGACCGGCAAAGGCAGCCGGGGCGGCGTGCTTGCCGGCAGCGGCGACGGCCATGAGGCTGCCGCTGAACAGTATGCCGATGCCGATGTAGCCAAGCACGGCGACGGCGAAACAAATCAGAAAGACCTGATAAAAAGAGCCTACACTGGCGTTAAAGGAAAAATGCGTCGCGCCGAACTTGCTTTCCGTGTGCAGGTATTTTTTATTGCGCTGATAGGCGAAGGGCGAGAGCAGGCCGATAGAGAGCATGGAGATCAGCGGCAGCAGCAGATAAATGAAGTAAGACATGCCGGCGCTGCCCTTGAAACCGAAGCGGATGCCGCGATAGCTGGAGTTGAACAGCTTGAACTGGTAGCTTCTCCAGATCAGCCATGGCATGACGGCTAACATCAGGGCCAGCGCCAGCAACCCAAGTTTGGGACTGAACCTGAAGGCGACCTGGTAGCCGCCGATCAGGACCACCGCGATGATGCGTCCTTTCAGGATCGCGATCGGATTGCCGTGGTATTCGAAGCTGCTGCCGGCGACCCGGGTGTTGTCATAAAAATAGCGGGTGCGGCGCACCTTGGCCCAGGCCGAGTAAATGCCGAGCGTGACAATGGATAGTAGAAGATTAACTATCCATATGCGGAAATATTCACTGCCGCGGCCGGAAAAAACGAATGCTTCAAGCGTAGGCTGTTGCGGCGGAGGAGGAGTTGCTGGAACGTCGAAAGGCGGTGTGTCGGAAGTCGCGGTGTTCATCCCTGTTTCCCTTTACGTTATTGGTTTGACTGCTGCGGCTGATTATCCGGTAAGCTATAAAAAATGACAATCAAAGTCTGTGTGGCAATTATTATTCTTGTCGACCAAGCGTTGCCTGCGGTTACAAATTAATGCTTTTCTCTATGAACTTTTCCGGAAGAGGGTCCTCGAAAGCTGGAGACCTTTGTCTCACACGGTCATGCAGTATCTGGTCGTTTTTATCTGGCCACCATTTGCGAAGCACCACACTAGCATCTGGCCATTTTCATATTCATTTGCATCAGCGTGCTGGCCGCACTAATGCAGGCAACACCAATCAGGAGATCACATGCTTAAATCAGATACGTTTTTCGGCGGCAAGCGAGAAACCCCGACCCCAAATTCACCGTTCAGCGCCAGCAGCAACCTTACCTCCGGCAATTCCTCCAACATTCCAAAGGCTAGCAATCCTGTGAGCACCCCAGTCAACCACGCGTCGTCCAGCACTAATGAAGTCGGCAGCAAACTGATTGTCGGCCCGAACATCAAGCTCAAAGGCGTAGAGATCACCGATTGCGACACGCTCGTGGTCGAAGGCCGGGTAGAAGCCACCATGAATTCGCGCGTGATCCATATCGCCGAAAAAGGCGCTTTCAAGGGTTCGGCTGAAATCGACCTGGCTGAAATCTACGGCGAATTCGATGGCGACCTGACTGTCCGTGAAAAGCTGGTGATTTATTCAACCGGCAAGGTTTCCGGCAAAATCCGCTATGGCAAGGTTGTCATCGAAGAAGGCGGTCAGCTGACTGGCGAAGTCCAGGTCGGCACTTCTGCCAGCAAGCCGGCTGCCGTTTCGACCACCAATTCGGCAAGCAACGCTGCGGCCGCTGCCGTAGTCTAAAGTCCGCCGCCGGCCAGTCCGGCGTGCAGTAGTACCAGCTGTTCCGGCCGGGAATCCCGGCTGGAGGGCATATCTGCGCAAATCGGCCAGAGCGGCGGCTCCGCTCCGGTTTTGTCATGTGCATGCAGGCATGCGACAATAGCGGCTTTGGCATTCTGCCAAGCGTCATCCACTATTGCCTACTGCCCGCATTCGCCAAACTCATGAGCCATCCCGAATATATTCTTACCTTGTCCTGCCTCGATCAGCGCGGAATCGTGCATCGCGTCTCGGGCTTCCTGGCCGATCACGGTTGCAATATCATCGATTCCGCCCAGTTCGGCGACGCCCAGTCCAAACTGTTTTTCATGCGCGTGCATTTTTCGTCGGAAGATGCGGCGATTGCCGACGACAGCCTGCGCGCGGAATTTTCCGCCCTGGCCGGCACCATGCAGATGAACTGGCAGTTGCACGATGCCCGCAAGAAGCCGCGCATGATGTTGATGGTGTCGAAGATCGGCCATTGCCTGAACGACTTGCTGTTCCGTTACAAGAGCGGCCTGCTGCCAGTCGAAATCACCGCCATCGTCTCCAATCACACCGATTTCTACCAGCTGGCGGCCAGCTACAACATCCCGTTCCATCACCTGCCCCTGGCAACCGGGGCCTCGGCCGCAGCCAAGCAGGCGCAGGAAGCGCGCGTGATGGAAATCGTCGAAGCGAACAATATTGACCTGGTGGTGCTGGCGCGCTACATGCAGATCCTGTCGCCGGCCATGTGCACTGCGCTGACCGGGCGCGCCATCAATATCCATCATTCCTTCCTGCCTAGCTTCAAGGGCGCGAAACCGTATTACCAGGCGCATGACCGCGGCGTCAAGCTGATCGGCGCCACCGCCCACTTCGTCACCGGCGACCTGGATGAGGGGCCGATCATCGAGCAGGACGTAGCGCGCGTCGATCATGCGATGGAGCCGGAGACATTGACCGCCATCGGCCGCGACGTCGAGTGCGTGGTGCTGGCGCGGGCGGTGAAGTGGTTCATTGAGCATCGCATTCTGCTCAACGGACACAAGACGGTTGTGTTCAAATAAAGAGTCGTGAAGAACAAGAAAATGGCCTCGGTGCGAACCGAGGCCATTTTCTTGCGCAGCGCTTGCGGTGCAAGCGTCGGACTGTAGCCGTAGCGTGGGCAGATTTTCTGCCTGCGCTGAATTTACACCTCGATAGACCGAGGTTCCGCGTGGGCATAGCTGCCCACCCTACCAGTCTTGTCCGAAGCCTTAGCGCAGCGCGTCCACCATTTTTTCCAGCTTGACCGCATCGGCGCTGAACTGGCGTATGCCTTCGGCCAGCTTTTCGGTCGCCATCGCATCGTCATTCAGCATGGTGCGGAAGATGGTTTCATCGAGGTCGATTTTTGCAATTTCGCTCTGCTGCGCGACTTCCGGGCTGAGCTTGCGGCTGACCGCAGCATCGCTTTCGGCCAGCGCCTGCAGCAGCTCGGGGCTGATGGTGAGCAGGTCGCAGCCGGCCAGTTCGGTGATCTGCGAGGTGTTGCGGAAGCTGGCGCCCATCACTTCGGTGGCGTAGCCGAACTTGCGGAAATAGCTGTAGATCTGCTTGACCGACTGCACGCCCGGATCGTCGGCGCCGCTGTAATCGTGGCCGCTGGACTTCTTGTACCAGTCGTAGATGCGGCCGACGAACGGTGAGATCAGCTGTACCTTGGCTTCGGCGCAGGCGATTGCCTGCGGCATCGAAAACAGCAAGGTCAGGTTGCAATGGACGCCGGCCTTTTGCAGCACTTCCGCTGCCCGGATGCCTTCCCAGGTGGACGCGATCTTGATCAGCACACGGTCGCGGTCTATGCCGGCCGCTTCATACAGCTTGATCAGCGCATGGCCCTTGTCGATCGTGCCCTGGGTGTTGAACGACAGGCGCGCATCGGTCTCGGTGGAAACCCGGCCCGGGATCAGTTTCAGGATTTCCTGGCCAAAGGTGACCAGCAGGTGGTCGATGATTTCCTTGGTCGACAGCTGGCCGTGGTCCTTCACCGCCTGCGCCAGCAAAGGCTGGTATTCCGGCTTCTGCACCGCTTTCAGGATCAATGAGGGATTGGTGGTAGCGTCGCGCGGCGTAAACGCCTTGATCGACTGGAAGTCGCCGGTGTCGGCGACGATGGTGGTGAATTGCTTGAGTTGTTCGAGTTGGTTCATGGCAGCGTAGAAAAGCAGAGACTGTTAATCGGAAATGCCTTTCTGCCATTCTACGCATTTTATGGACATCTGCCACGATGGATGGCCGCAGTAACTTCTTACTCTTTTACCATCGCGGCCTGCCAGCTCAACTAATCCGTTCTTCCGTCTTGGCGTCGAACAGCACCGCCTTCGAGAGATCGAAAGCCAGCTGCATCTCATCTTTCGGCCGTGCCGCCGCGCGCGGGTGCGTACGGCAAGTGACGCGGGCCTCGTTGAAGGTTGTGAATACCAGGGTATCCGGGCCGGTAGGCTCGGTCAGTTCGACCGTGCAGCCGACTTCGGTTGGATGGTAGTTGCTGTCGCCGGCCGCTTCCGAAGTGCGTGCGCTCTGGGCGTCGGTGACATGTTCCGGGCGAATGCCGAGGATCACTTCCTTGCCGACCCAGGCCGCGATTTCCGGCCTTTGCGCCTGTGCCGGCGCCAGCGGCAGCAAGGTCTTCTGGCCGCCGTGGGTCAATTCGAAAGCAGGGCCATGGCCGTTGGCGACCAGGTTGCCGCGCATGAAATTCATCGACGGCGAGCCGATGAAGCCGGCCACGAACAGGTTGCTAGGGTTGTCGTAGATTTCTTGCGGGCTGCCGAACTGCTGCACCACGCCGTCTTTCATCACTGCAATGCGGTCGCCCAGGGTCATCGCTTCGATCTGGTCATGCGTCACATAGACGATGGTGCTGCCCAGGCGCTGGTGCATCAGCTTGATTTCAGCGCGCATCTCGACGCGCAGCTTGGCATCCAGGTTGGACAGCGGCTCATCGAACAGGAACAGCGACGGATCGCGCGCGATCGCACGGCCCATGGCGACGCGCTGGCGCTGGCCGCCGGACAGCAAGGCCGGCTTGCGATCCAGCAGGTGAGTGATCTGCAGCGTGTTGGCGACGCGTTCGACGATCTGCTTCTGTTCAGCTTTGGGAACCTTGCGGATGCCCAGGCCGAAGGAAATGTTTTCGCGCACTGTCATGGTCGGATACAGCGCATACGACTGGAACACCATGGCGATGTCGCGCTCTTTCGGCGGGACATCGTTGACGCAGCGGTCGCCGATCATGATCTGGCCTTCGGAAACTGTTTCCAGTCCGGCGATCATGTTCAGCAAAGTGGATTTGCCGCAGCCGGAGCCGCCCACCAGGATCAGGAACTGGCCGTCTTCGATTTCGAGGTCGATGCCCTTCAGGACTTCATTGCCGTTCGGGTAGACCTTGCGCACATTGCGGATTGATAAGCTTGCCATCTTTAATTCATTCCTTAAATTTATTCTCATCGCGGCCGCGCCTGAGGCGGCGGCCGGTCGCTTCGATTTAGCCCTTGACCGCACCCGCAGTCAGGCCGCGCACAAAATATTTCCCGGCCAGCAGGTACACCACCAGAGTCGGCAGGGCGGCGATGATGGCCGCCGCCATGTTGACGTTGTATTCAGTCACGCCGGTGGAAGTATTCACCAGGTTGTTCAGGGCCACCGTCACCGGCTTGGCATCGGAACCGCCGAACACCACGCCGAACAGGAAGTCGTTCCAGATCTGCGTGAACTGCCAGATGAAGCAGACCATGAAAATCGGCAGCGACAGCGGGAAGATGATCTTGCGGTAGGTCATGAAGAAGCCGGCGCCGTCGATGCGGGCCGCCTTCACCAGTTCTTCCGGCACCGTGACATAGTAGTTACGGAAGAACAGGGTGGTGAAGGCAATGCCGTAGACAATGTGCACAAACACCAGCCCCGGCGTGGTATTGGCCAGGTTGACGGTGCCCAGCAGGCGCGCCATCGGCAGGATTACCACCTGGAACGGAATGAAGCAGCCGACCATCAGCGCCGTGAACAGGATCTCGGAACCGCGGAAACGCCAGTGCGCCAGGACATAGCCATTGAGCGAGCCGACCAGGGTCGAGATCA
>Ga0210409_10002745_pt1 | contig 20523 bp, 24 predicted proteins | sample IncBWH17MmetaG_FD_161649 | JGI IMG/M metagenome (GOLD analysis project Ga0210409, IMG submission 161649) | Forest soil microbial communities from Barre Woods Harvard Forest LTER site, Petersham, Massachusetts, United States - Inc-BW-H-17-M | ecosystem: Environmental > Terrestrial > Soil >...
TTCCCAGCTACGCTGAAGACTGCCGGTCCCCAAACGATCATGGCTACCGACTCGAGTTCCCTCTCCGGCATCTCTAGTCCAATCCCGGTGAGCGCGTCAGCCGCAACTCGACTTTCCATCACGGTTCCAACCGCGGCTTCAACCGGGCTGCCATTTAACTGCACGGTAACCGCGTTCGATACTTATAACAATATTGCCACTGGCTACTCCGGGACAGTCAGATTCTCGAGCAGCGACTCCCAAGCCGTTCTGCCCGCGAATTCAGTTTTAGGGAACGGGTCTGGAACATTTCCAGTTACGCTGAAAACGGTCGGCAATGAAACGATCACGACGACGGACACCGTCGCCGCTACGCTTACCATCGGATCGAGCCAGATCGGCGTAGTCAGCAATGCGCCCACTCACTTTGCTGTCGCCTCGCCGGGCAATGCCACGACTCGCGCATCCTTTGGCTTTGGGGTCGCCGCTCAAGACTCTTTGAACAATGTGTCCGTCGGCTACTCCGGAACAATTCACTTTACAAGCACTGACAGCCAGGCCCACCTGCCGGCCGACGCGTCGCTATTGAACGGGACAGGAAACTTTTCGGCCACGTTTGAGACCGCAGGCAATCAAATCATCACGTCTACGGACACCGTTACATCTCCCCTTACAGGAGCTTCGAGTTCGATTACGGTCAGTGCGGCAACCGCGCCCGGGATCTCTTCAGGTGCTCCGCCGGCAGGGAACTACGGCGCGATCTACGGCCCGCTCACGATTGAATATATAAGATGTGGGTATATTCAGGGAGTGATCCGTTGCAGTCCATGTTCCGGCTCTGCAGGATGTTCGGCTCTTCAGGTTTGCAGATACCGCAATCGCGTTTATCCCTGTGTTGAAACCAGCCATATTTATCTGGGTTTCCCGCTCACGGCCACTGGTGGAGTGCCGCCCTATACCTGGAGCGCCACTGGTCTGCCCCCCGGGCTAGGCCTGACTGTAAGTTTGGGTAACGGCTATATTTCCGGCCATCCCACAACGCCAGGCAGCTATGCCGTGGCGGTGACTGTGACCGATTCGGGCGCGCCGAAGGTGACGTCTCCCGCAAGCAACTACACCCTCGTCATTAATAACCCGGCACCGCCGGTTGTTGACACCGTATCGGCGCCTTCCGATGGCGCGGTGAATTTGCCTTATAACTTCACGTTCACGGCGGCTAGCACAGCGCCGCCGTTGACATGGCGAACAAGTCCAAGCAGCGGTGCCCTGCCTGTCGGATTGACTCTCAGTCCAGGTGGAGTACTCTCGGGCACTCCGACGGCGAGTGGAACATATCCCATCACACTCATCGCGGAAGATTCGTTCTCACAGGACTCCGCTCCGCAAAATTTCACCATTTCGATTTTCGCGCATGGTTTCAAAGCCGAAGGCATGATGGCAACTCCGCGCGTAAGTTTCACCGCGACATTGCTCAACACCGGCAAAGTGCTGGTAGCGGGGGGAACCGACGCGAGCGGCAATCACCTCGCAACAGCCGAGCTTTACGATCCAGCCAAAGGAACCTTTTCCGCGACCGGCAGCATGGGGACCGCGCGCGCCTATTTCGCGGCGACGTTGCTCTGCAATTTGTCTTCGCCTCCCTGCAATAACGATCGAGTGCTGGTGACCGGAGGGATCGACATCAACGGTAATCCCCTCATGACAGCCGAACTATACGATCCTGCCTCGGGAACTTTTTCCGCGACGTCCGGCAACATGCAATTCGTGCACGCAAGCCACACGGCGACGTTGCTCAAGACGGGAAAGGTGCTCATCGCCGGCTGGGGCAACGCCTCCGCTGAGCTGTTCGATCCGTCCACTAAGACCTTCACAGCGACGGGTAGCATGGCAACGGGGCGCGTGTCGCACACGGCGACGTTGCTCAACAATGGAAAGGTGCTGATTGCAGGAGGAATTCAGGGAGTTCCGCCGACCACGACCGTTCTGGCGGAGGCCGAGCTGTACGATCCTGCCACCGAAAGTTTTTCACCCACGCTTGGCAGGATGGCGACCCCGCGTCAATGGCACACAGCGACGTTGCTCGCCAGCGGAAAAGTACTCGTGACCGGAGGTGCGGATAGCACAGGGAGCGCTTTCGCGACCGCAGAGTTGTTCGATCCAATCGCCGAATCCTTCACGCCAACGAAGGGCGGGATGGCAACCGCCCGCGGCCTTCAAACGGCCACATTGCTCAATGACGGAACCGTCCTCGTGACGGGCGGGACCAGCGGAGTAATGCCGCTTGCGACGGCCGAACTATACGATCCGATCGCCGAAATTTTTTCGCCGACCGGCGGTATGGGAGTGGCACGCCAGGAACACACGGCGACTCTGCTGAATGACGGAACCGTGCTGGTGACAGGGGGAGCTAACTCCACCGCGACTCTCGCGACCGCGGAGGTGTACCAGTAGCATTTACCCCGGGTTTCAAGAGGTTCGTTCTTGGTAAAATATGGAAACCGTACCACTCTGCTCAAGACTTGTAGTTTCACCCTGTGCTGAACGCCTTGGATCAAGAAAGAGTTGCCAACGTGTTAAGTCAAGTTCCTATCCGCGGTAAATGTGTCTTTCGGATTCTGGGAATTGCGGTTCTCGCTGTGTCCATGATCGCGGGTGGTTGCGCCTCCGGCAACGACCATGGAGGAGGCACTGGCGGGACACCGAGGCTGGCGGCTTCTGTTACAGCATTGGGAAACTTCACCGCAGGCGAGCAAGGCGCAGCTTATTCGATCACAATATCCAACACCGGGACCGCTTCGACCAGCGGGCTCGTGACCGTGGCCGGCCTTCCGACTGGTTTCACGGCGACCGGGTTCGGTGGGCCGAAGTGGACCTGCACATTGGCAACGATGACCTGCACGAACGGCAACTCCTTGGCCGCCGGACAGAGCTTTGCAACAATCACGGTGACAGGAACCGTGACATCGGCCAACGGAACGACGGTAACCATCCCGCTGGTCCTCTCGGGCGGCGGCGCAGCGACCGTAAATGTTACGCCCACGCCCAGCATCCCTGTTGCGGCAGTCTTGTGCCCACTTGCCCCGCTGGGCAATGAAAGCCTCCTCAGTGGCACGTATATTGCCAGCCTTAATGGTTGGGAAGATGGCGAGGGCCCTCTCGAGACGGCCGGAGCCTTCGTCGCTAGTAGCGCAGGTGGAGTCACGGGCGGCGAACTGGACAGTGGTGCCGTTGTCGTTGGCGCCGCACAATCGGCCCCCTCGATGAAAACGATTGGAGGAGGTTGCTACCAACTCGGGTCGGACCATCGCGGCATAATGATTTGGAATCTCAGCGGTGGCGCAGAGTCCGTGATTTTTGCGTTCTCACTCGGAGCCGGCGGCCAAAGTGGTCACATCATTGAGTTCGATGATCCGAACCCAGGCACGAGCCCAGGCAAACGTAGCGCCGGAACTTTCTTCAGCCAAACTGGCGGTTCATTCACACTGGCAAGCCTCAGCGGGCCTTTCGCCTTTTACACCAAAGGCGCCGCGCCGAACGTGTCCAACACCGACTATCTGCGCGAAGGAACAGTTGGCCGCTTCGATATAAGCACAACGGGGGTCGTCACAAACGGAACCATGAATTTGGCGTCAGCGACCGGCACTGGGGCGCAAGCAAATATCGATAATCAGATATTTACGGGCAGCTTAACAGCGCCAGACCCCTTGGGCCGCGGCACCGCAACGTTTACCTACGCCAATTTCAATGGCACGGGACCGTTAGCCCTCAATTTCGCATATTACATCCAGGACGCGAATGACCTGCTGATCCAATCCATAGACACGCCAGACAAAAAAGGGCATGGTCTGAAACACGGCGCCATCAATACGCAAACCAATGGCCCGTATAGCCTCGGGTCGCTCAGCGGCAATGCGGTCTTCTACATGAACGGAGCCGACCTGAGCTCGAACCATAACTTTACGGTTAGCGGTGCGGGCCAAATTATTGGAGACGGTCTCGGCGGGGCGAACGTCAAGCTCGATGAGGTTTCCAACGGAAGTATCGTTGCTGCAGGCACCAACTCTATCCCCGGCGGCTCGTTCACGGTTTCGCCGAACGGCATGGGCGTGCTCACGATCGGAACAGGAGCGGGCGCCAAGTCGTACTCCGTCGCGACGTACGATCAGAATGCAGGGGTCCTCCTGGAAGGAACGGCAGGCTCACCCGGCAGCAATGTTTTGATTGGAGCATTCGAATCGCAATCAATTCCGGTCGGCGGCTATGTGGACGGGATATTGTCCGGTTTGTATGTTCTCGGCACGCATCTCACTGCATCGAGCTACACCAACTTCGACGTTGGATCGGTGATGACGCCCACACCCCAAACCAGTCGCGCTGGTTTTAGCGGAGAGACCGACCACATCAACGGTGCCGGCTGCACTACCGGATGCATCTCTTCTAACCAAACGGTTTCGGCAACCTACAGCGTCGACGCGAACGGCCGGATCACGATAATTCCGACCAGCGGCGCTGGAGGCTCGGCCATCGGCTGGTTCGTGGTCAAGAACGGGAATCGCTTTTTCTTTATTTCCGACGCCAGCGACGCGAACGCGACGATCGTGAGCGCGAATCATTGATGCCGTTCGATGAAAGGGCACGGTCCGGAGGTTTCCATGTTCTATCTAAATCGTGCTTACATGATTTCCTGACGGCAGGGCTTACCTTTCGAATCGAGAACCTCTCGAATAACTCACACATTCGCGGCAGGGGCAGGAAGTCGTTCACTTATAGCGCGAATCCCCGGTTGCCTCGATGGAACACCCATTTCCGGTCAGAATCCAAGGTTCCCCAGCCAAAAATCAAGTCGCTCATCCCGCACGAGTTTCCGTTTGCCTTCTTCGGCTTGAAAGGTTGAGTTGAGGCGAATCTGAATCAACGAAGTTTGGGTAGTGAACCCAATGGACGCAACCCTACTGCAGACGAGCAGGCCCTCGCCCCTTGAGATTCAAACACATCGTGACGTTGACCCCCTGCTGCGAAAGCAGGTAGTGCAACTAGGAGCCGCACAAGTGATTGAAAAGATTGGTGGACGTGACAGGGTTCGAACCTGCGACCCCCTGCTTGCAAAGCAGGTGCTCTCCCAGCTGAGCTACACGCCCACCGAGGCCAATCTTATCAATTCTAAGGCATCTGCCGCCGTACGAGAACACCGAAACACTACTATTTGTCCATTTGGACTGGAGCCTGGGATGGAAGTGCGTTCAGCGAGGGCGCGCTTTCGCGCCGAAATTGAGGTGCGCGTTCTTAACCTACACTAACGATTGCGGGATTGAGAGAATGCGCCGAATTAGAAGCCACTGGAGCCAGCGGCGTACGAACGGAAATCTTGAAAGGGCGCAAGCTCCCGGACTTCGTTTGTCGTGACGCTGAATTTGACCAATTCGGCCATGCCGAAGGAAGTGGTCATGGCCACATCAGCGGCGTCGCGGCCCGTGGCCATTAAGATGCGGCCCACTCGGGGCTCGTTGTGGCGGGCGTCGAATGTCCACCACCTGCCCTCCAAATACACTTCAAACCAGGCGCTGAAATCCATGGGAGCGGGCGATGCCGGGACGCCGATGTCCCCCAGATAGCCTGTAGCGTAGCGGGCGGGGATATGCATGCACCGGCAGAAAGCAATGGCCAGATGCTGAAAGTCGCGGCAGACGCCGACGCGCTCGGTGTAAACATCCAGCGCGGTCCTCGTCGCGCGCGCGTGCTGATATCCGAATTGGACCCTGCCGTGGATCCAATTCACAATGGCCTGCACGCGTCCCCAACCCGGAGCGGTATTGCCAAACAATTCGGTGGCAATGTTCGATAGCCGGTCCACTTCGCAGTAGCGGCTATTCATCAAATAGGTGAGGTGGTCGACGGGGAGCTCTTCCACGGGGTGTTGCCGCGCCTGATAATTTACATGGTCTTTTTCGGCGGAATCCTGGATGAGCGTGGAGTTCCAAAGGCGGAGCTTGCCCTGGGAAGCCAGAAACCGGGTGCAACGGTTGCCGAATCGATCGACGTAGCGCTCCGTCCTGACGGCCGGCTCGATGTGCATTTCGTCCGGCTCACGCAGGTCCAGCTCGCGGGAGGGATGCACGTTCAGAAGCGCCACAACCGCGACAGGCTGAGGAATGTTGAATTCAATGTCGTAGCCTAAACGGATCAGCATCGTCGGCCGGTGTGACTATCAAATTGGGCAAAATCGGAAAGACGGCTCTAATACATCCCGCCACCTTGGCCAGCGCCCACTGCGGCCAATTTTTCCTCGCCCTTAAACTCGGCGATCAGAGCCTCGGTCGTCAGCATTAGCGCGGCGATGGACGCGGCGTTCTGAAGCGCGAGCCGGGTGACCTTGGCCGGATCAATGACTCCGGCCTTCAGCATATCACCGTACTCGCCGGTCTCGGCGTTAAAGCCAAAGTTATCGTCCTTCGATTGGCGCACGAGTCCTACAACAATTGCGCCTTCGAATCCGGCGTTGAGAGCAATCTGCCGCAGTGGCTCTTCGAGGGCGCGCTTGACGATGTTCACACCGATGGCTTCATCCTCTTCGAGCTTTAACCGCTCCAGTGCCGGAATGCAGCGCAGAAGCGCCACACCGCCGCCCGGGACGATGCCTTCCTCAACGGCGGCGCGAGTGGCGTGCATGGCGTCCTCGACGCGAGCCTTTTTCTCCTTCAGCTCGGTCTCGGTCGCCGCGCCCACCTTGATCACGGCCACGCCGCCAACCAGCTTGGCCAGGCGCTCCTGAATTTTTTCCCTGTCGTAGTCGGAGGTAATTTCCTCTATCTGTGCGCGAAGATTCCTGATGCGCGCTTCGATTTCGCTGGTCTTGCCCGCACCCTCGACAATCGTGGTGGTGTCCTTGTCCACGCTTATCTTTTTTGCGTGGCCCAGATCTTCGATCTTTACGTTTTCGAGCTTGATGCCCAGGTCCTCGGTGATGGCCTTGCCGCCGGTCAGAATCGCGATATCTTCGAGCATGGCCTTACGGCTGTCACCGAAGCCCGGAGCTTTTACGGCAACGGATTGCAGCGTCCCGCGCAGCTTGTTCACGACCAATGTCGCCAGCGCCTCGCCTTCCACATCCTCGGCGACGATCAACAGGGGCTTGCCCAATTTGGCGACCAGCTCGAGCACGGGAAGCAGATCCTTCATGGAGGAAATTCTCTTCTCGCAGATCAGAATGTGAACGTCATCGAAGGCGCATTGCATGCGTTCCGGGTCGGTCACAAAGTAGGGGGAAAGATAGCCGCGGTCGAACTGCATGCCTTCGACCACTTCGAGCGACGTCTCCATCGTTTTTGATTCTTCGACGGTGATGACGCCGTCCTTGCCCACCTTCTGCATGGCTTCGGCGATGAGGTCCCCGACCTGCTTGTCCGTATTGGCGCTGATGGTGCCGATTTGCGCGATCATGTCGCCCTTGACTTCGCGGGAGATCTTCTTGATTTCATTCACGGCGGCTTCCACGGCCTTTTCAATACCGCGCTTCAGCGACATCGGACTTGCGCCCGCGGCAACCGTCCGCACACCCTCGCGGAAGATCGCCTGGGCCAGCACGGTCGCGGTGGTGGTGCCGTCACCGGCCACGTCGGACGTCTGGGAGGCGACTTCGCGCACCATCTGGGCGCCCATGTTTTCAAGCGGATCCTGCAGCTCGATTTCCTTCGCCACCGTCACGCCATCTTTGGTAATGATTGGCGCACCGAACTTCTTCTCGATGACGGCATTGCGGCCTCGCGGACCGAGCGTGATTTTCACCGCGTCCGCCAGAATATTCACACCGCGCAGGATTGCTCGCCGCGAATTTTCACCTGTTACAATTTGCTTTGCCATTGGGTTTCACCCTCCTGGGTGATTGTGAAAAGCGCTATTCTTCCGGGCTGTCGGGCCGGACGACGACTACTTCTTGCTGGATGCCGCTTTTGCGATTCCGCTGAGCTTTGCCAGAATATCTTCCTCGCGGAGGATCAAATACTCCTGCCCCTCCAGGGTGATGTCATTGCCGGTATATTTGCCGAACAAAATCCGGTCGCCTGGCTTCACATCGAGGGGAACGCGTTTCCCTTTCTCCATCTTGCCGGCGCCAACGGCGATCACTTCGCCTTCCTGGGGCTTTTCTTTCGCTGTGTCGGGGATGATGATGCCGCCCTTGGCGGTCTCTTTTTCTTCGAGACGCCTGATCAGAACCCGATCGTGCAATGGTGCGATTTGAACTGACATTTCCAAACCTCCGTAAAAATCAATATAAGGATTCCGGGAACAATCTCGTTGCTAAACCTTGCCGGGTTCTAAGGGCGAAGCGTCTTGATGTTTTTTTGCCGCTCCGCTTCCAGGTCAACGGCAGCCTGTTTTACGCGCGCAGCTTCCACCTGCGGCGCCTCCTGCAGTTCCAGTTTTGCGGATTCGGCGATGGCTGCCGCGGCCTGCGCATCCAATCGTTTGGCAAACATGACCACCGCGAATGTTTCCGACATGGAGGACCGGAAGAGGTTCAATGAATATTGCTGGTCTTCCCAGCGGGCGATCACCTTTTCCGTAGCCCTGTAGGCGTCGTTGGTCGGGAAATTCACCTCGGCGGCCGGCCGGGTAGCGGCTCCGTACTTGGCGGAGAGCATTCGTATCATGTCTTCGTTGTTGAGACCTTTCACGGCATCACTGTCGTACGTCACGAGCATCCTGTAAAGCTCGCCATTGTAAAAGGAGAAAAGAACTTTCTGGACGGGTTCGGCGAGGCGTGCGGATCCGAAAGGCAGCGGCGGATACCACGTAAGCTCCTGAATTAATGCCGGCCGTTCGTGAATTACGGATACGTCAGCCTGCTTTTCGTCCGCCAGCTTGGAAACGGCGGCCGCGCTCATCCCGAAAGAAAAGTTCCGGTACTTCGAAAGATCCTGTGCATGAATCAACGGAGCACAGAGCAATATCAGGACCAACGCGATTGCCGTGCGGCTTATCATTCTCATGCTCATCTGAGTTTCTCCTTCTCTTACATTTCAGGCGGCGACAAGTCGCGCGTTTTTCCATGGCTGAGCGGATTCGTCCGCGAGCAAAAGCATGCTTTCCTGTATGTTGCGCATATGGAAAGACACGCTGGTGTACGGCACTCCCAGGAACGTCTTGAGCGCCACACGCGTGATCTCGAAGGAATTGATCTTCTCGAACTTCAGGCTTGCCTGGATTCGCTCGATCGCCTTGCGCATCGTTTTCTTTCCTTCACGGCCGCACACGGTGATCCTGCTTTCTCCTGCGAAGTAGAGGAAGTGCCACCCGGCGTCATTGATTTTCCGATCCATTGCGTACCCGTCAAGGCCTTGGACCGATCTCCAGCCGGGCGAATAGGATTGACTCTCGCATTTGAATCCGCCCGGGAAAAGCGTGCCATCCCTGAATAGAACCGTGCCCGCGTTGATTGTTTCCAGCATATGGCTCTCCAGGCAAATCGCTGCGTTCGTTGAAGCAGGACCTCGCCAAATGCGGCCGAGGTCCTTCTTCAACATTACCGTTGGGGAATCACTTAATAACAATCGTGACTACCGGTTTGAATCTTTTGCAGATTCGTTGTGCGGCGCATTCTTCTGCAACACGCGGACAAGGTGCTGTCCGGATGCGGGAGTTGAGGCTTTGCCGCCCAGCACGATTTCTCTGGCTGAAATCTTGCGGCCATAGACATCGGCGTTGGCGTCGTTATCGGGACGGAGCGTGGAACCTTCGAGCGAAATGCCGGCAAACAGACCGCGGGAACGTGAGTAGCTCAGGATTTCCGCGCGCATGTAGGCATCGGTGTCCGCGGAGGCGTCACGGCCCTTGGGGCCGGCCGCGGCGGAAAGATCGGCGCCGAGTTTAACTTTGCTTTCCAAAATGGAGGACGCGCCCCTCTCGTTCATGACCAGCAGAACAAGATCCGTCGCTTCGCCGCCGAGTTGAAATCCAACACTGCCGCCTTCGAGCGCATACATAGCCGGGGCGCCCCAGGGACCGTTGAAATGGTGGCCCGTCCGGCAAACCATCGCTCCGCGGCCGTAGCTTCCGCCGACAACGAATGCGGCTTTTAGAACGGATGGGAAAACAATAATGCATTCCGCCTTTTCGAGCAGCTCTTGCGGGATGTTGTCCGGCACATCCATCACTTCCTGGAGGACGGTTCCGGAATTTTCCAAACGTTCTTTTTCCTTGTTGGCAGCGAACGCCGAGCTTGCAACAAACAAAATGCAGACACCAAGAGTCAAATTACGAAACATCGCCGACCTCCCCTATTATTTTACTAGTTGATGAACTTCAATTTATAGCTAATCTACCGGAAGCGTTTCAATCGAACTTTTGGCCGGGCAACGGGCACTCCCGAAACTTTTCTCAAACCTCTTCGGCCGGCCGCGCTAGGCCCTTTGTTTCGCGCCGATGATGAGCAATGCAGCCCCGCCCAATAATGCCAATCCGCCGACGATCGGTGGAAGCGGAATGCGCTCGGTGTCGTCTCGAGTGGCGTGAATCGGGCCCACATCGAACACTTTTTCCTGACGCGTATAGCTGAATCCCTGGTAGACAAGGGCCAGAACCCCCAGAACCGCGAGCACAATTCCCAACACTGTGGTTGATTTCATTTCTTCGACTCCGTAATAGGGGGATCGACTTCGGGCCCCGGATTACAAGCGCTTTCCCCAGACAAGGATCGTAGATGATGCCTACCCTCCCGTCTGTTCACTTGTGCACAGTCGAAAGTCCTGTTGAAAGACGTCCCCGCGCCTCAAGTTCTCGCATTTGCCGCGATAAGCCGGCGGGAAAACGCGATCACGGTCCGTGACGCAGGCCCGGCCCAGATCGCCACCTGCACACCGGCGCTCCAGACAAGAAGCGCGCCAAGCCCTACCAAGGCCAAGAAAAAGAAGGCCACACTAAACAAGGTCAAAGCAGCCATGAGCTCGCGAACGTGGTAGGAGTACAGCCCAAGTCCCACGATCGTTACGAGCAGTCCACACGTGTAGTCTCTAATTTTGATTTCACGCAATGAGTCCCCTTGTCTTGTTCTACCAGCGCCAATTCCTTTGCCCAAACGCGCTGGCCGGCCCAGTCCCGGATCTTCCCTGTCCATGGCGCATCAGTCAGGGGACAGGTTGCAACCGCAACCTGTCCCCGTTCGAACGGAATCAAATACGTCGAAGTTAGACGAATACGCCAGAAACCAGTGCAGGCTCTCAGGCGTTTCGCCCTGTCGCGATCCCCAATCCTACTGGCGAGGGGAAAGCGGCAAATCTTGCATTGCTGCCGGACCACTTCCAACGGCATTTCCAATCACCTCACCGGAGACGACGAGTTCGACGCGGCGATTCTGCTGCCGCCCCTCTGCCGTGTCGTTGGAAGCGACTGGCTGGGTCTTGCCGAATCCGTGCGCGCTCATGGACGCCGCTGGAATGCCTTCCGTGGCGAGATAGTCTCGCACCGAACCGGCCCGATTTTCGGAAAGTTGTTGATTGTAAGCGTCGCCGCCTACGCTGTCGGTGTTCCCCTCAATGGCAAGGACGAGCGTGGGGTAGGCGAGGACGATGCCGGAGATTTTGGCGAGCTTCTCGCGCGCGGCCGGGCGAAGTGTGAATTTGGCCGAATCGAAAAGGACGTCCGACATGTTGACGACGAGGCCGCGAGCGGTGTCTCGTGTGTCCAGGATGGCATTGAATTGCACCAGCAGGCGGGCGCGAAGTTCTTCACGGTCACGCACGGCTTGCTGAAGCTGTTGATCCGAGTTTGCGGCCGCGAGGCGGCTTCTTGCCGATTCGGTCTCCGCGTCTCTCTGGTGTTGTTGGGCATCCGCGGTGGCTAGATTGGCATCGGCAGCGGCCGCGCGATTGCGGTCGGAATCTGCCTGGGCGTCCAGTTTCTGTTGCTGTGCGGAGGCGTTTTCCCGTTCGGCTTGCGCTTGGCCGGCTGCGGCGTTGCGAGCTGAGTCCTGGGCGTCGCGAGTTTTGCCTTCGGCGTTCTCGCGCGCGCGAATCGCATCGGCGGTATCTGCCTCTGCGCTGCGCTTTCCGGCATTTGCTGAAGCTACTCGGTTTGCATCCGCATCACGGGCTGCTTCCGCGCGCTCCTCGTCGATACGCTTTACGGAGATCTCGCGGGCGTCTTCCGCCGTCTGCACGACCAGACGCGAAGTGGAACTGAGCGTCTTCTTGTCGACGCTGCGGCGAATGGCCATGTCATCGGCCTGTTTCATCTGGCCGGCGGCGTTGGCATAGCTGGATGCCGCATAGTGTTCGGCGCCCGCGGATTGCGCGATGCGCAGAGCGTTGCGCGCCTCGAAAAACTCGAGCGGCAGCTTGGTGTTCAAGACCACTGGGTCGAATTTATAACCTGTGGGAATATAACCGCCGCGATCGATCAGTTCATATTTCGCGTCCACGACTTCGGCGGTGCCGACGGTGTCCGGGCGAATCGCATTCTCCATCACGACCACGTTGCTGGGACGCCGCACCGCATAATAAGGTTCCGCTGTCACGATCATGGCGAAGGCTTGAAGGTCCGTGGTGACGTCGAGCTTGCTTCGATCGTTGCCGCCGATCAGAACTTCACCCAGATTCACCGGGCGGCCTTCGGGTGAAATCGCCCACATGACGTAGGTCAGATACTCCCCTCCAAAAGTCGTGGGCTTCTGCATATTCCAAAATTCAACCTTGATTTCCATGGCTCCGCGATGGCTGTCCACTTTGGCTTCGCCCTTGGCGCTGGTCATCAAATCGGTGCCTTCGAAATTGATCTTGGTCGACCCGCTCCGGTGGGCATACTTCACGGCCTTCACCGTTCGGTCCACGAGAATCATCTGGTACATGGACGTCTGATCGGCTCGCCTGGCCGCGGCCGGCGAGGATTGCGGAACTCCCCCGGACCGGCTCGATGGGGCCAAAATGGCGACCGAGGCCAACAATGCGCCACAAACGATACTTCGCTTACGTATATTCTTTTTCATAAGAGGTCTCCTGTGACGAAAAATCTTGCCGTGTGCGCTGAAGAGTGATTTCAGGCTTTCTTCCGCCCTTCATTTCGCGACATATTTCCTATCTGGAATTTCATTTTGAAACCTGCGCCCTTTCACGTTTCGGTGGCTGCCTAATGCATTCGCCAGTTTTTTCGATTGGCGGAAAGCCTCAAGTAGCGCAGGCACACTTGCCTGTGCGGATTTGTAAGCCGCACGCGCAGACTGCCCGACGAAACTAGAATCGCAAAAACCGCACAGGCAAGAGTGCCTCTGCTACCCAAGCTTTCCGCATCCTGCTTAATCGGGATGGGAATGGCGCCAACCCCAGTAATGAGACTGCTCTTTCCTGCTCGCCTTCTTATATTCCTGAGGTTTTTTGTGATTGTTGCTTAAGTAGATTCCCCATGTGGAGTTCTCGTGGTCATCCCAGTTGTGATAGTCCTTGTGGTCGCGATCGTAGACTCGGACTTGGACATTGTCGTCTTTCGGTACGGGAGCAGCCATAATTGCCAAAGGTGAAACAAGGGCAGCGGCCAAAATTAGCGAGCTGATGTAACGGTGCGTAAAGCGCATATTTTTTCCTCCAAAGTTGCTCAACGATCTCAATATTGGATCGGCAAGGAGTGCGGAAAACTTCATCGAAAGCGGACAATTAGTTTCTTCCGTCCTGAACCTTGCTGCTGGTAGATGCATGATGGGGACATCGAAGGGGGTTGTCTGTGCACTATTGCACGTATTGCCAGCATTGCCGTTTTCAACGTGTAGCTGAGCAAACACGAAGTAGGCAGCCGGACACGTAATTCACGCCAATTTCACAGAGAACCGGGGCAGGAAAACGTGTCTCGGAACGAAACTGAATCAAGAACTATCTGGTCATTGAGGATGACGAGGCTCTATTTTGCTTGCTAACCTTGATCCCGGCGGCGCAAGGGCCATCGAGTTGTTCCTGGGAGCGATCCGAAGGCAAGCGCCGCAAGCAGATCGCGGCTGGGGAGTGGCGATTAAAACTGGCGTGCGCTACGAGGTGGTTTGACTTGGCCGTTGCAACGAGAGCCGTCCGATTATGCGGGCTTCGTCAAGTTCCAAACATAAAGGAAGTTCTCGTCGGTGGCCGTCGCGACAGCGCGGTTGGATTTTCTGGTAGCGCGGTTTAGCGCGGAACGCACGTTCTCTTTGGTATCGCCGAGTTCGGCCAAAGGAACCTTGAAGGCCGAGCCTTCTTCAAGGTCGTCAAGGTCACGCAGAATGGCGGTGACGATCTTCTTGTGCTTCCCGTTTCGCGATCGGGGCACGTCCACCATGGCCATTCTTTTGAAGTGAGGCAGCGCGTGATTGGTTTTCATCGGAACCTTCCATGCCAAACGTAAAACTATTCTCGCGCAATCATACGCACTCTAGGCGTAGAGTACAACTAAATTCGATGCGCTCCAGCATCCCTGCGCACTTCGATCCGATAACGGGGTGGGCGCAATGGTCACGTCGCGTGCCATCGAAATACCGATAAATGGCCCTCTTTCGCCATTCACAGATTTTTTAAAGATTTTCCCCGCATCGCTTGGAGGTTGCTACGGTATATCGAGGGAGCACGATCGATGCGAAAAACGTACACACATTTCGAGCAAGTTCCCATCGCGGTGGTAGAGAAAATTCTCGCACGGCAGAGTTCCTTGGTCAAACGCGACGGCAGTCGCAAGCGGGTAGTCAGGAAATCAAAAAAAGCTGCGAACGGGACGAGCGCGTTGCCCAAGAAAGTAGAGGTTCTAACACAGTGAACACAACAAGAAAATCGAAGATCCTGACGGCCCCCAGCTTCAATGTTCAGGTGTTCCTGGATTCCGCGGGCGTGGCCAGAACCATTGCGGAATTTCAGGCAAAGGATACCATCTTCTCGCAGGGAGACTTGGGCAAGGACGTCATGTACATCCAAAAAGGCACGGTAAAGCTCTCCGTCGTCTCCAAGACAGGGAAGGAAGCAGTTGTCGCCATGCTGAAACCCGGCGACTTCGTCGGCGAGGGCGTTTTGGCAGGGCAACCGGTGCGCATCGCTACGGCCACGTCAGTTACGCCCGTCACGATGCTTGTGATTGGGCTAAAGGAAATGATTCGCGTGCTCCATGTGGAACACGCGTTCTCGGATCGCTTCATCGCCTACATGGTGGAACGCAATATCCGGATTGAAGAAGATCTGATCGATCAACTTTTCAATTCCAGTGAAAAACGGCTGGCGCGAACGCTCTTATTGCTGGCGCGGTACGGAAATCATGAAAAACCGCAGTTCGTTCTCCCCAAAGTTTCGCAAGAGACGCTGGCGGAAATGGTTGGCACTACGCGTTCGCGCGTCAATTTTTTCATGAACAAATTCAAGAAATTGGGCTTCATCAATTACGATGGCGGGCTTCACGTAAATGACTCGCTCCTGAGCGTCGTCCTGCACGACTAGGGGCCGGCCCCTCTCATCAGAAGAAACGCTCGCCAAATGTCCAGGTCCGTTTCTTGTTCCTGCTGCCTCGCCAAAAGTAGAAAATCCCCATGGCAGCGGCCAGCAGCGTCAAAATGATCGCCACCGCGGCGGGGTGCCCGTGTTCGGCGATGAACGCAATGATTTGGGGTCCATAACGCGACGCCAAATAAGACAGAACCAGGTATCTGGAAACTCGTCCGAGCGCGAGAGCCGTCAGGAATTTTTTTGCCGGATACTGCATGGCGCCCGCCGCAAGCAGAAATGGGGCCATGGGTACGGGAGGCGGCAGTACTGCAGGGATGGCGATCGCGGCGAATCCCCATCGTCCGAAGGTTCTGCAGACTTTGTCCACTTTTTTGCGCGAGAATCTGCGTTCGAGCGCTTCTTTCCCGCCTTTGCCGGCAAGCCGGTAGGTGACAAAGCCGCCGAGCAGCGAACCCGCCGTCGCCATCAAAGCGTAATAAAACCACAACTGCTCCTGGCGTGCGGACAATACGATCGTGGCCACATCCACGATTCCCGGAAGCGGAAGAAGAGAATTATCCAGGAGCCCGAGGGGGATCAGACCCACGCCTCCAAGGTGAAAGAGATAGCGCCGCATGCTTCGTACGGCCGACGGCAGTAACGCCGCGATGATTTGACCGGCGATCATTTATTTTTTGTTGTGCTCAAAACCACCGCGCATTTTCACGGGCGGCCCGGGCGATCTCTCTGTACTAAATCCCGAGGACATTCTCCACCTGGCCGATTTTCTTTTGCGCTTTCCCGCCAAATTTTTTCCCTTGGCCTTGGGCTTCCAGGTTGGGATCGTTTGTCGCTCTTCCGACTTTCTCCTGAACTTTGCCCTTCATCTCGCGAAACTTGCCTCTGGCTTTGTCCTTCGTGCTCCGCCTCATGGGTTTCCGCTCCCTTGCGGCGAGTTCAGTTCACCCGGGCTTCCGCAGCGACGACGACTCCTTCAACGGCTAGAATCAATTCTTTTCGGACATCCATCTCCCAGCCGGGCTGGATGCGGATGCGCACCCCGGCGGCAGATTCGCCAACAATACGGCAAGGCATGGGGATATGACATTGGCGAATAGCGACGAGCACAACCACCATTTTTCCGAACCAGGCGGAATACACGGGCGAAAAATCCGTCGTTTTCTCAGTGATCATGTGGGACAGCCTCCCATCTGTTAGGTCGACTCCATCGGGTGCATGGGTACTTGTAACGCGGCAGCAATCGAAATTCTGTTCAAATCTGAACAAATTTCCCCTGAGGACCTGATGATCGGCATCGTTTTCTCGCCTCTCTGCGGCGATTGACCGCGAAAAAAAGCCGATCCCGTAGCTCTGCGCGGAGTAGCGACGGGCGTTGCGCGCATTCTTGTATAAGACGGCATGGTCTGAGGCGGGCTACAGGCTCGCGAAAAGGCCGCGCGAATGCATGCTTCGATCAAGATACTTTCTTTACTAGCTTCATCTCATAGAGCGCGCGATCCGCTGCCTGAAACAAGGCATCGTTGGTTGCGCCATCTTCGGGGTAAACCGCAATGCCCATGCTCACGGAAAGCAGAGGCTCCTCGCGATCGCCACTCAATCGCTCGCAGATTCGTTTTCCGACGAGCGCCGCTTCTTTTGCCCCCGTCTCCGGCAGAACAATCGCAAACTCATCGCCGCCATAGCGCGCGGCCATATCGATCGAGCGGCAGGAAAAACGAAAGATATCAGCCAGACGGCACAGCGCTCGATTGCCGGCCAGGTGGCCAAAGCGGTCGTTGATCTGCTTCATCCCGTCCAAATCAAACATGAGCACAGCAAAGGCCCGCCCGGTGCGATCCGAGCGTTTGATCTCGGATTCGAGCCCGTCGCTCAGTTTGCGGTAATTTGCCAAACCGGTTAGGGCATCCGTCGCCGCCAGATGGCGGAGCTGATCCTCCGAAGCGCGTTGTGCCGTGACGTCCTCGGCGATGATCTCACAGTCCTCCGGCGCTCCTTCTTCATTGCCCACTTGCCGGCCGCTGAGCCGGACCCTCATGGGCGTCCCGTCCTTCCGCTTCCATTCGACTTCGACCAGGTCGATGTGGCCCGATTGCCGGTAGGGTTCAAACAATTGCGCCCGCTCAATGGGGTCGCGGATGATGTCGGTGGCCAGGTTTGCAGCCTTCAAATCCTCTTTCGAACAATACCCGAGCATTTTCACCAGCGCCTCATTCACTTCGAGAAACTTGCCGTCCACGTCAAACCTGCAGATGCCGTAGCTGGGATTTTCAAGCAGTGCGTGGTAGTGAGCTTCCGAATGCCGCAACGCTTTCTCCACCCGGTCTTGTTCGTCCCGCAGGCTCGTTCGTTCCACGGCGACAGCCACGGCAAGCGGCAGACGCACCAGGCGAGTTTTGTCCACGCAATCGCACGCGCCTTTCCGCATGAATTCGTCCACAACTTCCGTCTCCAGAGGTTTGGTGACCAGAACGAATGGAATATCCGGTCGGTATTCTTGCAAAAGGGCAAGCGCCTGCAACCCTGTCCACTCGGCCAATGCCGTATCGGCCAGGACAACGTCGTAGTGTTCCATCTGCAGCCTCTCGATGAAATCTGCCCGCGTTTTGACTACATCCGCCGAGACGGCAAATTGCGCCTTCTTCAGCTCTTGCAGGCAAAGTTCCACGCCGGCCAAATCATCGTCTACAATCAGGGCGCGAATCATTCTTCGCCGGTGAGCCGGAAGGCTTCGTTGAGAAGGACCATTAATACTTTGGCGTGTTTTCTGCTGGACTGTCTGCAACATTTGAATGCTCCTGCTCGGTTCTCCAGTATCAGCCAGGAATTCCCCGTGCAAAGAACGAGAACCGCAGGTGATCCGTTAAGGAGCACTTTAGGGCGCATGGCAAATGGCGACTGTTCAGTTTGGAACATTCCCTTGTTATGTGCCGTTTTGGATAACAGCGAAGGCCGAAGTAGACGAGTCGCGGATAGTGACATTCTGGGAATGGATTACGGCGTTAACTGGTTCCATGTTGCCGGTGGCAAGTCCGCCCGTATCAGATCTTCCGCCTGTTTCCACACATGTGGATCGCATTCGATTTGGGTGTGAGTTTTCACCAGGAAGCGGTCATACCAGGGATACTCGTTGCATGTATAGGAGCTTGTCTTATATTCGAATCGAAAATTACCGATGATCTTGGTGCGCGCTGGATCAGCGGCGCGAATTTCGCGCTGGCCGTGGATAAATCCGTCCGGCTGGTAGAAATTTGCGGCCTTGGCCACGTTCGCGGGGATGACCGCATCATTTTGATGAAGTTTGGAAACGCTATCCACCTGGATCGTGAGGAGCACGTGGATGCCATCTTTTTCCAATTCGCGCGCGACGGCGATCGCTTCCGAAGCGCCCCAGCTGTGCCCGTATAGAATGATGCGGGCATTTTGTTTTTCAATGGGGGTTAGTGTTCCATCCCGATCTGTGTCCAGCAGGCTTAGAATTTTCTTTCGGGCATCTTCTCCGCGATAGCTCTCAAAAGTCTCTACGTCCACGCCGGAGGGGTAAGCGTGCCGCAGGCGCGCCGCAAGCTGCACCTCACTGTGCACAGGATCGTCGTGCCTGATTAATCCGCCGACGAAGCCGATCACGATGACGGGGGGCATCGCGCCGGCCCCGGTCGCGGGGAGAGAATGAACGCGGCTTCCAAGCGGAAGACGCGCCCGTGCTGCCGGCACGGATTGGCCAAGTGCAAAAATGGCCGTGAGCGCAAGGGTTAAACCGACGATCGAAACCCCGAATCGATAAAAGGAATTTGCATTCCTCATACGAGAGAAATATCCCCGGAAACCTCAGTGACTCTTCCAGTATCTCACTCGCTCGCCCGAAAGTGGATACCGGACGGCGAAATCAGAGGCGGCCGAGAAGGAGGAGAATGACGACGATCGTGAGCGCGAGTCCCAATCCGCCTGTGGGAGCATATCCCCACTCCCTGCTATGCGACCATCGCGGTAGCGCGCCCACAATCGCAAGAATCAAAACCACAACCAAAATTGTTCCAAGCATAGTTCACTCCTTTGTTCCAAATGTACAGCGAGAGGAATTCCGTCATTCGCTTTCCTGCCGATTTTGTAATTCGTCCCTGCTGGCTTATGACCCAACGCGAATATTCGAGAAAGAATGAAAAAGCCCGAAAACGTTGAGGAGCCACAAGACCACGCCGATCACCACGACGGCATTCAAGATCGACTTGATCGTCCCTTGCATCGGGATGAAGTTATTGACCAGCCAGAGCAGAACACCCACTACGATCAGCACCAACAGTAATTGAAGTATAGGCATCGACTGTTACCCCCTTATTTTCTAGGCCGCGATTCGGCCTGATCCGAGGAGTTGCGCGAACTTCCGCATGATTCGAGAACTGTTATCGCCGGCTGGAGTGCAATGGAATCCGCTATGTCCGGTGTTTTCTCGGCTGAAGTGTATGGGGCGGGTTTTCGCCTCGGCCGTTTTGCTTCCCCCACGCAAGCGCATCCTAGAGGCATCGGTGACGTACGTCTGTTCACTTATGAACACCTTCGTATTTCAATTCGTTGCTGGGGTGCCACCCTGCGATTGCAGGAATGTTTTGAAATGTTCAAAAGAGTACAGCAAACACGCTCTTATGAGTTCAAGCTGCGAGCGAGGAAATATCAATGAAACGAATTAAAGTTCTTGGCACGGCAGTATTGTTATTACTTTTCGGGACCGCAACCATCGGGTACGCAAAGCAAGAACAAAAAGACGAAAAGCAGAGCAAGCCGGAAAAGCAAGCCGAGCCCGCGCAGCAGAAGGGCCAACAGCAACAAGAGAAACCGGCCACCCAGCAGCACGCTCAGCAACAACAACAGCAGGACAAAACCGACCAGCAGCACGCTCAACAGCAACAGGACAAGACCAACCAGCAGCACGCTCAGCAGCAACAGCAACAGGACAAGACCAACCAGCAGCACGCTCAACAGCAACAGGACAAGACCAACCAGCAGCACGCTCAACAGCAGCAGGACAAGACCAACCAGCAGCACGCTCAACAGCAACAGCAGCAGGACAAGACCAACCAGCAGCACGCTCAGCAGCAACAGCAGCAGGACAAGACCAACC
>Ga0210409_10002746_pt1 | contig 20513 bp, 17 predicted proteins | sample IncBWH17MmetaG_FD_161649 | JGI IMG/M metagenome (GOLD analysis project Ga0210409, IMG submission 161649) | Forest soil microbial communities from Barre Woods Harvard Forest LTER site, Petersham, Massachusetts, United States - Inc-BW-H-17-M | ecosystem: Environmental > Terrestrial > Soil >...
TTCTTTTTCTATTTGCACAGACACCGGTACTCCTCGCTGACTTTGTGCGGCGTGCGGATAGTGGGGGGAACCCCGGAACGTCGTTCAGGGGAAGGCAGAAAACTGGCGCGACGGGAGTATCGTGCGATTGGCCATTTTCTGTCAAGAGTATTTTTGAACTATTTTTGTATATGCAGTTTTTCCCGTCTCATCTCTACGAAAAATTTTCGCTGTCCCTCCGGCCAGTCTCTCTGAGTTTCTTTCCCAACTCCACAATCTATTGTACTCTCTTCCGCGAACCACCATTGCTTTTGGGCCACCCTCGCCACAAAAACGCTTCTGCCGTTGTACGATTGCGCTTGCCCCATTTTGGGACAGAAGCAGAGAGACCTCGTGCCCGAACTCCCAGACATCACCGTCTACATCGAAGCCCTCGAAAAGCGCATCCTCGGCCAAACCCTCGAGGCCGTCCGCATCGTCAGCCCTTTCCTCCTCCGCACTGCAACTCCGCCCCTCGCCGATGCCTCGGGCAAAAAAGTTCTCCAACTCCGCCGACTTGGCAAGCGCATTTGCATCGGGCTCGAAGACGACCTCTGGTTAATCCTCCATCTAATGATCGCTGGCCGCTTGCACTGGCACCCGCTCGGCACAAAGCCTGGCCGCGTCAAAGTTTCCCCGCCTCGCGGTCTAGCCGCCTTCGATTTTTCCAACGGTTCTCTCCTCTGGACCGAAGCCGGCTCCAAAAAGCGCGCTTCTCTCCACGTCGTCGCCGGTGAAGACGGCCTCCAGTCTCTCGACCCAGGCGGCCTCGAAGTCCTCAACGCCACTCTCGAGCAATTCGCCACCGCGCTTCTCTCCGCCAACCACACTCTCAAGCGCGCCCTCACAGACCCGCGCCTCTTCAGCGGTATCGGCAACGCCTATTCCGACGAAATTCTCTGGGAAGCCAAACTCTCGCCTCTCGCGCTTACGCAAAAACTCACCGTGCCCGAAATCAAGCGCCTGTACGAAACCATCCGCTCCAGTCTCACCCATTGGACCGATCGCCTCCGCACCGAAGCCGCCGGCAAATTCCCCGAAAGAGTCACCGCCTTCCGCGAAGGCATGGCCGTCCACGGCCGCTACAAACAACCCTGCCCGCGCTGCGGCACTAGAATCCAGCGCATCCGCTACGCCAGCAACGAAACCAACTATTGCCCCACCTGCCAAACCAACGGAAAACTCCTCGCCGACCGCGCCCTCTCCCGCCTCCTCCGCGAAGACTGGCCCCGTTCCCTCGACGAACTCGACCTCCTCATCTCCAGGCCCAAATAGCCCCAAGTGGCACAGACTTCAGTCTGTGCCCTTTTTCCCCGCGCGCTAACTGCATGCTCCTGCGCTATTCATTATTTTCTTGCTGTTATCGTCACTTCTCCGACGGTTTCGCGACCGACTTCGTCACAGTTTTCGGATCCGTCGTTCCCGCCCCGCTCTTTACGGGATACGTCTGGTCATACAATTTCACAACTTCCTCCGTGATATCCGTCGATGCGTACATTACCGGCGTGCTCTGTGACGAATCGTCCAGCACCGCGCCGTATCCGTTGCTCGGCGCATACTTGCCGAGAACTTCCTCCATTCGCCGCCCGATCCGCGCGACCACGTCGCTCTGCGCATCATTCAGGTCTTCCTGAAATTCGTTTTGCTTGCGCTCCAGCTGTCGCGCGAGCCGCTGTCCTTCCAGCGTCAGACGCTGTTTCTCTTCGTCGCTAAGCGTGGTTGCTCCCACAGTCAGCCTTTGCTGCAAATCGCTGATTTTCTTGTTTAGATCCTCCAGCTCTTTTCGCCGCGCCAGAAATTGCGCCTCTAGCTGCGTGGCAGCCTGCTTCCCTTCTGAGGTATTCGCAATCGCCACCCGCATGTTGATCGCGGCAATTTTCGCTCCCGCCTCTCCTCCATTCGTCGGCTTACTCTGCGCCCGCAACCCCGTCATGCCGAATCCACACAGTGCCATCAGTACGCTCGCCGGAATCCGTGTCGTCCATTTCATGATCTTTCTCCTTGAGGCCAACACGCAGCAAGTTCCTCCAGGATTTGTCCGCGCCAAAACACACCATCATCCCTCAGAATTTTCTGGCGGATCAACCTGCCGGGAAACCCACCACAGCGTTGTCTTTTTGAATTGCTCTCCGTCAAGTGTTGCGATGCCAGCCTCATCCTCGCGCGTTGCCTGTCTCACCCGCCGCAACAGCCTGCGCGCCTCTGTCAACGCGGTGCGCGCAAAAACCACCGTCTTCGATTAAGGAGGATCTAATAACTGACTGCGACGTCTGCGGTGCAACTTTCCACTGCCGATTCAGGTTTTGCATTACAAGGCAGCAGGTATACATTGAATGGTGATCCGGCGCCAGAGGCCTGCAGTAGGCCGCTTCGGATGACGAAGTCTATCTTCAGAAGGCCAATGCTATGGAGATGCGGCTCGTTTGTCATTGACCTGTTGACCCGCAGATGACGCCTTTGTGATCCGGCAAGAATGACATCGAGCCATGCCGACCCAGCTGCCATGACTTGCGGTCCCGCTTCCGACGCTAGCGGATTCTCTCAATGCGGACGTTTCTGCATGATAGGGCATCACAAGAGTTCTCACCGGTTCAGAGGAGATATCATGATCCCCAATAAGGCATTCCATCGCGCTGCTAAATATATTTTGGCGCTGTTTTTACTTTTCACCTGTCCGCTGCTTCTCTCGGCGCAGTCCGAAGAAAAAAAGAACCCTCCTCCTCCTCCTCCGAAGAAGAATTCTCCGCCGCCACAAAGGCCCGCCGGAACACAACAAGCACCTGCAAACCAGGGCAGGCCCACGGGCGGCACCAAACCGGCACCTTCAAGCGGCGCTCCACAGGGAGGGTACAAGCCAGCTCCCCAAGGCGGTGGCAAACCAACTCCTTCCAATGGCACGCCTCAGAGCGGCTACAAGCCGGGTCAGCAAGGCGGCGGCAAGCCTGCTCCTTCCAATGGCTCTCCTCAGAATGGTGGCAAACCCGGTGGCACGCCGCAAAGTGGCTACAAGCCTGGTCAACAAGGCGGTGGCAAGCCTGCTTCCTCCAATGGCACTCCCCAGAATGGCGGTAAACCCGCTCCTTCCGGAGGCACTTCCCAGGGCGGGTACAAACCTGGCCAACAAGGCGGTGGCAAGCCAGCTCCTTCCAATGGCTCTCCTCAGAATGGTGGCAAACCCGGTGGCACGCCGCAAAGTGGCTACAACCCCAATCAACCGGGCGGCGCTGGCGGCAAACCGACTACTCAGAATGGCGGCAGACCTGGTTACCAAGGCGGCAGCAAACCCGCTTCCGGTGGTCAAGTGAATCGCCCAGACGGCGGCAAAACGGTAAGAACCCAGAACGGCAGCACTCTCCAATACAACAAGACCGGCAGGCTGGACACCGTTGTCACAAATCGCGGCACCGTAGCCCGCTACAATCCTCAAGGCGGCGTTCGCACGATCCAAACTGCCAACGGCACCACGGTTTTCCGCGGCTCAGGCGGCCAGCGCCAAATCACTGCGGTATATCGCGGCCCCAACGGCCAGATCAATGGACGAGTCGTCACCACGGGTCCGAATCGCGGGTACGCCGAACGGACCTATCAGACCGGTGGTGCAACCTACATGCGCCGCACTTACGTCTACGGTGGACACACTACAGTGGCCGTCTATCGCGGCTACCCTTACCGCGGCGTCACCTATTACCGCTACGTTCCCCCCTACTATTATCGTCCAGCCTTCTACGGATGGGGCTACCGTCCCTGGGGCCCGCCGATCGTATATACAGGTTGGGGCTGGTATGGCTCCCCGTGGTATCGCTCCTACGGCTATTATTTCGCGCCCTATCCTGTTTACCCTTCGGCCGCGTTCTGGCTGACCGACTATCTCATCGCGCAAAACCTGCAAGCCGCCTATGCAGCTCAAGCAGCCGCTAACGCTAACGCCGCAGCTGCAAATGCAAACGCAGCGGCTGCAAACGCTAATGCAGCAACGGCCGCGCAAGCCCAAGCTCAGGCAGGAGCGCCTCCGCCGCAACAAACGGCCGATGCTCAAGTCACGCTGACTCCTGAAGTGAAGGAATTGATCTCTCAAGAAGTGCAGCGCCAGCTCGCCGCCCAGCAAGCCGCTGCGGAGCAGACGTCCGCGTCCGGTGCAGCTCCTGCGCCCGATTCGCAGCCGCCTACGACGAGCACTGACGACGTCCCTGCAGCTCTCGACCCGAACCTTCGCGTGTTCGTCGTCACGACGAGCCTTGATGTAACCGCGAATGATCAACCGTGCACCCTCAGCCCCGGTGACGTTCTCATGCGCACCGAAACCACCCCCGACCAGAACAACACGCTCGCCGTCAATGTTGTCAGCAGCCAGAAGACGGACTGCGCGGGTGGATCGACTCCTCGCATCCAAGTTGCCGACCTCCAAGACATGCACAATCAATTCTCTGAGCAACTCGACTCCGGGTTAGAATCCCTTGCCAAAAATCAAGGCAAGGACGGTATTCCCACCGGCCCGGACGCCGATCCCCAGAAGAATCCTGACGGCACCGCCGCTCCGGATCCAACCGCTGCCGCTGACTTGCAAAAGCAGCAGCAAGACGCGAACCAAGCCGAGAAAGAAGTACAGCAGGATGCTCCTCCAACGGGCGGCCCCGGAGGAACTAACCAATAAAAAATGCATCCGCTCGCACGTTTAAAGCGGATGCGAGGAAACTGCTTCGAGCGAAAAGCACGCGAGAATGCCAGCTCGCAACCGCGCTGGCATTCCCAAATCTTTAAAACTCGAGCTCCAATTACCTTCGTGAACGAAGGATGCTCGAAGAAGACGCATCCTGCGGGCAAGTTAAGTTCAAAGACGCCAGGATTACTTCCTGCGATACACTGCTGGCTTCTCAACCTGGAGAAACGAATGCCGACACGCCTTGATGCCTGGAAGTTGCTGTGTGAATTTACCGAATCGGAGAGCCTACGCAAGCACATGCTGGCCGTCGAAGCCTGCGTCCGCGCTTACGCGCGCAAGCAGGGTGCCGATGAAGAAACTTGGGGCCTCGCTGCGCTGCTCCACGACTTCGATTACGAGCGCTGGCCCAACAACGAACACGCCGCCGACGCTGGGCATCCCGCCGAAGGTGCGAAAATTCTGCGCGAGCGCGGCTACTCCGAAGAAATCGTGCGCGCCATTCTTTCGCATGCTGATTATTCCGGAGTCGTGCGCCAATCTCCGCTCGAGCACACGCTTTTCGCGTGCGATGAGCTCGCCGGATTTCTCACCGCCTGCTCATATGTCCGACCATCGAAGAGCATCCTCGATCTTGAAGTGGACTCCGTGAAGCGCCGCCTGAAAGACAAAGCTTTCGCCAAGGGCGTGAGCCGCGAAGATGTCCGCAAAGGAGCGGAAGAGCTCGGCATCCCGCTCGAAGAGCATATCGGCTTTTGCATTTCTGCGATGCGAGAGGAAGCGGACGCTCTCGGTCTCCGCGGCAACGTCGCCACGCAAGGCGCCAGCTCGTAAATTGCCCGACAGATTCTTTCGAGATCACTCGTAGCGCAAAGCGATGAGCGGATCGACGCGCGTGGCGCGCCGCGCAGGAACGTAGCAGGCTAGCAGCGCGACCGCGGCTAATAGAATCGTCACCCCGAGAAACGACGCGGGGTCGTACGCGCTCACCCCGTAGAGCAAGTGCACAAGGGCGCGCGACAGCGCGAAAGCAGCCGCCAATCCAATTGCGGCGCCAATCAAAAATAATTTGAAGCCCTGCGAAAAAATCATCCTCAACACATCGCGAGGCTGAGCGCCAAGCGCAACGCGCACTCCAATTTCCTGCGTGCGCTGCGTCACCGCAAACGAAAGCACGGCATAAATTCCAAGCATGACGAGCAATAGCGCCAGTCCAGCAAAACCGCTGAGCAACGATGCCTGCATTCTCCGTGACGCCAGATTGTCATCGACGAGGTCCTCAAGTGGCATCACACCGGCGACAGGCTGCTCTTTATCCACCGACCAGATTTGTTGACGAACCGCCTCCGCCAGCGCCATAGGGTCGCCCGAAGTTCGAACGGCGAGATACTCGGGGTCAAAGCCATCGTCCTGCTGCTGATACGGAAAATACATCTCCGCCCTCGCGGGAATATCGAGGCCGGCCTGGTGAATGTCACCGACGATTCCAGCCACGGTAATCCATGGAGACTTTCCGCTGTAGCCTCCGGTTTTAAAACGTTTTCCGACGGGGTTTTCGCCCGGCCAATAATTCCTCGCCAAGGTCTGATTGATGAGTGAGACGAGTGGTTTCCCGAAGCCGTCGCCTTGTTCGAATAAACGGCCTTCGATGAGCTTCATCCCAAGCGCGGCCGCGTAATCCTTGCTGATGATGCGCACGTTCGGAATGCGCGCTTGCCCGGGTGCTGGCTCCGGTTTCTCCTCGAGAGTGACACCCATCGCGCCACCGGCATTTGTGAGCGGAATCCAGGTGGTGTATCCGGCCGCAACGACGCCCGGGAGACTCTCGACTCTTGCAAGCACTTGATCGTAAAAAGCAGTTCGGTGCGCGAACGCTTCGTACTTCTTGCGCGGCAAAGGCGTGTGCATCACGAGCACATGATCGGCGCGAAAGCCCGGATCGAGGTGATAGAGATTCCGGAGGCTGCGAATCATGAGCGCACCCCCGGCAAGCAAAACGATGGCGAGAGCAACTTCGCAAATAACGAGAGAATCGCGCAGCCGCTGGCCGCCCGCACCAACGCCGCTTTGGCCGCCGCCCTGTTTCAACGAAGGCGCGAGATCAAATTGCGAAATGCGCGACGCTGGGATGATTCCGAACAGGACGCCGGTCGCGAGAGTGACCGCCAGCGTGAAGAGCAGCACGCGCCGGTCAACACCGGTCCCCGCCATGGGCGCGATGCCCGCCGGAATCAACGTGGCAAGAAATTTTGTTCCCCAGACGGAGAGAAGCAAACCCGCAATGCCCGCAAGCATCGCGAGCAAGACGCTTTCCGTCAGCATCTGCTGCACAATGCGGCCGCGCGTGGCACCCAGCGCGAGACGCATCGCCAGCTCTCGCCTGCGTCCGGTGGCGCGAGAAAGCAGAAGATTTGCGACATTGGCGCACGCGATGAGCAGAACAAAACAGACGGCTCCGACGAGCATGAGAATCGCCGGGCGAACATCCCCGGCGAATTCCTCCCGGAGCGGAACTGCGAATGCTCCTACTTTGGCGTTCGAATCGGGATGTTCCTTTTGCAATTGTTGGGCGATCCCGGCCAGATCGGCGTTCGCGTTCTGCAGCGCGACGCCAGGCTTGAGGCGGGCAACCACTTCGAGAAAATGGCTGCCGTGATTGGCCAGTTCTTCCTTCGTGAAGCGCTGGGGAGTCCAGAGCTCCGCTTCGCGGTCTGGAAATTGAAAACCGCGCCTCATCACGCCGATGACGATGCACTTCTCGTAGTTCAGCGAGATTTCTTTGCCGAGAATTTGCGGATCGCCACCGAATCTTCGGAGCCAGAGACCATGACTGAGAATCGTCACAGGCGTTGCGCCAGGAACGTCATCCTCGGGACGAAAGTCGCGGCCAAGTTCAGGAGTCACACTCAACACGGAGAATAGATTTGCAGTCACCTCTCGCCCGGTGAGCTTTTCTGGAAGGCCCTCGCCGGTAAGATTGAACGAACCTCCAAAACCGGTGGCAGCCACGTCGTCAAAGACTCGATTGCGCGTTCTCCAATCCGAAAAATTTCCAGGCGCGGGAGTGTCCTTGGGAAATCCATAGGCCGAAGCGTCTTCCCAAATGATGACCAGGCGATTTGCATCGCGATATGGGAGCGGGCGCACCAGCACAGCGTCCGCAATGCTGAAGATCGCGGAGTTCGCAGCAATTCCCAAGGCGAGAACCGCGACAGCAAAAAAAGTAAAGCTAGGGCTCTTGCGCAGCATCCGCAAGCCGTAGCGAATGTCTTTCAGTAAGTTGTCGAGATAGCTTGTGCGGCGGGAGTCGCGGCAGTCTTCCTTGACCTGTTCAACGCCGCCAAATTCGCGCAGTGCCGCATGGCGTGCTTCTTCCGGCGTCATTCCCGCGGCGAGATTCTCTTCGGTTTGGCGTTCAATGTGAAAGCGCAGCTCCGAGCCAAGTTCCTGCTCGACGGTGTTCCTTCGCAGAGCTGAGCGGAGCCAGTTCAAAGCGTTTTGGACCCAGCGCATACTGAGTTCCTCCTCAGACAGTCTTCAGGACGAGGCCGATCGCCGATGAGAGACGTTCCCAGTTCGATTCCTCGGACCGGAGATAGTTCTGGCCCGCGCGGGTGAGCGAATAATATTTCGCGCGGCGATTGTTTTCCGATTCTCCCCACTTGGCTTGGATCCATGCCCGCTGTTCGAGGCGGTGCAGCGCGGGATAGAGCGCGCCCTGATTCACCTGTAGGACGTTGTTGGAGACCCGACGAATTCGCTGAGCAATAGCCCAGCCATGCATCGGCTCGAGCGCAATGGTCTTGAGGATGAGGAGGTCGAGAGTACCTTGGACAAGGTCGGTGGGTTTGGTCATTGAAACTCCCCTTAGTTACTGACAGGGATTATGCAAGCACTCCTGTCAATAAGCAAGAGGAAGGATACGCGGGAGCAAAAGGGGGGAGGAATCGAGCATCGGATTTCATATTCGAATCGAAGTCAGGCTAAAATGAAGGAGTAATGCTTACACAGATTAAAGGTACTGATGCCGCTGCGAGCGGCCGGCCGCGACGGAAGACTTACGCCGTGCGCGTTGGCCACGTGCTTGTGGGCGGCGGCGCGCCGATTGTCGTGCAGTCCATGACCAACACGGATACGGCGCACGTCGCGACAACGTTTAAGCAGACCGTGGAGCTTGCGGAAGCCGGATCCGAAATTGTGCGCTGGACAGTAAACGTGCCGGAAGCTGCGGCGGCCGTGCCGGAGATTAAAAAGCGGCTGCTGGATGCCGGTTGCAATGCGCCAATCATCGGCGATTTTCATTACAACGGGCACGTCCTCCTGACCAAGTATCCGGAGTGCGCCAAGGCGCTGGACAAATACCGCATCAATCCTGGCAACGTGGGCGCGGGGCAACGCCGCGACGAGCAGTTTTCCACAATCTGCAAAATTGCGCGCGACAACGGAAAGCCCGTACGCATCGGCGTGAATGGCGGGTCGCTCAATCAAGAGCTAGTGATGCACAAGATGCAGGAGAACACGGACAAGAACCTGGGCAAGGAGTCCGAAGAGATTATTAATGACTGCATGGTGCTCTCGGCTCTGCAGTCGACGGAATTGGCTCTCGAATGCGGGCTGCGCCACGATCAAGTTATTATTTCCTGTAAAACTTCTCGGCCGCGCGATTTGATTACCGTCTATCGCGATTTGTCCAGCAAGACCGAGCAGCCGCTGCATCTCGGCTTGACGGAAGCTGGGATGGGCATGAAGGGGCAGATCTGGTCCGCGGCGTCGCTGGGCGTTTTGCTCTACGAAGGGATTGGCGACACGATTCGCATTTCGCTCACTCCGAAACCCGGCGGCGACCGTCGCGAAGAAGTTTATGCCGCGTGCGAACTGCTGCAAGCGCTTGGCCTGCGTTCCTTCTCACCCAGCGTTACGGCTTGCCCAGGGTGCGGACGCACCACCAGCACAACTTTCCAGGAGCTGGCGGAACGCGTTCAAGACTACATACGCGAAAGCATGCCAATCTGGAAAACACAATACGAAGGGGTGGAAACAATGACTCTGGCGGTGATGGGCTGCATCGTTAACGGTCCAGGCGAATCGAAAGCCGCGAATATTGGCATTAGCTTACCGGGGACGGGCGAAGCGCCGCGTTGTCCTATATATATTGATGGGAAGAAAGATGTAACGCTCGAAGGAACGTACGAGGAGTTGGCGGCGGCCTTCCAGTCCCTCGTCGATAATTACATCGCGAAAAAATACCCCCGCAAGACCGCGGAAGTTGTTCCCGCCAGCCACTGACCTGAAACGAAAAATCCCAAACTACGGAAGACGAGGCGATTGCGGAGTTGCGACGCTCCGTAGCTTTTCGAGCGCCATCAGACGCGCGCGTGAATAGGCTTGTTTGTCCTCAAGTAGCTGATGCGCCCAATGCGCGCCTATGGCGATGGCGTGAAACTCGAACGCGAGGCGCGTGGCGTCGAGTTTCGGGTCGAGGTGGCCGGCTTCCTGTGCTTTTTGCACGGAGCTTGTGATGCAGCGAATCCATTCGTGCATGATTTCGGCGATGCGGTCTCGCACCACGCCCAGGCGGCCATCGAATTCGAACGAAGCGGCAGTGAAAAAGCATCCACCCTCGAAAACGCGTTTTTCGACGAGGACCAGCCAATGATCGATCAAAGACCACAATCGCGGCATGCCCTTGGGCGCGGCGATTGCCGGTAGCGTCACTTTCTCGATAAAAACTTGGCGCGCCATTTCGACGGTGGCGAGTTGCAATTCTTCCTTGGAACCAAAATGAGCGAAGAGGCCGCTCTTGCTCATGCCCAGTTGTTCGGCGAGAGAACCGACCGTGAGACCTTCCAGGCCCTGCGCCGAGGCGATATCCACGGCGCGCGCCAGAATGGCTTCGCGAGTGCGCAGTCCTTTGGCTTGTCGACGCAGGACGGGCTTGCTGGGCTGCTTTCTTACACCCTTCCTGAGCGGCTTTGTAGGGGAACGCGAGCGGACGGCTTGCGGCATTGAGATACTGTAACACAGCCCACAAATTAGTACGAACGTTCGTTTCCTTGTGCTATGCTCTTCCGCCTGAGGTGTCTTCATGGGAATCTCCATCGTCCTCCGTCCTCTTCTTTCCCCCAAGCCGCTGCGCCTCGCGCTCATTGCTCTGACCTTCACCTCCGCGATCGCACCGCCCCTCGCACACGCGCAAGAACTTCCGCTGGAGCGCTGCGACGTCCTTCCGATGATCGAGGTGGAAGTCGCGGGACTGCACAAGTGGTTCCTGGTGGATACTGCCGCGACCTCGATCTTGAATCTGGAATCGTTTGCCGCCGGCCAGGCGAAAAACATTCACGTAACGTCCTGGAGCGGCACACTGGCAACCAGCGCAAAAGAAGTGACCCTGCCGGACTTGACCGTGGGCCGAACAAAACTGCTCGAGGTGAAATTGCCGGCCATTGATCTCTCGGCAATCGGAAAAGCCTGCGGGCGAAAAATCGATGGCATCCTGGGGGTCGATCTTTTGGGAAAACTGGGCGCCAGCATCAACCTGAAAGAGCAGACGATTCATGTCGCGACAGCGGACGAAGTGCACGGCGCGCAAATGGTTACGGCGATGCAGCACGAAATGCATCGGTGCGTCGATGCCTTCAATGAGTCGGATGAAGACAAATTTGGCGACTGCCTGGACCCGACAATTGTTCTGTTTTCGAGGGACACGCAACTCTACGGGCGGGAGCAGGTGGTTGGATATTTCCGCCAGCGCTATTTTCACCAGGAGCCAGCCGCGAAGCTGGAGATCCACGAGAGCGCCTTTCATCCCATCGGCGAAGCGGTGTGGTACGAGTATGAATTTACGATTGACTCAACGCGGGGCAAGCTGCACGGCCGCGGCATGGCGATGTGCAAGAAGTCCGAAGGACACTGGCGGATGGCGAGCATGCATCATTCGATCGCGGAGCTGGAATCCGCGGCGCTTCCAAGGGAAAAGCGCCAGAAGGAGTGATATCAGTGCGACGCGAAGGGCTGCGTCCTCGCGGGTGCGTTCACCGGCTGTTTCCTTGAGGATTGACGAGGAACCTTTCTTCTCTACAATGCGTAAGGCAGATCGGGCATAAAGCAAACGGGCCCTAGCGGTTTTGCCAACCGACGGAGAAGAAATGAAAACGTATCGGGCCACGGCGCTCGCGTGCGCCACTTGTTTCTTGCTTACACCCCGCGTGCGGGCGCAAAACGCAGAGTTTACGGAAACCCTGAAGAAAAATCGTGGGGCAATCAGTGTGCAGGACGGAAAACTCGCCGGGCCGAACGCTGAAGTTCTTCGCGCGGCGCTGGCAGATGCGCAGTTTGTGGCGCTCGGCGAAGACTACGGCATCCGGCAAATCCCAGAGTTCGCAGCGGCGCTTTGCGCGGAGCTTGCGTCGCACGGATTCCACCACATGGGACTCGAAATCGGCACTTACGTCGCTCCAGACCTTGAAAAGATGGCGCGTAGCGCGGACGGAGCCAAGCAGCTTGCGGAGTTCGAGAAAAAGTATCCGGAAACGATCGCTTTCTACAACTGGCAGGAAGAGTTTGCCATGCTGCAAAAATGCGAGACCGCGGCTTCGCCCGGACACATGACGATCTGGGGCCTGGATCAGGAATTCATGGGTGCGACTGGATTTTTGGCGGACAAGATTCTGGCAACGAACCCAGGCCCAGAAGCGAAAGCCGCCATTGAGACGCTCTTGAAAGAAACCTACGATGCGCACGGCGCCGCCGCAAAGAGCGGCAACCCTGGCGATCTCTTTATGATGACCGCAAAGCAAGAGGAATTAGATCATGTACGTGACCTGCTGAAGAAACAAGGCAAGCCCGAAGCGCAGAGATTATTTGAAGCCTTTCTAGTCAGCCGCGAAATCTACGAAAAAAACATGAGCGGCGACTACTACAAATCGAACCGGCAGCGCGCGCTGCTTATGAAAAAGAATTTCTCCGAACCGTTTGCGGCTTCTACGCAAAGCAACGGCGTCTTGCCCAAGGTTTTTTTCAAATTCGGTGCATATCACATGTTTCGCGGCATCAATCCACTGCATTCGAGCGAACTGGGCAACCTGATCGGCGAGGCGGCCGAAGCCAACCAATTCAAGTCGGTGCACATTTTGATCGCAGGCGTGAAGGGCGAGCAACTGCATTTTGTGGGCATTGGAAAACCGGCGGAAGCTGCGCCGCTCGATCTTGCAGCCGAAAAAGATTCGCCATTTCTCTTCCTCAAGCCGCTGCTCGATGCCCAGGTCGAGAATTCCTGGACCCTCTATGATTTGCGAGCCTTGCGCGACGGTTTTTCAAAGTACGGCAAGATCGACCCGGAGCTAGAGCGTGTCATCTTCGGCTACGATTTCGTGGTGTTCGTCCCCGATCCAAAGGCGGCCCACGTCATCCAGTAGCAGACCGGGCGACCTGCGGGGATATGCTAGAATTTTGCAGCGTTGCAAATGGAATGAAAGCGGGAAATCAATTTGAAAATCAGCCGGGAAGATGTGCAAAGAGTGGCAGAGCTGGCCTATCTGGATTTGAGCGAGGCCGAGCGGGAGATGTACCGCACGCAAATTGACGAAATCCTCGAATACATTGGCAAATTGAACGAATTGGATACGGCTGGTGTCGAGCCGATGGCCCAGGTTTTGGCCGACGATCAGACCGCCGACGCGACGTTGCGGGAAGACGTCGTAGTGCCATGCAATGTAGCCGCTGAAATTCTGAAACAGGCCCCCGATCCGGAACCTCCGTACTTTAGAGTACCAAAGGTGATTGAGCGCTAAGTAGGACAGACACTCCTGTCTGTCCGGTTTGGCCAGAAATTAAGCAAAAGTAAGAAGAAGACAGGCAAAAATATCTCTCCCACTATGACGAACTGGACGATCGACGGAGTAAAGGAAGCACTCGCATCGAAGAAAGTTTCGGCACACGAGCTGGCGTCGGATTTCTACAAGCGAATTGGAGAACGCAACACAGAGCTGAATGCCTACCTTACGCTCTCCGAAGGACGCGCCTACGCCCAGGCGGACCGCATGGATGCTCTGGTAGCGGCGGGGAAGCCCCTGCCCCTGCTCGCGGGCGTACCCATCGCAATCAAAGACGTGATCAGCACGCGCGGAGTGCGCACCACCTGCGGGTCGAAAATCCTCGAGAATTACGTGCCGCCCTACGACGCTACAGCCGTCGAGCGGCTCGAAGCCGCAGGAGCCGTGATTCTCGGCAAAACCAATTGCGACGAGTTTGCCATGGGCAGCTCGAACGAAAACTCAGCCTATGGCGCAGTCCGAAACCCGGAAGCGACGGACCGCGTGCCAGGGGGTTCGAGCGGCGGGTCGGCAGCAGCAGTGGCAGCTGGCTTGGCCGTGGCGTCTCTGGGAACCGACACAGGCGGATCGATCCGGCAGCCGGGGTCCTTCTGCGGGATTCCCGCGATGATGGGAAGCTACGGACGTGTTTCCCGTTACGGACTCATCGCGTTCGCGTCTTCCTTGGACCGGATTGGCCCGTTTGCGACGAATACTCGCGACGTCGCTTCAGTCCTACAAGTGATCGCGGGGCGCGACGCTAATGATTCGACTTCCACCACTGCGTCTGTGCCGGATTACCGAGCCGTTATGGAAAAGCCTGTCAAAGGGCTGAGGATCGGCATTCCCAAGGAGTATTTCGCCGAAGGAATGGACGCTGGCGTTCGCATGAAGATCGAAGCGGGAATCGAGGTTCTTAGGAAACTCGGGTGCGAGTTACACGAAATCCACATGGCCCATACGGACTACGCGATCGCGACCTATTACATTGTCGCGACGGCCGAGGCGAGCTCCAATCTGGCGCGGTATGACGGAGTGCGATATGGCCTGCGCGTGGAAGACGATTCCCTGCTCGCGATGTACCGCAAGACGCGAGGAGCGGGATTCGGCGCCGAGGTCAAGAGACGGATTGTGCTGGGAACCTATGTCTTGTCCGCGGGCTACTACGATGCGTACTACCTCAAGGGTCAAAAAGTTCGCGCACTGATTGCCCAGGATTTTCGAGACGCCTTCGCGAAAGTGGACGTGATCGTGACACCGACGTCGCCGATTCCCCCGTTCAAATTAGGGGAAAAAACGAACGATCCCCTTCAGATGTATCTTGCTGATATATATACGGTTACAGGATCATTGGCGGGGGTGCCCGGCATCTCTGTACCCTGCGGAAAAATCTGCGGGAAACTGCCAGTGGGCTTGCAGATCTTCGGGCCCGCATTTGGCGAATCCACCGTGCTGCAACTGGCGCACGCGTTTGAACAGGCCGGCGGCGGATTAGTCTAATGGACTGGAGCGGGAGCTAGTCGTGCCGCAGAAACTCGACTCCATCATCTATTGCATGGCCAAAGCGCAGACCGGCCTTTTGTGCGCGGCCGATTCCGTCCCGGCGGAACAATGGACGATCCGGCCCGCCGAAGGGAGATGGTCGGCAGCGGAACTCATCGCACATTTAATGATGGTGGAACGAGCGGTGATTGGAAAAGCGGACCGGGTTGCGCAAAAGCCGCCGAGGCGCGTTTCTTTGTTAAAGAGAATTCACATTCCGATGGCGCTTGTGGAGTCGCGCTGGATTCGCCGCAAGTCGCCAGTGCCCGTTGCGCCGGAGATGCTGCGCGATAAAGAGGTAATGCTCGCGGAATTGCGTACCGTGCGGGAGCGTTCGCTGGCATTTCTGGAGGAAACAAGGAGTCGGAACTTGGGTGAATACTGCTGGGCGCATCAGGCGCTAGGAACATTAAACGCGTATGAATGGATGCAATTCATCGCCTCGCATGAAGTGCGCCACACAAAACAGATGCGAGAAATTGCGGCCAGTCTACCGAAAGCCATAGAGAGTTTGCAAAAGTAGGACATTTCTTCCCTCCTGTTCCCTCTTCTTTTCGATCGTACCAGGCGGCGGTCGCGTACCCAGTATTAGATAATGTCTTTTTACACAGGGGCTTGGAACAAAAGTACTAGGCTTTTCGTTTTAAGTAGAGAGAACGGAACGACTATTGCTCTACAAACGGTGCATCGCGTACGCTGCAAAAAGCATCAAACGTAACAGGAGCGAGAAGTAGACGCGCGGTGTGGCAGACAGTAAGAGGGACAAGGCCATGGTTACTGTAAAATCTAGCCAAAAGATCTTTACCGACGCGGAAATTGCCAGCCTAACTGGAATTTGCGTCGATCACATCCGCAATTTTGCGAAGAGCCGCCACTTGGGCTTTATCGCGCGGGCCGCGGAAGCGGCAGGCAAGCAGGCGGACCAGTGGCTGTTTACCCTGTCCGACTTGATGGTGCTGGTGACGTTGTTCCCGCGCTGCACACACTAAATATTCGACGAGCTTCGATCCAAGAAAGGCTCTTTCCGTTACTCCGGAAAGAGCCTTTTGCATTTGTGACGGCCGGGGAGGGCAGTTGCGGGGCCGTGAGCAGGGGGGTATGCTCGACCGGGGGCAAACCGGCTCCTCCGTCCGGCATCTGATAGGCCAGAAACCGCCATGAGATTGTCTGCTAACGTCGCTTTGGTCATGCCATTGGCTTTGCTGAGTTGGGTGGAAACGACTTGGCATGAACCAGCCGCCGCTGCATCCGCCCGGCACCGGGATACGCCCACCGCCCAGAAGCCCGCCACCGACGCCGCAGCCAACCCATCCACGCCTAGAGGTCTTCCCCACGGCAAAAAGCTGGTGCTGAAGGATGGGACTTTCCAGCTTGTCCGAAGCTATGAAAAGAACGGCGACCGTGTTCGCTATTTCAGCGTGGAACGAGGCGTCTGGGAAGAGATACCCAACGCGCTTGTGGATTGGGACGCGACAAAAAAGGCGGAAGCCGCCGACGAGAAAACAACCTCGGCTCTCTTGGAAAAGGTTCGGATCCAGGAAGCGGCGGCGAACGCGGAAACGCCCGTGGATGTGGACGCCAGCTTGAGGGTGGCACCTGGCGTGTTCTTGCCCGATGGGGAGGGCATGTTCGCGCTGGAGGGTAAGTCGATCAGGAAGATCGAGCAGGCTGGCTCGCAAGTGCGAGCAGACAAGAAAAACGTTCTGAAGACACTCTCTCCCATACCAATGATCCCCAACAAACATTACATTGAACTCCCGGGCGCCAAAGCACCGGTGCGGCTCACGAGCACCCAGCCAGAGTTCTATCTGCGCGAGACGGCCGCAGACCCGGAACACGATTCCACGTTGCTGAGAACCAAGCGGCAAGGCGAGTCTGGGCCGGAAGTGGCCTTGGTGCACGCCCTGGTCAAGGGAGACAAGCGGCGGCTTGAGTCCATACGAAGCCTGTTTGGCCAGGAGCTCTCGGAGGACAGGGATGAAATTGCGATCCAGCGATGGGAAGTCGCTCCGGAGATTTACAGGTTCACGCTGAGCGCGCCGCTGCCCCCCGGCGAATATGTGCTGGCCGAAGTCCTGCCGGATGGAATAAATATGTATGTCTGGGATTTCGGCGTGGACGCCGCTCCCACGTCCAAGCCCGCTCCCCACTAGGCTGGAATTTCTGGTTAACAATAAGACCCCCACCCCCTGGGGGTTTTCTCGTAAATGCGGATTCTAAAGGGTTTTAAGTCCTGTGTTTTGAAAGTGCAGATTCTACGGGAGTTAGAGGCGTGTTTTTTGGAAGTACGGATTCTAAAGAGTTTAGAGGAAAAAACAAAGCGGGGAAGAACCCGCGGGGCCGAAGTCCCACACCTAGACGGACGAGCAAGAGAGGTGTTGAGGAGGGAGACGCCGGGCGAAGGGTGATTGGATTGGATTGCGACAAAAGCCCTTCGAGGCTCAACGTAAACATGTGACAGGATAGCATGGTTTCTGATTACTGTCAAGGACTATTATTGAAAGAGTATCATTCGAATGAGACGGGTGGAAGTTAAGGGTATGGAAGGAGCTGGCGGGAATTTGCAAGTTTGGTGAGACAGTGCAGCAACAGCCAACCCAAGACCCGGGTTCAAAAAACGAACCTGGGTCCTGGGGTTGAAGCTATTTTTCGTGGGACTCTGCGATGCACGCGGTGTGGTACCCCAAATCTCTGCGCCGCCGGCTCGGCTCGCAAATGGGAAAAGAAATTTAAGGCTCGAATAGGAATTTGATCGTGACGGTGACGTGAGCGGGGACTGGCTTTCCGCGCCGCGTGGCCGGTTCGTATCGGTACTGCTTGAGAGCTGCCATGGCGGCGCTTTGCAAGGAAGGAGACCCCGAGAGCGCCTTCATGGACGTGACGTGGCCGGACGTATCCACGAGAGCGTCGAAGGTCACCGTGTTCGCGTTGCCTGTGGCAAAGTCCGGCAGCGCATTCGGCGAGGCAATCGCACGGACGGACTTGATCAATTTCGGCGGGACGATTCCCGCCTCGTCTGAGGGTGGTACAACGGAAACGAGCGCGGCTCTGCTCAGCGACGGCGGCGCCGTGCGCTTCACGGCAGAGTCAGCTGCCTCTGGCTTTTCTTGCCCCGCCGCTGCATCGGCGGCGGAATCGGCCGCCAATTTGGCTCCGACCGCCGTGTCCGGCAGAGCGGGTGTGGAAGGCCTCGCGGTTCCTAACGCTGTAGATTGTGAGGCGTCGTGCGTAGCCGCGCTTGAAGTTGCAGGGGCCTCGCTCGTCTGCGGAGACTTAGCAGAATCGGCCTGTGCGCTTGCTGTCTTTTGAGGCGCTGGAGCGGCAGGATGTGCCGCGATACTTGGAGCGGTGCTGGAGACAAAACTTTTCAACAGCGGCAGGCCAGGAAGCAAATTCTGGTACCACGCCGCACCCGCTACGACGAACACAAACGCCGCAAAGAGTAAGTCCTTGCGCACCGCTGCGGGATGGCTGTCCGCGGCAGCCTTTTGCTTAGGCTTGGGGGCGAGCTTCGCCGTAGGCTTTGCGCCTTTGAAATCGAGCGCGGGTTTTGGCAGAAGATCTTCTTCGGAAAATGGCGGCTCGGTGGCGTCGGCCGGGAGTGAAGCAGATACAAGCGGAGGAGCAGCATGGGCGCTCGCGAGAGCGGCGGAATTTTCCGTTGGCGATTCTTGCGACACCTTGCCAGCTGCAGTCAGCAATTTTAGCAACTGTTCGCCGGGTGCGTCCGCAAGAACAGGAGCTTCGGCAGGAACGTCGACCGGAGCGAGCGGAGGTTCGGGAGCGGTTTTGCGGGGCAGATCGGGAATCGCAGCGGGGGCGGGTAAATTCCCTGTCGCCTTCTGCGCTTGAAGCAATTTCAATTGCTCACGGAGCGCCTCGACTTCTTCGTTCAGCATGGCAATTTCCTGCGCGCTCGGAGCGTGCGCAGGCGCGATTGGCTCGCTAGAGAAGATGTCTTCTGCGTCTTGCGCTGATTCACCCGGTTCTTTTTGCTGGGGCGGGGCCGCAGCGAGCGCTGGGACTTCGGAAAACTCGATGCCCCAAAATCCGGGAGCGGGTTCGCTGAATTCCACCTCGACGTAACAAATCATCGGCCGAAAGTCGCGCTTGCGCGTCACTTGCGCGACGACTTCACGCTTCGTTTCCTTATGGGTGAGAAACAACAGTTGCCCGGGAACTACCGCGGCAGCCAGCCGGAGGACTCCGCCATTCTCAAACACCAGAGCCGTGGTGGTTTCTTCTGTGAAGAGCTCGCGCTGGCCACCCTTTTCTGAAGAGCGCGCGCCGGTTGCGATAACACCTACCTCACAGGCAACTGCATTCATCCTGGGCTTGACCGGAGGGTTTTCTCCAGAAGTTTTCGAGGAGCTCGCTGAGGGTGAGACAGACGAAGGCCGAGTGTCCACTGCGGAATCCACGATAGGGTTGTTCCTTTTGCGTCGGAGGACGACGCATGTTCAATGAACGATCAGGCCGCGGAGAGCCCCACACGCGACGGCCCAGGCAACACTGGATTGTTGCAAGCTAAGGGTGCGCTGCCGATAGTACAAACGTACTGCGTTGAGGAAGCTGTCCCAAAGGGCAACAAATTCGAACGGCACGGCAGGCCGGCAGCAGGCAGCCGACTAGGCAAAACTTCATTCGGGGATTGTGTCGGCTGGGGCGGCCGCGAAAGCTTTCTGAAGCGCTGCGAGAACCTCGGATATGCAAAAGGTTGAGGACAAACCGGTGAGCCCCTATTCCTGGCGGAGCGCCTTGAGCGGATCGATTTTGACTGACCTGCGCGCGGGCAGATAACAGGCGAGCATGGTTACCGCGGCGAGGAGCAGGGGGGCGCCGACGAGCAGGCGCAGATCGCCGGTGCCGACACTAAACGCCTGGACAAAAACGTCCGTCAGGGCGGAAAGAACTTTTGCCATGGCAATCGCCCCGAAGAATCCCAAAACCGTTCCGGAGAGGACCAGCGCGACGCCTTCGCGCAGCACCAAGCGCAGGACTTGCGCCCGACTTGCGCCAAGGGCTGTGCGGATGGCGATCTCTTTGCGCCTTTGCGCAACCGAATAGGCTGTGATCCCTGCGAGGCCGATGGCGGCCAAGATCAGGCCAAAGACGCCAATGCCGCCATAGGTTTGGACGGCGAAGCGCGTGGAGGCCCGGCTGCGATCCAGGAATTCGCTGAGGGTTTGCACGTGGAAGAGGTTGAGATTGGGATCGATGAGTGCGATTTCGTTGCGAATGCTGGTGAGCGCATCTCCCGCAAGCGGCCCGGCATCTGACCGCACCATGATGGTGATGCCATCGGCGGGCGTGCGCACAAAATCACGCGGAGTCAGCGGCAGATAGGATATGGCCTGGCGGATACCGATTCCGTTCTGCAAATCATGGACGACGCCGACGACTTCGTAGGATTGTTGGCCGTCTCGAAGACGCTTTCCGAGGGCATTGCCATTTCCGAAAAATCCGCGAGCGGCGGTCTCATTCAA
>Ga0210409_10002748_pt1 | contig 20497 bp, 17 predicted proteins | sample IncBWH17MmetaG_FD_161649 | JGI IMG/M metagenome (GOLD analysis project Ga0210409, IMG submission 161649) | Forest soil microbial communities from Barre Woods Harvard Forest LTER site, Petersham, Massachusetts, United States - Inc-BW-H-17-M | ecosystem: Environmental > Terrestrial > Soil >...
CCAGAAACCGGACTCGATCTCGATTAGAGGAAGATCCATGAGACTGGCAGCAACGGCCGGCGGAAGATTAGGGTCGCTCAGGAGCTCCGTAAGGACGACCGGGAGCATAGACAACTGATGAGTTTGCAGCGCCTTTTTAAGCAGCAGGACATCGTCACCGGAGGCACCGTCCAGGAACGCAACCCAGGTGCTCGTGTCGGCCGTGATCATCGGTCATCTTTGAGCTCTTGCCACGAACGAGAGAACCGCACCTTGCCCTGCGATTGCAGAAGACGATCATAAGCCTGCGAGGCGGCGAGGAGCTGGAGTCCAGTCCGGACCGTCTGCGTAATGCCTTTGCCACTGGCGCGCTGCGCTTTGTTGAGGAGGTCGCGAGGTACTTCCACGGTGATTTTGCGGGCTGTGCTCATGGGAGAAATTCTACCATACTTAGAGCCAGTAATGAGTATGGCTTTTTGGCAGAGAGCAGAGGCAGGAGTGCCCTTCGTGGCTCAGGGCAAGCCTGAGTTGCTTAGCGGAGGTAGCCCCAGTTGTGGAGTTTGTCGGAGTCTTGGTCCCAGCGGTCGCCGATGTCGGTGCGGTAGTACATGTTGGCGATCATGATGTTTTTGATGCGGGAGTAGACCTGGGCTTGGGCTTGCAGCATTGTTTGGCCCGTGCCGATGACCACTAGAACGACTCCGCTGGTGCCGGCGATGAGCCACTGGCCTTTGACTTCTTTTACGTCTTCAATGTGGATGCCGTCGAAGTTGGGCTTTTTTAGGACGATGGCGCCGTTCTTGGAAAAAGACTCGAAGGTGGGCTCGTCGTCAAAGGGAAATGGCGGGACGACGATGCGCACTCCAATTTGGAAGCCGCTACGAGTACGCCACTTGGGCTCGACGCCGGTGGCGAGTTCCCAGAATAGATCGCTGATGGGAGTGAGCATGCCTTCTTGCTGGATGCTGATGGTCGGGTAGCCGAAGCGGCTGGTGAATTCGAGCGGATAGATGCCGTTGTTGTTGACGATGCAATTGAGATCGATGTAGCCGACGTAGCCTTCTTCGGCGAGCTTGGGCTCCATTTTCACGAGCGTTTGATTGAAGAGGCGGTTTGGGTCGCTCCAAAACATGGAGGTGCCCATTTCTCCGGTAGGCGGGCCGATATTGCCGGGGAAAAGTTTTTTGTGCTCGAAGTTGATATTGACCGGGGTGATGAATTTTTTGCCGTTGAAGAAGGCGCCTACGGCAACTTCGACGCCGGTGACGCGGCGCTGCAACTGGAAGATTTTAATTTCGTCGGAAAAGGCGCGCTTGTAGGCTTCGAGCATGCGGACAACGTCGTCGCCGTCTTCTTCCTCGCCGACAAATAGGCGGCGCTTGACGTTTTGGGCTTCGCCGCTAGGCTTGATGACATAACGGTCCGGATTTTTCATTACGAATTCGATGGCGGGATCGAAGGAATCGAAATCCTGATAGGGGATGATGTTGACGCCGGCTTTTTTCAGCTCTTCCTGGCCAAAGGAGCGATCATCTTCCAGTCGATCAGTGTACTCGGTGCCGCCGATAACAGGTTTGCCCGCCGCGCGGAGAGCGTGGGCTTTAGCCCCCTGACCGAGAGTGTCGTCGAAGACGATGATGTCGGCCCACTTGGCGTCACGTTCCCAATCTTTGGACTTGGGGACGAAGCCGTCGGCAATGTCTCGTTCTTTTTCGGCTTCGATGTAGTAGCGGACGTCGTGGCCTTCCTTGAGGACTTGCCATGCAATGTCGCCGATGAGACCAGACAGCGAGACAAAGAGAAATTTGCGTTTTTCCATTTAGATGAGTAGGCGGCTGGCCGCAGCTCCTCGAAGCGTGAACGCCGTGCCGTATGGTAGCGATGGCGGGCGGGAACATTGTTACATTTCGTTGAAAATAATTGAAGTGGGAGAGTGCAGCGAGGCAACCCCCAGGGACCAAAGTGTGCATCACAGGGGGTGGGAATGCCCGGACGGGACCTGTTCGTAGGTGCAAATTTCTTGCTCCACCTGGCCTTTCGTTCAGGTTATACTTGGTCGTTCCCGCCGGTTGAGAAGTGCTGAGACGTTTAGGTGTGAGCTGAGCCAGTTTCCAGCGGGCTTAGCCGGAGATTGCGGCGAGGAACCCGACATTCGCGAGAGAGGTGAAGTTTGGGCCGAACTGTAGGTTTTGCAACCTCAAAGCTACAAGTTACCGGGAAAGTTTTGGCGCTCTGTGTTCTGGGAGCGCTATTTTTTCTGGGAGCGACATCGTCTGACGCCCAGATCCTCCACAAGAAGAAAAAGGTCGATAAGTCGACGAGCGTGGACAACAACGCGCAGCCAGATAAGATTCTGTATGACAAGGCGGTGGACGACATCAAGCACGGCCGGCAAGAGGTTGGCCGGCTGAACATGCAGACGCTCATCAACACGTATCCGGACAGCGAGTATTTGGCCAAAGCGAAGCTGGCGATCGCGGATTCGTATTACAAAGAGGGCGGAACGTCAAACCTGGCGCTAGCCGTTTCTGGCTACAAAGACTTTGAAGTGTTCTTCCCTTTCCTGCCGGAAGCGACCTACGCGCAGATGCAAGTGGCGATGGTCCACTACAAACAGATGGATAAGCCGGATCGGGACAGGACGCATGCGCTAGCGGCTGAGGAGGAGTTCCAGGTTTTTCTTCAGAAATATCCGAATGACCCGCTGGCACCCCAGGCTCAGCAGCACCTGAGAGAAGTGCAAGAAGTGCTGGCAGAGGGCGAGTATCGCATCGGCTACTACTACTACGTGAAGGGCGATAAGCGGGCAGCGGCGGCGAGGCTGCTGACGGTCACGGCCAGATATCCGCTCTACAGCAAGTCTGACGAAGCGCTCTGGATGATGGGGGACATATTTGCATCGAGCGAGCACAAAGAGGTGGCTTCGCTGTATTACGCGAGAATTGTGAAGGATTATCCGTTGTCCAATCTTGCGCCGCAGGCCAAGGACAAGTTGAAGGCGTCTGGAGTTCCCGTGCCGCAGGCCGACCCCAATGCCCTTGCATGGATGACGGCGGAACAGAATACTCCGAAACCACATACTCCCCTGTATAAGAAACCGCTCGACTTGATGAAGAGCGGGCCGACTGGAGAATTGCAGGCGTCGGCAACGCACGGAGCACCGAACATGCAGCCGCAGTCCGACACGTTGTCCGGGGGTGACCTGTTGACTCCTGGAGGAAAGCAGACAACTGGGGCCGGGGCACCTGGCACGGGAATCGTTGCGACGGTTATCCCCGGAACCGCTGGAACGACCGGGACCGCTGAAACAGTAGGCGGATCGGAGAGTACAGCGCCGACGGCTAATGATGGCACGGCAAGTGTACCCGCGACGAGTGCACCGCCAAAGGATGCTGGTACAGAACTGACACCCGCAGCAGTCGCGCCGACGGCCGCCGCGCCAGCAACAGCAACAGCAACACCTGGCACGGCCACAAACGAGGAGGCTGCCAAGAATCCTCCGGCCGCGGGCGCAACAGAAACCGAAACAAAGAGTGACACGACAACCGCAGGCACAGCGCCGGCAGCAGATGCGGCGAAAACTGGAGACTCGCAAAACAGCGATGATTCCAAGAAAGAATCCAGCAGCAAGAAGAAGAAGGGATTGCGCAAGCTAGTGCCCTGGTAGTTCGCACCAAGAGATAACGGGGATGGGAATGGGGGGTGCGGTCACGACCGCACCCCTTGTTTTTTGGCCAAATGTGCCTCCCTGAGAGCCAAGGAGGGCATATTCATTTCCGACACACCGGTACTGCGAGGAGATTGACGGCCAATACGGCGGGTGCTCCAATACTGTGGAGTCTTAATGAGCAGGCGGCCGCGAGCCTGTCAATTTTTAAGCGACCGCAGAGCGGTCAATTTCTAAGGCGACCGCGAAGCGATTGATTTTCAAAGCGACCGCAGAGCGGTCGACGTGCAAGACACGGGTGATGTATATCCGGAGGAAGCTTAGTGGCCAGGATCCTCGTAGCCGACGATAACAGCAACATCCAGAAGATGGTGGGGCTCGCCCTGAAAGATCAGGGCATCGATGTCGTTGCCGTCGGCAATGGCGAAGCGGCGGTGCGCAAGATTTCGGATATACGCCCGGATCTGGTGCTTGCCGATGTGTTCATGCCCGTCCGCAATGGATACGAAGTTTGCCAATACGTAAAGTCGGACAGCACGCTTGCGCATATTCCCGTGATATTGCTGGTCGGAGCTTTCGATCCCCTTGACGAACAAGAAGCACAACGAGTTGGCGCGGACGGAGTATTGAAGAAACCGTTTGTCCCACCCGATCCGTTGATATCGATGGTGAAGTCCGCGCTGGCCAGGGCCGGCGTTTCGATTGGCGGAGTGCCACCTGCGCCGCCAGCGAAAGAAGAACCGATACGCGTAGCGGAAATGCTGGCGCCGAGGGCGGTACCATCTCCCCGAGAGATCCCGAACATGGGTGCGCTTGCGTCGGTTCCAGAATTCCCATCGGTCGAGAGCGAGCCGGTCCACGAAGAGATGTCCGGCGTTCCGGAACCTGTGAAGTTTGCCGCCGGATCGCAGCCGTTGGCGTTCGGAAACCTGCTGGAATCACCGGTAACGGAACAAGAAGAAGAACTTGAGGATGCGACAACGGCACGGCCACAACTGGAGCGCGATTGGAATTCGGGTGACAAGGAAGACGAGGTTGAAGAGGAAGAAGAGGAAAGCCAGTCCAACTCCTGGAGGCGCGATGCAGGCGACTCAATGGGAGAAGAGGAAGCAGCCAGCGGCCCTGTGAAGGATTGGCGCGAGACGGCGTTCTCGGAAGCGCCAGCGCGGAAAATGAGAAACGAGTCCTGGGCGCCGCAAAAAGAGATTTCCACATTTGAGGAAGCCGCGGAAACAGAGCAGAGTGTGGGCGCGATGGTAACAGACGCGCCGGTAACAGAAACCAAGTTGGCGCCCGCACCAGTCGTGCCATTCGCGGAAGACGCGTGGGCGGCCGCGCTGAGTCACAAGAATGCAGTGGAAGCTGCAACGATGGAAGCGCCTGCGCCTCTAACAGAGGAAGTGCGGGAGGAGGTACATCCTCAGGCCGAGACTTATGCGGTAGCCGAGGCAGAGGCTCCAGCTAGCACACCGGTGATTGTGGAGCCGGCCCCGGAACCCGAAAAACCTGCGGCGACGAGTTCTTGGTTTTCTTCCGTGCCCAGTCCATGGGACGCGGAAGCGCAGAAAGCAAGCCGCCTAGCATCGACCTGGGATGCTCCCGCAACGAGCGTACCTGCAATAGGCACGATTCCCGAGACGGTTACGTCTCAAGTCCATGAAGAGGTTGCGAAGGAAGATCCAGCTGCGACGGTTGATGCGCTCACCCCAGCCCTAAGCGAGGAAGTGAAGACGAAGGTGCAGGCAGCACTGCCAGCGGCAACTGTAGAAGCGATTCGCGAAGAGGCCCAGCACGTTGCAGAAACTGCAGTGCAGGAGACGCCCACCGTGGATACAAGCTCAAAGACCCCTGAACCAAGCATGGAAGACATGGTAGCCAAGGTTCTCTCCAAGATGAGTCCGGATATGTTGCAGGCCATCACTCGAGATATCCTTAAAAACGTCGTGGAATCAATGGTTCGCGACGAAATGAACGCGAAGAAGAAGTAGTTCCCTACCCCAAGAAAAACCCTCGTTTGGCGTCGAATTGACGGCGCTGGATTTCCCCCCGTATAGTCAAAGTTTGCTTTGTTCTTGAATTGGGACACGTGTAGGCGCATGCATGCGTGCGACCGTGGATAGCGATGGGAGATGATTGTCGAATGGCTCGAGAGATAGCCAAAGCGTACGAACCGCAGCAGATAGAGCCGCGCTGGGCGGAATACTGGGTCAAAGAAGAGCTGTTTAAGGCGGACCCGAACGCTCCCGGACCCGTGTTTTCGATCGTGATTCCGCCGCCGAACGTGACAGGTTCGCTGCATATCGGGCACATGCTGGAGCATACGGAGATCGATATTTTGACGCGCTGGCACCGGATGCGCGGGTACAACACCTTATTCCTGCCGGGAACGGACCACGCTGGCATATCGACGCAGCGCGTGGTGGTGAAACAGTTGATGGATCAGGGGATTGACTATCACAAGCTCGGGCGGGAGGAATTTGAAAAGCGAGTTTGGGCGTGGAAGGCGGAGGCAGGCGGCCAAATCACAGAGCAGATGAAGAGCATCGGTGAAAGCTGCGACTGGTCGAGGGAGAGATTTACGCTTTCGCCGGAAATGTCGCGTGTCGTACGCAAGGTTTTCGTGCAGCTTTACAACGAAGGTTTTATTTATCGCGAAACGCGGCTGGTGAACTGGTGCCCGGTTTGCTTGACGGTGCTGAGCGATCTGGAAGTAAACCATGAGGAGCGGCTGGGGCATCTGTGGCATATACGCTATCCCGTGGCGGGGATCACGGAATACGTGGTGGTGGCAACGACGCGGCCTGAAACGATGCTGGGTGATACGGCGGTGGCCGTGCATCCAGAAGATGAACGTTACAAACACCTCGTGGGCAAGAATGTGTTGTTGCCGCTGATGAAACGCGAGATTCCGATCATCGCGGACGCAATGGTGGACCGGGAGTTCGGGACGGGCGCAGTGAAGATTACGCCGGCACACGATCCGAATGACTTCGAAGTGGGCAAACGGCATGGCCTGGCGGAAATCGACGTCATGACGGATGACGGGCGCATGAGCGCGGCCGCCGGAGCTTACGCGGGGCTGGACCGGTTCGAGGCGCGCAAGAAAATCGTGGAGGATTTGAAGGCGCAGGGATTGCTGGAGAAGGTGACGGACCACGCGCACGCGATTGGGATTTGCGAACGCAGCAAGACGATCGTGGAACCGCGGATATCGACGCAATGGTTCTGCAGGATGAAGGAGCTGGCGGAGCCTGCGATCAAAGCGGTGCGGGAATACGAACCGGGAAAAGAAAACACAATCCAGATCGTTCCAGACAACCGGCGGCAGGAATTTTTGAATTGGCTCGACAACATACGCGATTGGACGATTTCGAGGCAGTTATGGTGGGGACACCGTATCCCGGCGTGGTATTGCGGGGATTGCGAGCACATCATCGTGGCCGAAGAAGCGCCGGCGAAATGTACGAAGTGCGGATCTAAGAAACTGATACAGGATCCGGATGTATTGGACACGTGGTTTAGCTCAGGGTTGTGGCCTTTTTCGACACTGGGGTGGCCTGAGAAGACTCAGGATTTTGAAGAATACTATCCAACGAGTTTGATGATTACGGGATACGACATTTTATTTTTCTGGGTCGCGCGAATGGCTATGCTGGGTATCCATTTCACGGGAAGAGTGCCTTTTCGCGCCGTGTATCTGCATTCTCTGGTGCGGACGGGCAGCGGCGAGAAGATGTCCAAGTCGAAAGGGACGGGGCTTGATCCGGTGGTGCTGAATCAGCAGTACGGAACGGATGCGATGCGGTTCTGCCTGGCGTCCATGGCGGCTCCGGGCACGGATATTGTGCTGTCCGACGACCGGCTGGGCGGCGCGCGGAACTTCGCGAACAAGATTTGGAATGCGGCGCGGTTCTTGTTTATGAATTTGGAGAAATTTGAGCAAGGCGGCACGGGGATCGAGGAGTTGGCTTCGCCGGAAGTGCGGGCTGGGGCGCCGTATAAGTTCGATGGCTGTGTTCCACTGGTCGATCAGTGGCTCTATTCGCGGCTGACGATCACGATTGAGACTGTAAACGAGGCGCTGAAAAACTATCGATTCCATGAAGCCGCGCAAAATATATACCAGTTTTTCTGGGGCGACTTCTGCGACTGGTATATCGAATGGGTCAAGCCGGAACTGCAGAATATGGATCGTGAACGAGCCGTCGTGGCTTGGAAGAATTTGTTCGCGGCGTTCAACGATGCGTTGCGCCTCCTACATCCGTTCATGCCGTTCTTGACCGAGGAGTTGTGGCACCAGTTGCCACAAGCATCGGGGGCAAAGTCGATTGCATTGGACGTATTCCCCGAGCCCCGCCCTCATTGGGCACAAGACGGAAGAGATGTTGGAATGATGGAAGAATTTCATTTTCTACAGGAAATCATTGTGTCCATCCGCAACATCAGGGCTGAGATGAAACTCGATCCAAAAAAGCGAGTCGCCGCAGAAATATACGCCCGGGACCAGATGAGTCGAGAGACGATTGAGCGAAATCTGGATGGAGTCTTGAGGCTGGCTCTGCTTTCGGAACTGCACATGTCTTCCGAGCCGTTGGAACAAGCAGGAGGAGCGGTGCGGTCAACGTCACAGTTTGACGTGCGGATTGCGTATTCAGATGCGGTGGATTTGGAGGCAGAAAAAATACGCCTCAAGAAAGAAATGGAAGGGTTGCGGAAGGCTGTAGCGTCGAAAGAGAGCCAGCTTGGGAACGAGACTTTTCGCAGCCGAGCGCCTGAGAAGATTATCCGCGGGCTGGAAGCGACCCTCGCTGAGCAGCGGATCGAGTTGCAGAAGATTGTGGAGCGATTGGCTCAGCTTTAGCGGAAAGCTGCGCTTCGCTTGTCCAGAGAGGCGAGGATACGTAAGCTTAGGCGGCGCGGAAATGCACAGTGGAACCTCGATGGCCCAAGAAACCCTTCCAGGAACAACAGATAAGCGACTGGCGGCGCTGCTGACACTTTTGGCGGAGAACGCTACGATCGTAATCAGCGGGGCGCGGATTGCGCGGGAAATCGGTGTGTCGCGGTCGATGGTGTGGCAGTGGGTGCGGCAATTGCGCGGACTTGGAGTGCGCGTCAAGGGGAAAGCCGGCTCGGGATATTTTTTGGAGCGCGTGCCGGATATTTTGACTCCGGACATGTTGCGGCAGCGGTTGAAGGGGAGCCTTTTCGGGAAGCACATTTATCATTTTTTCAAAGTCGATTCGACGAATCGCGTGGCGCTGGAGTTGGGGCATGGGGGCGAGGCGGAAGGTGCGGTCGTCCTGGCAGAGGAGCAGACGGCGGGCAAGGGACGGGCTGGACGGGCGTGGCAATCCGACCGTGCTGCGGGAATCTACGTGACGCTGCTCTTGCGGCCGCGGCTTGCGCCTGTACAAGCGCCGCTTTTGACGATGATGGCCGGCCTTTCGGCGCGCGCGGCTATCGAAGGGCAAACGGGGCTCACGCCGGACCTGAAATGGCCAAATGATTTGCTGGTGGGCGGGAAGAAAGTGGGCGGGATCCTGACCGAGATGCACGCGGAACCTTCGCAAGTGCGATTTGTGATCGTCGGAATCGGCTTGAACGTGAACCAGGAGAAGTTTCCAGGGGAACTGGGAACTACGGCGACTTCGCTACGACTGGAGACGGGCAAGCAAGTTTCGCGGCTGGAGTTGCTGGTGCGGTTGCTGCGGGAATTCGAGAACGACTACAATCGTTTTCTGCGCGAAGGCCCGGCGGCGGTGACCCGGAAATTCGAGGCGGTTTCGAGCTACGCAAACGGGAAGCGCGTGAGAGTGACAAATGGCTCGGAGAGTTTTGCGGGGACGACAGCGGGACTTGGCCCGGAAGGTTTACTGCAGGTGACGCGCGATGATGGAAAAATGGTGACGGTGATTTCGGGAGACGTGGCGGAGGCGCAGTAGATGCTGCTGACGATCGATGTTGGTAACACGAATACGGTGCTTGGTGTTTTTCGTGGCGAAGAGCTGATTGCGAACTGGCGGCTGACAACGGCGAGGCAGCAGACGATCGATGAGTACGGGGTGCTCACGCGAAATCTGTTTACGCTGGCGGGGTTGGACCGCGACTCGATCGGCGGCGTGATTATCAGTTCCGTTGTGCCACCCGTGAATTGGACGCTCGCGGAGATGTCTAGGATTTATTTTGGGCAGAAGGCGCTGTTCGTGGAACTGGGCGTGAAAACCGGGATGGCCGTGTTGGTGGATAATCCGCTAGAAGTAGGGGCCGACCGCATCGTAAACGGAGTGGCAGCGTTTCACAAGTACGGCGGGCCGTGCATTGTGGTGGATTTTGGAACGGCGATTACCTTTGATGCGATATCGGCAAAGGGCGAGTATCTCGGCGGAGTGATCGCGCCGGGGCTGGGGATTGCTTCGGAAGCGCTGTTTGCGCGGGCGGCGCGATTACCGCGCGTGGAGATCAAGGATCCCGGTAAAGTTATCGGCACGAATACTGTCACGCACATGCAGGCGGGGCTTTATTACGGCGCTGTGGACATGGTCGACGGAATGCTCACGCGGATGAAAGCGGAGCTTGGCGGCGACGTGAAGGTAGTTGCTACGGGCGGGCAGGCGAGATTGGTGGCCAAGGGATCGAAACAGATTCAGGATACGGACGAATTTCTTACGTTGACCGGGCTACGGCTGATCTGGGAGAAGAATCAGCCTGCGGAAGCTGGAAAAGGAGCCGCAGCAAATCGCGGGATGCGAACTGCTACGCCGGAGGCAGCCCAGCCGAAGAAAGCGCATAGCTAGGCAGCCCTCGAGGCGTACCTCGGCTTTGCACGGCGCTTGTCTTCTATGCTCCGCTTCGCGATGGCGAATCAAATGGAAAGTTGGAACTACTTCAACTACTTCACGGAAATCGAAAACTATTTCTGGAAGAAGCGCGGGGCACATTTGCTGGTGTCGCCGTTGGACTGGGCGATCATGGAAACGTGGCAGAAGGCGGGCGTGCCGCTGGACGCCGTGTTGAAGGGGATTGATCACGCATTCGAGAGCTATCAACGGTCCCGGCGCGGCAGTGGTAAGCCGCTGAAGAGTTTGGCGTACTGCACGGACGCGGTGCTCGAAGCGGCGGAAGAACAACTGGAAGCTGCGGCAGGCAGTACGCCAAAGAATGGAAACGCCGCAGCTAAGGATCCGTTTTCGCGAGAGGAATTGCAGGTGTACTTCGCGAAGAACGCCGCGCAGATAGAAAGCGTCGCGAATGGTGCAGCATCTTCAACGGTGGCGCTAACGGGCCGTTTACGCGAGATTGCTCATTCGCTGAACGGCATGCTGACGCTACTCGACGTACCGGGTGCGCTCGATTTGGAGGATCTGGAGAGGCGGCTGACGATTTTGGACGACAAGTTGCAGGCCACGTTAGTGAGCCGCGCGAGCGAAGACATGATGTTGAAGATTCGGCGCGAGATGGATGGTCAGCTTGCGGCATACCGGCGAAAGATGAAAGCGGAACAGATTGCGCTTGTCGAAAAACAATATTTGCAGAAGCGGCTGCTTGAGGAATTTCGGTTGCCGCGACTGAGTTTGTATTACTTTTCCTGAAGTACGCTTTCCGGCAGCAATTACCTTTTCTTTCCACGCGAAAAAACGCAGAATGGGGCCTACGGATATGTCTGACGAGTTACGATTATCGATTGAGAAGCTAGTGTATGGCGGCGATGGGCTTTCGCACACCGACGGGAACACGGTTTTTGTGCCGTACGTGCTGCCCGGGGAAGAGGTGCGCGCGGCGGAGAAGTCGAAGAAGAAAAAAGTTGTATGGGCAAAATTGCTGGAGGTGACATCGGCCTCGAAGGAACGCATCAAAGCGCCGTGCCCGCACTTCCAGACATGCGGCGGCTGCCATTACCAGCACATCGCTACCGGAGAGCAAGTGCGGCTAAAGAAAGACATTTTGCGAGAGACGTTGTCACGGCTGGGCGGAATTTCCTGGGACGGCACCATTCAGGAACACACCGCGGAGCCTTATGGCTATAGAAACAGAGCGCAGTGGGCCGTGCGCGGCGGGATGCCGCGAGCGCTGGGATATTTCCTCCCGGAGAGCTCGTTCATCGTGCCCATCGATGAATGTCCGGTGCTTTCGCCGCGGCTAGCGCAAACTTTTGGCCGATTGCAGGAAATGGCGAGGGCCGGGACGCTGCCCGAAGGAATTCTTGAGATTGAAGCGTTTGCGGACTCCGCGGACGAGAAAATTGCTTTGAACGTCGCGTTCGAGAGATTTCCAAAACCTGCGGCGGAACTTGCTGCGGTGTTGCGCGAGGCGATACCGGAGGTAGATAGTCTGCTGCTGCTGGATCAGAAGAAGGACAAATTCGAGCTAACTGGTCCCGGGTATTTGGTGCACGAAGCGGGGGGATTCAAGTACAAGGTGAGCCACCTGTCGTTTTTCCAAGTGAACCGGTTCCTAATTGAGGAATTGCTGAAGACGGTGACGGCCCGCGCAAAGGGCAAGCTGGCCCTGGATATGTATTCTGGCGTTGGCTTTTTTACGCTGCCACTTGCGCGGGCATTTGAAAAAGTCGTATGTGTGGACGCAAACCTTGCGGCGACGCGCGATCTCTATGCCAACGCGGAGGCGGCGAAGGTTTCTATGACCACGCACAACGAGCATGCGGAAGATTTTCTGAAGAAAACGCAGGAACGGCCGGAGTTCATCGTGCTGGATCCTCCACGAGCGGGATTAGGCGCCGAAACGGCTGCGTTGCTTGCGAACCTTGGCGCCGCGGAGATTGTGTATTTGTCGTGTGATCCATCCACTTTGGCGAGGGATTTGGCCGTTCTGACTAGCTCGCCGCGAAAGCCGAAGGAAATCGCGGGGCCGAGCGTGCGATATGAGTTGAGCGAGATGCATCTGTTCGATCTGTTTCCGCAGACGTATCACATCGAAACGCTTGTGAGGTTGCGAAGAGTCCCATGAGATTGCCGGCCGCCGCTATCGCCGCATTATTTGCTTGCGGCGCTGTGCTCGGCCAATCTCCGTGGTTCGCAGCACGAGTCTCGCGGGAAGTGACTTCGGCTGCGCTGGCGAATCTGGAAAACCTGACCCGCGAAAAGAAAATCACGATCGTGTACGAAAAGAGTGGAAGCGCGTTTTCGTGGGACAGCGTCGAAACACAGTTCCTGTGGCCAGAGATTTCGCCCCAAGAGGTTGGGCCTGCGCCGAAAAACAACGATTCGCTAGTGTTGCGGCTGAAGTACGGAGAGCGCAGCATCATGCTGCCGGGAGATGCGGAAAAGCAGGCTGAGAACTCCATACTTTCGGATAATAGCGAGGCGGCGCTACGCGCCGATGTTCTGAAGGTCGGTCATCATGGCAGCAAGAATTCGACGATGCCGGGATTTCTGGCCGCTGTACATCCGCGTGTCGCGGTAATAAGCGCCGGAGAAGACAATCCTTACGGCCATCCTAATCCCGAGTTGCTTGAACGGCTCGAAACGGCGGGAGTTCTGATTTTGCGAACCGACACAGACGGCGCAGTGCCTGTGCTGACTGACGGGAAGGAACTGGAAGTCAGCTGCTTCGTGCCGTGCTCCGATAGGCTCGGAAATAAAGCTCCAAAGCCGGCACAAACCGCCAGATCAGGAGAAGCAGAACGAGCAATAGCAAGAAACCGATAGCCGCTTGAAATTCGTGATTTTTCTTGTACTGCGCAAAAGAAAAAGATCCGGTCCCCGAGAACGAGAGCTTTGCCGGCGTCAGCCGTGGAAAAAACAAGGGCACGGCACGGGCGTATTCCTCGAAAGCGGTGCCATGATGCTGGTGAAGTTCTGCTTCTTCACGGCGCATGACGATCGAATAGAAAAGCGCAAAATAAAGACCCAGAATCGCCGCGGAGATCCAGGAACGTGTGGCAACAGCGGCTGCTAGCGCAAGGATCGCGCTGCCAAAATAGAGCGGATTGCGCGTGTATGCGTAGGGCCCAGTGACCGTGAGAACTTCCTGCTTGTGAAGATGCCCGGCGGCGCGCGCGCGAATGAACAGCCCGAGCAGCCCGATGGGCGCTCCCCAAAGAATGCTGTGGGGAGTCGGTCGCGCGAACCACAATACGAGAATGGCACATGGGTAGCTGAGCCGAACGCGCCACCGGGCAAAGAAAGCGCTGGCAGGGTTCATGCGGAGATCCCAAGCCGGCGGCGAACCGCACCGAAAACTTCGTTCACCTGAATTTGCAACATGGAAGGATCGGTTTGATCAATGCGGCTGTGCGTCCTGACGGCGCCGGGCGCACGCAGAACGATGTCTTCGGTGGCGTAAGGGCCGTTGCGAGCGGGGTCCGTGGGGCCAAAGAGAGCGACAGCCGGAGCGCCGAGTGCAATCGCGAGATGAAGCGGGCCGGTATCGCCGCCGACGATGCACGCCGCGTTGCGCAAGAGAGCCATCAATGGACCAAGTGGACCATTGTAGGGTACAGGGTCGCCGTCAGCGCTGCATTCCCGAACGGCCAGGGCGAGGTCGTCTTCGCCAGGACCATAATTCACCACGCAACGCAGGCCCAGAGAGTCTCGAATCATTTTGCTGAGATGGCCAAAGCGCTCGGGTGGCCAGCACTTCGAACGCCAGCCGCCGCCGGGACTCAAAACGATGTAGCGATCCAGGCCGAGATTTTGTAAGTAGTCGCGAGTGCCGCAGTCATCCTGTTGGGGAACGTGCAATGCAAAGGGCGCAACGATGTTGCTCGCTCCTGCGCGGAGGGATAACTCTCCGTTTTGATCGGCGATGTGCGTCGTGGAGCAGCGGACACGATCGGTGTAGAGGATGGGAACGCCAAATTCTCGAATCGTCTCTGAAGAAAAGCCAATTCTGCGTTTGATGCCACCGAAAAAAGCCAGCGCGGCAGATTTCCAAAGGCCCTGATAATCGATCGCCGCATCCCAGCGAGTGGCTCGCAGATCTTCGATGATCTTGCGCAGCGATGGAATGGAGCGAGTTTCGGTTACCCAGACTTGCGTGGCCAGGGTGCTGCTCTCGACCAAAAGCTTCCAGCGCGGGTGCGTGAGCCAAACGATCTCGGCATTTGGGAAAGTCTCACGCAACGCAGCAACAGCAGGAAAAGTGTGCACGATGTCGCCCAGCGAGCCGAGGCGCAGAACCAGGAAACGAGGATCAGGCATGCGGAGCCTTGCGGACGGATTCAAGAAGATCGCGCGTGGAATGATCTTTGGGATCGCCAACGATGGCAACCCTAATGCCGAGACGCGCGGCAGTGGCGCGCTCGGGTACGGTTTCCGCGGTGTAGTCGGTTCCTTTGGCATGAACGTCCGGGCGGAGGTCTTCCAGCAGAGACTCGACGCTCGGCTCGCTAAAGAGAACAACGTAATCGACGGAGCGAAGCGCGGCGACAAGGAGCGCGCGGGCACGCTCATCAAGAATCGGACGGCCAGGTCCTTTTAGCTTACAGACACTGGAGTCCGCGTTGACGGCAACGACGAGGAGGCCGCCTTCGCGGCGCGCGCCTTCCAGATAGCGGACGTGTCCCACATGAAGCGTGTCAAAGCACCCGTTGGCAAGAACGATGCGCTGGCGGCGCTTCTTATGCTCCGCTAATTTATTGCGGAGCGATTCGCGCGTGACGATTTTGGATGCGGCGTGGCGCATGAGTCAGGAAGCAGCCCCGCCCGCCTGATGTCGCAGGGCAGCAAGAAGTTCATCGCGCGTGACGGTCGCGGTGCCGCGCTTCATCACCACAAGACCGCCCGCAATGTTTGCAATGTGAGCGGCTTCGAGAGGAGAAGCGCCACAGGCGAGCGCGACCGTGTAGGCTGCAAGGACCGTGTCGCCCGCGCCTGTGACGTCGATAGCCTGGTCGCTTCCATAGACGGATATTTGCGTCAGACGGTCTCCAGGTTCGAAGAGCGCCATGCCGTCGCGCCCCCTGGTAACGAGAAGCGACTGCAGTTTCAGTTCGGCGAGTGTTGCCGCGCCGAACCGCTCCAACTCTGAAAGATTTTGGCCAATGGAGACATGATGAAGCGCCTCAAGCTCCGCTTCATTGGGAGTAGCCGACGTTATGCCGGCCTTGGCGTAGGCGAGGAGGTTGTGCCGCGCATCGAGCGTGACGGGTTGCGCGCGTTTTCGCTTCGAAAGCGCCTGGCGCACGAGCGCGGGCGAGGCAACGCCAAAGCTGTAGTCGGAAACGGCTAGCGCATGCGCTGAACGAAGCTTCGCTTGCAACTTTGCTTGAAGCTTTTTGTGCACTGCCTCCGGGAGGGTGGATTGCGGTTCGCGATCGACACGGAGAACCTGCTGGCTGACGGTGTGAGGCCAACCGGCGAGGAAGCGGGTCTTGGTGGGGGTCGTCCAACCCTTGACGCGGAGGATGCCGGAGACATCGACACGCTTGCTTCGGAAATATGTGATGAGCGCTTCTCCGGCGGAGTCGTCTCCGACAGCACTAATGGGGAAGATGCGCGTGCCGAGGGCTGCAAGGTTGTTGGCAGCGTTGGCGCCGCCGCCAGGAGCGAAATGCGTTTCCCGATGCCGCAGGATCAAGACTGGCGCTTCGCGCGAAACGCGAGAAATCTCACCAAACTGATATTCATCAGCGACAAAATCCCCAAAGAGAACGACCGTCTTCGAAGAGAACTGCTCAACGTAGTCCGCAAGGGCCAGGAGATCGACGGACGATGACGGCACATTCTTTTTTGAAGAGCGCTTCATTTCGTTGGCCTCAAGATCCAGTGAACGGCATCCCCAAGGTCGGCGGCTACAAAATCAGGCTGAATTGACCACTTCGCGGCATTCCAAAGATACTCACCCTCTCCATAACCCGTGCGCACCAGAATACTGTACGCGCCCGCGCGGCGCGCAAGCTCAATGTCGCCGTGCCGATCGCCGACGACAAAAGATCGCTGAAGATCGATGGCGTGTTCGCGAGCTGCCACTTCGAGCATTCCCGTATTCGGCTTGCGGCAATCGCAACGGTCAGCGGGCGTGTGCGGACAATAGTATATGGCGTCAAGCCGGGCGCCTGCGGCTTCGAGCTGCTGAGCCATGATTTCGTGGATGGAGTGAACAAGTGACTCCGGAAAGTAGCCGCGTCCCACGCCTGACTGATTTGTCACGACAATCACAGGCAGTCCAGCCTCGTTTAAGCGGCGGATGGACTCCGCGACACGAGGCAAGATACGAAATCGGCTGACGTGATTCAAGTAGCCGACCTCTTCGGAAATAGTACCGTCGCGGTCGAGAAAAACGGCGGGGCGGAATGCGCTGGTCTCAGACAGGACGCGCCTCCATCGACGAAATCCACTGTCGCGCGGCCGCTTCCACGGCGTCGGGCGTAACACGGGTCATGCACCGATGATCCGTCGGGCACCGACGCAGAAAGCACGGGCTGCAGTAGGGTTTTTCCTGAACGATGCTGCAGCGCGGCGTAACGGGGGACGTGCCGAACGGATCGGTTGGCCCAAAGACTGCGACTACCGGGAGACCTACTGCGGCAGCGACGTGCATCGCGCCGGAGTCGTTCCCAATGAACAGATGGCACTGAGAAAGAAGCGCGGGTAAATCGTTGATGGTCGTTTTTCCAGTAAGGTCGATCGGTGGCCGGTGCATGCCAGCCGCAATGGCCGACGAGACAGCGGCTTCTGTTGATGTGCCGAATAGAATCACTTCCGCGCCGGCCCGCCCCTGGAGACGATTCGCCAGCTCTGCAAAGCGGTCCGGCGGCCAGCATTTCGCCGAACCATACGATGCACCGGCACCGATGGCGATCCGAAAGCCATCGGGTCTCACACCGGCGGAAAGAAGAAACTCCGCTGCGCGCTCACGATTCTCCTCGGGCACGTTGAGTCTGATAAAGGATTCGGTCGGCAAAGAATCCAGCCAGCCGGCGCGGCGAAGCAATTCCAGATAGTAGTACTGCTCATGAAGAGGAATTTCTCCAGGCTTTGGGACCGGCACTGCTTTTGTGAGCAGTAAGCTGCGGCCATCGCGCGCATAGCCGATGCGCTGTGGTATTCCCGCGCGCCAGGCAAACCAAGCGGCCCCGAATGCGTTCTGAAACAACAGAGCCACATCGAATTTTTGCGCGCGGAGTTCGCTCACGATGTCTCCTGTTTCTTCCACGAACATCGTGTTGTCGCAAACCTGTTGATTCTTGTAGATGGCCGCAACGTAAGGCCGCGCAAGTATCGTTATCTCGGCTTCCGGGAATTGCGACCGCACAGCGCGCAGCGCAGGGAGAGCCACGATGGCGTCGCCAACCCAATTCGTGGCGCGAATGAGGATCTTCACGCGGATGCTCCTCGCGGCGAAAGCAACTTTCGGTCCAGAGCGGCAATGAATTCACTTTCAGCACTGAGGACAAAATCTATCACCGCAACAAAAATGGGGAACACAGGGGGATCTATCCCCACCAGGTTCTCCGCATCTTTCTCTGTAGTCACGTACGCGATAGCCCCCGCGCTTTGAGCTTCCTTCTCCAATCGTCGTAGATCGGCTGCCTTGTATCGATGATGATCACGAAAAATGCTCTCCCCCGCGACAGGAACATGCCAGCGGCTGAGATCGTTAAAGAATGCCTGGGGATTGCCAATGCCACAAAAAGCAAAAAACGGTCCGTGACCAATCTCGCTCACATAAGGCAGCTCGGAGCCGCGGCCGTGACGTCGAAAGCCGAGCAACCGTGTTTGTGCGTAGAAAATGGAATATTTGTGAGCGTCGCCTGCCTCGATGTCGGGGCGTTCCGTCTTGCGTGTGACGACCAGAATGTCAGCGCGACGGCAAGCAGAGATTGGTTCGCGGAGCATTCCTGAAGGAAGGAGCCACTGGTCTTTCAGTTTGTGCGAACCGTCGAGCATCACGATGTCTAAATCACGCGCGAGAGGGAGATGCTGAAACCCGTCGTCGAGGAGAAAAACATCGATGGGCTGCTGCTGTTCTATGCGCTGGCCTTCGGCAAAGCGATCTTTGCCGACGCCAAACGTAACCCGATTATGCAGGCGATGCTTCATCAGCTCGATTTCGTCGCTCGTGCCGCCGGAGCCGCGATACCCCCGGCTCAGAATCGCGACGCGCTTCCCCTCCGCAAGAAATTTTTCCGCGAGCCACAAAACCATGGGCGTCTTCCCAGTGCCGCCGACTGTCAAATTGCCGACGCTGATCACGTTGCCCCGTAAGCGCCGCTGCTTCAGCCAGCCATTCTCATACAGCCAAGCACGAACCCGAACATACCCGCCATAGATGACAGAAAGCGGCCAGAGCAGGATGCGCGCCAGCAGCGGAAGATTCATCCATTCTCTCGCGCAGCGCCATCAAGGTGCCGGGCAATCTCCGCGATGGCACGATCGGTAGCGCCACGGCTGCTTTCGACAAGCTTACGAGCGGTCTCGCCCATCCGCGCCGCCCGTTCGGGATCACGCAGGAACTCGATCCAGGCGACGCCCGCGTCCTCAGGACTCTCGACTTGAACCGCCGCTCCTGCCGCAGTGAATCGCGCCGCGATCTCCGCGAAATTTTCCATGGACGGACCAAACACAGGAATTTTTCCAAACGCCGCGGGTTCTAGAATGTTGTGTCCGCCGCTGGGCACGAGCGAGCCGCCAACGAAAGCACCATCAGCCACACGGTAAAGTGAGGCGAGTTCCCCGATACTGTCGAGCAGAATGACCGTCACATCATCGGCTATAGAAAATTCGCCGGCTGGCGCACCATTTTGCGAAGGCCCGGGAACGGGCAGTTGCGACCGGCGAATAAATTTTCGGTGAGAATCATCAATGAATTGGGCGGCAGAATCAAAGCACTCTGGCTTGCGCGGCGCCAGTACCAAAAGCGCCTTGCGGTGTTCCCCTTGCAGTGTTCCGAAAGCGATCAACGCAAGAGGTTCCTCAGTCGCAACAACACTACCAGCCACAATGATGGGCGAGCGTCCACCGCGCATCGCTTCCGTTGCAAGCCAATTAGAGATCGGCGTGGGCGCAGGAAGCTCCAAATCATATTTCAAATTTCCGCTGACTTGCACGCGCTCAAGCGGCGCGCCCAGGCTGCGAATACGCTCGACGTCCCTCTCACTCTGCATGAGAAATGCGGTGGCGTTCGCGAGAGCGTCCCGTAGAAAAGGACGGAGAAAGAATCCGAAAACGCCGAAGAACCGTTGATAGCGGGCAAACGAACGGTCTGAAATGCGGCCGCTTACAAACACGACGGGAACCTCGCGCCGGCGCGCTTCCCGGAGAAAGTTGGGCCAGATCTCCGTCTCCAAAACAACGATGATCGAAGGCCGCACCGCGCGCATAGCCCGGCGAACGCAAAACGCCCAATCCAACGGGAAATAAAAAATCGCGTCGGCAAAGGTCATGCGTTCACGAGCCAGCGCCTGGCCGGTCAAAGTAGTTGTAGACATGACCAGCGGCCGCTCAGGATAGGCCTGCTTCAAGCGCTTCGCAAGAGTAATACCAGACAGTGCTTCGCCGACCGAAACAGCATGAATCCATATAGCGCCAGGGCGATTTTCAGACAGTTTGCTGAGCGTAGGAAACGAAAAACCGAGGCGCTGGCCAAGATTCGAAAAATATTTTCCGTGGCGCAGCCCCTGCACAATCCAGTAGGGTGTGAGCAGCAGGGCAACAAGGCCCATCAGCAGGCTATAGATAAAATACACTCAGCGTGGCTCCGGTCTCTCTTCCGCACCCCCGCGAGCAGGCGGTGCGCCGTGCGGGCAACCTTGCACTTCCCCCAGGAATCGAAGGCGTCGAGATGAGAAAGGACTATTATAACCCGATGCGAAACCTAGCCATTATAGTTCCCTTTCTTGCCACCACACTTTTTTCTGACGGATCGATCGCCCAGCAGCCGCAAACC
>Ga0210409_10002749_pt1 | contig 20493 bp, 11 predicted proteins | sample IncBWH17MmetaG_FD_161649 | JGI IMG/M metagenome (GOLD analysis project Ga0210409, IMG submission 161649) | Forest soil microbial communities from Barre Woods Harvard Forest LTER site, Petersham, Massachusetts, United States - Inc-BW-H-17-M | ecosystem: Environmental > Terrestrial > Soil >...
TGTACTTCGCGACCCCAACTGCCACCGGTACCACGCTCTGCACCGATTATTTCGGCAAGGGCAACTATGCCAACAGCCCGTTACCGGCTGGCCCGATCGACATCACGGCTACGGGCTTTACGATTGTGGACGGGGGCAGTGGATACACCGCTCCTGTGGTTACCATTGCAGACGCCTTAGGCACGCCTACGAACGGCATTCCTGCCACCGCAGCATCCTGTACCGCAACCGCGAGCGCTGGCGTCATCACCGCCATCTCATGTGGCTCAGGCGGGACCGGTTACCTGGCTCCCATGGTAAATATCACCGACCCTACAGGTTCGGGCGCATTTATCCTGGCGAAAGTATCGGCTGCGGGTCCGCTTGTCGGCGGCATCCGCAAGTTTGTTGACGCAATGCCAGACCTGAAGGGCGCAATCGCTGTTCCAGACGCAGTTACCTTTCCGGGATCCGATTACTACGAAATCCAGTTAGTGGAAACCAAGTGGCAGGCTCACACCGATCTGCCTCCAACGACAGTGCGCGGCTACATTCAGGCTCCAACCGGCACCTCGGCTTGCCCCAATCCTGCTCCCGCTACTCTGAACTACCTCGGTCCCGTGATCGTGGCTGCCAAGAACCGGCCCGTGCGGGTCAAATTCACTAATTGCCTACCTACAGGGGCTGCGGGCAGACTCTTCATCCCGATGGACGCCACTTACATGGGCGCGGGGAATGGACCCGATGGCACTCCCTACACTGAGAACCGCGCGACGCTCCATCTTCACGGCGGCAACACTCCCTGGATCAGCGACGGTACTCCGCATCAATGGACCGTTCCCGCCGGCGAAGTCACCAACTTTAAGAAGGGCGTCAGCACTCAGAACGTTCCGGACATGTTTTTTTCTAACGGCACGGTAGTCCCACAATGCAGCGCTACCGTCACGTCCAATTGCTCCGGCGGTACGGTCGCGCAGTTGCCCGTGTCAGCGACGAATGATCCAGGCGATGGGTCCATGACGTTTTATTGGACTAATCAGCAGGGTGGACGCCTGATGTTCTATCACGACCACGCCTACGGCATTACCCGCCTCAACGTTTACGCCGGAGAGGCCGCAGGGTACTACTTGTATGATCCGGCGGAAGAGGCCGCGCTTCTTAGTGCGACCGCTCCCGGAACCCTGGCAACCAACGCTGTGCAGCTACTCCCCGACTTGGCGCACCTGATTCCGCTTGTTATCCAGGACAAGACCTTCGTGCCCAGTGCTGGACAACTGGCCGGCCAGGATCCTACCTGGATTTGGGGCACTGGTGCTGCGGCGCCGGGGGTCAACGGCAACGGTGATCTCTGGTTCCCACACGTCTACATGCCGAATCAGAACCCCGCCGACATCGGTTCAGCCAACGCGTTCGGCCGCTGGGATTACGGTGCCTGGTTCTTCCCGCCACAAACCACTCTGACGGCAGCCGGCCCAGGAGGAGCGGTAGGTGATCCCCACGGCGGAGTTACTATTCCCTGCACGTCATCTGCGTTTCCCAATCAATTGCTGGCGCCTTCGGTCCTCAACAACTTCTTCGAGGGATGTCCCATAACGCCTAATCCGTCGGGTACACCTGAAGGCTTTATGGACACACCATTGGTGAATGGAAAAGCTTATCCTGTCCTCACGGTCGCCCCAGAAGCTTACCGCTTCCAGATTCTGTCCGCGGGAAATGATCGCTCCTGGAATCTGCAACTCTATGTGGCCGACGCAACCGGTAAGGAAGTCCCAACGCTGCCGGCAGTTCCTCCGGCCGCAACGACGCCCCTGCCGCTCTGCGGAAGCGTCACAAAGATCACCCAACCTACACTTGGCCTCGGTCTTCCCATCGCGGCGCTGGATGCAACTGGAAACCCGATCAACGGAACAGGACTTCCGCTGAATTGCTGGCCGAACTACGGTGCACCCTCGCCGGGTATCTCGTCCAAGCAGTTCATGTGGCCGGCCGATGGCCGGGACGGCGGCGTGCCCGACCCACGATTTGCGGGTCCGCCCTTTATCCAGATCGGCACCGAAGGCGGCCTGCTTCCCGCGCCGGCGGTCATCCCATCGACGCCTGTAAATTACGAAGTCAACACCAGGAGCATCACGATCACGAACGTTTCCACCCACGGACTCTGGCTGGGTCCCGCGGAGCGGGCGGATGTCATCATTGACTTTTCCAAATTCGCGGGCCAGACGCTGATTCTCTACAACGACGCGCCTACTCCAACGCCAGCATTCGACATGCGCGACGACTATTACACCGGCGGCCTGGACGAGTCCACCACCGGCGGAGCGCCCCCAACTCTGCCCGGCTACGGTCCCAACACCCGTACCATCATGCAGATCGTTGTGAGCGGGACGCCGACTGCGACGACTCCATTCAGTTTGGCCGCCCTGCAAGCTGCGTTGCCCGTGGCTTTCAAGGCGACCCAACCCGCACCAATCGTACCGGAGCCGACTTATCCGGTGGCGTCTGGTGCCAACTCGTCAACCACGCACTACGCGAGAGTCTCCGACCGCGCGCTCTCCTTCTCGCCCGCGAGTCAACCGGTAACGAGCATCGCTGTAACCTCCGGGGGAACAGGATACTCGCCAACTACCATCGTCAACATCGCGGCCCCTGGTTGCGTAGCGCCCTGCGCTACCGCGACCGCTACGCCGACCATCGTCGGTGGCGTCATCACAGCAATTACTGTGACCAGCGGCGGCTCCGGCTACACGACCGCTCCTCTTGTCACGATCACTGATCCCACAAATACTGGCGCGGGCGCCGTCGCTACTGCCAGCCTTGTTGCAACCTATATTTACGATCAGAAGGCCATTCAGGAACTCTTTACCCTGGACTATGGCCGGATGAATGCCACTCTCGGCACCGAACTGCCCTTGACCAGCTTCCAATTGCAGACAACTCTTCCATTCGGCTACGCCGAGTGGCCCACCGAAATCCTGCAGGATGGCCAGACGCAGCTCTGGTACCTGACGCACAATGGCGTGGATACCCATTTCATCCACTTCCACTTGTTCAATGTGCAGGTGGTCAACCGCGTCGGTTGGGATGGTTCGATCCGTCCACCGGACCAAAACGAACTGGGCTGGAAAGACACCGTGCGGATGAACCCATTGGAAAACATCGTGGTTGCGGTTAACCCGATCACACCCCTGCTGCCCTTTCCGCTGCCCGACAGCGTCCGGTCACTGGACGTTACGCTGCCTGACGGCGTTGTCTCGCCCGCGATCTCGGGCATAGACCCGGCGACTGGCAACGCGATTACCGGTGGTTTGGGTACTACCAACGCTAAGGTTAACTTCGGATGGGAGTACGTGTGGCACTGCCACATTCTCGGTCACGAAGAGAACGACATGATGCGGCCGATGACTTACCAGGTCGCACCGCCGGCGCCATCGAACCTGGTGGCCTCTACGTCGGGCACGGGCGTGCAATTAGCCTTTACCGACAATTCCGCAAGCGAGAGTAGTTTCACGGTCCAACGAAGCCTGAACGATCCTACTTTTGCGACGAGCCAAACTATATCGGGAGTTCCTTCGAGCAGTCCGGCGTCCTCCTATGGAACGACGTTGCTGTATCTTGACACTCCGCCACCGGCCAACCCGGCGGATGTTTTCTACTACCGGGTCCGGGCCGAGGACAACTTCCTTCCCACTGGACCGCTGCAAACACCCTTCATTCCACAGCCGATGAGTTCGGCGTGGTCCAACATTGCCACAGTGTCCATGATTCCAATCGCCGGCGTGTCACCAACTGCACTGGCTTTTGGGGATCAGTTGGTCACGACGACGAGCGTGCCACAAACCGTCACGTTGTCCAACGCAGGCGGTGGTGCGCTGACCATCTCCAACATCACCGTGACGGGTGACTTCGCTCAGAGCGCCACTACTTGCGGTACAACTTTGAACGGTGGAGCTACTTGTACGATCGCCATAACCTTTACGCCAACTGCTCTATGGTTGCGCAGCGGGACATTGGTGATCAGCAGCAACGATCCGGTGAATCCCACATTGACTGTCTTGCTGTCCGGCAACGGTATCGCAAGCACCGTGACCGCGATCGCCAGCAACTCACCAATTACGTACGGCGTGAATGGCACAGTGACTGTCAATATCACCTCGCCGCAACTCTCGCCGGTGGTGGGCTCGGTTACCCTTAGCGTAGATGGTGGTGCACTGCTCAGCCAGGCGCTGGTTAGCGGCTCTACCACGTTCACCCTCACTGCGCCGGCTGCTGGCAATCATAGTCTGACCGCCAGCTTCGCCGCACAGGGCGGGTTCCAGGCCAGTACAGTCACGAGTACGTTCATCGTGAACAAAGCACCGTTAACGATCACGGCCAGCTCGACCACGATGACATATGGCGGAACTGTCCCAGCCATCACGCCCACCTATAGTGCGTTTGTACTCGGCCAAGGTCCCGCGAACCTGACCGGGACAGTCGCTTGCACGACGAATGCGACGACTACCAGCCCAGTGAGCGGCAATCCGTATTCGAGTTCCTGCACAGGGGCAACGAGTACGAATTACGCGATCACCTACGTGCCCGGAGTCGTTACCATCAATCCGGCGACTTCTACCACGACGATCATCTCGAACCTGCCGAGTCCCTCCATCGTAGGCCAGATCGTCACGGTGAAGTTCGCGGTAGCGCCTCAGTTCACGGGAATTCCGACCGGGAGGGTCACGGTGACGGCTACCGGCGGCGGAAGCTGTAACGCAGCTCTAGTCGCGGGTGCAGGCAGCTGTACGTTGACCTTTTCTGCCGGAGGAAACAAGACACTAACCGCCACCTACAGCGGAGACACCAACTTCCTGACCAGCAACGCGTCAGCCAATCAGGTGGTCTCCGGACTCAGCCTGAGCACTTTCTCGCTGTTGTTCGGGAACCAACTCGTAGGCACGAACAGTGCCGCGCAGACGGTGACGCTCTCGAACGTAGGCACAACCACGATAACCGGCATCAGTTTCGCGTGGAGTGCTAACTTCTCGGACAGCACCAACTGCGGTACGAGCTTGGCGCCAGGGCGGAGCTGCCGGGTCAATGCGCGGTTCAGACCCACTACAACGGGCGTGCTGACTGGGACGCTCACAATCACGGACTCCGATCCTACGAGCCCGCAGATAGTGACGCTAACCGGGACGGGCGTCTCACCGGTGCTCTCGCTCTCAGCCAACGCGCTGGCTTACGGCAACCAATCGGTAAACAGCACCAGTGCATATCAGACGGTGACCGTGTCCAATACGGGCACCGCGCCGCTGATCATCAACAACATAGTGCTCAATGGCGCCAATCCGAATCAGTTCACTCAGAACAACAACTGTCCTGGGACCCTGGCGGCAGGCGCAAGCTGCACGGTCAACGTCGCCTTCCGACCGCGGTCGAGGGGCGGCAAGAGTGCGAATCTGACGGTCAATGTTGCAGCTCCGGCCACATCGCAGTCGGTGGGCCTGATGGGAACTGGCATTTAAACCGGGAGGGCGGCGACGCCTGACCGCTACGAAGATGCTGTCCGCGAATACCCGCGCGGGCAGCATCTTTTGTTTTTGCGCTTCCCGGCTCTCGCGACCGGTCGCCTGTCTTTGTCCTATCCTCGGCGTCCTATCCTCTGCCTTTTGAGTTTGTTGCCGACAATTTGCAAACTGGAGACAATTCGGTGACAAGCCTATAAAGCTCCACTCGGTAGCATCTTTGACAAGGAAGTGACATCGGACCAGAATGTGGTCGGGTGTGCTTGGGGCCGACGCAGACGTCGATCCGTTTCTTCCCTTTTACGTTTTCAATATAGGTTGACCACATCTGTGGTGAGGACGCCTCTAGATGGAGAGAATTCTTGTAGTTGAAGATGACCGGGCTGTGCACCGCGCACTGAAGCGCCTTTTTGAGCCCGAGGGCTATGCCGTGGACGCGGCCTTCGACGGTCAGTCAGGTTTAGACACTTTTCGCTCGGCGCAGCCGTCCGCGGTAGTTCTCGACCTCCGTTTGCCCGGTATGCCCGGACGAGATGTGTGCCGGGAAATCAAGCAGACCGCTCCGGCTGTCCCGGTGATCGTGCTGAGCGCAGCATCCGATGTCATGGATAAGGTGTTGCTGCTCGAACTTGGTGCCGACGACTACGTTACCAAGCCCTTCAGCCCCAAGGAACTCCTCGCTCGGGTTCGGGCGGCGGTGCGACGCTCGGTTCGTCCCACAGTAAGCGATACTTACTCTTTCGATGGCGTACTGGTGGACTTCCTGAAAATGCAGGTTACCCGCGATAACCAGGAAGTCACTCTGACGCCGCAGGAATTCAAAATCGTGAAGTTCATGGCGCAGAATCCGAACCGCGTCATCTCGCGCGAGGAACTTCTGAACGACGTCTGGGGTTATCAGAACTATCCAACCACGCGAACCGTCGACAACCATATTCTGAAGCTCAGGCAGAAGCTTGAAGCTGATCCAGCGAACCCTGTTCACTTCAGAACCGTTCATGGGGTGGGTTACAAGTTTGTTCCGTAGCGCCTCTGCACGCGGCGCGAAGAGTAGGTCCAGGAGTGTTGCAGGTGGGAAAGTTTCGGCTGCGGACCAAGTTCTTGTTCTCGCTGATTCTGGTTGGGGTCGGTCTCACCGCCAGTACCCTATTCGTCGCTCGCCAGACGGCTGAGCGGCAGGTCCGGCTGCAGATTCATCAGGATCTGCACAATTCCGTCTATACCTTCCACAACGTGCAACGTGAGCGCGAGCAATCTCTCACCCACGCCGCGCAGTTACTCGCGGACTTGCCGATCCTGAAAGCTCTGATGACGACAAGTCACGCGGCTACGATTCAGGATTCTTCCCAGGACTTGTGGAATCTCGCCGGTACTGACTTGTTCGTGCTCGCCGACCGGTCCGCCAAGATCGTCGCTCTGCATGCAAAAGCGGCAGATTACGGGCGCGAAGCGGCCCAAGAAGCCCTTGCTAATTCCATGGCGCAGAGCGCGCCAAATCATTGGTGGTTTGGCAGCAAGCATCTTTTCGAAGTCTCCTTGCAACCTATCTACGTGGGCCCCGTTTCGGAGAATCAGATTGTCGGTTATCTGGCGATCGGATACGAAATGGATGACGGCGTCGCTCGTGAACTGAGCCAGGTGGCTGCCAGCCAGGTAGCCTTTCTGTATGGAAATACCATCGTGCGAAGCACCCTCTCGCCCATGCAGGAAACTGATTTGATCCAACAGCAGCCGGTCAGCGAGATTGTCTCCGAACCGAAAGAGATGCAGCTCGGTCAGGAGAGATTTCTCGCCACCCGTGTGGATCTTGCTCCGGGAGTGACTCCTCCGGTGCAGTTAAGCGTTCTGAAGTCGCTGGACCAGGCTACCGCGTTTCTCGGACGACTGAACCGGCTGCTGCTCGCGCTCGGGCTGATCGCGGTGCTTGTCGGAAGCACCATGGTCTTCATTTTCTCGCACACATTGACCCGACCTCTCGGTGCCCTGGTCGAAGGAGTTCGAGCACTTGGCAGAGGCGAGTACGGGTACCCGCTCACTGTTCGCGGAAATGACGAAGTCGCGGAGGTCACGACAGCTTTTATCCGAATGCGAACTGGCCTGCAGGAGACTCAGCGGCAACTGTTAGACGCGGAGCGGCTGGCCACAATCGGACGCATGGCCAGTTCGATTTCCCATGATCTGCGTCACAGTCTTGCGGCGGTAATGGCCAATGCCGAGTTCTTGAGTGAAAGCCACCGAAGCCAGCCGGAACGCGAAGAGCTTTATCATGAAGTACTTACCGCCGTAAATCAGATGACGGAGCTCATTGACTCGCTGTTGGAGTTTTCACGCACTCGCGAGTCTTTGCGGCCGACCTACGGCGACCTTGAAGATGTTGTCGAACGATCGATTCAGACGTTGCACGCAAATCCCGAGTTTCATAGGGTTCGCATTTCCACCCACGCGGATGGTCAAACGGACGGATGGTTTGACTCTCGGAAACTGGAGCGGGTTTTCCAGAATCTGCTCGTGAATGCTTGCGAAGCGGTATCTGCCGAATCTGGCGAAGTAAAGGTTACCTTGCACGCGAATAACGGAACCATCGAGGCACGCGTGGCCGATAACGGACGGGGAGTCCCAGACCTTGTGCGCGATAGACTGTTTGAACCGTTTGTCAGCCATGGGAAGGAAAACGGTACGGGGCTCGGACTGACGATTGTGCAGAAAATCGTTCAGGACCATGGTGGCGATGTGATTGTCGAGAGTACGTCGCCCAAGGGCACCGTCTTTTTGGTTACACTCCCTGGAATGCGCGGAACTCCGATGGCGTCGGCCGCCGGAAATGTGGTTGAGCGCAGGGAAGTTCGGGTCGAAACACAACCCAGCAAGAACTAGCAATTCTTCGCCAGATTCAGGCTCAACATCTCTCGACGAAAAATAGGTTGCCGGTCCACTTCGCCCGGGGGGATCTATGTTATTTCAGCGCCCACTTGTCCGTATCGTCGTCGTCACTCTACTCCCGACGGTGCTTCTTTTGCCGCGGCTTAGCGTAGCGCAACAACCTGTGCCCGCTGCAGCCTCGACCGCACAGGATGCATCATTGACAGAGACTGTGAAGCAGTTGCAACAACAGGTCAATGAGCTACGCTCGATCGTTTTGGATCTCCGTACAGAATCAGAACGCTATCGAACCGAGACGCAGGCTCTTCGCCAGGAGCTTCGGTCCGCGATTACGCAAATTCCGCGCCAAGGGCAGGGCGCGAATGACTCTGGCGCGTCGCTCCAACCTTCGATCGAACCGGCGCAGAACACCCCGTCCGATCAAGGATCCTCACATTCAGAGTCTGGTTCCTCTGCGCGGCTGGCGAAACTCGAGGAAGAATACGATCTCTTGACCGGAAAAATCGACGATCAGTACCAGACGAAAGTTGAGAGTGAGTCCAAGTATCGTGTACGGCTTTCTGGGCTGGCCTTGTTGAATCTCTTCACCAATCGGGGCAACGTGGACAATGCTGATCTTCCCGGGCTGGTGAATCCGCCCAACGCCTTTAACCGTCCGAACAGCACGGGTCTCAGTTTCCGCCAGTCTGAGATTGGTTTGCAAGTTTTCGGTCCGGAAATCGGAGGTGCTCGCGCTCGAGGCGATGTGCACTTTGATTTCGCAGGAGGCTTTCCGAATACCCCCAATGGAGTGACCTTCGGACTGATGCGTTTGCGAACAGGGACTCTCCGCCTGGATTGGGCCCACACTTCTATTGTTGCCGGTCAGGATTCGCTATTTTTCTCTCCGCTTTCACCCACGTCGTTTGCGACCGTCGCCGAACCAGCCTTCGCTTATGCCGGAAACCTGTGGAGTTGGACCCCGCAGATTCGCGTAGAGCACCGTATCGTCACCTCGGAAGACTCGAGTTTCATGTTGCAGGCCGGAATTCTTGATGGATTGACCGGAGAACCCTCGGGTTCGCCCTGGGTTCGGACTCCCCAGGCTGGGGAATTCTCGCGGCAGCCCGCGTACGCCAGTAGGCTCGCCTGGTCGCACAGCTTGTTCGGTCAAAACATGACTTTTGGAGCGGGCGGATATTACAGCCGCCAGAACTGGGGACTGGGTCGCAACATCGATGCCTACGCCGGGACGCTGGACTGGACGGTCCCTTTCAGTTCTCGCATCGCTCTTACGGGAGAGTTCTTCCGCGGTCGTGCCCTCGGAGGGCTGGGTGGCGGCCTTTATCAAAGCGCTCTCTACAACGGTTATCCGACCAATCCTGCGACCAGTATTCGGGGTCTCGATGCCATTGGAGGGTGGTCCCAGCTCAAGTTTCGTGCGTCCTCCAAAATCGAGTTCAATGCCGGCGTCGGCCAGGATAATCCTTTTGCCGGTGAGTTGCGCGCGTATCCCTACTCGGCATATCCATCGAACCAAGGAAATGGAGTCGTAACCCGAAACCAAACCGAGCTTTTTAATGTCATTTTCCGGCCCCGTTCGGACTTAATTTTCTCCGCCGAGTATCGTCACATTTCCACCTTTGAGCCGGATAGCTCTCGCTACACCGCGGAACATGTCAACTTGGTCATGGGGATCTTATTTTGAGAGCGGGATTGCAATTGTCGCGTCCAAAACGTCGCCGTAGCTTGCGGAGAATCTTCCTTCTGCTGTATTTGGGCGCCTCCATTGCGTCGAACGCCCAGACCCCAACTGTCACCGCTCAGATACAGCTGAACCGGGAGAACGCGGGGCAAGCAACGAAAAACAAGTCCAACGTCGTAGTTTGGCTCGATCCGGTTGGAGAGAATTCCCCTTTGCGGCCGGTGTCTCAGTCTGACTCTGCCCATGTCCCACGGCTTGTGCAAAAAGACAAACGTTTCGACCCTCACGTCCTGGTCGTTCCGGTGGGCAGCGCCGTGGAGTTTCCGAATCGCGACCCTTTCTTCCACAATGTGTTTTCGTTGTTCGAAGGGAAACGCTTCGACCTCGGACTTTACGAAGCTGGGACGACGCGGCTCGTGCATTTCGATCGCGCTGGCGTGAGCTACATCTTCTGCAACATCCATCCCGAAATGAGCGCTGTTGTGATCGCGCTCAAGACACCGTACTACGCCCTCTCAGACGCAGCTGGCAGAGTCAGTATCCCCAACGTGCCGCGCGGCCGCTACGAGATGCAAGTGTGGGCCGAAGGTACGAGCCCGGACAACTTGAAAAAGCTGACCCGTGCCGTCAGTATCTCCGAAAACGAGCATTCTCTCGGAACCCTTCGCGTGATCGAAGATTCCCCGCCCGCGCCTCACAAGAACAAGTACGGCCGCGACTACGATACGCCGGGCACCGACTACCCGCCCATGCAACCGCATTAGCGGCGCACACTGTGACGTCTGATCATGTCTTAACCCTCGCGTGATTGGAACGAATCATATCCGCCGCCATCCGGTTGTCAGAAGAACCGGCCGTTTATGGCATCATGGCTCGCGCAGGTTGAGCGAGGCATCGATGCCGAACATTGCAGAACGCGCGGCCCAACTCTTGTCCCTGGAAGGGAAGGTCGCGGTCATTACGGGAGCCGCTTCTGGAATTGGGCGCGGGATTGCATTGCGTCTGTCAGAGATGGGAGCTGCCGTTGTGCTGTTCGATATCGATCAGCAGAAGGGCGAAGAAGCCGCTTCCGAGATTATTCGCAAGGGTGCGAAGGCGCTCTTCGTGGCAGGGGATGTCCGGTCGAGCCAAGATTGCCAACGGGCGATCGCACAGACCGTTCAGAAATTTGGAAAAATCGATATCCTCTGCAACAACGCCGGAGTCGCCATTCGCAAGAGTTTGGAAAATTTGTCGGAAGACGAGTGGGACCTCGCCCTCGATGTAACTCTGAAGAGTATTTTCTTGCTCTCGCGCGAAGCACTTCCCCACATGATCCGTGCGGGCGGAGGTGTGATCATCAACACCGCTTCCGGATGGGGGCTCAAAGCAGGTCCGCAGGCCGCATCTTATTGTGCCGCCAAAGGGGGCGTCGTAAACCTTACCCGCGCCATGGCGATCGACTACGGCCAGCACAATATCCGAGCGAATTGCATTTGCCCCGGAGACATCGATACGCCGATGCTGCGCAGTGAATGTGCTCAACTCGGGCAGACGCCCGATGTTTTTATGAAGGAAGCCGCCGCTCGACCGATCGCGCGTGTGGGAACTCCCGATGATGTGGCAAATGCGGTCCTGTTCCTTGCCAGTCCTATGTCAGCGTGGGTGACAGGCGCCAGTCTCGTCGTCGACGGCGGCGGGCTCGCCTGAACGCGCACCGAAACCACTTCGTCCCTAGAGATGAAGACTCGGTTGACGCCGCGGTTAAATGACGGAAGCGGGACCTGTTGCTCCGCAAAAACTCGCTCCCGAAATGTCGATAGGGCGAGACGTCGCGGAACTCCCACAGCTTGGCCGAAGTCAGCCGCTCGCGGCGGGACTGGACATTTGCTTTGATATCGGTTTATGGTCGACGCGCCTTATACCGAGAGGCAGTGAGGTGGAGGATGGCAAAGGTTACCGGAATCGGCGGTGCATTTTTTCGGTCGAAGGATCCGGAGGCTCTCTACGCCTGGTATGAGAAGCACCTGGGCATCGAGAGGCGCGATGGATACTTCGGGTTTGACGCCTCGCAGCAGCGCGCGCGTGCGGTCGTGGCGTTCTTTCCCGCGGGTTCCGACTACTTTCCCGTGCAGCAGCCGGCGATGCTGAATTTTCAGGTCGACGATCTGGAGGCGCTGCTCGACGCTCTCATCGCGGCTGGAGTCGAAGTGGATGCGAAGCGCGATCACTACGATTTTGGCGACTTCGGATGGTTTGCCGACCCTGAAGGAAATCGAGTCGAGTTGTGGCAGCCAAAGTGATGGAGCGTGCACTTGCGGTTTCGGCGGAGTGCATGATACCTGCTTCAAATGGCGAGTCTCACCGTAGCTTAACCAATGTCCTTGCGTTTAGACAGCTTCTAGTCTCCTTCTACTTGACTCGCTGCTGCCGCCGGAACCTCGGCGCCCGACCAGGACGCCCAACCTCGGCGTGAGAGATCCCAGAAAATCAGGTAACCGGCAACGCCAGCGATCGCGAGCAGCAGCAAGCCCCATCCCCACTCTCCGAACACCAGCTTGCCAATTCCAAACAGGCATCCGTACACCAGGATGACGCCCATCGCCCAATTGAATGCATTGCTCGCCACGTCGCGGACCTCGGGCATTTCCGGAACCATCTTGGCAACTCGCTTCCAGCCGTACACCGTGGGATGCACGCGCTTGTAAAACTTGATCAAGGTCTCATCTGTTTCCGGATCGGTGACGAACGTAGCCACAACCCACGCGATGGTCGTGACCAGACCTGTAATCAGCGCCGTCTTCGCGTAGACCAATGCGTCGTTGCCGACGAACGAAATACGGCTGAGCCCGATCGACATCAGGGCAGCAACGGCCATCGCCACGATCTCGCTCCACGCATTGATGCGGTCCCAGTACCAGCGCAGGATGTACACAGCGCCCGTGCCGAAGCCAATGTTAAGCACCAGTTGCCAGCCCTGGTTGATCGACGATAGCTTTGTAGCCGTATACCCGCTGCCTAACACCAGGAATACGGTGAAGATCTTGCTGATCAGCACGTAGTGTTTTTCAGTCGCATTGCGAACAAAGAAGCGCTTATAAAGATCATTCACTAGATAAGAACTTCCCCAGTTCAGTTGCGTGCCGATCGTGGACATGAAGGCCGCCAGGAACGCCGCGACCATCAAGCCGCGCAACGCCGGCGGCAGGTAGTCGCGCAGCACCATCACGTATCCCTGTTCGGGATTTTGCGCAAAGGCTGCACTCGGATGCAATCCCCCGTATGGCGAGTAAACGACGATTGCCACTAGTCCCGTGATCACCCAAGGCCACGGTCGCAGCGCGTAGTGTGCGATGTTGAACCACAGAGTGGCGCCCAGCGAATTCTTCTCGTCTTTAGCGCTGAACATCCTCTGCGCCACGTATCCGCCACCTCCAGGCTCCGCGCCCGGATACCACGCCAGCCACCACTGCATTCCGAGGTAAACAATGAATGTGAGCACCGGCAGGGTCCACAGCGCGTTCGTGGTCAACCCCAGGTGAAAGTCCGGCAGAAAAGCCGTTGGGTCGGAAACCTCGAGGCCTGCTCGTCGCGAGTTATCGCTAATCATCTGCAGGTGAACCTGCAACGCTTGCATCCCGCCAATCTTCGCAACTGCGACCCACGCCAGCACAACGATCATCGTCATCTTCAGAACGAACTGGAACAGATCCGTGACCAGTACGCCCCACAGTCCGCCGATGAACGTATACAGCCCAGTGAAGGGAATCAGAACAAATACACAGATCACGAGCGCCGTAGATTTCGGATCCCCAAGCGCATATTGGAAAACATGACTGCCGATCCCCACTTGCCATACACGCCCTTCGGCGATCGCCGGGCCCAGCAAAACGGTGATGATGTTGACCATCGCCTGCGTCACCCAGCCCAGGATGAAGCAGTTCATGAACAAACCTAAATACATCGACTTGAATCCGCGCAGGAAAGCTGCCGGTTTCCCGCCATATCGCAACTCAACCAGCTGCACGTCCGTCAGGATTTCGGCCCGCCGCCAGTACCGGGCAAAAAAGAAGACCGTCAACATGCCGCCGACGCAGGAACCCCACCAGATCCAGTTGCCCGCGATGCCTTGCCGCGCCACGAGTCCACAAACCAGTAATGGAGTGTCGGCCGCAAATGTTGTCGCGACCATCGAAGTTCCTGCCAGCCACCAGGAAACGTCGCGTCCCGAGATAAAAAACTCTTCCGTGTTACCGCTGGCGCGGCGCCGGTAATACACGCCGATCAGGAGATTCGCGAGCAAATACCCAATGATGACGATCCAATCCGTTGTGGTTAGCGGCATACTGCTCCGTCGCGCAGAGATGGGAAATACTGGGGAACTGCGAAGTCTCGCACAACCCTACCCGGTAGGCAAGGATATGTGAATGGGATGTCGGGCCCGCCTGTTCAGGCGCTCGCCGCTGCGAAACCTGTCTACGGAGTCAGTTTTCCGGTCGATAGATAGTCTTGAGGAGGCACTCCGAACGCATCCGCCACGCGATTGAAGAACGCGAACATGGCGGTGACATACACCGCTTCGGCGATCTGGTCCTCTGTCCAGCCGGCGTCGCGCAGCTTCTGTACGTCGTCGGCGGTTGTCCGATAAGCGGCCTTCGTTACCAGTTCAACGTATTCGAGCAACGCGCGCTCGGCCGAATTCAGACCAGCTTCCTCAAGCCTGCCTTCGAGGACCGCGGCTACGCATTGTTCATTGGCTCCCTGAACCCGCAGGAAGTAAGCATGGCTGTCCAGTCAATACGGACATCGGTTGAGGAAGGAAACGTAGCTCGCGATCATCTCCTTGTGCCGTCGGCTCAGGTGGCCTGGCGAGAAATGAACCGTGTTGGAGAAATCTACGACCTGCCGCAGAAAGTCTGGACGGGCCCCAAAGCACTTGATAATGCCCGGCACCTGCGTTCGACCCGATCCGGCTCGCCAGTAATCGTAAGCGGCCGCCGTGTCGCCAGTTGCTTCGTGGTCCTCGGTAATTTTGATTTTGGTCGGTTCCGGTGGGCCGGGTTTCTTGGGGGAAAGCACCGCCCCGTTCTCGCTATCCATAACGATGAATCGTACCTCGCTGGCAGTTTAAAACAGGAACTTCAACGCGACCTGGATCACACGCGGTCCGACATCGGAGTGAATTTGTCCGAAGGTTGGCGAACTGATATCGGTGTCCGGCAGCCGCAAGTTCGTGCGGTTCAGGAAATTGAAAATCTCGCCGCGAAATTGCAACTCCTTTCCTTCCAGCACACGAATGGTCTTGATCGCCGCAAAATCCCAATTGCCATAGCCGGGCCCCTGCACAACGTTTCGTCCTTCATTTCCGAACTGTTGCACTGGGGAATTGGGGTTCGGAGTAACTTTCTGGAAAGTCGCAGTATTGAACCATTCTTGCGGCGTGCGCGGGCCGGAGTTGGGGTTCCCGACCAGATTAGGACGATTGCTGGAGAATCCCGAAATCTCCGGCGCCTGCCCTTGCAGCGAAACATCGGTCGAATCAAACACCGTAAAAGGCGTACCGCTCTGCACCGTCGCGATGCCGGCGAACTGCCAGTTGCCGAGCACGTGCTGGTACCACGTGTTCGCTTGTCGCCAGAAAGGAACGGCCCACTGGTAGCTGAGCACAAGCCGGTGCCGCGAGTCGAACATGGATCGACCACGTTCCGCTCCCAGATCGAACGGATTCTGTGCCAGATCGTTCTCGCCCGCAACTGGCTGCGCGGCCGAGCCGGTGATATTGAACGACGAAACATCGTCGATCGACCTTGAGTATGTGTACGACGCCAGGAACGAAATGCCGTGTCCGAAGCGCTTGCGAAGACTGGTTTCGAGTGCGTTATAAGCGGAGTTCGCGATCCCGGCGATCTCGCCTACAGAGGCGTAGTTGCAGGTGTTCGGTGGCGCTCCGTTCAGCGTGCAGCCGGAATACAGCCGCCGCTGGTTCACGTTGTTCTCGGTCGACTGCCCCGGATAATAGATCGTCGGATTCGCCTCGACAAATCTTGGAAGTCGAACGCCGGTGGTTCCTACATAGCCGACTTGCAACAGCCAGTTCGAGCCGAACGATCGCTGTACGTTCAGGTTCCAGTCCTGCGCGTAGGGAAGCTTCAGCTTCGGGGAGACGACCAACAGCGTCATCGGCGTCGAGAACCTGCCGTCGAATTGGTTGACGCCGTTGAACGGGTCCGCGAAATTTACCGGGAATCCAGCCTGCGGTGTCGCGAGGTACGGAGGGGCGCTGATCGGGTCCTGCAGTGGTCCGCCCTGCCCGTTATAGAACGGTTCATAGAAGATGCCATACCCCGCGCTGACGACCCACTTTGCGCTTCCTGTCGGATCCCAGGCCAGTCCAACCCGAGGCGCGAAGGCCGTCTTCTGGGTAGGAATCAAGCCAGCGGGAACGCCCGGATCGCCGGGATACAACAACCCCGGAGGAGCGTTCGGCAACACTTTTGACTGCGCTCCCGGCACGAACAGATTTTGCAGGTTGTGCAACTCGGTGTATGGGAAGGGCAGGTCGTAGCGCAGCCCGACATTCAGCGTCAGCCGTGACGTGACCTTGTAGGAATCTTGCCCGTAGAAGTTCAGCGCCTTCCCGCGAATGTGGCGTCCCAGGTTGCCGCCGCCCTGCAGAAAAACGACCGGCTCGCCCGATAGAAAGCTGGCGAACGCGTCGCTGAAGGGAAAAGGCGCGAACACGAAAAAGCCATTGGTTGCGATTCCCTGCAGCGCATTGATCTGATCGCGACGGAATCCGCCTCCGAATTTCAACTCGTGCCGTCCGCGAATCCAGCTCAGCGATCCGGAAATATCAAATGTGTTCTGAAATGTATTTCGAGGACCGGTGATCGGATCGCCTACCGATGCATAACCTCCAACCTGTATAAACGGTGGTCCCGCGGACTCAGGCAGGGTTGGCTCGTATTGGAATCCCAGACTCGAGGGCGGTTCATGATTCAGATGCTGGTCGAACAGAAATTTGTTTCGCAGATACGAAAACCGTGCCACACCCACTACCGCCGGCGAGAAAACATGTGTTTCCTGGACAACAAAGTTCTGGGCGCGATCCTGCTCTCCGACCGGGAAGCCGGGCACGTTTGCGCCCGACGTGGAAAGCGGGTCCGTTGTCGGACCTCCGCTGTACATGTAGCGCAGGCTCAGGTTGTCTGATGGAGACAAGTGCTGATCCAGGCGCAGCCCGAATTGATCGTTGTTCACGCTGAGCGATTGCGTCGTGATAAACGAATTTAGCCCGTTGTTCGGGAGCGGATAAAAATTCAGGATCTTCTGCGCGATCGGATCGATCGACGTGAGTTGATTTCCCGGAACCGGATCACATTGCCCAGTGCCAAAGTTGACTTCACAAAGACCGTTCTCCGAAAAATTCCCCTGCCGCTGCAATAACGACGGAACCGTCGCCGCAACCGTCTCGCCTTGCCGGTTGCGGAACCCCTCGTAGTACCCGAAGAAAAAACTGCGATCCTTCACGATTGGCCCGCCGAAAGTTGCGCCGAACTGATTCTGCTTCAACGGCTGGACGCTGTGCGTGGAGAAGTCCGACGCATCCATCGCGTCGTTTCGCAAAAATTCCCACACGGCGCCGTGATACGCATTCGTGCCCGACCGCGTAACGATGTTTGTCGTTGATCCGGCATTCTGCCCGAACTCGGGGTTGGCGTTGTGCGTAAGAATCCGGAATTCCGAAATCGCATCGATGGGCGGTTTCAGGACGAAACCCGCATCGACGGAGTTCACGTTATTGGCGCCATCGATCAGGAAGCTGTTCGATTCCGGACGCTGACCGTCCACCGCATACGCCTGTCCATCGCGCAAAGAACCGCCTGCCTCTTTCAGTCCGGGTGTCAAAGGAGCGGTTCCGGGCTGCAGCAAGCCGAGCTGCGAGAAATCGCGCCCATCAAGCGGAAGATCGAGAAGCTCGCGCTCCGTTACCGCGAGGCCAAGACTACTGCTAGTGGTCTGGATCAAGTCCGCGTCCGCCTCGACCTCGACTCTTTGTGTTTCCGCCCCTACAGTCAGGCGCACCGGAACAGTTGCGCTCTGATTGACGTCCAGCGAAATTCCTTCTTGCAAGTATTTCTGAAACCCTTTCGCCCCAACCTCGACGGAATAGTGACCCACCGGCAGTTCCACAAGCACAAAGCTTCCATCGCGCGCCGACAGGACGGTGCGAATCAGCCCGGTTTCCGCTTGCTTCGCGGTGACCGTGGCCTCTTGCACCACGGCTCCGCTGGGATCGGAAATACTCCCTCGAATACTGCCAGTAATCTGTTGAGCGGCTAAGTTCAGCGATACCAACGACACCATCGCAAAGCAAATCAGGCTTTTACGAAAACGCATCCCCCCACATCCTTCCCCATAGGTCTTTTAGCGTGCGCAGCGGATGAAGCTACTTCGCAGCCAATGCTTCAATCTTCTCGATGACGAATGCCCGCGATCCTCCGCGTTCGTACACCTTGCCGGTAGCTGTTACTTTCTGGCCGGCGAAGGGAACGAGTTTCTCGTTTTGACTGCTCGACGGCGTTGTATCGGCGATCGGCCAATAGATCGTGCCGTTGGCGGTGAGGATTACCAGCGGCGACCCCGCCTTCGCGCAGGCGAGGGCGCAATCGCGACTGATTGGTTTCTCCAGACCTTTTGTAAACGCGCACGCGGAATCGAGTACGTAGCCTTGTACCGTTTCGGTTTTTCCGGCAGCCGCCCACAACACAGCTCCAGACAGAAGTACAAATGCTGATCTCAAGATCAGTTTTCTCATTGTGATTTTCCTTACGAGTGAGTTACGCGTTCTCGCTCCAGAACCCCAGCTCAACCTGTTCTCAAAAAAGCCCCAGCTAGCTTCTGTGTTGCCAGCTGGGGACACATGATTCCCCGGCGGTTGGCCGCCGGTTTTCTCTAGGGGGTGCCTCAAGAGCGCGGACGTGGGGTGCGCAAAAGAGGACCGATAAATTGCTGGGCAATCTAACGGGAAAGAAAAGTCAGAACAATACTGAAAAAATACTAGTAGCCATTGAGCGCACGGATTCCCTTCGTCTCCGTGCACACATAGGTTTTTCCTGAACCAAGATTCTTGTACTCCTCGGTTTGTCCACCAGGCCACGACAGCACGACGCGGTCGATTTGAGTGCGCGCCCCAAGTCCGAACGTGACCGGTAATTCCGATTGCGAGAGATAACTCGAACCGCTCTTCACCATTCGAGATTGACTCAAGCCTCCGTATTCAATCCGCACCGTCGCGCCGATCGCATCTCGATTCGACTTGGTTCCCACAAGCTGAAATCGAATGCTCCGATTGCCAGAGGTTTGATCGTTGCGGTAGAGATACGCGGGTCCGTTGTTGGTGGTGATCAGTAGATCCAGATCGCCATCCCGATCAAAATCTGCATACGCGAGCCCGCGGCCCACTTTCGCCTGCGAAAACTCCGTTCCCACAATCTCGGCGACATCCCGGAACGCGCCTTTCCCGTTATTCAGGAACAGTTGCGGCGGCTGCGCGTACCCAACATTGCCGTGAATATTGCGCACGGTCTCGTCGATGTGGCCATTAGCGATCGCAAGATCGAGGTAGCCATCAAGGTTCACATCGAAGAACATGCATCCAAAGCCAAGACTGTTTTTCGTTGGAAGACCAATCCCGGTCTGCGTCGCAACGTCTTCAAATCCCGACGGGCTCGCTCGATAAACTCCCGCCATCTCATTATCAAAATTCGTAATCGCCAAACCCTGCGCACCGGAATTGGTGAAGTCGCCGGTGTCGACACCCATGCCGGCTCTCGCCTTTCCGTCGGGGCTCAGCGCAATGCCTGCTTCCATACCCTCGTCTTTAAACGTGCCGTCGTGCTGGTTGCGGTAGAGCTTGTTTGGTTGGGTGTCGTTGGCGACCAGCAGGTCGGGCCATCCGTCGCGGTCGTAATCGAACATCGCGACCCCGAGCGATTTCGAACTGCTGTCGAAGATCCCGCTCTTGGCCGTAATGTCTTCAAACGTTCCGTCACCGCGATTGCGAAATAGCCAGCACGTCTCTCCGCGATACGCCTCCGGTGTGCAGTAGGACTTGTGCTTGCCGTCCAGGCTGCAGAACACATCGTGTTCCGTCGACCAGCGCACGTAATTGCAAACGAAAAGATCCAGCAATCCATCCCGATCGAAGTCGAACCACAGGGCCGACGTGCTCATCGCTTGCCGCCCGCCCAGTCCACTCTTCGCCGTAACATCGACAAATGTGCCTTTACCCGTATTGCGGAACAGCCGATTCTGGCCCACGCACGTGATCAGGATGTCCGGGAAGCCGTCGTTGTTGTAGTCCCCGACAGCGACACCCATGCCGTACATCTCGAAGTCCAGCCCTGCGCTCCGGGTGACATCGGTAAATGTGCCGTTGCGATTGTTGCGGTAGAGCTTCAGTGT
>Ga0210409_10002750_pt1 | contig 20484 bp, 15 predicted proteins | sample IncBWH17MmetaG_FD_161649 | JGI IMG/M metagenome (GOLD analysis project Ga0210409, IMG submission 161649) | Forest soil microbial communities from Barre Woods Harvard Forest LTER site, Petersham, Massachusetts, United States - Inc-BW-H-17-M | ecosystem: Environmental > Terrestrial > Soil >...
CCATTCAAAGAGCAAAGATGCACTGGAAGAAACCATCGGAGTGGCCCCGTGCTCTCGCCCACTTCGCCATCATGTTCGGAGACCGCTTGCCCGCCTGAGCAAGTTACACAGAGTTTCGGACACCTCCGGCGAGTTCCGTGCAGCGCAAGAAGCAAGACGCGAAAGGGCGTTAGTTCCCGCTACGGCACCCTTCGCATCTCGTGCACGTGCACCGGGAGCCGCTCGAGCGCGCACCACGGGAATCGCCTCGCACACGCCTGCTTCATCGCGGGCGCATCGTCGGGCGGACGCCAGAGTGCGAAGGCGGCCCGCGCCTGGCGGATATCATCGGCGGGAGCAGCCAGCTTCTCGAGCGCTAGGGCCTGCACGCGCAGCATGTCCGCGTCTCGAGGGGTCAGCTCGAGGCCGCGCGCCGTCGCCTCGAGGGCTGCGCGCGGCTCACCGGCGCTTGCGTACGCGATGGCCAAGTGGGAAGAGAGCACGTCGTCGAGGGGTGTCGCACTCGTGGCTTGCTGGAGCGGACCGACCGATTCTGCCCAACGCCAGACGTCGCCGAGCAATTGACCGCGGGCGTAGGCGATCGCCGGGTGGTCGACGGCGAGCCGTTCGGCTTCGTTTAGTTGCTGCAAAGCCTCCTCGGTCCGGCCCTCGCGCATCGCGACCTCCGCCAGGGCATGCGCGATCATCGCCCGTGGACGGTCCGCGCCTGGTGGCGCAAGCTCGAGAGCCCGCTCGAGACTCGCGCGAGCCGAATCGACGTCCTCTTGGAGAGCCGAGAGAAGGCCCAGGCCGTGGTCGTAAAGGCGGCGCCAAGAGGGCATGACCACGGAAGGCGCTCGCAGTTTCGAGCCAGACCCGATCCATACCTCGGAGTGCGAGACATCGGTGACCGGCTCCGGCGCGCATGCATCGAGCGGCGCGTCGGTTCTGGCGGTGACTTCGCGAGCGAAGTCGGCGCCGCGGACCGTGCGTTTGTCGGCGCACACGGCGCTGGCGAGCTCGAGGTTGCGGCTTCGGTGCCGCAGCGTGGCGGTGACCTGCCAGGGTTGCGCCGCGGCGCTTGGCCCCACGACCATTCGGTAGCGAACGACCTCTGCGTCGCGAGGCGCAATCGTGTGATTGTACGCAGCGATTCGGAACCGATCGGTCTCCCGCAACAGGAGCGGAGTCCCTTGCTCGTCCACCTGCACGGCGCGCAGGCGGTGCGCGGTTGGGTCTTCACCCGTGGCGAGCTGCCGGGCGCCCGCTTCCGCGAGCAGCTTGCCGCGCGCATCCTGAACGGCCAGCTCGATCCAAGTGTCTTGGGCGTCGAGCACGCCGCCGGGAAAGCGGTGGCCTACGCCCTCATTGCGGACGACGACCTCGAATGTCAAAACCCCTCCGGCCTTCACGGGCGCGCCGTCGGCGGGGAGGGTTCGCGTACCTTCGGCCGCACGCCCGAAGGGAGCGGCCGCAACGTGACCGTCCTCCGTCACCACGGCGGCGACGTCGATCGATGCGGCCTTGCGCAACATGGCCTGCACCGCCTCGAGCTGCGCTGCGTCCCCGCGCATCGCCGCGAGCCAGGTCTGCGCCCCCGCGAAACGATGCGAGCGGATCTTGCCGTCCTTGGCCGCCGCATCGCCGTGGGGCGCATCTTCCAGCGGCATGTGACAGTTGCGGCACTCAGCCTGCTCGACGGGCTCGTCGATCCGAGCCGCGAGGCTGCCGGCGTAAGCCGATCGCCGCCAGGCGCCGAGCTCGTCTTGGCCGACGAGGTGCGCGACGTCCCCCGTCTCTTCTGACAGGAAGGACCGGTGGCAGCTTCCGCACAAGAGCGGCGTTCGAAGGACCGTGGGCGCCATCCGGGCCTTGTGCGCGCGCAGGCTTTCCTCGTCTCCGTCGCGCGGAATCGGAATGGGCGACGAGGACAGGACATAGCTCGCGTTGCCGTCGGGCCGTGCGCTCTCGATCCCGTGACAGACGCGGCAGGTGACCCCCCCATGCCCCCGCGCGTCATCCGGCGCGACGTCCCCGCTCATGGCGCCGTCAACGAGGAGCGCGACATCGTGGCACCCGCCGCAGAATCGACTCTTCTCGTTGCCCGCCCGGGAGCGAAAGGCGTCGACGACTACCCGATAAATCGGATTGTTGAACGACGCGAACGCGTGCGCGCTGGAGCGCCACTGCGCGGCGGCATCCGCATGGCACCCAGCGCAGCTTTCCGTTTCGGTGACGACTTCGCCCGTCAGCGTCCCATCGATCTGCGCCTGCGATGGGGACAAACGAGGCGATTGCGCCGGCAATCGCGGCGCCGGCGTTGGGCCGGCGGCCGTGGGCGCCGTGGTCGGCGCCGGCGCGGAGCAAGCCACCCCGAGCGCGAGGCCGATCGCGGACACCGTCGAAAGACGCATCCATCACCTCTGGTGTTGACCACGCCCCGCGCTGCGGGGACGTGCCGTCCGTCTTCGGAATCGAGCGAGCCCAATCGCCCCGAGGGCCGCCATTGCGCTCATGGCCCCGGCGTCGCCCGTGGCCATGGTGCATCCGCCGCAACCGCTTCGCGGTGGCGTGGTGGCCGGGGGCGACGGCAATACCGAGGACGCATCGGCGCCTTGGGGTGGCTGCGCCGTCGACGCGTCGGCGTCGGGTGCTGGAGCCGCGGTATTGCCCGCCGGAATGGCCAACAGGGGCGTAGGTCCTCCGGCCGACAGCATGCTCTCAGGTGGCAGCGCGCCGCGCACGAACGCAGCCAGCGCAACCGCCCCCACGCGAGGCGTGAACCCGATCTTCGACGCCGCCTTGGCCTGAAACGCGTTCCCCGCCACACCCGCCGGAGGGCCGCCCCAGAGGCCACGCCTGGGCTCCTTGCACGCGATGGGTCCTGTCCACGGGTGACGAATCGCGTAGCGCGCCTGGAAGTTGTTCATCGCGTCGGGTCGAGCGCCCTGCTCGAGCTTTCCATCCGTTTGCACGAACTCTCGCCCGCCCACGATGGGCGGCGCGGCCCGGAACACGAGGTCGTCGCCGAGCGCGTCCTTCGAGTACCGCGCGTGAAGGCGCGTGAGGACAAACCCAGTAGGGAAGGGTTGGTAACGCATCGGCGCGACGATGGGCGCCCCGCCCCCTGGTGGGGGCGGCGGCGGCGCGAACGATGGCAAGGCGTCTGCGCCGAGGGTCAGCAAGTCGCTTTGCTGCAGGGGCGGCGTCGGGCAGGGATCGCACGACTGCGCGGCCCACGAATACTCGGTGACGACCGTGCGCGGGTGCCGCTGAATCGTCTCATCGAAAAGCGCCGCGTAAAACTGCGGGAATCGCTCTCGCGTGGCGTCCGACACGTCGATGTTGGTCGGAATGGCGACGTTGTCGTAGTTGGCGACCTCATAGCGCTGCCCGCGCGCGAGAATCGTGACCACCAAGTCCTGCGTGCCGCCCGAGTTGATGAGGCCGAGGCGAATCGGCAGGCTGAACGAGTCCGAGTCGTAGTGGAATCGCAAGGGCGACAAGATGGCCTGCTCCGGGCCATTGCCGATTCGCTCGAATTTCACCTTGGTGACGTCGACCTTCGCGACGAAAAACTTCATGCCGAGGTCGACGTAGGGGCGCAGGTACGGCTCCGCCCCGGCGGGGATCTTGTACTTGTGCTCCCGGAGCCACTGGTCGAGCGCGGTCGAGTCGGTCGCGCTCAGGACGACGACGTCATATTCGCCGACCGTGAACTGCGCCTCGATCTTGACCGCCTTGTCCATCATGGCGCCACCGCCCGCGCTCTGCATGCGAGCCATCGGCGCGGCCGCCATGCCGATGCCCATCGCCGGCATCGGGCGAGGGCAGGGGTCCTGCTCCCAATACTCGACCAGGCGCGGGGCGGTGAGCTGGTCGACTCGGTCGAACACGTCGCGGGGGAGCGTCTTGACATTCTCCTTATGCAAGACGAGCGGGACCGGAACGATCATCGCGAAGTCTTGCGGCGGTCCCTGGTAGCCGTTTTGCATCGACAGCACCGTTCGCTGGCCATCGCGCATCAGCACGACCTGCGTCGCGTTGTTGGTCAGCCGCGCGTCGGCGCCGCTGACGTAGAAGCCACAAAAGGCGCCCGCATCTCGGGCCATTGCGCCCAGCGTGAACGCCGTCAGGGCCAGGACATACCTCGCCAACGACCGTCGCCTCGTACACGTCGTCATGTTTCCCTCCTATGGTCCGGGGGGTCTTTACCGCCGGGTTCTCGCCAAGAGCCTGCGTCCGGGAGAATGGACAATCCCTTAGACGCGATGTTTCTCGATTCGGTCTATCGCGCCCGTGCACTTGCCGGTTTGCTCGCCGTGTCACTGACAGCGAAGCTTCTCAATCGCCGTGTGGATGGCGTCGCCGCTGCCGCAAGTGGCCTGGGCACCGAGCTCGGTCGTATCGTGGGCATTGATCGTCGCGTGATTGCTCCCGTTCGCGGTGCTGTCGCCGCCCTGCGTGCTGCAGGTCACGGTGATGTCGAGAGAGCAGCGGACGGGGGCATCGCAGTCGTTTTTGATCTTTGCGTCGCAGACGCCGCCGCCGCATTGCGCCTGCGCTTTGGCGCAATCCTTTTCGGTCTCGACGGGCTCCCATTGCGGCGCCGATGAAGCCGCATTCGCGGCAGAGGGGTCGGCTGGTGTAGCGGCGGGCGGCGCGGCTGGTCGTGCTCCCCCGCAGTGACCAAGCCCGGCGAGGACGGCAACCGCAGCAATGGCATGATGGCAATCCCCAACGCGCATGCGTTGCTCTCCCCGTAAGTGATACGAGTGTACGGCAAATGGCCCGGGTGATGTGCGAATCGAGTGGAGGGTCGGACGGGGGGTCGGACTGTAGGGGCGCGAGGGTCGGATCCTCCCGTCGCGGTGGCACATTCCGGCACGAAGGTGCGGCGATAGAGGTAGAACTTCAAGGCACGAAAATATTTGGAGATCCACGTGTTGACGACGGCGGCACGGCGGGTGCGATTGCATGGGTCGGAGGCCAGCTTATCCATGGCGAAAGAACAGATGGTGCGCTCGGCGGCGGTACTGCTGGCAATCGGAGTCGTGACCGCCGCTACCGGTTCGGGTTGCGGCGGAAGCACGTCTGGCGCGGGGGCCAGCGCCGACTCCGCCGACAGCGCTGCCGCGGCGGACGCGGTCCCGGACAAAGGGTGTAGCTGCCAGGGCCCGCCCTCAGCCCCATGCCGATGCGCTCCGAACGACGCGTCCGTCGCAAGCTGCACGCTTTTGGGTTCTGCGTATGACCAGTCATGCCAGCGTGACTCAGATTGCGTGGCGGTCTTTCTCGGCGACGTCTGCAGCGACGTCTGCCACGGCGTCTGCGCGAACGCGGCCATCAACGTGCGCGACGACGCCCGGTACAATGCGGACTTGAATGCCGTTCCTCAGTCGCCCCCGTCCAACATGAAGACGGCGTGCTCCTGCGCGTTCGGTCTGGCGGTCTGTCATGCTGGTTCGTGCGCGATCGGGCATATCGCGCAGCCGCCTCCCGCTTCGGACGCCGGCGACGCTCGCGGGCCCGGCTGCGCCAGCAGCACGGACTGCCCCACCGGCGACTTTTGCAACCTCCAGATCCACGGCACCACGTCCGGCGTTTGCTGCCCGGGGTTTGGCTGCGCCCCCAACTGTCCCAATGGGGTTGCCAAAGACGCCAACGGTTGTGACACCTGCCAATGTGCGCCGTCGCCCGACGCGGGCGGCGCGGGTACGGCTTGCACGTCCAGCGCGGACTGCTCAAACGGGCAAATCTGCGGCTTCCCGCAGGCGGACGGCTGCGCAGCGAAGGGGAGCTGTTTCCCCGCGCCAGGCGTCGTCTGCCTGGCCTATTCGGCCGGGTGCGCGTGCGACGGATCCGAGATCAGCGTCGCCTGCACAGGCTTGCCGAGCGGCTACACAGCGAAGCCGCTGCTTCACACGGGCGTTTGCGCCTCCGACGCAGGAGGCGGATAGCCCGCAACCGGGGTCCGATTCTTCTGGCTACCTGCAGCCGGCTCGGCCCGCGGTCGCCGGGAAGTAATACCCGATCGCCATGCACATCTCGTTGTACGCCGCCGTCTCGCCGACGGTGACCGCCGAGGTTCCGGTGTTCTCGTACGTGCAACTATATGTGAACGAGTCGCCCTGTTGGACCGTCAGGAAATTGGGCGAGTTCCACAGCCCGACGTCGGGGTTCTCCCAATCCGTCGTGTGAACGATGTTCATCGTTTGGCCGCCGCTGATGTAGTTCACCTCGGTCAGCGTCGCGTGCTTGTGCGTATGCGATGTCATGAGGAAGAATTGCGCGCCCGCGGGGGCCGAGCAGGTGCCCGAGACCGTCTGCGTACCCGGCCCATTCGCGGTGGCCGGGGGCACGTTGATGTTCGCGTTGAAGGAAATCATCGGCGCAGCCTGATACTGAAGGTTCTGCGCGTAGAGGAAGTTCATCTTGACCTGCGGGTACGCCGTGTCGGTGCCCGGGTTGATGAAGTGCATGTTGAGCATGATTTGCGTGGACGCGGCGAAGGGTAAGCCGACGCCATCGGGCATCTTCAACTCGATCTCTTTCCCTGGAACCGACGTAGCAAACACCCATTGTCCGCCCGCGCCGAGCCCGCAGGACGCGAGCGTCCCGTCCGGCTGGGCGCCGCCTCCAAAGCCGCCGAACCCGCCGAACCCACCGCCGGAAGTGCCGCCGCCGGTTTGAAAGGCGATGAAGTGGTGGCTACTGCCCGGCGTCATCCACGATTGCATCGTCCCGATGTTGACCGCCGAGCTGACCGGAATGTTCTTGTAAAAGCAGAGGAACTGCTCCTGTCCGGGCTGGACCACAATCTGGTTGGCGGGCGTCTCGATCTGAAACCCCAGGTCGGCGGCAGGGGCGGCCAAGTCATCGACCGCTGTGCAGGAGGTGCCCTGGCCACAGCCCTTCGTGGCTCCCGTCACGCCGCTGCCCGACGTCGCGCCACCTGCCGGCATCATCGTGCCCGGCATGTTGCTCGACGTTCCGGTGGAACTCGATCCCGCGTGTCCTGAGCTGCAGCCCAGGGACGTCAACGCGCTCACGGCGAACGCACATGCAGATGAGAAGACAAGCCGGTTCGTTTGACCCATGGGAGGACCCTTTCGTCAGTTGCAGCGCGACTGTCCGGCCGGGAAGAAGTAACCGACGGCCATGCACATTTCATTGGTGGCGGCCGTCTCGCCCACCGTGATGGCGCTCGTACTCGTGTTTTCGTAGGTGCAGCTATAGGTGAACGAATCCCCCTGTTGCACCGTCAGGAAATTAGGCGCGTTCCACGCCGCCACGCCGGGATGCTCCCAGTCCGCGCCGGTGTTCTGCGCTTGCATCGCCGGATAGGTTGTTGCGGCACCCGTGTGCACGATCTCCTGCGCCGTTCCGTCGGCGCTCACGTATTGAACCACCGCGGCCGTCGCGTGCTTGTGCGTGTGCGTGCTCATGGTGAAAAACTGCGAGCCCGGCGGGACCGTGCACGTGCCGCTCACGGTTTGTGTTCCCGGCGTCCCGTCGGCCGCTGCAGGGGGAACATTGATCTGGAAATTGAACGAGATCATCGGGGACGACTGATACTGGACGTTGGTGGCCGTGAGGACATTGAGCTTGACCTTCGGATAAAGGACCTCCGTGCCCGGGTTAATGAAGTGCATATTAAGGACGACCTGCTGCTGGGCGTCGAACGGAAGGCCGACGCCGTCGGGCAAGTTCATTCCCACGACCGTCCCCGGCGTCGACGTCGCATAGACCCAGGTTCCACCGGCGAAGCCGCAGCTCGATATGGTCCCGCTTGGCTGCGGGGTCCCCCGGAACGCGGCCGTCGGGCTTCCAGCCGCGCCGCTACCGCCGAGCTGGTAGACGATGAAGTGGTGGCTGCTGCCGGGAGACATCCACGACTGAAAGCCACCGATGTCGATCTGCGCTGCGTTGGGGAGGGTCACGTAGTAGCAGAGGAAGATCTCCTGCCCCGGGTTCACAATCAGGTTCTTCGCGTTCGGATCGTTGGCGTCGTAGTCGGGGGTCGCGATCTGATAGCCGGTTCCATCGGGCGGAGCGGCCAGACTCTGATCGGACAGCTGGTAGTAACCGGCCATCTTGGCGGCAGCTTGCGAGGCGCCCGCAGCGGTGCCTCCTGCGGAGCCGCCCGCAGATCCTGAGCTTCCTTTGTGGGCGGGCGCTGCACTGCAACCAGCCAGCAACATCGCGAAGCACGCTGCTACTTCAAGTCCCGGACGGATCATTCTTGAGCCTCCAATGGGGAATCGGGTGTACTCACCGTCAGTTGTAGGCGCGGGGCGTCAGAACCGATCACGCGGCGGGTCGCCTTTTCCGACGAACCGTATCAATACGAGCACTTGCGGCTCGCGGCTGGCACCAACGATGCGGGCATGCCCGCCCGCTTGGCGACGGCGGTCCTGCGCTTGTCCAGTGCAGAATTGAAGTGCGGGATGTGCGTGCGCTGACGTGCGGTGAGGTGTATCCCGGCTTGCGCATTTCGCCGGTGGGCGCGCATCATTGGACCGGCATGGAAGTGGGAGGGTACAGGGGCAAGGTCGCCATCGTTACCGGGGGCGCCTCGGGCATCGGTGCGGCACTCGCCAAGGGGATGGCCCAGGCGGGCGCCGAAGTCGTGATCGCTGATCGACAGACGGACCTGGCGGAGCGCGTCGCGGCCGAGATCCGCGGCGGCAGCGGACGTTGCGCCATCTCCGAAGTCGACGTGCGCGATCTCCTTTCGGTGACTCGGGTAGTAAAGGAAACGGTCCGCCGGCTCGGCGTCATCGACTACTTCTTCAACAACGCCGGCATCGGCGTCGGCGGCGAGATGGACGGCTATGAGCCGCGCGACTGGGACGATGTCTTCGACGTCAATCTGCGCGGCGTCGCCAATGGCATTCAGGCCGTGTACCCGGTGATGATCGGCCAGCGCGCCGGGCATATCGTCAACACCGCGTCGATGGCGGGGCTCATCGCCGCGCCGAGTGAGGGCTCCTACACGGCGACAAAGCACGCGGTTGTCGGCGTATCGAAAGCGCTGCGGATCGAAGCGAAGCGCCACGGCGTGCGCGTGTCGGTGCTCTGCCCAGGCGCAATCCGCACGCCTATCCTTACCGGTGGAAAGTATGGCAGGAGCGGTGCAATCGGGCTTTCGGACGAGAAGATTCTCAGCATGTGGGAAAAGCTTCGCCCGATGGACGTCGATGCATTCGCGGGCAAGGCATTGCGCGCCGTGATTCGCAACCAGGCCATCATCATCATCCCAGGTTGGTGGAAAGTATTCTGGTACGTCGATCGCCTCTCGCCGGCATTGGGCGAGGCGGTCGGGCACGCCATGCTGCGACGAATGCGCGCCGAGTTCGAGGCTGCAGGCGCACAGCCTCTCACCGGGGCGCGACGTCAACGGCCTGCGCAGGCGAGCGGAGCCGTGCGCGACGCGCGCAACCTTTAGCGCGAGTCGCGCGAACCGCGCATTTCGCCGGATACAATCGGCAAAACGCTAAAGATTGGTGAGCTTCCGCCGCGTGGCTACACACTATTGACAGGGCACCGAGGCATTACTTCCAATGCAATCAGGAGATCAAGGAGCTGGGACGCTGGCCACGTATGCAGATCTGCGTCGACCGTCGGATGCGATGAGCGCGCGCGACGGGGCGCTTCGCGCGTCAGCGCGCATTCTTCAACGACAGAGAGAAAGGATCCCCCGTTTCCTTCTCGTTCTGGCAGTCGTTATTTATGCCTCGCTGGGATTTGTTGCGCCGCTGCTCTCGCCGCACAGGCTCGATTTTGCAATCAACTATTCGGCTGCAACACTGGTTCGTACCCACGGGGGCGACATCTACGACTGGGGCGACCTGGAGCGCGTTCACCAGGAGCGCATCGGTTCGGCCCCTGACTTCGATCAGCTCTACAAGAGCACGTTCACCTCGTACGTGAGTCCGCCGACCACGGCGATCTTGCTCCTACCGCTATCGCTGTTGCCATTCTCGGTCGCGTCCGTCGTGTTTCTGTTGGTTTCCAATGGCCTCTTCCTGTGGTCGGTGCTCCTTCTTTTGCGCTCCCTGAAGACCCCGCTGCGGTCGCCGGCGGCCAACCTGGCTCTTCGCTGCATGCTGCCGTTCTATCCACTATTTGTATCGTTCTTTCTCGGTCAGATGGACAGCATCGTCATCCTGGCGCTCACGCTTGCCCTGTGCGCGGCCCTACAACGGCGCGACGCTCGTGCTGGCGCGTGGCTCATGCTTGCGGCCGTCATCAAGGTGAGCCCGCTGCTCGTACTCGGGTTCTTCGTCGCTCGTCGGCGCTGGTCCGCTCTCGTCGGGTCCGCGGCCGCGGGAATCCTGGGCGGTCTTGTGACGCTCGCGGTCGTCGGGGCCAGGACGGCCTTGCATTTCGCGACGCACGTCTTGCCGGTCGTCGGAAAGGGGAGCGCGTTCTTCGAGAACCAGAGCCTGCTCGGGATGATGTATCGGTTCGCGCTACCTCGCGAGGCGATCATGTCGCTCGATGCGATGGAGGACTACCCCACCGTGAGGCTCCTTTGGATCGGAAGTTCGATCGTCTTGCTTGCGGTGACCTTCGAGCTCGTGCGCCGAGCAAAGCTCCAAGATCGCCCGCTCTCCGCCATTGCCTTCGGCGTCTTCATCGTCGCCGGATTGCTGACGGGCGCCATCACTTGGGATCACTACACGACCTGGGCGCTCTTGCCCCTGGGCGCTCTCATCATCGACTGGGCCGAAACCCGCTGGGTGAGCCCAACCAGTTTCTGGACCTTGCTCTTGACCGCGTGGTCTCTCCTGCTGTTTCCCGACGTCTTGCAGGTCCTTCTTTACGACATCGTCGGACGCGGAGCTTCGTCGCTCGGCACGTACGGCTTGCTCGTTCTGCTGGGCCTCATGTGGTGGCGGCTCGCGCGAGCCATCCCTGCGAGGATCCCCGCAGCGCAAGCCATCTGATGCCGTCGACGATGTTCGGAGCGAACCAAACTGCCGGCAGGTGACGGAGCGCCAAATGGTAGAACCCTCTACCATGGAGCCTGCCGCAGAAAACGCCCGGGTTCTCGCGTCGGGAGAGGTCGTCGTGTGGGGGCTCGTCACTGCGGCGCTGACGGCCGCGGGGATCTTCTTTCAAAAGCTAAACGGCGTCCGGTCGGGACACCCGCTTTGGAGCGGGTGGCTGATCTTGGCGGTCATCTGTTTTTTTCCGACGTTCATTATTGCCAACAAGATCTTCCTGATGGGCGGTCGCATGTCGCTGTTCGTGCCTGTGACGGCGGCCAACTACGTCTTTTCGATGGTGATCAGTCGATATTGTTTCGGCGAGGAAGTGTCACTCATGCGCTGGTTCGGCTGCACCCTCATCGTCGCGGGAGTCACCGCCATCGCGCGAGGATGAGACCCAAACGCGCACGCGCACGCGCACGCGCATAAAAAGAACTATTGTAGCGCGCCGCTTCGCCCCGATACTAAGGGACGCACTGAGTGTCGCGATGGCGGGCGATTGGAAAGAGGCGGCAAACGTTGCGATGGATCGCTATGCCCAAGGGGAAGACCGCGCCTTCTCGGAGCTATACGATTTGCTCGCCCCACGTCTATATTCCTTTTTGGTGCGGCGAACGCGCGACAGGGCGTGCGCAGAGGATCTGCTTCAGCAGACGTTCCTACAGATGCACTGCGCCCGGCGTCACTTCACGCGAGGCGCCCACGTCATGCCCTGGTCCTTCGCCATCGCCAGGCGGCTGCTCATCGACCGGTTCCGGAAGGAGGGCCGAGAGGTCCTCGGCGACGCTGCGCAGGGGGAGCAACACGAGCTGGTCGCCGTCGATGACTCGCCGGAAAAAATCGCGGGCTGTCGCAAGCTGACACGCCGGGTCGCGCAGGAGCTCGCACGAATGCCGTCCGCACATCGAGAGGCCTTCGAGCTCGTTCAATATGACGGGCTGTCGATGAGCGAGGCTGCGGAAGTGCTGGGGACGACTGTCGCGGCCGTTAAGCTCCGCGCCCATCGGGCATACCAGATGTTGCGCGAAACACTGGGGGACGAGGCGCACGAGGAGCTAGGAGTGGTCGTGTGAGGAGCGACGTCAAAGCCCGCATCCTGGCCGACCTTCAGGCGACGCCATCGCCGACGCGAGCCGCATCGCAGCTTTACGCGTGGCTCGTGCTGCCGAGCTCGATCATCGTGGCAGCGGCTTTGTTCTTCGCATTCGACGGACTGAAGCATGGACAAGGGCGCGCGCCCTGGTTCTTCCTTGCGTCGTGTCTCGGATGGGCCGCGGTCGCCGCGCTTTCGATATGGGGGGCTTTCATACGAGGTCGGTCGGCAATCGGCCGCTCGCGGGCGTTCTTGATCGCGGTGGCCATCGGCACTCCGGCCTTGCTGTTCGCGCTGATGTTCGGGCTCGCGATTGCGCACCCGGAGGTGACCTTGGTTCACCCGGAGCGCATCGGCTTCCGCTGTATGGGGCTGACCCTGGCCGCAGCCGCATTCCCACTCCTCTCTCTCTCGCTCGCCCGGCGAGAGAGCGATCCCGTCCACCCGATTGCAACGGGCGCCGCCCTCGGCTCCGCGTGCGGGGCTTCGGCCGGTGTGATGGTGGAGATGTGGTGCCCGGTGGCAACTCCGCAGCACGTGGTGGTCGGGCACATCCTACCGATCCTACTTTTGGCCATACTCGGCGCCCTTCTCGGCGGGCGCGTCATTGCGATGCGGCCGAGGCCTCGCCATACCGACTGAAGAAACCGAAGTCGCTCTCGTCCGTATCCCTCCGGCGCGAGGAGGGAAATCATGACGAGGTACCGCCATTTGCTTTTGCCACTGGCTTTGCTCGCGCAAGCTTGCTCGGGAGACGACACGACATCCGGAGCCCCTGACAGCGCGACGACGGAGACGAGCGTGCCCGAGGCAAGCGTGCCGGATGGCAACGGGCAAGAAACGGCGACGCAAGACAGCGGCGCGGCGGATTCGGCGTCGCCGGACACGAGCGCGAATGATTCAGGTTCGGGCGGCGAAGGCGGCTGTCCATCGAGCTGGCAAACCGCGCCGGCCGTGGATCCGCTTATCGAGGTCCCGGCGGACGGCGGCTCGGTCCTGCTTCACGCGTCGGCGGCGGGAACGCAGAACTATCAGTGCGGGCAAATGGCCGACGGCGGATACGCATGGATCTTCGTCGGCCCCCAAGCCGAGCTTCGAGACTGCAATTCGACCTTGATCGGCCACCACTTCGCCAGCGATGCAGGGGCTACCGCGCCCGAATGGCAGACGCTCGACGGGACCTATGTCGTCGGCCACAAGGTCGCTTCATTCACGCCCGATGCGGGGCCGCCTGCCATCCCATGGCTCCTTCTTCAAGGGACGGCCCACGGCGGAATGGGGATGCTGTCTCAGGCCGCTTACGTCCAGCGGCTCATGACGGACGGCGGTCTGGCGCCGACCACGACATGCGACCAAGGAGTTGCAGACGGCGGGCAGAGCGCCAATAGCGTGGCCTACACGGCGGAGTACTACTTCTTCGGCCAGTGAGCGCAGGTTCCACGAACGAGACGTTCGTAGACCTATGCGGAGCGTCCGCCTACGAACTTCTCGTTCGGGACACTACATTGGACCTCTGTCCCTAGAGCGCGGGTCAGCGGGGCAGGTAGCCCGTCGCCCTCACTGCTGACAGCAGTAAGATGCGACGATCACCCATGACCGACCTCTCGCTGCGCATGTTCGACTCGGTCCTCGACATGCTCTCCTCGGCCGAGAACCCGACGCCAATGGTTCGCTTGAACCGGATCACACCGTTCAAGCACACGAAGATCTACGCGAAGCTCGAATGGTACAACCCGTTCGGCGCGGTCAAGGATCGCGTTGCGGCGAGCCTCATCCGCGACGCCGAGGAGCAGGGGCTCAAGTTCACGGACCTTGTCGAGCCCACGTCAGGCAACACGGGAATGGGGCTGGCGATGCTCTCCAATGCGAAGGGTTACCGCTTTACAGCGACGCTTTCGCTCGCCATCCCGGCCGAGAAGCGCGCGACCCTGCGTATGTTCGGCGCGAAGCTCGTCGAGCTCTCGGACGAGCTCTGCCCGATGCCCGGCGCCCCCGAGGGGGCCATGGCCAAGGCAGAAGAGATCGCGCAGCAGCCTGGCTGGCACGAGCTGAACCAGTACAAGAACCCGGCGAACCCCGACGCGCACTTCCGCACGACCGGGCCGGAGGTCTGGCGACAGACGGAGGGGAAAGTGACGCACTTCGTGGCGGGGCTCGGCACGTGCGGGACCATCACTGGGACCGGCCGGTTTCTCCGTTCCAAGAAGAAGGACGTCGCCATTTTCGGCGTGCATCCGGCCGAAGGGCACGACATCCCTGGAGTCCGTAGCCTCCGGCAGCTCAAACTGGCCGATTTCTTCGTGCCCACCGAGTACACCGGCATCGTCGAGGTCGGGAACGAGGAGGCCTATCGCCTCTGCAAGCGACTGAACCAGGAGGAGAGCATCATCGCGGGGCCGAGCTCGGGCATGGCGCTGGCCGGCGCGTTCAAGCTGGTGCCGGACGAACCGGGGGCAGTTTGCGTCGTCATCTTCCCCGACAACGCGTTCAAGTACCCCGGGTCGTTCAAGAAGCACTTGCCGGAGCTGTTCCCGGCCGCCAAGGAGGAGGCGCCCGCTGCAGGATCGAGCCCCGACATCCTGCAATCCATCCAGGATCTTGCGCAAGGCTCGGCGGACGTCATCGATCATGACGAGGCGGTCGCGCTCGTCCGCGCCGGCGCGCTTCTGGTCGACGTTCGGACTCCGCAGGAGTTCGAGGGGGGGCACCTCGCCGAGGCTGTGAACATACCGCTCTCCGCGCTCGGCGCCCTCGGCGCGCCCGGGCTGCCCAATCGTCACGACCGCCCGGTCGTGACCATGTGCAGCGTTGGCAAGCGGTCGCTTACCGCGATGCTGCTCCTCAAGGCCCAGGGGTACGAACGAGTGAAGAGCCTGCGCGGTGGGATTACGGCCTGGAAAGAGGGCGGATACCCGCTCAAGGTCACCTAACGCGTCACAAGGGGATGGAGTTACGGCGCGTGCGCGCGAATACCTTTTTCTCACCAAGGGAGAGTCTCGAGGACAGTGGATTTCAGCTGCTAACTCAGGACCTCTCCGGCCACTAAGCATCATAGAACGTGGAAACCAGCGGCTGCGCGACCTCCGACGGCGCATCCCACAACGACGACTCGAGTCCGCGCAGCATGATTCTCATCGACTCACGCAAGGGGACAATCGAGTCGTGCTCGCGATCAGCACGTCGTCGATCGGGCTGTAAGGTCCGTCCGATGCGGTTTCTTTGGCTGCTTAGCGTCTACGAGATGGAAACGGCACGTTTTTCAATCTGCAAGAACACCAGCGTGCTCACGACTTTGCTGCTGCTCGCCGCATGCGGTGGCGGGAACGCTGGCGGGGACGCTGGTCCTCAGGGTGGTGTCTCGCAGATGCCCACCGTACCCGCGGGTTCCGCAGCGAACGGAGCGGGCGCCGGTGCGCCTTCCTCTGGCGCGACCGGAGGTTCCGCAAGCCCAGCGAGCTCAGGCGGAGCTGCGGCGCCAAGCGTTGGCAAGCCGGCTCAACCAATGGACGGTGGCACGGGCGGCAGCGCGGCGCCTGACGGCGGCGCACCGCCGACTGGGGGCAGTGGCGGAAACCAGGACGCAGGGATGAGTGGCAGCTCCGGTGGCGCGGATGGCTCCGCAGCTCCGAGCGGCATGGGCTTTGGAACGGTCGCCGTCGGAGACCTGAGCAACGACGGACCTTACATGACGATGACGGTCGACAACACCGGACCCAACAACAACTACACGATCTATCGCCCACAACAACTTGCGCCGGCCGGCGCCAAGAACCCGTTCATCGCGTGGATCAGCGGTGGAGGCTCGAGTCCGAGTGAGTACACACTGCTGCCGCACCTTGCGAGTCACGGATTCGTCGTGGTCGCGTCGAACACGGTGCCGAACGTGGGACAGCAACAAGCGCTCGGCATGGAAATGGTCGCGGCGGTCGATTGGATGCTTGCGGAGATCCAACGTCCGGGCAGCGACTACGCGGACAAGGTCGACGGCACCAAAGTCGCGGCCATGGGTTATTCGATGGGTGGACTGGCCGCGACGGCTGCCGGTGCCGATCCGCGTTGGACCACGACCGTGCACATCTCCGGAGGAGCTGGCGATGGGACGATAAAGAACCTGCATGCACCGGCCGCGATGCTGTGTGGCGCGAGCGGAGTCGACATCGCCGGCGCCAATTGTGCGACCGACTACGACCAGGCCACGACACCGATGTTCTACGGTGTCTTCAACGGCGGAGATCACCTGGGCGTGCGAACACCGCCGTACTCCGACCGCATCGCTGCAGTCGTCACCGGTTGGCTGCGCTGGCAGCTAATGGACGATCAGATGCTTAAGCCGATGTTCGTCGGCGCCACATGCACGGTCTGCACCGACCCGAACTGGACCGTCCAGGAAAAGAACTTGCAGTGAACCGTGACGAGCGGCTCGATCGACCCGCTATGCCGATTCACCGGCCGAATCCTCAGAGTGGCCGGTTGTCTCAATCCCAGTGGCCGGGCAAGAGCATCATGGCTATTCGGGCCGGCGCTCGGACTCCCTCCGCTTGCATCGCTGCGTCGGCCTGCGCGACGTATCGAGCACCCTCCTCGCCTCCGATAAGGCACCCGAGCTGACGGCGCGCGCACCACATATGAAGGTTCATTTCCGTCGCCGCGGCGGATTCGATCGCTACGCGCAGCGCGGCGGCGGCCGCTCTTGCGTTTCCCTCGGCGTTTGCAGTCGCGGCGCGAATCATGCTCGCGAGCGGCGCGGTCCAAGCCATCCCTTCTCGCGCGAGCTGCCGCCCGACTCTTCGCGACTCCTTCAGGCGGGAGCGCCGGACCGCCGCAGACGCGTTCAACGCCGAGGCGACAGCTGCGCGCCCCCGGGCGAACGCCGTGAGTGCGCGTACGAACTGCGCGTGTGCCATCAAGCTTCGCCGATACGCCCGACGGTCCTCCTCTAGCCTCGCATACGCGCGCGCGCCATCCCCGATGTAGAGCTCGATCTGCGCGCCCCAGACCATCGCCTTCCAGTGCTGCAGATGAAAGCCCCGCTGCGTCCAGGTTGCGAGCGCGACGCGGATGTGCTCGCGTGCGGCGTCGGGGTCGTCGGCGACGAGACAGACGTCGACGAGGGGAGCCGCGCGGAGATTGACTGCGGTATACAGGTCCCCCCGGCGCTCGGCGTCTTCGAGGAGGTGCGTCCCGCGCCGCGCCTGCTCGCGGAGCCTGCCAAGGAAGAAGAGCGAGTACACGCCGGAAAGGGGGCCGTGGTGCATATGCAGGCTGTCGGCGCGCGTCGCGGCGGGGCCGTAGAGCGCATCGCGAGCCTCGGAGAACCGACCGCGATGGAAGAGCGCGATGCCGCGGCAAACCTCGAAGACGCTCTCGACGTCCTTGTCACCGACGCTCGCGGCCAGCCGCTCGGCGATGGCGTACGCGCCCCGCTCGGCTTTTCCGATCGCCCCGCCCTGGCTGGCCTGTTGTGCAAACTGAATTGCGGCCGCGGCTGCGACCTGCAGCCGATTGCCGACATCGAGCACCTTTCGAAAGAAGAACGCCTGCATGCAGGCGCCGAGAATGACGTCCACGAACGAGAACCCGACAGCGACGGTCCGGAGCGCGTTGACACGAACGCGGTCCTCGGGCGAGACCTGATCGGGAGAGCGCTCCTGGAACTTTAGCCCGCGGAGGCGCAGGAGAAAGCGATTGAGCAGGAGCGACAGGATGGCGCCGAGCGCCGTCCTCGGGGCCTGCATCCCGACCGCCGCGAGGACGCCATGCAGAACCTCCGTGCCTTCGTCCGTGTGGCCGGAGTAGAGCAGCTGCTCCGCGGCCTGCCGCTCGAGATCCACGCGCTCGAGCGGTGAAGCGCCGGCCGCGGCGTCCAGGTACGCTCGGGCCGCTGCGGCGCCGTGCCCCGACCGCTCGAGCGCTCGCGCAAGTTGAACCTGGATCGCCCGCGCCTCGTCGGGCGCGTGCGGGTACGTTTCAAGAGCCACTCGATAAAGGCGAGCTGCCTGGTCGAACGCGAGCTTGATCGCGGCCTGCTCGGCTGCGCGCTCGGCGATCACGGCGCCCCGCTCGTGGGCTCCGCTTCCGATCAAATGGACCGCAAGTGCTTCCAGGTCGACGCTGGACGCGGCCTCGAGCGCCCGCGCGAGGTCTCCGTGGTGGGCGCGCTGGTGACTGGCCGGAACCTGCTCGACGATGGTCTCCCGGATGCGGTCGTGACTGGGTTCGATGACATCGCTGCCCTCCCTGAACCGGACCCGAACGAGTCCTTCTCCGCGAAGCAGCTCCACGTTGTCGTCCGAGGCGTCGCCTTCGCCGCAAGCGGCCGCCAAGACCGGGAGAGGAATCGGGCGCCCCGCGATCGCCACCACCTCGGCGAGGCGGCGCGCACCCTTGGGCAGGCGTTCGAGTCGATCGCCCACGATTTCTGCGAAATTGAAGCGCAACAGCGTGGCGTCGTTCGTCCGCATTTGGTTACCGCGGATGAGCTCCTTGACGAGGAAGGGGCTGCCCTTGGCTTCGCGCGCAACGGCGTAAGCCATCTTTGTAGCCAACTCGTCGGAAGCACCGATCCGCGCCAGCGCGAGCCGCTGAGCGTCTTCGAGGTCGAGCGGCCCGACGCGCACGTCACGGACGTCGGCGGTCGGAGCCCAGCGCTCTTTCATCTCGCGCAGGAAGGAGCTCGTGCCGGCCTCCTCCTCGCGGTAGGTCATGAGGAGGAGGACGGATGGCGCGTGGGGTGGCCGCATGACCCCGTGAAGCAGCGCGACGCTATCGACGTCGCCCCATTGCACGTCGTCGATGTAGAGTACGAGTGGCCGTCGCGTCGCGAGCGCGCTTACGAGCTCTCGCAGGGCGCCGAACGCCTCGCGACGCACGCCGTGAGCGTCCTCGTCCGATACGTCGCGAAGCGCGGAGAGGCTCGGAACGCGCTTGACGACGGGGAAAAGCCGCGCGAGGGCGGAGGCGTGCTGCAGTGTGGCGACGGGTTTCGTTTCTGTCTCCTCGATTCGAACGAGCACCCTGGTGAGCGAATCCACGAGACTGTCGACCGCCTTGTACGGGACGGACTCGCGCTCGTACGCGCGCCCGCTCAGAATTTCCACCTCGCCGCTTGCTTGCAGAGCGTCGAGAAACCTCTTGACGAGGGCGGATTTGCCCATGCCGGAACCGCCGCCGACGGTGACCGTCACCGTCTGCCCGGACCGCGTCGCATCGAAGGCGTCCCGGAGAGCGCGCAGCTCATCCTCCCTGCCGACGAACCGCGACCGGTTGGCGAGGGGCGCGATCGAGACTAGACGGCGCGCGCTCCGGACCCCTCCGAGGCGGTCCAAGATCTCCGGTGCGGTGGGGCGTCGCTCGGGATCGCGATCCATCAGACCGCGGCAGAGCGCGTCGAGATCGGAAGGGACACCACGGACGCGCGCCGACGGGGGCGTCGGGTCCAGGTGGGCCTTCTTCAGCAGAATTTGGAGGGGCTCGTCATCGACGAAGGGCAACTTCCCGACGAGCGCCTCGTAGAGGATAACGCCTATTCCGTACAAGTCGCACGCAGGGCCCAGCGCTCTCCCGCCGCCCTGCTCCGGGGCCATGTAGGCCAGCGTCCCGACGATGCTTGCTGCATCCGAACGCTTCACGTCGGTCGCAGTCGCGAGTTCTGTCGCGATTCCGAAATCGAGGACGACGACCCGCTCGTCGTTCGCCACCATCACGTTTGAGGGTTTGAGATCGCGGTGCAGCCTGCCTGCGGCGTGAATCGCCTGGACGCCCTCGACCAGCTGGCGCAGCACACGTCGCAGCCGGTCCATGTCACCCGGCGCGGTGCCTTGCGGGGCATGGCCCCGGACGTAGACCGCGAAGTCCGCCCCGCGCACGAGCTCCATGGCAAAGAATGGGCGGTCGGTCTCGCTGACGACGAGTTCGTACAACCTGACGAGGTTCGGATGGTACACATCGGCCAGGGTCCGGAATTCGCGTTTGAACTGGTAAAGACCTTCGGCGGTGAAATGCACGAGTCGCTTGAGCGCGACCGCCCGGCCCCACTCCTGGTCGCGCGCCTCGTACACGACGCCCATGGCGCCCTCGCCCACTCGGCGAATCACGCGATAGCGGTCGGTGCCGGACCAGTCCGCGTTCGAAGGCAATCTCGGCGGAGCCAGGCTCGGATGCAGCGCCGAGGGTGCCGCCTGCGTCAAGTCGAGCGCCGACGGCGGCCGCGAAGAGACCCTCATCCTCTCATGATCGGACAAGTGTCGGGTTTGGAATAGCCGTCACTCCCGTGACTTAGAAGGCCAAAGCGCCGGGCATACTCCCGCGTACATCGATTCGAGCGTTTACGGTTCGTCGACCGTATGACGGCCCCGAGGGTGCGCGGAAGTAGGGCGTCCGCCCGACCCGATGTCGTACACGCAGCAAGAGCTG
>Ga0210409_10002751_pt1 | contig 20474 bp, 15 predicted proteins | sample IncBWH17MmetaG_FD_161649 | JGI IMG/M metagenome (GOLD analysis project Ga0210409, IMG submission 161649) | Forest soil microbial communities from Barre Woods Harvard Forest LTER site, Petersham, Massachusetts, United States - Inc-BW-H-17-M | ecosystem: Environmental > Terrestrial > Soil >...
ATGATGCGGCAAGGAACCCGCCCCGTTGCCGGACCTAAATGAATATAGCTCCTCTTAGATACGCGCGCAGCCACATGAACACCAACCCAAGCCCCGGCAGAAATACGCAATCTTTTCTGTGGCTTGCGGCCAGTCGAGCACGGCGGCTATGATAGCTGGCCCATGAAGGCAGCGGCGAGAAAGGCGGAGCGAGAGAACAATAAGATCGTTGCCCAGAACCGCTCCGCCTCCTACAACTACGAGCTGCTCGAGAAGTTCGAGGCAGGTCTGGTATTGGTGGGAACAGAGGTCAAGACCCTGCGCGAAGGCAAGGCGTCGATCCGCGAGGCCTACGCGGAAATTCGCGGCGGGGAGGCTTGGCTGCTAAACTGCCACATCCCGGAATACAGGCCCGGAGGCACTAGGAACCACGACCCGCTGCGCAAGCGCAAGTTGCTGCTCAACCGCCGGGAGATCGAGAAATTGGACGCCGCCATTCAGCAGAAGGGCATGACCGTAGTGCCGCTGAAGATCTATTTCCGCGACGGGCTGGCGAAATGCGAACTAGCGGTTGGAAAAGGAAAGAAATTCCACGACCGCCGCGAGTCGGAACGCCGCAAAGAAGCCAAGCGCGAAGCGGATGAGGCGATTTCCCGCTCCCGGCGCCGATAAAGATAATAAAGCAAAAGTGAAAGGGAGACATGCAGATCCAACTCGAAACACAGCCGTACGCGTCAGCGGAATCCGACGCTCTCGTGACCTACGTTTTCGATAAGGACGATAAATTCGACGGAGTGCTTGGGGAGATCGATCGCGCGATGAGTGGCCGCCTCGGCACGCTCGCCGGCAGCGGCGAAATTACGGGCAAGGCCCTGGAGCTTGTCCTTCTGCATTTCCCCGAGGGGCTGGCGGCGAAAAAGCTGCTTTTGGTGGGAGCCGGAAAGCCGGAGAAATTCGCCATATCCGATCTGCGCAAGATTGCGGGCACGGCGCTTCGCCACCTGAAACCGCGCGGCGTGAAGAAACTGATATTCCTCACGCGCGAGGGGGAGCGCGGTCCCGCTGCGGTACAGGCTGTCGTCGAAGGGCTGATCGTCGCCGATTTCGAATCGAACAAATATCGCACCGAGAAGAAGGAACGCGAGATCCAGTCGGTGGGGCTTGCCGGATTCGACTCCGGCCTGTGGACGAGCCTCACGGCGGCCATTGATCACGGCCGCGTGATTGGCGAGTCGCAGAATTTTGCGCGCGATCTGGTCAACGAGCCTTCGAACAAGTTGACGCCGCGAATTCTGGCAGCGAAGGCTGAAGCCATGGCCCGGGAAGCAGGCCTGGGAATCGATATCCTCGATGAGCGAAGAATCGCCGAGTTGAAAATGGGAGCGCTGATCGGGGTGGCGCAGGGAAGCGTCGAGCCGCCGCGAGTGATCGTGCTGCGCTACACGCCCGCGAATCTGCGCGAGGGCGCTCCGGTGCTGGGCCTGGTCGGCAAAGCCGTCACCTTCGATACCGGCGGCATCTCGATCAAGCCCGCCAACAACATGGAGAAGATGAAGTACGACATGGGTGGCGGCGCCACGATGCTCGGCGCCATGCGCGCCATCGCTGCGCTGAAGCCGTCCGTATCCGTGATCGCGGTGATTCCTTCGACCGAGAACATGCCCGGAGGCCGCGCGCAAAAGCCCGGCGACGTGCAGGTCGCGATGTCCGGAAAAACCATCGAGGTGATCAACACGGACGCGGAAGGCCGGCTGATCCTGGCCGACGGAGTCTTCTACGCGCGCAAGCTGGGCTGCACGCACCTGATTGACGCGGCCACGCTGACGGGCGCGATCGAAGTGGCGTTGTCGAACGTGCACGTCGGCGCGTTCGGGGTGCCGCGCGAATATCTCGACACGTTCCTGGAAAGCGACAAAGCCCAGGGCGAAAAAATGTGGCCCATGCCCATGGATGAGGAATTTCAGCAGATGATCAAGAGCGACATCGCGGACATTCGCAACACCGGCAGCGGCAAGGGAGGCGGCGCCAGCACCGGCGCATGGTTCATCAAGGAATTCGCCGAGGATACGCCGTGGATCCATCTGGACATCGCCTCGACCTGTTGGGTGGACGACGGCCGCCCGTGGCTCGCGAAGGGGCCGACCGGAATCGCGATCCGCTCGATCGTGGATTTTGCGCTGAAGATGTAGTCGCGTTCCGTCACATTTTTTCCGGTGCGTTGATGCCAAGCAGGCCGAGCGCGATGACGAGCTGTTCGCGTACGAGCGACGAGAGGCGCAGGAAGAAGGCGCGCCTTTCGGCGTCTTCCTCCGAGAGAATTCGGTGTTTGTGGTAGAAGACGTTGAATGCCTGCGCCAGCTCGAAGGCGTAGCGCGCGAGCACCGCCGGCTCCTGCGACGCCACGGCAACTTCCACGCGCGCGTCGAGCGAACCCGCCAGCAGGACCAGCTCCCATAGATCGTCGCCCGCAGGCGCGGCCAAGAACGGAGCCACGTCGAGCGCGCCGCTTTCGATGCGCAGCAGGTTGGCGGCGTCCACGCTTTCAAATTCGGGATGTTCTTCGGCGCCTTTGCGCAGGATTCCGTTTACCCGCACAACGGCGTATTGCACGTAAGGACCGGTTTCGCCTTCGAAGCTGAGCGCGTCCTTGAAATCGAAAGCGATGACGGTCGAGCGGGTGAAGCGGAGCAGAAAATAGCGCAACGCTCCGACGGCGATGGCGTTGGCGATGGCAGCCCGTTCACGTTCGGGCGAATCGGGCTGACGCTCATCCACTTCCTCGCGCGCGCCCGCCTGCAGCCGGTCGATCAGATCGTCCGCTTTCACGCCCAGGCCCTTGCGGCCGCTGACTTCGACGTAGGGTTTCCTGGCGTCCTCAGGAGGAATTTCGTAGCCCAGCTCCTCGGCGCAGCGCGGCGTGAGCGCGACCACGTTGTAGGAAAAGTGCTTCAGGTGATCGGCTTGCTCGGCGTGGCCCAGCGCGCGCAGTCCGGCAACAACCACCTGCTGCGGATACGCCTGCCGCGAGTCAATCACGTTGAAGACTTCGTCCGCATGGCCGAAGCTGGGCGCGTCCGTGTCTGCCGTACCGCCGGGCTCGCTTGAAGTGATCCACGCTTCGTGGCCGTCGGGATGCTTGTGGAAGCGGCGGTAGTAGAAATCGCGTCCGAGCAGGCCGAATTTCCAAAGGTGATAGGCGATGTCCTTTCCGACGTAGGTGACCGTGCCGCTCGAGCGGACGATGATTTTCGCATCAGCCAGCTCGGTAGGTTCGTCTTCACCCTCGGAAGCTTGCGCTTCCGATGGAAGCGCCATCACCCAGCAGCCGGCGGTTTTTCCGGAGGTTGAAAGCTGAATCGCGCTTTTTTTCTTGAGGAGATCGAATGCGGCATCCCAGAATTTCAGGTGCAGGATTTCGCTCTCGCGCGAGAGGAGATCGTAATCAATGCCGAGACGGTCGAGCGTGCGCAGGTGGCAATGAACGATGGCGGTGGAAACGATTTCAGCCATTTTTGCCGAGTCGCCGTGGCCCTCTTCGATGTCTTTCAAGGTTTGCGAGCGCACTTCCAGGCGCGCTTTATCTTCCCCGAGCCATTGCGTGACGCGCGCGTAGAGATCCCAGCAGCGATAATCGAATTTGGGCCGGCCAGCGAGAGCGCGAACTTCATCAAGCGACTTGGGCTCGAGGTGCGTAAAGCCAAGGACCACGTCCGCGACCTGCACGCCGGTGTTGTCGATGTAGTTTTGCACCTCGACGCGGCGGCCGGCGTAGCGCAGGATTCGGCCGAAGGTGTCGCCGAGAACCGCGTTGCGCAGATGGCCGATGTGCGCGGCTTTATTGGGATTGATGCTGGTGTGCTCGACCATCACCTTGGGCGCGTTTGCCGCGTGGGCCACCGAAGCGCCGCGCAGCGACTCTTCGCACGCGGCGCGGAAAAACGCGGCGCGGTCGAGAAAGAGATTGAGGTATCCGCCGCCGGCCACTTCGACGCGCGCGACGCCTTCCGGAAGCTTCAGGGAATTCGCGATTTCCTGTGCCAGGACGCGCGGCGGTTTTTTCAGGCGCTTGGCCAGCTCGAAGCAGAGCGGCGAAGCGACTTCGCCCATGGCCAGCCTTGGCGGGCGCTCGGTGACCACGGGGACGTCCGTCTTGTAGCGCTCGTGGATGTGGTGGCGCAGCGCCTTGCGAATGCGGTCGTCAACGGCCTTGTACACGTGGCTCCTTTGGTGAAATGGGTCCCGCGATTATAGAGAAGGCGGGAAGGGGCGTCAAAAGCGGGGTTCGGGAATTTTGGGGATCAACGCCGTCATACGGGTACCTGGGGTCGCCCAGGCGAGCCCGCCACGGCGAGCAGGCCTTGGGCGACGGAGACGGCTGCGGCCCATCGGCCGCGGTCCCATCCGGCGTCAGGGCAGGCAAGACCAGCCAACCGCCGCACTCCACATCGGCGCTTAGGAACTCGCGCGCCGTTATTACTGGTGCTGCGCATAAGCTTCGCATCGCCGGTCAGGTTAGCAGGATGGAAGCGGGTTGCGAGGAGTAAGCCCTGTGGACTTTTGCGCGGGGCAAACTGGCGTCGTCGCGTGTCTAATTCACGCGCTCGTCGGGTACGCTCGAATAGGATTGCTACACGATCGCAGGATTGTCGCTAGGCTGAACGACCTCGCCCTTGCCGTATAGTACTGACTCTTCCGATTTTGCGGGGTTGTAACGGACAACGACCTTCGCTCCGACGGGATATTCGGCCATGTGTTGCTTAGACGCATTCTTGAACAGCCGTGCGGCGGTGGTCACGTTGCCGCCCGCAGTGGTCGGTGAGAGACTGAATTTATGTCTTCCTTCACGACCTTCGCCCGAAACCCAATACTCGTAATCGACCTCGACGTGTCCCCACACAATTTTGCTGCTCACTACCAGTGCCTGTGTCTCCGGCCAACCGTGGCTGCGTTCAACTGATTTCTCGTCGCTCCTTTTCCGCAAGACATTCGAAAGAAACCATATGCCATAGAGTCCGAGCGGCCATGCCGCAACAAGGTAGACCCACTTCGGAACGTCGAGTGACGCAAAGACGAGCATCAACTTGCCCCTGCCTGTGTTCTCAACCTACCACGGGGGTCGCTCGAGACTTGTATTTTCGATTCCCGCCGCGGTAGAAGAGTCGATGAGCAAATAATAAGAAAAATCAATGCTGCGCACACCAAGGAATTCGTGGGGCGTATACAGAAAGCCAAACCTTCGCAGGTCGACTCCTGATGGGCCGGATTACCCCAGAGGTGATTGATCGATGCTCAGGCCGGGAGAAGGGGACCAGGAATCGGCGCCTCGTCGGCGCGGCTCGCAAACTGATCCAGCTCCGCGAGTTCAGGTTAATTGACAGGCTTCACACGCCAGACTAGTATCGTTTTCTTGCAGTTCCGCAGCGGAAATACATACATCTGATGAGTCAACCGACCGCGCCAATGGACAAGGCCAAGTTCTATCTGACCACGCCGATTTACTACGCGAATTCGCGGCCGCATGTGGGGTCGGCATACACGACAGTCGTGTGCGACGTGATCGCGCGGTACAAACGGATGTGCGGGTACGACGTGGCGTATGTCACCGGGACGGACGAGCACGGCGTCAACATCGAACGCGCCGCGGAAGCGAAGGCCATCACGCCGCAGCAGCTGGTGGACCGCAACGAAGCGATTTTTCGCGATTTGTGGAAGCTACTGGGGATCACGATTACCGGCTTCGTTCGCACCACATCGGCCGAACACCAGAGCGCCGCGCAAACGCTGGTGCGGCGCACCATGGAGCGCACACCCAGCGCCATCTACAAGAAGAAGTACGAGGGGCGTTACTGCATCTACGACAACGCCTACGTCAGCGACACACCCGAAGCGGCCGACTGCCCCACCTGCGGGCGCCCGGCGGAATTGATTTCCGAGGAAAACTACTTTTTCAGGCTATCGGCGTATCAGGAAAAACTCCTTGAGCTGTACCGGAGCAATCCGACATTCGTGCAGCCGGATTTTCGCCTCAATGAGGTCCGCAGCTTCGTCGAAAGCGGGCTGAAGGATATTTCCATCAGCCGGAAGACGGTTAAATGGGGCGTACCCTGGCCGGGCGACCCGGAGCACGTGTTCTGGGTGTGGTACGAAGCGCTGACGAGCTACTTGACCGGTATCGGCTACGGGAGCGAGAGCGGCAAACAACGGGAAAACTTCGAGAGGTTCTGGCCCGCCGATCTGCACATGATGGCCAAGGAGATTACCCGGTTTCATGCCGTGTACTGGCCGGCGTTCCTGATGGCCGCGGAGCTGCCTCTGCCGAAACAGATCGTCGCGCACGGGTGGCTGCTCTTCGAAGCGGAAAAGATGAGCAAGTCGAAGGGCAACGTGGCGCACCCGGAGCCGGTCGTCAAGGTGCTGGGCAACGACGCGCTGCGGTATTACCTGCTGCGCGAGGTGGTCTTCGGGCAGGACGGCAATTTTTCGCGCGACGCGCTGATCACGCGGTACAACGCGGATTTGGCGAACGGGCTGGGAAATCTGGCGAGCCGCACGCTGACGATGATCGAGAAATATTTTGCGGGTGAGGTGCCGGCGATCCCGGCCCGGGCAGACCAGAACGAGAGCGTGCAGCATGTGCGGCAGGTGGCGGAGGGCGCTCGGGTAGCGCTGCAGCAAGAGATGGAAGCGTATCGCTTCTCGGGCGCCGTGCAGGCGGTCTGGGCGTTGGTCAGCGCCGTCGATCTGTTCATCGCTCAATCAAAGCCGTGGCAACTGGCGGAATCAGGCGAGCCAGAGGCGAAAAAGCAGCTTGGTGCAGTCCTGTGGACCGCCGCGCAGGCGCTGCGGTTCATCGCAGTGCTGGCGGTCCCGTTCATCCCCGAATCGAGTCAAAAACTGTGGGAACTCTTGGGGCAGTCCGGTTCCGTGGCGGAACAGCGAATCGATTTGTTGGGCTGGGGAGTGCTGGAGTCGGGCATCAGGCTGGCAAAAGCAGAGGCATTGTTTCCGCGGGCAGAAACCAAAGAGGTATCGGAAAGGATCGAAGCGATGGAAAACGAGATACGGAATCCAGTCAACGCTCCTGCGGCTGCGCCGACGCCGGCCGCAGCAACATCCGCGGCTGCTCCCGCGGCTGGCACGCCGGCGGACGCGAAAATCACGATTGATGACTTCGCCAAGGTCGAGCTGCGCGTGGGCGTGGTGAAATCGGCAGAGCGAATTCAGGGCGCTGACAAGCTGCTGAAGCTCATGGTGGACATCGGCGATGAAGTTCGCCAGGTGCTGGCGGGAATTGCGCTCGGATATGCGCCGGAAGAATTGGTGGGGCGCAAAGTCGTGGTGGTCACAAATCTTGCGCCGAGGAAAATGCGCGGGCTGGAATCGAACGGGATGCTGCTGGCGGCGTCGGCCGGCGCGGACGGGAAGCCCGTGCTGTGCACGTTTGCCGAGGATATTCCGGTGGGTTCGAAGGTGAAATAACGTGAGCGGAACGGGCGATTCCTACGACATTTCGGCGAAGCACTACGACGCCGCCTACGCCAAATTCGCCGAAAAGCAGGTCCTCGTCGATCTGCCGTTCTACGTGGATCTGGCGAAGCGGTCGGGCGGACCGGTGCTGGAAATCGGCTGCGGGACCGGGCGTGTATTGCTGAGCATCGCCCGCGAGGGCATCGAGATCGACGGCGTGGACAATTCGCCGGCCATGCTGCAGGTATTGAAGTCGCGGATGCAACTTGAGCCTTCCATAGTGCGCGCCAAAGCGAACGTACACCTAGCCGACATGCGGCGCTTCCAATTGGGCAAGAAATATCCGCTGGCGATCATTCCCTTTCGGCCTATGCAGCATATGTACACGTTGGCGGATCAAGTAAGCGCGCTCATGACGGTCGCCGCGCATCTGCACGAAAATGGGTTACTGGCGTTCGACGTGTTCTTCCCAAAATTTGAGATGATTCCCGCAGGGATCAGGGAAGAGGCGCTGGATTGCGAGTGGAGCGTGGATTCCCTGCCGCCGACAACGATCCGCCGCTATTTCAGAAAGGAATCGTTCGATAAGGTGCGCCAAACGTTTAGCGGCACTTTTATTTTCAGGACGTACCAGAGCGAGGCGCTGGTGCGGGAAGAAACTGAACCACTGAAGATGTCCTACTACACGTATCCGCACCTTCGAGCGCTATTTCTGCTGGCTGGGCTGGAGCCGGTCGAGGAATACGGCTCGTTTGCGAAGACCCGGCTCGACAACACGGCGAGTGCGATGATTTTTGTGCTGAAAAAGGCAAATCAGGCGCGGGCGTAAGAGTGCGGCGAGAAAGGCCCGCAAACATTGAACATTATCGATTCACACGCGCACCTGGAGATGGAGCAGTTTGATGAAGACCGCACGGCGATGCTCGAGCGGGCGCGCACGGCCGGGGTGCAAACGCTGCTGGCGATCGGGAGCGGAACGGCGCCGACTGAACGGCTCGACGCGGCGATTCCTTTTGCCGAGCAGCACGACTGGATTTACGCAACGGTGGGAATCCATCCGCACGACGCGAATGTGGCGACGGAGGAACATTTCGCGCGGCTTGACGAACTGGCGCGCCATCCACGCGTGATTGCCTGGGGCGAGATCGGCCTCGATTATTATTACGATCATTCGCCCCGCGACGTCCAGCAGCGGGTATTTCGCCGCCAGCTCGAGCAGGCGCGGGCCGCGAAATTGCCGATCGTGATTCACTGCCGCGACGCATGGGACGATTGCCTGGCGATTCTCGAGCAGGATTGGGCGGCTGCGGGGCTTGGCGGGGTTTTCCACTGCTTCACCGGGACGATGGCCGAGGCTCGGCGCGGGCTGCACATGCGATTTCTGGTGTCGTTCGCGGGCAACGTGACCTATCCGAAAATGCAGCAGCTTCGCGACGTGGCGCGGGAAATTCCGCTGGAAAGTCTGCTGATGGAGACGGATTCGCCTTTTCTTCCGCCGCAGGGGCGGCGCGGAAAACGCAACGAACCGGCGTTCGTGGTTGAGGTGGCGCAGGCCTTGGCGAATGTGAGAGACTTAGCGCCAGAAGAAATCGCGGCCGCAACAGCCGCAAATTTTCGTCGGTTTTTCCGGCTGGATGCCCGGGAAGGTACGGGCCAATCCAGCTAGAAGGCGGCCAAAATCACGCAGATGGCCTTCGCAGTCCAAATCGCCAAAGGGATATTCGACCTAGTGCGCGACGATCTCGCGCTGGTCGAACAGGAGATTGCCGCGCAGAACAGCGCGGCGATCGAGCCGGTCGCCGAAATTGCGAGTTATTTGCGCGAGGGCGGCGGGAAGCGCCTGCGCCCGGCGCTGCTGCTGCTGGCGGCCGGCGCGGCGGGATATCGCGGGCCGAGCGCGGTACGCATGGGCGCGGTGGTGGAGATGATCCACAGCGCGACGCTGGTTCACGACGATGTGATTGACGGAGCGCAAACTCGGCGCGGCAGGCCAAGCACGAACGCGCGCTGGGGGAATCACATGAGCGTGCTGGCGGGTGATTGGCTGTACATGCAGTCGTTTGCCATGGCGCTGCGCGAGCGTAATTTTGCGATCCTCGACATCCTGATCGGTCTGACGCAGAACATGGTCGAGGGCGAATTGCTGCAGCTCACGCGGCTGGGGCGAATGGATTTGACCGAGACGGACGCCACGGAGCTGGCGTATCGCAAGACGGCGTGCCTGTTCAGCGGATGCGCGCGCCTGGGGGCGGTGCTAGGCAAGCAACCGAAAAATATCGAGGACGCGCTGGCGGAGTATGGGCGCAACGCGGGCCTCGCTTTTCAGCTCGTGGATGATTTGCTGGATTTCACGGCATCGCCCGAGCAGCTGGGAAAGCCGGTGTTGAGCGATCTGAAGGAAGGCAAAGTTACGCTGCCGCTGATTTTTGCTCTGGAAGCCGAGGCGCTGGACGCGGAGGGGAAATCCAACGGACACTCCCGCTCCGAGGGCCGGCAACTCGTGGCAAAGGTCCTGGAAGAACGCGGATTCCTGAGTGTGCGGCCGGAACAGATAACCAAGTTGGTGAAAGAAACCGGCGCGCTCGCTCGCGCCTCAAATCTCGCGCGCGAGTACGTGAGCCGCGCAAAAGCGAGCCTGGACGAACTGCCCGAAACCGAGTACCGACGGGCGTTGCTTGCCGTCCCCGATTTCATCCTCGATCGCAAGAATTGATCGCACCAACAGCGTAGACGGAAGTTCAGCCGCTAAAGCCTGCGTCGCGTCTTCGATTAGGATTTGCTTCCGGTGTTAATTGATCATGGCGAAGTTGAGAACGCTGTCGCGGGCCTTCGGCGGATTTGAAGTTCCCGTGGAGCCCTTGCCGTCGCCTTTCTTGGTGACGACAATATTTTCGAGGTAGGCGCCGTCGTCCGTGACAACGACGTCCGCGGTGATTTCATCGCCGGGGCCGAGCGGCGCGAGAAGTTTCGGGTCGCGCACCGAATAGGGCATAGTCATCGCGGCCATGAAGCCGACGATCTCCTGGCCATCCACCATCACGGAAGCCTGCTGCCGATCAATGGAGACGACTTTTCCGACGAGATGATAGCGCTTGGCCGGCGGCGCGGAGGGCGCCGGCGCGGATTTCTTGTTGCATGCGACGGGCGCCAATACGACGGCGGCGAGAAAAAATACGATCGCAGCGCGCATCAACGGATGACGATGGCTGATGATTGATTCGGTTTCCGGCATTCTCACTCCCTTCGAGAACCCTCATTGTACGCCGTCGCAGAAGCGCCATGCATCAGTAATGGAAGCGATAGCGGAACTCCACGTAGATTTGCCGCGGATCATTGAAGTGGAATCCGCCAAAGGTGAGGCTGTTATCGAGCAGCACGCGCCGATTCGCGACGTTCAGAGCGGTCAGGGCCACGGTGTATTTCTCGTGGAAGGATTTGCCGAGAGAAATGTCAAACGTGGTGTGTTGAGGCAGATAAGCGCCGGGGAATTGCGCATCCGGCAATCCGTTGGTGAACCCTGAGCCGTAGTACACGTTTGTCGAAGCAAACGTCTGCCAGGGCAGAGTTGCGTTGAATCCCACGTTTAACGTGTTTCGCTGATCGTGGTCCACTGGCGAAAGCCCGGGCGGTATAAATAGCGGGCATGTCGTCGGGTCCACCGGGACGGGGCAAACCAAACCTCCGGTGATCGGCGAGCTCGCTTTCGCGATTTGGTTGGAGTAGGCCAGATGAAACTGGCCACGGTTCCAAAAGCGGGGAGACCGCAGAGTGAGTTCCCAGCCTTGAATCAATGCATGATCCCAGGTGATCGGCCAGAAGATGTTGGAATCGCCGATGTTGTTGTGATCCAGCCAATTCTTCGCCTTGGTTTGAAAATTGTCCGCGTCCAGGATCCAGCCGCGAAACGGAATCGCCAGGCCGATCTGATACTCCTGGTCCCGCTCGCCGTGGAGCGGAGCGAAAGTGAGATCCTGGCTGTTCGCCAAGTCGAGCAGTGGGCCGGTGGCGGTCAGAAGCGGCGGAGCCTGGTAGTAATCGCCGTAAAAGGCGCGAAGCACCCAGTTCAAGCGCGGAATCTGAATGGCGATGCCGAAGCGCGGATCCACGTAGGTCTCCTGAATGTCCGCCGAAAAATGTGACTGGCGGAAACCTGCAATCAGAGTCAGCCAGGAGGTTGGCTTGAACTTATCATTAACAAATATGTCTTCAAGTCCGCCCGTGATCGCGGCTGACGAGGGGCCGAAATTCTGGCAAGTGTCTCCGCAATCCGTAAAAACGTTGTTGAAATATAGGCTCTGATGCTGGGCGAACCCGTAGGCCCCGACCTGAATATCGTTCTTCCAGAACTTGGCGTCGAGAGACGCCTGCAGCCCTCCATAATTGGATGTCTGGTTCACATCCGTGATCACCGGCACATCATTCGGGCCGCCTTGGTAATTGGCGCTGTTGTAGTGATAAAAGGGCGAGACTGTCAACAGCAGATTGGGATTGAAAGTGTGCACCCAAGAAAAGGCGACGTAGCCATCCGGTTCCCGTTCGCCGTCGCGAAGGCCAGAACTGGGAAAGATCTGATTTCCCGGTGAGTCGGGGTTCGGATCAATGGGGATTTGGTAATAGTCTTGCCGCAAGGAAGCGACCAGCCGGAATTGGTTCGTGGAATTGGGATTGAACAGGAGAAAGGCAAATCCCCCAAAGCCGTTTTCGGCGTCGTGAACAACATCTCCGATCGGCGTCTGCAGACCGTAGTTGCTGCGATTCCCGTTTACGCTAGCGTAATAGGCGAAGCGCGCGGTGTGCCCTCCGAAATTGAGCTGATCGTCTGTCTGGTACCAATTTCCAAAAGTGGTGACGAGTTCCGCTTCGTTGTCCCGCTCAAATCCATTGCGAGGCACGAGGTTGAAGATTCCGTAGGTTCGGTCGCCGTAGTCGGATTCGTAACTTCCTCTTTGAATTTCGAGGTAGTCGATGTCTTTCGGGTCAATCTGTGGTCCCAAATTGGTGGCGATATTCGTGTTGGGTATGGGGACGCCGTCAATCAGCCAATCAACCTGGTGGCCTCCGCGCATATGTAGCATGTCGTGGGTCACGTAGGCGCCGGGCGTGTAGTCGGTGATCATCTCCAAGCCGTTGGCGCGGCTGGCGCCGGGCGTCATCGCGATGTCCTGGCGGCTCACCAGCGACGTGGGGGTAACCGAATCCACATTGGCCGTGCTGGTCTGAGCTGAGACCACGGCAGTCTGATTCACCGTGGCGATCGCCAGCTGAAAGTGAAGAATAGGCGAAGTGCCGGAAGCGACGGTCAAAGTCTGCTTGGCGGTCTCAAATCCCGACTGAGAGACGGTCACTTCGTAGTCGCCCAACGGCACGGCGCCGAAAGCAAACTCGCCGTCGGCGTCGGTCTGCGTCGTTTGGGACCAGTCGGAGGTTGCCGATTTCAGCAGAACCGTTGCGCCGGAAACTGGCCGGTGCTGGGGATCGTGAACGATCCCGCGGATGCCGCCAAAGATTGTGGCTCGCGCGGAAGGCGTTGAAAGGAACACTGCCGCACCGAGCAATAGCCATGCAAATTTTCGCATAGAAACGCTCCATTCCAGATTGAATTTTTAGTGCAGTGGAATGAAGCTAAGCGCGAGGAGGTTCGAAGGGAGCGCGGGAAAAGCCTGATGTTGCGGATTGCGAGATGGAGAAGAACGCGCGTCGAGAATCTTCCGGCGAGATGATTTGCGCCCGCTCAGAGGGAGTTGCAAGAGGAATCGGAGCTAGCAGTCCAACATCGGGAGCCTGCTTCCCAGACTTCACGGGGCAGTGGCAAATTGCGTGTTGGCCAGGCTGCGAATGAGACGACGGCATCATAGGGCACATCACGGACGCCGAGGAGGCCTCGCAGGCCATGCCCCACGCGAGCGGCGTCAGCGGAACAGCCAGCAAAGTGACGATAGCGAGAATGGCTTGGGTACGCCGCATCGCTAACAGCCTACCATATCGTCAGACTCGAATTCCAGACGGCGATGCCGAACGAAGTTCGCCGCAACACGCCGAATCGCGCTCCAATTCGCAAGGCGCTACAGTTTTCCCCAGAACGCGAAGGTGACCGCGCCGACCAGAAACAGGAACGAGACGGCATGGTTCCATTTCACATTTTCTCCGAGGTACACCCACGCGAAGACCACGAAGACGCAAAGCGTGACGACCTCCTGAATGATTTTCAATTGGAACGCCGTGAGTTCCCCGTAGCCGATCCTGTTTGCGGGGACTTGAAAGCAGTACTCGAAGAAGGCAATCAGCCAGCTCACCACGATAACGGTGAAGAGCGGAGCCTTGCGATATTTCAGATGACCATACCAGGCGATGGTCATGAATATATTCGAGCAAATCAGCAAAAGAACGGTTTTCATAGCGCTCAGCTCCTGTCAACTACTCAGCTTCAACTCGTGCCGAGGATTCAGACGTGTTTGCGCTCTTGATAGTTTCGCGCTAGGCTCGGGAAATCTTGCTGCCCTTCAAGCTGATCTATCACCAAAATTACGACCTGAATCTGGGCGCGCACGTCTTCCCGTCGCAGAAATACAGGCTGATCCACGACCGCCTGCTCGCGGATCGTTCCGCCGAGCCGAACGATTTCCTGGCGCCGGATCCCGCAACCGATGAGGACGTGCTGCGCGTTCATACGCAGGAATACGTTTACAAATTGAAGACCGGCTCGCTGAGCCACGAAGAAGAAGCACGACTCGAAGTCCCCTACTCGAAGGAGTTGGTCAGGGCCTGCTGGCTTGCGGCGGGCGGCTCGATTCTGGCGGGGCGGCATGCGCTCGCGGATGGCTGGGCGGCGAATATCGGCGGCGGATTCCATCACGCCTGCCCCGATCACGGAGAGGGTTTCTGCGCGATCCACGATGTGGCGGTCGCGATTCGCCGGCTTCAGTTTGACCGTTTGATCGAACGAGCCATGGTGGTTGATACGGACGTCCACCAGGGAAACGGCACGGCAGAGATTTTTGGCGGCGACGATAGCGTCTTCACGCTTTCCATCCATCAGGAGCACAACTACCCGCACCTGAAGCCGCCTTCAACAGTGGACATCAATCTGGAGGACGGAGTCGGCGACGAGGAATATCTGACGATTTTGGACGAGCATCTGAGCCGGGCGTTTCACGAATTCGCTCCGCAGCTTCTCTTTTATATCGCGGGAGCTGATCCGTACCGCGAGGATCAATTGGGCGGGTTGTTGCTGACGATGGAGGGTCTTGCGCGGCGCGACGCGTTGGTGTTCGACTACGCGCGGAGAAACTCGGTTCCCGTGGCGATCGCTCTGGCAGGTGGGTACGCATTGCGAGTGGAGGACACGGTCCGCATCCACGTCAATACGATTCTGGCCGCTCGCGACGCGGCGAGTGCTGCGAAGCGCGCGCCTACTGCGGTGCGCTAAGCGCAACCTGGATCGCGGCGGTTAGCGATTCTGGAAATGCGTCGCGCGGCAGGCCGCCGGTGCGATAAACGACGTCGCCACTGCGACCCAGGACGAGAACGGCGGGGAGAGTGTCTGCCTTTAGGAAGGTGTCGAGGCCGTCCGCGAAAATCACGGGGACATCCCATTTTTCGCGGGAGACGAACGCCGGGACTTGCGTTTCCTGCTGGTCGGTACTGACGGCGAAGAAAGCGACGTCCGAATTCCCGGCGTAAGTCCGCGCCACGCCGTTAAAGCGCGGCTCAAGCTCGCGGCACGGGGCGCACCAAGTGGCCCAGAAGCTGAGCACCACGATTTTACCTTTCACTGACTCGAGTGGCAGCGAGCTGCCATCGAGGCGCCGCACGACAAACGAGAAAACCTCTTTGGCGTCCGTGTTTCGCGGCGTAGTCGTTGCAGAGCCGGCGGGCAACGGCAAAGAGGCCTGGTTGTACGCCGCAAGAATCGCGTCGCCCAGACCCTGCTCGCTGCCGTGGACCTGCCGCCACGCGTTGCTGAGTTCCCATAGAACGTCCCGGTGATTCACCGTGCCAGCCGGTCCGCTTTCCGGCAGCGTGAACGCCCGAATGTATTCTTCGATGGCCGCAGCGAAATCGCCGCGCGTTTCAGCCAATTCTCCCAGCGTCTTCGCGGCGAGAGCATTGGGATGGATTGAAAAGCTGAGGTGGAGATCCTTTGCCGCGGCGTCGTAATTGTGCTGGGAGTTTTCAACTTCGCCCCGGACGTAGTAAAGCGCCGTGCGCAGCTGCGCCTGGCCGTCCTGCCACTCGGCGGTTGATTCGTGCGCGGGCTTTTCGTCCGGCTGGGCTTTTTCCACGCGATCGAGAATGCGCGTGACGTAGCCGGCGGCGCGCGCCAGGCTGGCATCGTCTCCGTCCTGCTCGAGGAGATTGACCGCCACCAGCATCATTTGGGAGTCGTCCGGGCGAATGGCGATCAGCCGCTCGGCGTAATCAAGAGAGCAGGAGGCGTCGCGAATCTGTTCGCAGGCTTCGACCAGCGCGCGGTAAACCGCTGCTTTTCGCGGAGCGTCGGGAAACTGCCCCAAATATTCCTTCAGGTTCCGGACCATCGCGGCGCTGTCATTGTCGGCGTTGGCGATCGCCTTTTGCAGCTCCGCTTCGGGATCAGGAGTTTTCTTCGACGGCGGAGCGGTTGACTTCGATTCCTGTGCCGCGGCGAGGCTCGACGCAAAAAGAATCGTCGCGCACAGAGCGAGGCGGGAGGAGCGCATCGGAAAACATTCTATCGCGGGACTCTTGCGGACCGTACGGATTTGCGAAGGCCGTGAATCAGTGCACAGAAATGTCTCCAGATGAAGTTTCGACCTCGACGCGAGCCTGACCGTCGCCGACGCGCGCCTGAAACTCGTGGTTCCCGGACGAACCTTCCATTACGTGGGGAATGGTCACGTCGAAATCGCCGGAGCCGGTATGCCCCTGGAATCGAAAACTGGCGCTCGAGGGAACCTCGAGCTTCACATCGCCCGAGCTGGCGCGGATATCCCAATAACTCGAAGGCCGCGGGTTCCCGTTCAAGCGGATGTCGCCCGAGCTGGTGTGCATGCGGACGTCTGCGGTCGCGCCCGTCACGCTCACGTCACCGCTGCCGGTTTCGACGACGAGGTTGGCGCCGGGCTGCTCGACTCGAATGTCGCCCGAGCCGGTATGGATGCGAACTTCGTTTTTCGCGCCGCGAACCAGAACGTCGCCGGAACCGTTCGTCACGTCAACGCGTCCCTGCGAGTCCGTCACGGTCACGTGACCGCTGCCGGCCACGGCGTGGGTGTCGTTGGCGATGGCCGTCGCGGAAACATTTCCCGATCCGACGGTGAAAGCGGCGGGGCCGGCGATTCCGTTCACCTCCAGATTCCCCGAGCCGGATGAGCCGTGCATCTCCGTATCCGGCGGAACGGTGACGGTATATTCGGCGGATATCGAGCTCATGTCCCAGCCGGAACGCCCAATGCGGATTAAGCTGCCGTCTTGCGAGAATGGAGGATTGGCGACGATCTCCTTCAGCTTGCGGTCCGGATCATCAAACGCCCAGCCATGAGCACGGAATTCTGCGTGCACGCGAACCTCTCCGGGCGCGCCAACCACCACGCGGGAATCGCCGTCGCCGTTTTCCAGTTCCAGCCGCACGGGTCCGCTGACCGTGTACGTCCGATCGGTGGTCGCGGCAGGGCCGGATCCCGAGTCGCAACCCGCAACAGCCGCGGCAGCCAGAATCGCCACCATAACGAACGCCGTCAAACGAAGGTGTTTTGTACGATGCATGATGATTGCTCGCGACGGAAGCCGCCTCGATCGTTCGCAGCCTTCCTATCATAGTTATACGAGGTTAGGCGACGGAAAGTTCCGCTTCCGAGCTGCGAGCGCAGGCCGGGGAATCGAACGGGGCAGGAGCCGACGCTATTGGAAATCCAGCAGCACGTCCACCGTCCCGGTCTTGGGATCTTTCTGCAGGAAACGCCCGACCCTTTCGTAGTGAAAGGGAAGGCCGTTGAACGCCTCTTTGATGCCTGTGGCGGCGAACTGTTCGTAGACGCTTTCGTCGAATACGGCGCCGCCTGCAATCGCCCATCCCGCACGGATGCGGCGCTCGCCTTCGATCGAGAGTCCGGTCAGCACCAGCTTGCCCATGTGGTACTGGGGTCCCTCGGTGATGGAGACCGCGTAGGTGACGCGCTTTGCGCTGTCGTCGAATTCCGGCTTGGCGTCGAAGGTCGCGTCGAGGTAGCCGCGGTGCGCGTAGTCTTCGCGCACGTTGTTCCACATGGATTCGATTCTCATACCGTCGGCGGAATCGCCAGGCCTGAGGGTGACCAGCCCATTGAGCTCCGGGGAGGAAACCACCGAGTTGCCGCTCCAGGTGACTCCGTTCCACGCGAACGCCGGCCCGGGCTCGATGGGCGCGACGACGGTGACGCGCGCGTCACCAGCGCTGCCCGTAATCCTTGCGCTGGCCGCGCCAAATCGCACGCGAAGGAACGCGTGCGAGAGATAAACCGGGCGTACCTGCTCGAACTCGAAGAGTTCGACGAGAGTGCGGGAATACGGCTGCCCGACGACGTCGGTAAGACGCTGCCGGATGCCGCGGTCGCCTTGCGCCAGCGGATCGCTGAATTCGATGTCGGCAATCTTCACGCCGGCGTTTTCGACGTGAAACTGCTGGACACGCAGATTCCCGGCGGGTGTGATTACCACCGAGCTCGAGACGCTTGAGTTGACACCGCGGGTTCCCAGCAGCGACACAAGCGCGTTGGTCATTTCATGGAGCAGAGAGCCACGCTCCGGCGCCGTACCGTCGAACAGAGGAACAGCGCGCTTTAGCGCGGCGTTCAGTTCATCGTCCGTGAACCAGGGGAAATTGTCGAACCAGACTTGCAGCACGGGCGCGTCCGTGACCTGATATTCGGCGCGCACCCCCGCGTCTTCGGTGGCGAAGCGGTACTGCACCGTGGCAAAGATGCCCAGGGCCGCGAGGCGATCGGCGGCGTTCTGCAGGTCGTACTTCGTGATGGTTGCACCGGGAGTAAGTCCCGTGGCCGGCGCGATCTGCTCCGAACGATACTTGACCGAACCTGTGATCCTGACGGACTCGAGCTTGCCATTGCCCGATGCATCGGAATTTTGCGCGAGTAAAGGCAAAGAGAGGAGGGATCCGGCGAAGACGACGGTCGTCAGCCCGGTGAACGCGCGCGAAGCGGAGAAACGGAACCGCATGGCCGGTATTTTATATGCGCCGCGCGGGATTGAGTAGGCTATTCGACGGTGACGGATTTGGCGAGATTGCGCGGCTGGTCCACGTCGCAGCCTCGCCGCACGGCGATGTGGTAGGCCAGCAGCTGCAGCGGAACGATTTCGAGAATCGGCGCGATCAACTCCGGCGCGGTGGGAATTTCGATCACGTGATCGGCAGTTCCCTTCGCCAAATGGTCTCCCTCGGTGACCACGGCAATGACGATGCCGTCGCGCGCCTTCACTTCCTGGAGATTCGAAATGGTCTTCTCGTAGCGCATCATCGAAGCCGGGTCTGATTCGTCGCGTGTGGCGATCATCACGACCGGCAGATTTTCGTCAATCAGCGCGTTCGGGCCGTGCTTCATTTCGCCGGCCGGATAGCCTTCGGCGTGGATGTAGGAGATTTCCTTCAGTTTGAGCGCGCCTTCCAAAGCGATGGGATAGTGAATTCCGCGGCCGAGATAGAGAAAATCAGTGTGGCGGAAGAATTTCCGCGCAAGTTCCTCGATGGCCGCGTCGCCCTTGAGGATGGTTTCGATCTTGTGAGGGACGCGCGTGAGCTCCTGCATCACCGCCTTGGATTGAGTAGCTCCGAGCTTTCCGCGCACCTGCCCGAGATACAGCGCCGTCAGCAGCAGCGCCGTCAGTTGCCCGGTAAAAGCTTTCGTTGAAGCCACGCCGATTTCCGGGCCGGCATGCGTATAAATGGTGCCGCTGGATTCGCGCGTCAACATCGAGCCGACCACGTTGCAAATGGAAACGACTTTGGCGCCCTTGTGGCGGGCCTCGCGCTCCGCCGCCAGCGTGTCCGCCGTTTCACCAGACTGGCTGATGGCGATGATCAGGCTGCCCTTGTCCACAATCGGGTCGCGGTAGCGGAATTCGCTGCCGTAGTCCACTTCGACCGGCATGTGCGCGAGCCGCTCGATCATGAATTTGCCGGCCAGCCCCGCGTGCCAGCTCGTGCCGCAGGCGACGACCTTCACATCGCGGAAGGCGCGGAACTCTTCGTCGGTGATTTCTATCGCGTCGAGAAATACTTTGCCGGTTTCCTGCGAAATCCTTCCGAGCAGGGTGTCGCGGACCGCACGCGGCTGCTCGAAAATTTCCTTCTGCATGAAATGCTTGAAGCCGCCCTTTTCGGCCATGATCGGGTCCCAGGTGATGTGCTGAGCGGGACGGCTGATGGGCCGGCTCTCGAAATCGAAAAGCTTCACTCCCTGCGCCGTGACCACGGCGATCTCGCCGTCGCCCAGAAAGAAAACGCTGCGGGTGTGCGCCAGAATCGCCGGAATGTCGCTGGCCACGAAAAACTCCTTGTCGCCCAGGCCGATCACGATCGGCGGTCCCAGCCTCGCGGCCACAATCTTGTTCGGATCCTTGGTCGAAAGCGCCACCAGCGCGTACGCGCCGGTCATAGCTTTCACGGCCCTGAGAACGGCTTCTTCCAGAGGTGCGTCCTTCGAGAATTTCTCAATCAAGTGCGCGATGATCTCGGTGTCCGTTTCGGTAATGAAAGTGTGGCCTTCCGCAAGCAGCTGCTTTTTCAGCTCGATGTAGTTCTCGATGATGCCGTTGTGCACCACCACGATTTCGCCGCTGCAATCGCGATGCGGATGTGCATTTTCTTCGGTGGGTCGTCCGTGCGTTGCCCAGCGGGTGTGCCCGATACCATAGACGCCCTCCAGGGGAGTGATGCGGATGGATTCTTCGAGGTTTCGCAGTTTCCCCGGCGCGCGCCGAATGTTGAGTTTGCCGTTCTCGCCCACAACGGCAATTCCCGCCGAGTCGTAGCCGCGGTATTCCAGCCGCCTGAG
>Ga0210409_10002752_pt1 | contig 20466 bp, 18 predicted proteins | sample IncBWH17MmetaG_FD_161649 | JGI IMG/M metagenome (GOLD analysis project Ga0210409, IMG submission 161649) | Forest soil microbial communities from Barre Woods Harvard Forest LTER site, Petersham, Massachusetts, United States - Inc-BW-H-17-M | ecosystem: Environmental > Terrestrial > Soil >...
CGGTCGGAGCAAAAGACGAATGAGCTTTCCTACTCAGCGGCCACGGCGTTTGCGGCGGAGTGAAGCACTGCGTGGGCTGGTGCGCGAGACGCGGGTAACGGCCGCTGGATTGATCTATCCGATGTTTGTGTGTCCGGGCACAAAGGTTCGTAAGGAAGTTGGCTCCATGCCCGGAGTTCACCAGCAATCCGTGGATCAGATCGTCGAGGAGTGCCGCGAGGTCGAATCGCTGGGCATACCCGGCGTTATTCTTTTTGGGCTGCCTGAGACCAAAGATGCGCGCGGCACGATTTCGACTTCGGCGCAGGGCGTAGTGCAGAGAGCGATTGAGGCGATTCGAAAAGCAAATTTGAAACTGCTGGTGATTACTGATGTTTGTTTGTGCGAATACACGGATCATGGACACTGCGGCGTGGTCGAAGATGGAGAGGTTGCGAATGACGCGACGCTTCCCATTCTTGCGGCGCAGGCATTGTCGCATGCGCGCGCCGGCGCGGACATCGTCGCGCCTTCCGACATGATGGATGGGCGTGTGGCTGCTATTCGGGACTCGCTCGATGAGCACAAATTCCATGGCATCGCCATTCTCTCGTATGCCGCCAAGTACTGTTCCGGTTTCTACGGACCTTTTCGCGAGGCAGCGGATTCGGCGCCGCAGTTCGGCGATCGGCGCAGCTATCAGATGGATCCCGCAAACGCGCGCGAAGCGCTGAAAGAGGCCGCTCTGGATTTGGAGGAAGGCGCGGACATCGTCATGGTGAAGCCCGCGTTGCCATATCTTGACGTGATCCGTCAGGTGCGCGATGCGTTTGACGTTCCCGTGGGGGCATACAACGTCAGTGGAGAGTACGCGATGGTCAAAGCGGCTGCGCAAAAAGGTTGGTTGGACGAGAAGCGAGCCGTGCTGGAAATTCTGACGGGAATTCAGCGCGCGGGCGCAGACATCATTTTGACGTATCACGCCAAGGATGCAGCTCGATGGTTAAAGGCATGATGGTTTTGGTCGAAATTGCATGAGCGCGACACCCACTAAATCGAAAGTTGAGCGACGCCGGTCGCGCGAGATTGTTGAGCGCGCGGAAAAGATACTCGTTGGCGGCGTTAACAGCCCTGTACGGGCGTTTCGCTCCGTGGGAGGCGAGCCGCTCATCATCGAGCGCGGTAGCGGACAATATCTTTACGATGCTGACGGCAACGAATTGCTCGACTACGTCTGCTCGTGGGGCGCCATGCTGCTGGGGCACGCAAGTCCCGCAGTGACGGAGGCCATTGCTGACCAAGCGCGGCGTGGAACGAGTTATGGCGCGACGACGGAGCTTGAAGTCGAGCTCGCCACTTTGATTACGCAGGCGATTCCTTCGATCGAGAAGATTCGTTTCGTTTCCAGCGGCACGGAAGCGACAATGAGCGCCGTGCGTCTGGCTCGCGGAGTGACCAAGCGCGATTTCATCGTGAAGTTTGAGGGCTGCTACCACGGCCACGCGGACAGTTTTCTTTCGCAAGCTGGGTCGGGGCTTGCTACCTTGGGAATTGCGGAGTGCCCGGGAGTACCACAAGCGCTTGCCGAGCTGACGTTGAACGCTCCTTACAATGATTTGGCCGCGGTGGAACGGCTCTTCTCTATACAAAAGGATAAGATCGCGGCGGTCATCATCGAACCGATCGCTGCGAACATGGGCGTCGTTGAGCCAGCCCCCGGATTTCTGGCAGGGTTGCGCGAAATTACCAAGCGCAACGGCGCGCTGCTCGTCATCGACGAAGTGATCACCGGATTTCGCATGCATTTCGGCGCGGCGCAGCAACTTGCCGGAGTGCAGGCTGATCTGACCACGCTTGGCAAAATTATTGGAGGAGGCTTGCCCGTTGCGGCGTACGGCGGAAGCGCGGAAATCATGAATCATGTGGCGCCGCTGGGGGCCGTCTATCAGGCTGGTACGCTTGCGGGAAATCCATTGGCGATGCGCGCCGGCATTGCCACTCTTAAGCAACTCACCCGTCCCGGACTCTACGAAGGCATCCAGGAGCACTCTCAAGGGCTCGTGGCGGGGCTGCGCCAGGCGCTGACCGAAGCTGGAATTCCCGGTCAGATCAATGCGACGGGATCTTTGGCGACACTCTTTTTCACTGCTGAGCCGGTGAGGAACTACAGTGACGCGAAGCGGTCCGACACAAAACGCTATGCGCGATTTTTTCGCGAGATGTTGGATCACGGCATCTTTCTCGCGCCATCGCAATTTGAAGCTGCGTTTGTTTCCATGGCCCACACGTCGGAAGACATTTCGCGGACAATCGCGGCCGCTCGAAATTCCTTGAAGGCCATTGCAGCAGAACCGGCAACCTAATTCTCAAAGGAGACTCTGAACCATGCCTGAGGGTATAGAACTGCCAGAAGCGCATGAGGAGCACGGAGAAAATCCGTTTCTGATTCCTGTTTCGGTCACCATTTCTATTCTTGCCGTACTCGTAGCGGCGGTCACGCTGCTCGGCCATCGCGCCCATACGGAGGAATTGCTGCTGCAGTCCCAGGCCACGGATCAATGGGCGTACTACCAGGCGAAAAACATTCGTCTGCACGAAATGCAGAGCGTAGCGGATATGCTCAGCGCACTTGCTCCAGCCGACAAGGAAAAAGCGGAAGCATTGCACGAGAAATACAAAAAAGAAGTAGAGCGTTACGAGGGCGAGAAAGATGACATCAGCGAGAAAGCCAAGGAATTGGAAAATGAACGCGACCGCATCAGCCGGCGTGCGGACCGCTTTGATGGTGGAGAGGGTCTGATCGAGGTTGGCCTGGTGATTTGCTCGATGACGCTACTCACCAAGCGGCGCGGATACTGGATTGCGGGTATGCTGATCGGCGCGGGTGGCGTAGTATTCGCGCTGACCGCTTTCCTCCTTCACTAGCAAGAAACACTGCTATCGTGCGACGGTTAGGCGCGCGCTGGCGGTTGCGAACCTCTCAGCCGCACAATTTCTTCCATGAGCTTTTCCATGCGGCCCAGCAGTTCCTGGTGACGGAGGTCTTCGGTCGCGGGCTTTTTCCCCACGAAGGATAGTGTTCCGCTCGGCTCGAGAATGCATTTGTCGACGTTCTCGAGGGACTCAAAACCTTGTCTCCTTGCCGCGGCCTCGAGTTGCGGCATGGTGATCAACTCCTTCTTCAACCGCTCAGCTTTCACTTTTCCGTTCTCAATCAAAACGTCGGCTCGCCCTTCCACGACCTCTTCCAGCTTGCTGTGGCCATAGAGAAAGCGCACCACGAGATAGTTGATGATGAGCAGGGAAGTGGCCCCGATCAGTCCGCCAGAGACGCTATTATCATCGCCGATGATCGCGTTTTGCACGGTGTTTGAAAGAGTCAGCAACACTACGAGGTCGAACGGATTGAGCTGTACAAGCTCTCGCTTCCCGGAGAGCCGGAGGCCGACTACCAAAAACGCGTAAACGATAATTGGCCGGAGGATTTTCTCCACCAGGGGAAGTCCCATAACGAACATGTCTTTCCAAATGTCATGTGTTGGCACACTGCCTCCTAACACCTAACGAATATTTTCGAGAGTCCATGTCTCAAGACAGCAAGAATTGATCCGAAGCGAATGGGAGGGTAGCACGCTCGCGGTGGAGGGAAAAGTGGGCCGAGTTGGCCGCGCCAGCTTAAGCGGCTAACCTGTACCTCAGTACAGTCATGTTTTCGCAACACAACCTGTCCTAGGTCCTAGCCAGGCATCCCAAATCCGTTATGATAAAGTCGTTTCGTCAATCCACAGACCAGAAGGTCGTTCTAGAACGCGATCGTAAGGCGGAGGAGCTTGTATCCACCGCGGTCCCTTGGGGTACGAAAACGTTTACGCTAGCAGCGACCTTATGTCACAACGCCATTCTCTCGAACCAAGTATAGCGGCCACTCCGGAGCAGCTCTCCACACTGCTCGACTGCGCCCACGAACTGCTTGCCATTCTCAGCGCGGAAGGCATGGTCCTTCATGCAAATGGAGGATCCACCTGCGCCCTCGGCTTGCGTCCTGATGAACTCGTCGGCAGGAGTCTCACAGATTTCGTGCACTCTGACGATTTAGAAGAGATCCGAGATCGTCTTCGCGGACTAGCCGAAGTTCCCAATGGCGCCCGGAAAGGGCGCTGCCGCTTGCGGAATAAGACGGGGGAATGGCGCTGGTTCGAGGCCACCATCAGCAGCTGTTTGAAAAATTCTTCTATGGATGGGTTAGTGGCTAGTTTTTTGGATGTGACGGCAGTACATCGCATGGAAGCCGAGCGCCAAGTTATCTCGGAAGTCGTCCACGCCTTAAATCAGACGGCCAACCTGGACCAGTTGCTCGACGGCATCCACCAAGCGTTGAAAAAGGTCCTCTATGCCGAGAATTGCTTCGTTGCTCTCCATAATCCCAACGAAGACACCTTTTACTTTCCCTTTTTTGTGGATCAGTTCGATGTTGCGCCTCCTCCGCAGAAAGTTGGGCGAAGTTGTACCGCGTTTGTTTTTCGCACCGGCAGCGCCATGCTTATCCCTCAGTCTGAGTTTGACCGTCTTGCTCAACAAGGAGAAGTCGAGTTGGTCGGCTCACCGTCTCCGGCATGGCTGGGTGTTCCACTGAAAACACCGCGAGCGACGATTGGCGTTCTCGTTGTTCAGCACTATCAGAACGAAAGTGCTTACGACATGCGAGACCTCGAGTTTCTTGATTCCGTCGGCGGTCACATTGCGCTTGCGATTGAGCGGCGCCGTTCCGAGGAAGCCCTGCGCAAGAGCGAATCCGTCTTCCGGCTTCTTTTCTCGCACAATCCGCTCCCTACATGGGTGATGGACGACGAGACTCTGCAGTTTATCCAAGTAAACGATGCCGCAGTGCGGCAGTACGGTTTTGCATCGGAAGAATTCAGCCGCATGAGCATGGCAGACATTCGGTCAGAGGAGAAGAGCGCCACTCTCGAGGTGCGCCCTCAAAAAGATGGCGCGGCCGTTCCTTACCAAGGCGTATGCAAACATCGCAAGAAGGACGGAAAGGATTTTGAGGTGGAGTTGATTTCCCACCAGTTCGACTATGCCGGGCGGAGAGTACGTTTGGTCGTGGCGCAGGACATCAGCGAGCGCCATCTCCTGGAGCAGCAGCTTCGTCAGGCGCAAAAAATGGAAGCTGTGGGACGCCTCGCGGGCGGCGTGGCGCACGATTTCAATAATCTTTTAATGGTCATCAAAGGCCATACTGAACTCTTGATGAATGCATTGCCTGCCGCGGACGGTATATCGAGAAAAATCTCGCAGATCGATCGCGCGGCGGACCGCGCGACGGCGCTGACAAAGCAACTCCTCGCCTTCAGCCGAATGCAGGTTCTCCAGCCGCGGGTGATGAGTCTGAACGGCGTGGTCGAGGATATGGGCAAGCTCCTGCCGCGCCTGATTGGCGAAGATGTCGAGTTGGGAATTCGCATAGCGCAAGATCTAGGCAAGATTCGCGCTGACGCCAGCCAGATGGAACAGATCATCATGAATCTAGCTGTGAACGCGCGGGACGCCATGCCGTCGGGCGGCAGGCTGATCATTGAAACTTCGAATGCCGACCTCGACCGCACGTATAACACGACGCACCCGATCGTTAAGGCCGGGCGCTACGTGCTGCTCGCTGTCTCGGACACAGGCACTGGAATGGATGCGGAGACGCAGGCGCACATTTTCGAGCCCTTCTTCACGACAAAAGAACCCGGAAAAGGGACGGGTCTCGGTCTCGCGACAGTTTATGGCGTCGTGAAGCAGAGCGGTGGTTTCGTCTGGGTCTACAGCGAGGTTGGAAAAGGGACATCCTTTAAAATCTATCTTCCGCGCGTGGACCAGCCCGAAGACAGAGGCAGCGCGCCTCTGCCGTTTGCGGAAGCGCCACGTGGCACGGAAACAATCTTGCTCGCGGAAGACGAACAGGACGTTCGCGAAGTGGCACGCGAGTTTCTGGAATCCGGCGGCTACACCGTCATTGAAGCGCTCAACGGCGCTGAGGCGCTTCGCCTCGCATCCGAACACAAGGCAGCCATCGACCTGCTAGTGACCGACATGGTTATGCCCGGCATGACCGGCAAAGAGCTGGCGCGGCGACTACAGCACCAGCTTTCGGGAATTGGCGTTGTGTATATGTCCGGCTATAGCGAACAGACCGCCGCGGCAACTACGCAAGCCGACGCCAATATGCTTCTCCTCACCAAACCTTTCAGCCGCGGCAGTATATTGCGCGCGGTGCGAGAGGCCCTCAACGTTCCACGCAGCAACTAGGCACGCATTTCGCTTAGATTGTTTTTGGAAGACTAAACAATCTTTGGATGTTTGCGATGCCACTCGGTGTGAAGCTGGAATGTCCGCCCCGCTTGAATCACGGCAAAGTCGTCGCCAGCACGTCCCACGAATTGCAGTCCAACGGGAAGATTGTTTTCCGTGAAGCCGCACGGCACTGAAAGCGCCGGAAGCCCGCAGAGATTGCCGATTGCGCCGAGCGGATCAGGAAAAGAGATATCAGTTTCCAGATTGGCTTCCAGAAGCGTGGCTGGAACAGGTTGAGCGGCCATCACGAGCACGTCAAACGAGTCAAACAGTGCTTCCATTTTTTTCTGCAACATTTCACGGAAGCTGAGCGCGCGCGAATAGTCGGCGGCCGAATACTGTTCGTTCACGTATCCTGCGATTTGACCGGTAGGATCAGCCAATTCACTGACGCGGCCTGAACGAATCAACGTTCGAAACGATGCCGCGCATTCCGCCGAGATGATGACGTTTGCGGCGTCTTCTATTGGCCCATCGGGAAGCGTGGCCGATCTCACACTCGCAAAGTATTTGCGCAACACTTTTTCCGCAGCAAGTAGAGCCTTCGCTACTCCGGCATCCAGCTTCGTCCATGCGTTCGTCAGCCAGCCGACTCGTAATGGCCGCGACTTAAGGTCCAAGGACGGCGAGTAGGTGAAGGCGCCCTTGTCGATGGGCACCGTGCTGCGATCTTTCGGGTCGTGCCCGGCAATCGCGGCGAAAACCCTCGCGCAGTCTTCCGCACTGCGAGCGAATGGGCCGATCTTGTCAATGGAAGGCGCAAGGGCCATCGCTCCGTAACGGCTTACGCGTCCATATGTGGGCCGCAGCCCGCTGACTCCGCAAAAAGCCGCAGGGCAAATAATCGAGCCCCAAGTTTCGGTTCCAATGGCAAAGGCCGCGAGGCCCGCAGCCACAATCGCGCCGGAACCGGACGACGATCCGCAGGTCCAGCATTTTGTGTCCCACGGATTCTTTGTAGCGCCCTGTAGTGATGCAGACGCAAATCGGTAACCCATCGCGCCGGCCAACTCGATCATCGCCGCTTTGCCAATGAGAATCGCGCCCACGCGATTCAAGTGTTCGATCACCGTCGCGTCATATTGGAAGACTTGATCGGCGTAAGGCTTTGCTCCCCACGTCGTTGGGATTCCCTTGACTGCCAACAGATCTTTTGCCGCATACGGTATTCCATGCAAAGGCCCGCGATAATGGCCGTGTTGAATCTCTTTTTCTGCGGCCGCAGCTTGGGCAAGAGCGATTTCCGGCGTCAGGAGTGCGTAAGCGTTAAAACGCGGACCAAGTCTCGTGCTGCGTTCGAGATAAATCCGCGTTAGCTCGACAGGCGAAAGCTTCTTCGTCTCGATGCGCTTGGCAAGCTCGGTCAACGGTAGGTAAAAGATCTCTTCGGCGGGCATCGGGAGTTCCCTTAGGGTCTTGTTGCCGCTTGGCCTGGTGCGCGAGGAGTTGCCGCGGCTTCGGGCTTCTTTTCCCTCTCTACGAGTGGTTTAAAATACAGCGCCGGGCCGTCGCCATTTTCGATCGTGTACGCGCGCAGGTGATCAAGGGGCTCCTGGGCCAAAAAACAGAGCCGCCGCAGATCGGTCTTTTGCGCGTCGGAGAACCGCGTGCCGTAAACGGCGAGGATTGCCTGATAGCGCGCCTCAGCTTCCGCCTGGCCCTTGGGGGATAGTGCAGGTGTATCGGGTGCTTGCGTCAGCCTCGGTTCTGGACTCAGAGAATCCGCTTGCAGTGCTTGAGCGGGAACCATGGACGCGGCAGAAACGATGGCCGCACGGCGCGCAAACTCGCGTCGCGAAAGGGAAGTACCGTTCTTGCCATTCATGAGAGCCCCCGTGCCAGAGACTGGATACCTGAAGAGCAAAAAAGGAAGTTATCGAATTAGCTTCCCAGCGTCAACATTACGAATCGACGAGACAGACTATAAAGTAGCAACTTTGCTCGCGTCTAATCCACGCGCGTCAGCGTTTGTATTTGGAGTTCGAGCGCCTGCGTGTATTGCCGCTCGATCTGCATTTCTGTCTGCAGTTTCTTGACGAGAAGATCCAACCGAGCAATTTCAGAGCGCAGCTTTTGTACGTCTGCGGCTGTCGGAGCCGGCCGGCCGGAAGGCGATCCTGGCTGCTGCAAATTCTGTTGAGAAGCTGTTCCATCGCCCGGACGTGGCGCGATGAACGCCTCGGCAAGCGCTCGCGGCCAGATCGACTCCGGAGTTCGCTGCTCACCAGCGGGAGACCCGGGGGCAGCAGGTCGCGGAGCCGCGGGCGGAGGAGGTGGCGGGGCGAACAAGCTGTTAAGTGCACTGGATGTTGCCGGACGCTCCACGACGGGCGAATCAGCGGCACGTTTCGGTTCCAGTAGACTCTTAACGCGCCCAATCAATTCTTGTGGCTGAAAGGGTTTGCGAATCAATTCATCGGCTTTCACCGCGACGGCCTTGTCCGCAACACTCTTGTTCACCACGCCGGACATCAGCACCACGGGAACTCCGGCGTATTCAGGATGCTGCTTGATCTGGCTGCAAACTGAATAGCCGTCCTGATCAGGCATAATCACGTCCGTGATCACGACGTCAGGCTTGTTCTGTTCAAACTGGGCGAGTGCGGACGCGGCGTCCGCGCAGGTGATTACATTGATGCTCTCGCGCCGGAACGCGATCTTGATGACTTCACGCATGGTTGCGCTGTCATCGATGAAATAAACCGTTGGTGTGCGCTTCGCCTCCGTTTCATTCAGCGGTGGAACAGTCATCGCCTCGCTCATCGCGCCTCCCTATCCGCCATGTCGCGTTCTCCCTCATCGAACTCGCGCATGGCATCAAGCATCAGATCGGTCGCCGACCGCAGCACAGTGCGCTGCGGTGAAGTGGTCCCATAGGCAAATTTGTAAACGCCGGAGCCGCCCTGCACGCAGCCCTTCAGAATGTGAATCACCGCCTCGTCGCCAAAGAGGCTGCCGCATTCCGCGTGGGTAATCTCCCCAGCGTCAAAAAAAAGCACGGCATCGGTTTCGCCAGCATTGATGTGCAGCGCGCCGGTTTGGTGCGCGTGCCCCAGCATTTGCATGACGCCCGTGAGATCGTGGTGCGTCAGGCTGCCACTGAGACTCGTGTCCGACTGCGCCAGCATTTGCGTTGGCTGAAAGCCCTCCGATTTGCTGACGATGATGCTCTTCACGTGCGCGGCGATAGCTGCTGGCGCGGTTTGCCGGTCGATGTAATCGTCGCAGCCCGCTTGAAAAGCTTCCATCAGCGCGCGCTGGCTCCCGTCGCCCAAAGCGATAATTTGGAGAGCAGCGTTCTTTGGATCCGCATGAATGATCTTGGCAATTTCGAGGGCACCCATCTCGCGCATATTCGTCGAGCAAAGAATCGCGGAAGGTACGTCATACTCGATGGTTGTGAGTGCATAGGCCGCTTGCGTACTCGAAACGACTTCGAAGCCCTCGCGTTTCAGCGCATCTCCAAGCCGCTTTGCGAAGTACACATTGCTATCAATCAGCAGAATTTTCGGCCCGCGTCCCGGAAGCGTCACAGCCTGGCCTCCAAAACGACGGCTGGCACGCTAGCGGTGGACAATTCTTCCGCGCCGGGCGTGAGTGCATCCAAATTTAGGACTTCAATCACTTCGCCATTGTGCGAAATCCAGCCGGCCACGTGAGGAGCGTCCGCTTCTCCCGCGTTGGTCATTTCGGCCGCAATCAATTCGCAATCGCCCGTTACAGGTAGAGCCACCCACTCAGACTTATCTCCATAGTGGCGCACAGCAATGAGATAGAAGCGGCGCGAGGTAAGCCCCTTGCCGAGCAGCTTCTCTGCGACGTCGCAGACCGGGACAATCCGGCCGCGCCGCAGAATCACCCCTTCGAGTTTGGGCGTGCGATGAGGAAATCTGAAAATACGGCTCGGCGCCACTAGCTCGGAAATCTGGGCCGCAGCAACGGCAAAGCGCCGCTCGCCAAGCCGCAGCAGAACGAACGATTGCGAAGTGGATTCGACGGGCTGGATCATTCCGGCAATGCCATCCCTTCGCCAGGGAGTTCGTCCGGCAGGGATTCGGGAGCCAGCGAAGCGTCTAGTAGTGCAAACTCTTCGGCGGTCAAAAATCCTTCGGGATTCACGACAGGAATCACATTCTGATCTAGTGCCGTCAATCCGCGGTACCACGCGCGCTCTTCGTGGCAATAAGCAAGCGGGAGAGACTGCAAACGAGTCATTGTGGCCATTTTGTCGATGCCATCGACCAATAGAGCGGTCCGAGTTTTTCGAAGAACGAAGACAAGCCCAGCCGCAGCGGCAGGCAAGCCGAAATGCGCGGCTCCGCTTACAACGTAGAGGGCCTTTTCGCCGCGACGCACAACGTGCCTCACTTTTCGTACGGTCGGCAAATTAATTTCGGTCGCAGCGCCTGAAAGGCTGTCCACACTGCGGACCTCTTGCACGGAAGCAGAAGAGACCGCAAACGGCTGTCCTGAAATGCGGAAGAGGATGATCTGCTCCGTCCGCGCAGCAGCGTGGGGCTTGATAGGTGGCGCAGCCACACGCATTAGCGGACTCCCACAGGTGTTGTGCGGCAGATTCCGATGACACGTTTTTCGATGGCCGGATAAATGTCATCGATCCCCAGAACTTGATCGACTGCACCGGCCTTGATGGCTTCCGCAGGCATGCCGAAAATGACGCACGTCGCTTCATCCTGAGCCAGCACCAGGCCGCCTGCCGCTTTGATGGCCTTCGCACCGCTGGTACCGTCGTTGCCCATGCCCGTAAGAATCGCGCCGATGCTCATGGCGCCGGCGAAAGCTGCGACGGATTCCATCGTCGCGTCAATGTTGGGCAGATAGCCGTTGATTCGGCCACTGGAGCCATCCAACTGGATGCGGCCCGTAGGAGTCACTCGCAAATGATGCCCGCCGGGACAAATGTAAAACGTGCCCGGTTGCAGAGATTCGTTCGGTTCCGCCTCCTTGACGCGAATGCCGGTGAACTCGGCAAGTTGCGCCGCATACTGCGTCGTAAAAGCAGCCGGCATGTGCTGCACCAAAATGACTGCCGCAGGGAATTCGCGCGTAAAGCCAGGCGCCAGGCGCATCACTGTTGCTGGACCGCCCGTCGACGCAGCCAGTACAACAACAGGGAATCGCTGGTCGAGTCCTGAACTTGTCACAGGACGTGGCGCAACGGGTGGCGCAGGCGCTGCTTGTGAGGTGCCGTTCGATTTTTGTACCGTCGTGGCTATCCGAGAGGCCGTGCGCACAACGCGCACCTTGGCCGCCATCCGCACCTTCCGCAACAGGTCCTCTTTCACACTTTGCATATCGAGATCAATGCCGCTCGATGGCTTGGCAACAAATTCAATCGCTCCAAGCTCTAACGCTTTCAAAGTGCTTGCCGCGCCATCCCGCGATTCGGAGCTGACGATGACGATGGGCCGCGGATTCGTGGTCATAATCTGCGCCGTGGCTTGCAAGCCATCGACGTGCGGCATGTTGATGTCCATGGTGATGACATCGGGCTTGAGGGATTCGGCGAGAGCTACAGCTTCGCGTCCGTCTTTTGCGTGGCCGACTACTTGCAGTTGATCGTCGCTGGCGAAAATAGTTTCCAGAACCTTACGCATGAACGCAGAGTCGTCCACGATCAGTACCCGAAACTTTTTGTTTGCGCTGGTGGCCATGGTCGACTACGCAACCGGTACGGTTGGTCGCGCCTCCGATCCCAGGAGTTGTTCCACTGCGGCAATCAGCTGATCTTCCTGCACGGGTTTCGTCAGGAAGGCTGTCGCTCCCTCTTTCATTGCGCGATCCCGGTGTTTTGCACCCGCGCGTGAGGTCACAACCATCACGGGGATGCGCCGCGTCGCTGGGCTCTGCCGCAGTTGGACCATCAGCTCGTATCCCGTCATGCGCGGCATCTCAAGGTCTGTGATCACCAGGTGGCAACCATGTTGCGCGACGAGTTCCGCTGCTTCCATGCCGTCCGCAGCGAGTTTCACGCGGTAGCCGTTCTTTTCCAGCATGCGTCCCACAAACTTACGCACGCTGATCGAATCGTCTGCGACGACAATCAGTCGCTCCTGCTCGACGCGGTCTATGGCCTCGGCCGGAATCGTGCCCCGCGCCACGGCAGTCGAGCCCGGCGCAAAGATGCGCGCAGCACTCGCGCTGGCTTGCAGCGGACGGCGTTCGGTCGGCTCGTTTGCAACCATGCGGTTCAAATCGATTAGCAGAATGAGGCTGCCGTCCGGCGCGATCGTCGTGCCGGGGAATAGCTTTACGCGGCGCAAATATTCGCCGAGGTTCTTGATGACGATTTCGTCCTTGCCTAGCACTTCTTCCACCACCAAGCCAATCTGGCGATTTCCCGCATTGGCGACGACCATGCGGAAATATCCGTTGATCGGCTCGAGCGGCGGCAAACCCAGATAAGTATCGAGCCTCACGACTTCGGTCACCACATCGCGAACCTTGGTGAGAAGCTTTCCGCCGACGTCCTCAATTTCGTCCGCACGCAGGCGTCGAATTTCTTCCACCACCGCAAGCGGCAGTGCAAAATTCGTCACCCCGCAACGCACGAAGAGCGCTGGAGAGATGATCAAAGTCAGAGGGACTTTCAGAGTGAATTTTGTTCCTTGGCCATTGACGCTTTGAATGTCAATTTCGCCGTTCAGTGCGTTCAAGTTCGCGCGCACGACGTCCAGGCCCACGCCACGTCCAGCAAGCTCAGTCTTGACGGGAGCGGTCGTGAACCCAGGATGGAACAGCATTTCGCGGAGATCGCGCTCGGTGAGGCGGTCCGCGGTCTCGGGTGAGACAAGTCCGCGTTCGATCGCGCTCAACTTCACGCGCTCATAGTCGATGCCCCGGCCGTCGTCTTCCACTTCAATGTAAATGTGATTGCCGCGGTGATAGGCGCGAAGGGAAACCTTGCCCAGTTCCGGCTTGCCGGCTGAGATGCGCTCTTCGGGTCGTTCGATTCCATGTGCCACGGAATTGCGCACCAGGTGCACTAGCGGATCGGAGATCTGCTGAATAATGTTGTTGTCGAGTTCCGTCTCGCTGCCCGAGAGATCAAGGTCAACTTGCTTGCCAGCCGATTTCGTAGCGTCACGCACCGCGCGGGACAGCCTCGAATACAACGTTCCGATCGGCACCATGCGGGCCGCGGTAATCTCATCCTGAAGATGGTGCGCTAGTTTCGTGAACTCGTCGATGTCGCCTTCCACGCGCCCGATAAATCCTTCCAGCTGCGAGAGCACTTCGTTAACGTCCGCGGAAATTTCCGCCATGGACCGCGAAAGAATATTGAAATCGTCGTACCGGTCCATTTCGAGTTCGCTGAATTCCGACCAAAAGGACGTATCGCCTGAAGCCGCGTTCGCAAGTGTCTGCCGAGCGGTAGACGGACTCCACGGGCCTGTCTGTCGCGTGGAACTGATGCGATTGAACTCGTACTTCTCCTGAAACTCTCCTACTTTGCCTTGCAGCCGTTCTTTCGAGAAACTCAGCGTATCGACCAGCTTTTCCAGTTCCGCCACGCGCCCAACCATCCGCGTACGGTTAATGACTAGTTCGCCGACGGTATTCATCATGCGATCAAGCCGCGACAAGGCGATACGCACCGATTTTGCAGCCGCGGCCGCCGCGTTCGCTGGCTTGGCTGCTTTCTTTGCAGGCACAATGGCCGGAGCGGCTTCTTCCACTCCGTCGGGAGAAACTTCTTCCGTGCTGCCCGCAACCGCCACTGGCTCCGAATCTTCCACTTCGACTGGTGCAAATTCAGCAATTCGCCCGAGCAGGGAATCCACACCTGCGCGCATGCTCTTTTCGTCGGCCCATTGCCGATGCAGCGTTTTCTTGAGCACGTCCACGGATTCGAGGCAAATGTCGACAACCGCAGGCGAAGGTTCGAGTTCGCCGTCACGCAAGCGCCCGATCAGGTCTTCTACGCGATGGGCGATCGCTCCAAGCCTGCTGAGCCCTACTTGTGCCGCGGAACCCTTCACCGTATGAATCGCTCGAAATAGCTTGTTGATCTCTTCCGGGTTGTTGTTCCCTTCGAGCGAAATCAAGCAATCGCTGACCACCTGCAAATGTTCTTCCGCTTCCGGCTGAAAGAATTCCAGGATTTCGTCGGACACTTCGTCATCGGACGGCAACGCGTCGAAATACGACCCCGTTGCAGCGGCCACGACCGTTTCCTTCGCTGATGCTTTGCCCTGATCCGCGTATCCGGGCGACTGCGGATAGTTCAGAGGAGGCGGTTCGGTGGGAAATGCAAAACGATAGCGCTCTTTGAACGCGGCGATGTCATCGACGCTTTCTTTGCCGGTATCGCTGATTTCCAGGAGATCCGTTTCCAGCAGAGAGATGCCGTCCGACAGAAATTCCGTTAGCGGCCCATGCAAGTCGTCGCCCAGAGGCGCGTTCAATGCGTACTGAAATACGTGCGCAAGCTTCGCGCCAATCTCCGAGAACCGCGGGAATCCGTAACTCGCCGAAGTCCCGCTCAATGTGTGCGCCGAAATATACAGCCGCTCGAGATCTTCACGGCGTGGCGAAATCTCCTGCAACACGCTGACGTACTCCCGCAAATACTGCAGGTGCTCCGCCGCTTCCTGAAGGAACATTTCGACGGCTTCGCGGTCCGGCATGCTCACGCGCGTCCCTCCGCCACGAGTTCGGGCTTCTGCAGCTCTTCCGCCGTGGGCTTGCGGTACAAAATGCAGTCATTCAACACGATGGCCTGAAACTTAACCGGCATCTTCGAGATCGATTCCGAATGTCCGAGAAACAAATATCCGCCCGGCTCCAGGGTGTCGTAAAAACGCTGAACGAGCGCGCGCCGCCGCTCCTCGGAGAAATAAATTAGTACATTCATGCAGAAAATCATGTCCATCCGCCCGACATACACCGCCGATGCCAGATTCATTTGCGCAAACGTGAAGAGCTTGCGCAGCCGCGGTTTCACCTGATAACCGCTCTGATGTTTCGTGAAGTGCGCAGCCAATTGTTGCTCGCTGACACTGCCGAGGCTGCGCCCCGAGTACACACCGCGTTCCGCATGCTTCAAAGCGTGCCGTCCCACGTCGGTAGCTAGAATCTCAACGTTCCACGAATCAGAAAAAGAAAGCGAATCTGAAATCGTAATGCCGATCGAATAAGGCTCCTCGCCCGTCGAGCAGCCCGCGCTCCAAATGCGCAAAGTGCGTGGATTCTTCCAAAACTTTTTCACGTGCAGTTCTGGCAGCACGCGCTTTTCGAACGCCTCATAAACACTCGGATACCGGAAGAAGCTGGTCTCCTGCGTTAAGAGTCCCTCGAGCAGAGCTTCGTACTCGACATTCGATTTGCGCATCGCCCTTAACAAATCCGTCCCGCGTTCCAGCCCTTTCACGCGCAAATGCTCCTTCACACGCGTGGAGAAAAACCGCGCCCGCGATTCGTCGAAACAAATGCCCGTCCGCTCTTCAATCAGCATGCGGATCTCGCTCAACTCATGTTCACTAAGACCGTGCGCCGGTCCCTGCCGTTCGCTCATTACCGTCCCGCTTTAGCTCTGGCCGCTTGCCCGAGCAGAAATTCACTGCTTACCGCAGAGCGCCGGCTGGGACGGGCCGCTCGGAATCTTCCAAAACATTGCCGGACTTCGACGTGGCGCGGAATTGCGCTAAAGCTTCGTTCAATTGATCGGAAAGTTTCACGAGCTGGCTCACGGTTGCGACCGTTCCTCGTGTGCCTTGTGACGTCTGGCGCGTGATGCTCGAGATAATCTGCATCGCGTGCGCTACACCTTCCGTGCCGCGGACCTGCTGTTTGGAGGCCAGCGAAATTTCCTGAACAAGTTCCGCCGACTGGCGCACGACGTTCGAAATGGCGTCCAGCGCGCGTCCGGCCTGATCGGCCAGCGTCGCGCCGCCTTCCACTTCCTTGGTGCCTTCTTCCATGACCACCACGGCTTCGTTCGTCTCCGCCTGAATGGCCTTGATGAGTGCCGCGATATCCTTCGTGGCGCTTCGGCTGTGTTCCGCGAGCTTGCGAACCTCATCCGCGACGACCGCGAACCCGCGTCCCGCTTCGCCCGCACGTGCCGCCTCAATGGCCGCGTTCAACGCCAGCAAGTTTGTCTGTTCCGTGATGTCATTGATGACGTTGATGATTTCCGAGATTTCCAATGAGCGATCGCCCAGCGACTTGATCTTCTTTGCAGTCGCTTGTACGGATGCACGAATGCGTTGCATGCCTTCCAAAGTGTCGCGCACGGCTCGGTTGCCCTGTTCGGCCGCATCCAAAGCTCGCCGTGCTGCTTCCGCGCTGGCTTCCGCGTTGTTGGACACCTGCTTCATCGAAACCGTCAGCTCTTCCACGGCGCTCGATGTATTGGTGATTTCCTGATCCTGCTGCGTCGCGCCGGCTTGCATCTCGTCTGCCGCCACAAGAATGTTGTTCGAGCATGCCGTGACTTCCATGGCCGCTTTGCGAACGCGTTCGAGAACCTTCGTGAAGTTGTCGAGCATGTAGTTGATCGAGTCCGCGACGTTACCCAGCGCGTCGTTAGTGACTTTTCCGCGCAAAGTCAAGTCTCCGCGCGCCACCTGGTTAATAACAGTCAGCAACTCCGTGATGCTGCGCTGCAAAGCATCGTTCGCATCCTGATTGCTCGTCGCTTTGGAGACCTTCGCCACCGCGCGATTCAAATTTTCCGCAATATAGCCAAGTTCATCGCCCGTATTAACTTCCACGCGCGCCCGCGGATCACCGGCAGCGATACGCTCGGAAAACTGTGCGAGCTCTTGCACAGGCGTCAACAGCTTGCTGCCTAACCGCCAGGCCATGAAGATGGCCATACCCAGCGCCAGCAACACCGCCAACATTACGGAGCCGCTCGCCCCGCTCGGCAGCGACCCGAAGTCAAACAGGGACGCTCCGCCAGATTGCCGTCCGGCGCTGTAAGCCAGACCCAGCACAGCGAAAAGAATGACGCCATTGGTCAGGACCAGCGTCCAGATTGTGGAACTCAATCGCGATTTCATGCCTTCCTCCAAATCCCTACTGCTGTGGCCTCTATCCGCACGCGGCGAGACACACGCAAACTTACCCGTGGAAAATCAAATGCTCGGTCCGGGAAAAACCTCGAGCATTCTCCTAAGATCAATGATTAGCGCCAGCCGGTCGTCGTGGCGAAGCATCCCGGTGCAATGCGGCACATTTTCCGGAGCCTGTTCCAGCAGATCCTCAGCATTCACCGAATACGTGCCGATCACTTCGTCCGCCGCAATTCCGATACGCAAATCGTCATGCGAACCCTCGCCGCGCAGCGAAGCAACCACCACATGCTTCGGCAGCAGCCCCGGACGGCGCCCTTCCGTAATAGCGATATCGATCAGCGGCACGATGGACCCGCGCAAATTGAAAATCCCCGCCAGATACGCCGGACCGAGCGGCAACTTCGTCAACAGCGGCCAATCCAAAACTTCCTCGACGTCCAGCACCGGCAAACAAAACCGTTCCCGCCCACTTCGGAAAACGCAGTACTGCGATTCCGGAAGCCGCTCTTCCATGGGTCCGAGCGCTTCAAGCAGGTCGTCCGCATCCGCGGGCAGCGGTACCAGGTGAAAATCTTCGCTCATTGCTGCATCATCCTCGAATCATCCACAAACAATTTCCTATGCAAATCGCCGAACCGCTCGCAACAACTCTTCCCTCGTAAACGGCTTGGTCACGTACCCGTCGGCGCCCTGCTGCGCGCCCCAATACTTGTCGCTTTCGGTGTTCTTCGACGTCACCAAAATCACCGGAATCGCGTTGTAGTCCGAGTGATTCTTCAATTCCCGGCAAACCTGAAAGCCATTCCGCTTGGGCATCACGACATCCAGCAAAATCACGCTGGGCCTCTCAATGGCAATCGCTTCCTCGACACGTTCTGGGTCGTTGATACCCACCAGCCGGTAGCCTTCGTGCTCAAGAAAGCCCTGGATCAGCTTCACTTGCGAGGGCGAGTCATCGACGATGAGTACTTTTTTCTGCAGCATCGACATCTCCCCGTATTTCTCCGCAGACCAGAGGTGCACGTCAGCAGCCAGCCTGAGAGTTACATCAATCGCTTTGTCTATGTTGTATAAGGGCTTATTTGTGAATGGTTTACGGATTCAAGGACGCTGTTTAGCGGCGCGTTACCGGGGATGCCGGTTCGGCTTCTGTCTCAGCTTGAGATGCATTCTCAGCTTCCCTCATCTCGCTCGCCAGCGATGAGAATCTCTGCATGATCTCGTTGATCCGCAGCGCCATGCTATGAATTGTCTTAATCTGCGCAAGGGACTGCGAGGAGAGTTGGCCCGGCTCCAAGAGCAATAGTTCGGCGTTGCCCAACATGGATGTCAGCGCATTGTTGACGCTGTGCTTCATGTCCATCATGTAGCGGCCCAGCGTGGCTTGATTTTCGTTCTTCGCCGCTCGCCGCTCCGCCTGTTTGGAGAGTCGCAGAGCCTCGGCACGGCGTAAGGATTCGCCCGCAACAAGCAGTAGCGTTTGCGCCCAGTCTTCCCGGAGAGGGATGTGAACCAGTCGAGGGTAGCGCGAACGCAATTGACCAAACTCTCGGGAATCCGTCGGGACGCAAAGAATCACGGCGGCGGCCGGCTCCAAGGATCGTAGGATTCCTGGGAGTTTGCCTTCGAGGACCGGCCCAACAACTACCAGATCGTGAGGCGAAGGTTCATGATCTTTCCACAGCTCGCTGCTTAGGACAGTAATACCCGGCGCTTGCCGTTCTGCCTGCCAACACGCCGTCAAGAGCCGTGCAAATTCCGTTTCGTCGGTCAGAATTAGTACGCTAGCGTTTCGCACAGAGGACCTGCTCCCAGGGTCGTCGCCCGTCATGACCGGAAAAAAATCTAAACACTCAAAGTTTTTCGGCTTCGTCCAAAGCCGTGAGTAATCTCTTCGTGCTTATGCCCAGGTTCACGGCTGCTTCCGTGTCCTTCGCCTGTTTCGCAATGTCGACACGCTCTTGCAGTCGCGAGACTTCGATACGCGCGATGGAAAGCGCCTTGTCCATCGATGTGGCGTTTCCTGATTCCTTGGCGGATTCGACGGCTGCCGTCACCATCGCCCGGGCCACCACTGCCCGGCGCAAATCCTCCGCCGAGGGTCCATCTTCGCTCACGAAAGCCGTCACTTCCCACGAAGACAACAAGATCCGCGCCGCGCCGATTTTCACCGTGGTCATCGAGCGGCCTCGCGTCGGCGGCGTCGCAATCAACTGCTCCCAGATTTTTTCCAGACAGCCTTCAAAATCGAGCGCCAGGGAGGCCCCGGGCTTGGCCGCAACTTCGCCGGAAGATTTTTCGGCGCCTTTCTTGCTTGTCTCAACTGCTGCGACATCACGCGGAGATTTGCTTGCTGGCTCGGCGCTAACGGTAGTTGAGGTTTTCTGCGAAACGGCCGCGTTTTGAGGCGCTTTCGGTGCGACCTTTTCCAGAGCCCGTTCCACGTCCGTTCGCAAGCCTAGAAGCTTTTCGAACGTCTGATTCACCGCACGCTCCGTGTATTCCTTCTGAAAAGGCTGTTTCCATTCATCGGCAACGTCTCGAATTTTTGCGAGCGGCTCCTCGGCAGTGAGCCCAAAATGGTGACAATCGATGATCCTTACTCCAGCCGTTTCGAGCTGCGATAGGCCCGAACGAATCGCAATCAAATCGGCGTGCATCAGCTCGATAAACGTTCGTCGCAAGAGAAAATTGAACCGCACGAAGGCCAGCAAGGCTGCGGGATCGTAGAACATCCCGCCCGCGGTCTCCTTCACCTTGCGCCCCTGCTCGATGAAATTTGTCTTCAGGATTTCACGCAGGCTGCGAAAAGTTCGCAGCTTCTCGATCATCTGCTCAAGCGGTTCGCACCACTCCAGGGTTGAGTCATCGACATCGCCCAGGATCGGTTTCATAACCTGCGCCACATCGAAAAGCTCGATCTGCTTGTGGTAAATCTTAGCCGGAGCGCACAGCGCAAAGTATTGCACCAGCAGGAAGTCCACCTTGTCGCGGTCAATGTTGGTCTTCGAGGATTTTTGCAGATGGCGGTGGATAAGAGCGCACAAACTGGTTTCATTCGCGTTCAGCGTCGTCGTCTGCAGCAGCTTGCGCAGTTCGT
>Ga0210409_10002753_pt1 | contig 20464 bp, 19 predicted proteins | sample IncBWH17MmetaG_FD_161649 | JGI IMG/M metagenome (GOLD analysis project Ga0210409, IMG submission 161649) | Forest soil microbial communities from Barre Woods Harvard Forest LTER site, Petersham, Massachusetts, United States - Inc-BW-H-17-M | ecosystem: Environmental > Terrestrial > Soil >...
GGAGGCATAACTGGGCAGGATGCTTCTGACCTGACGGGCCAGTTCGCTCTTGCCCTGTGATTCCAGCAGCAGCTCGAGTTCCTGGTCGCTGTCGAAATGATCCTCGATCGCGCGCTTGGAGGAACCGGTGACGAACACCAGTCGACGCGCACCGGCGGCCAGGGCTTCCTCGGCCGCGTACTGAATCAGCGGCTTGTCCACGATCGGCAGCATTTCCTTCGGACTGGCCTTGGTAGCCGGGAGGAAGCGCGTGCCACGTCCTGCTACCGGAAAGACTGCGGTCCGAATCTCAGCTGGCATGCGGGCGATCCTTTGAAGATGAGGGTGACGAGCGGGCTGATCTTAGTCCACGCAACCTGCCGCCAAAAGCCGGACGGAAACTGATTTCAGTCGCGAATCGGCCGATCCGCACCGCTGTTGACGCGCTCGCGCAGGTCCTTGCCTGGTTTGAAATGAGGCACGTACTTGCCCGCCAGCGCGACCGCCTCGCCGGTCTTCGGATTGCGTCCCTGGCGCGGCGGACGGAAATGCAGCGAGAAGCTGCCAAAGCCGCGGATTTCGATCCGGTCCCCCTGGGCCAGCGAATCACTCATGATCTCCAGCATCTGCTTCAACGCCAGTTCCACATCCTTGGCCGGCAGATGTTTCTGTTTCGCCGTAATGATTTCTATCAGTTCAGACTTCGTCATGGCGCTCCCATTTTTCTTAGTCAGCGGTCCGAAGGCACTTGCGCCTCCGGACCGCCTGATGACGAGAGGTGCTTACCCTCGATCCGGGGCGTTGATCTGTTCCTTCAGCAGATCGCCGAGGCTGGTGCCCGAGGTCGGTTGCTCAGAACGATAGTTCTGCACCGCTTCCGCCTCCTCGTGTACTTCCTTCGCCTTGATCGACAACGAGATCGTGCGTGTCTTGCGGTCGACACCGATGAACTTGGCTTCCACTTCATCGCCGAGCTTGAGCACCGTACGCGCGTCCTCGACCCGATCGCGTCCCAGTTCGGAAGCGCGCAGCTGGCCTTCGATGCCGTTGCCCAGATCGATGACCGCCCCGCGCTGATCGACTTCCTTCACGATCCCTTTGATGATGCTGCCCTTCGGATTCTCGGACACGAACGCCGAGAACGGATCCTTCGCCAGTTGCTTGATGCCGAGCGAAATGCGCTCGCGCTCCGGATCGATCGACAGCACCATCGCCTCGACCTGCTGGGCCTTCTGGTAGTTGCGGACCGCCTCTTCGCCCGGCAGATCCCAGGAGATGTCCGACAGATGTACCAGACCGTCGATGTTGCCCGGCAGACCGATGAAGATGCCGAAGTCGGTGATCGACTTGATCTGACCGGCGACATGATCGCCGCGATTGTGGTTCTCGGCGAACTCCTTCCACGGATTGGCCTTGCACTGCTTGAGTCCGAGTGAAATGCGGCGGCGCTCTTCATCCACATCGAGCACCATCACTTCCACTTCCTGACCGGTATGCACGACCTTGGCCGGATTGACGTTCTTGTTGGTCCAGTCCATCTCCGAGACGTGCACCAGACCTTCGACGCCGTCCTCGATCTCGACGAACGCACCGTAGTCGGCGATGTTGGTGACCTTGCCGAACACACGCGTGTTCGGAGGATACCGGCGGGCGATGTTCTCCCACGGATCCGCGCCGAGCTGCTTGAGTCCGAGCGACACGCGTGAGCGCTCGCGATCGAACTTCAGGATGCGCACTTCGATCTCATCGCCGACCTTGACGACTTCCGACGGATGCTTGACGCGCTTCCATGCCATGTCGGTGATGTGCAGCAGACCGTCGATGCCACCCAGGTCCACGAACGCACCGTAGTCGGTGAGGTTCTTGACCGCACCACGCACCACCGCGCCTTCCTGCAGGTTGTCCATCAGCGCGGTGCGCTCGGCGGAGAATTCCTGCTCCACCACCGCACGACGCGAAACAACGACGTTGTTGCGCTTCTGATCGAGCTTGATGACTTTGAATTCGAGCGGCTTGCCTTCCAGATAGCCGGTATCGCGAACCGGCCGCACGTCGACCAGTGAACCGGGAAGAAATGCACGCACATGATCGATCTCGACGGTGAAGCCACCCTTCACCCGTCCTGAAATGATGCCGGTGACGATCTCACCATTGTTGAAGGCCTCCTCCAGCCGCGTCCAGGTACGGGCGCGCTTGGCCTTCTCGCGCGACAGCCGGGTCTCACCCGTGCCATCCTCCACCGAGTCCAGTGCCACTTCAACCTGATCGCCGGCCGCGACTTCGATCTCGCCGCGTTCATTCTTGAATTGCTCGAGCGGAATCACCGCTTCGGATTTCAGTCCGACGTTGACGATCACGACGTCGGAACCCACATCCACCACCAGACCGGTCAGAATCATGCCCGGACGAATGCGCTGATTCGCCAGGCTCTGTTCGAACATCTCGCTGAAACTTTCGCTAAGGGCTTCGCTCATACACTCTCTCGCACGTCGCCGTGCTTTTTGCTCGGCCGCCCTGGCCTCCGGCCATGCGGGTTACATTTTCAAGACACCGCGTCCCTGCGGCATCGACGTCTCTTAACGCTCGAGTCACACGGACCGGCGCGCCATGGCACCGGGCGACGAGCGCGATTCAGGTCCAGAGCGAGCGAGCGCGGCCGATCGCCATGATCTCGTCCACGACCTCGAGGGCCGTCATGGCGGTCGAGTCCAGGACGATCGCGTCGGCAGCCGGCACAAGCGGCGCTACGGACCGTGTCGAATCGCGTCGGTCGCGTTCCGCGATCTCGAGCGAAAGGGCGGGAAGGCTAACACCAGAATCCTTTTCTTTCAACTGGTTATAGCGTCTGCGGGCGCGCTCTTCAGCGCTTGCCGTGAGGAAGATTTTGAGGGCGGCAGACCGGAAAACGATGGTGCCCATGTCCCGCCCATCCGCCACCAGACCCGGACCCTGGGCGAAGGCGCGCTGACGATCCAGCAGCGCCTCACGTACCGGTGCCCAGGCCGCGACCCGGGAAGCCCCGGCACCGGCCGCCTCGGAGCGTACCGAGGCGCTCACCTCGGAGCCGTTGAGCTCAATGCGCTCCCGGTCCTCATCGTCAGCGCCGAACCGCACGTCCATATCGCGTGCCAGGCGGGCGTGACCGTCTACATCGTCGGGGTTGAGCCCGGCCAGCACCCCGGCTAGGCCGACCAGGCGGTACAAAGCGCCACTGTCGAGCAGGTGCCAGCCGGTACGGCGGGCGATCATGCGGCTGACGGTCCCCTTGCCCGAGCCGCTCGGTCCGTCGATCGCCACCACGGGCACCGACACGGCCTCAGTCCTCGAGTGAGAGCCCGGCGGCCCGGGCCAGCGTCGGAAACCCCGGAAATGAGGTCGCGACATTCGCCACGTCATCGATCTCCACGGCTCCGGCGCTGAGCAGGCTTGCCACGGCAAAGGACATCGCGATCCGGTGATCCCCGTCGCTGTTCACATAACCTCCGCGCAGCGGCATTCCTCCCTGGATCCGAATGCCATCCGGCAGCAGCTCGCAGCGTACACCCAGCGTCGCAAGCCCCGCAGCCATCACCGCCAGCCGGTCAGTCTCCTTGACCCGCAGTTCGCCCGCGCCGGTCACCAGCGTCTCACCACTGGCAGCCGCCGCGGCGATGAAAAAAATCGGAAACTCATCGATCGCCAGCGGCACCAGGGCCTCGGGCACGCGGATGCCGCGCAGGCTGCTGCGTCGAACGGTGATATCGGCGACGGGCTCCGCGGTCGCAGAGCTGCCGACCGCGCGCAGCTCGATCTTCGCGCCCATCAGTCGCAGCATGTCCAGCAGACCGGTGCGCGTTGGATTGACGCCGACCCCACGCAGCGTCAGCGAGTCGGACGCGCCCAGACATCCGGCCACGATAAAAAACGCCGCGGAGGAAAAATCCCCCGGCACCTGTACCTGACAGCCGCGCAGCGGCTGGCCTCCGGCCATCTGCACGCTGGATCCCTGCTGCGACAGGGCGACGCCGAAGTCGCGCAGCATGCGCTCGGTGTGATCGCGGGTCGGTGCCGGCTCGGTGACACGGATCGTGCCGGTCGCATACAGCCCGGCCAGCAGCACCGCGGACTTCACCTGGGCACTGGCCATGGGCATGACATAATCCGTCGCCACCAGGCAGGCGCCGCCCTGAATCCTGACCGGCGGCCTGCCATCGGTGGTTTCGATGCGCGCGCCCATATCGCGCAGCGGCCGCGCGACGCGCTCCATCGGCCGGCGCATCAGCGACGCATCACCGATCATCGTGCTGTCGAAGCGCTGACCGCACAGCAGTCCCATCAGCAGACGGATCGCCGTGCCCGCATTGCCCAGATCCAGCGGCGCTGAGCTGGCGCTCAGTCCGCGCCTGCCCGCGCCATAGACGCGCACCTGGGTTTCCTGCGGGCGCTCGATGCGAACACCCATCGCCTTGAGCGCGGCCAGGGTGGCCAGACAATCCTCGCTCGCCAGAAAACCCGAGATCTCGGTGAGCCCTTGCGCGATCCCGCCGAGCATCAGCGCGCGATGCGAAATCGACTTGTCCCCCGGCACCGAAAGCTCGCCGCGCACAGCCCGCGAGGGCAGCGCCCGATAGCGGCGTTTGAGGCTGCTGCTCACGCGTGCGGCGCGCGCAGCGCTTTGAGTACCCCGGGCAGCGCCTCGAGCAGGCGCTCGTTCTGCGCCGGCGTTCCCACGCTGATGCGCAGCGCATCCGGGAGTCCCGCGGCAGCGAGCGGGCGCACGATCACCCCTTGGCGCAGCAGCTGCTGATAGACCTGTGCGGCGGGCACACCGAAACGCGCCAGTACGAAATTGGTCGCTGACGGGGCAATCCAGATGCCAAGCTGGCGGATGCGCGCTTCCACGCGCGTCAGTTCACGCATGGTCTCGGCGGTGACCTGGTGCATATAGGCCTGATCGGCCAGCGCGGCGATGGCGGCGACCTGCGCCAGCGAGTTGACGTTGAAGGGCGGGCGCACCCGATTGAGCACTTCGGCCACGTCCGGGTGCGACACCGCATAGCCGATGCGCGCGCCGGCCAGACCGTAGGCTTTGGAGAACGTGCGCGTGATCACCAGGTTCGGATGCTGCGCGAGCCAGCCGATCGCGTCCTGCGTGCCGCGCTGGCGTCCGTACTCGAGATAGGCCTCATCCAGCACGATCAGGGTATCGGGCGTGTCGGCGCCGGCGCGCTCGATGAAGCTCTGCAGCGCCGCGCTGTCGGCCCAGGTGCCAGTCGGATTGTTCGGATTGGCGAGGTACACCAGCCGCGTCTGCGGCGTGATCGCCGTGAGCATCGCGTCCAGATCGTGGCCGAGTGGCATGGCACTGTCCGCACCGAGCGCCGGTACCTCGATGGCGCGCGCGCCGGTCTCGCGGATCACCAGCGGATAGATCGCAAAGCCGTACTGCGAATGCACCGCATGCGTATCGGCGTTCAGAAAGGCCTCCGCCAGCAGCATCAGCAGATCATTCGAGCCATTGCCGACCGTGATGCACACCGGATCGACGTTCAGATGCTGCGCCAGCGCTTGCTTGAGTTCATAGCAGCTGCCATCGGGATAGAGCCACACGTCCTCGATGGCGCGCTGAATCGCCGCGCGCACTTTCGGACTGGGACCATACGGGTTCTCATTGGACGCGAGCTTGATGATGTCGTGAATGCCGAGTTCGCGTTCCAGCTCCGCGATCGGCTTGCCGGGTATGTAAGGCGACAGCCCGCGCACCGCCGGCACCGCCAGCCGGCCCGGACCGGCTGCGCTCACAGCACCGCCCGCGGATAGGAACCCAGAATCCGGAACAGCGAGGCCCGCTTTTTCAGCGCGCTGAGGGCCTTCCTGACGTTGGGGTCCTCGGCGTGTCCGTCGATGTCGATGAAGAACACATAGTCCCATTTGCGGCGGCGGGACGGACGCGATTCGATGCGGCTCATGCTGATGCGATGGCGCGCCAGCGGTTCGAGCAGCCGCTGCAGCGCGCCGGGTTTTTGCGTATCACCGGCCGACAGCAGCAGCGTCGTGCGATCCGCACCGCTCGTGCGCAGGATCTTTCTTCCGAGCACCAGAAAGCGCGTCGAGTTGTCGGGACGATCCTCAATTTCGGCGGCCAGGACGTTCAGTCCGTAGACCTCGGCCGCGATTTCACCAGCGATCGCCGCGGTGCCCTGCTCATCGCGGGCGCGCCGCGCGCCTTCCGCATTGCTGGCCACGGGCACCCGCTCGGCATCGGGCAGATGATCGTTCAGCCAGCCGCGCGACTGTGCCAGTGCCTGACCGTGGGCGCACACGCGCAGCACGCGCGCGAACGAATCCATCTTCCCCATCAGACAGTGATGCACCCGCAGTTCCACTTCACCGCAGATGTGCAGCGAGCTGGCGAGGAAGCGGTCGAGCGTGTTGGTGATCGTCCCCTCGCTGGAATTCTCGATCGCGACCACTCCGAAGTCGGCGGCAGCGCCTTCGACCTCCTGAAACACCTCATCCACCGTCGGCAGCGCCAGTGCGCGCACCGAGTGGCCGAAGTGCTTGAGCACCGCCTGCTGCGTGAACGTGCCTTCGGGCCCGAGGAACGCCACTTTCAGCGGCTCCTCCTGTGCCAGACAGGCGGACATGATCTCGCGGAACAGGCGCACGATCTCTTCGTTGCGCAGCGGTCCGTGATTGCGCTCCAGCGCCATGCGCAGCACTTCGGCTTCGCGCTCGGGCCGGTAGAAATCCACCGTGTGGCCGTCCTTGTGCTTGGAAATGCCGGCCTGCTGCGCCAGGCGTGCGCGCTCGTTGATGAGCGCATGCAGACGCTGGTCGACCGAATCGATGCGCGCGCGCAGCGTCTGCAGATCCGCCGCCGGCGGGGCGGCACTGGGCGTCGCGCGGCTCTTCGCGCTGCTCACGCGCCTCTTCGCGCTGCTGCCGGCCCTGTCCCTGGCGCGTGCCATGCGCCTCAGTCCGCGACGCGCACCAGGCGCGCGGACAGCACTCCATCGATCGCGCGGATCCGCTGCAACAGCGCCTCATCGGCCGACCCTTCCGCATCGATGAGCGTATAGGCATATTCGCGCAGCGAGCGGTTCAGCAGTTCGGCGATGTTGAGGCCGGCGTCGGCCAGACAGGTGGAAATCTGGCCGACCATGTTGGGCACATTGGCATTGGCGATCGCGAGGCGGATCGAGCCGACCTCTCGCGGCAGCACCGCTTCCGGGAAATTCACGCAGTTGCGGATGTGCCCCTGCTCGAGAAATTCTCGCAACGTATCGGCCGCCATGATCGCGCAGTTGTCTTCGGCTTCCACCGTCGAGGCGCCCAGATGCGGCAACGTGATCGCGCGCGGATGATCCTTGAGCGCCCGCGTCGGGAAGTCACAGATGTAGGAGTGCAGCTGTCCGGCGTTGAGCGCCGCCACCATGTCCTGTTCGTTGACGATCGGGGCGCGCGCGAAGTTGAGCACGGTGCCGCCCCGCCGCATCAGCCCCAGGCGCGCTGCATTCACCAGACCGCGGGTCGCATCCAGCAGCGGCACATGCACCGAGATCATGTCGGAACGGGCGAACAGATCATCCAGCGACAGCGCCTGCTGCACCGAGGCGTTCAGCTGCCAGGCTCTCGCGACGGTGATCTGCGGATCGTAGCCCAAGACTTTCATGCCGAGGGCTTCGGCCGCATTGGCCACCAGCACGCCCACCGCGCCCAGTCCGATCACCCCGAGCGTGCGGCCCGGCAGCTCGAAGCCGACGTAGTTTTTTTTGTTCGCCTCGACCGTCGTATCGAGCGTGCGGTCATCACCGCTCAGCCCGCGCGTATAGACCCATGCCTGGCAGATGTTACGCGCCGCGAGGAACAGCCCCGAGAGCACCAGTTCCTTCACCGCGTTGGCATTCGCACCGGGCGCATTGAACACCGGGATGCCGCGCTTGCTCAGGGCGTCCACCGGAATGTTGTTGACGCCGGCGCCCGCACGCGCCACGGCCAGCACCGAGGAGGCGATCGTGAGCTTGTGCATGTCGGCCGAGCGCACCATCACCGCGTGCGGCTCGCCGATCTGCGCCGAGACTTCATAGGTTTCGCGCGGCATGCGTTCCAGTCCGCGCATGCTGATGTTGTTCAGGGTCAGTATCCGGAATCCCACTGCGCCACCTCCCCAGTCAACCGTGTCGGCGGGCGAACTGCTGCATGAAGTCAGTCAGTGCCTGCACCGCCTGCAGCGTGGTCGCGTTGTAGAGGCTGGCGCGCATGCCACCCACCGAGCGGTGTCCTTCGAGATTCATGAGGCCGGCCTGCTTGGCTTCACTGAGGAAGCTGGCTTCCAGCTGCGGCTTTGCCAGCAGGAACGGCACGTTCATCCACGAACGGGACGAGGGTTCGACCGGATTGCGATAGAACGGGTTGCTGTCGATCGTGTGATAGAGCAGCTGCGCTTTGGAGCGATTGCGCTCGGCCATCGCCGCCAGCCCGCCCTGTGCCTTGAGCCACTGGAAAACCAGCCCCGCCAGATACCAGGCAAAGGTAGGAGGCGTATTGAGCATCGAGCCTTCGTCGGCCAGCGCCTTGAAGTCCCACACCGACGGCGTGCCGGGGCGCGCCTTGCCAATCAGATCCTCGCGCACGATCACGACGCAGATTCCGGCCGGCCCGATATTCTTCTGCGCGCCGGCGTAGATGAGGCCAAAGCGGCTCACATCGAGCGGACGCGACAGGATCGTGGAGGACATGTCGCTGACCAGCGGCACCGGCACCTGCGGAATGAACGCGAACTCGACGCCGCCGATGGTCTCATTGGCGCAGTAGTGCAGATAGGCCGCGTTCGGCGTCAGCTTCCACGCACTCTGCGGCGGCACGCTCGTGTAGTTGCAGTCCGCGGCATCCGCTGCCACCGACACCTTGCAATAGCGCCTGGCTTCACCCAGGGCCTTCTTGGACCACGAGCCGGTGTTGACCAGATCGATGACGCTGTCGGCTTGCGTCAGATTCATCGGCACAGCCGAGAACATGCCGGTGGCGCCGCCCTGCACGAACAGCACTTTGTAGTGCTTCGGGATCGAGAGCAGCTCGCGCAGGTCCGCCTCCGCCTGCGCCGCCACTGCGATGAAGGCCTTGCCGCGATGGCTGACTTCCATGACCGACATGCCACTGCCGTTCCAGTCGGTGATCTCGTCACGGGCCCGTTCGAGGACCTCCAGAGGCAAGGCCGCAGGACCAGCTGCAAAATTGAATACGCGCACGCGAGAGCCCTTTCTGTCAGGTGAATCGAAGCGGTCCGGTCATTCTATTGGACTGGACTGGATTCGTCGCTTCCGGTTTCGCCCAGCGTAGAGCTGTCGTCGCTGCCCGGGCCGACGACGTCATCGCCGTTCTCGAGCCCGGCGGCCACACGCTCGATGCCGGTAAGGCGCTCGCCGTCACCCAGCCGGATCAGCCGTACGCCCTGGGTATTGCGGCCGACGATCGAAATGTCGGCAACCGGGGTTCGCACCAGCGTGCCGGTCGAACTGATGAGCATCAGCTCATCCCCTGCCTGCACCTGGAGTGCCGCCACGGTCGCACCGTTGCGCTCGGTGGTCTGCAGCGCGATGACGCCCTGCGCACCGCGACCGTGAGACGGGAAGTCATCGAGCGGGGTGAGTTTGCCGTAGCCGCTCTCCGAGGCGGTCAGGATCAGCCCTTCGCCCAGCACCAGCAGCGAAATGACCCGCTGACCGGTGCCGAGCCGCACACCGATGACGCCCGCGGCCTCACGGCCCATCGGACGCACCTCGTCCTCGTGGAAGCGAATCGACTTGCCGCCGCTCGTGACCAGCATGATCTCGCGATTGCCGTCGGTGAGGGAGACACCCACCAGGTGATCATCCCCACGCAGATCCACCGCGATGATGCCGCTCGGCCGCGGCCGCGAGAACGCCGCCAGCGGGGTCTTCTTGACCGTGCCGCTGCTGGTGGCCATGAACACGAAGTGCTGCTCGTCGAACTGTTTGACCGGCAGCACCGCGCTGATCTTCTCACCCTCTTCCAGCGGCAGCAGATTCACCACCGGCTTGCCGCGCGAACCGAAGCCGCCCTGTGGCAGCTCGAACACGCGCAGCCAGTAGATCTTGCCGCGATTGGAGAAACACAGCAGCGTGTCATGCGTGTGCGCGACGAAGAACTTTTCGATGAAGTCCTCGTCCTTGACCGCGGTGGCGGCGCGGCCGCGACCGCCGCGGCGCTGCGCCTGGTAGTCGGAGACCGGCTGCGCCTTTGCGTACCCGGCATGCGACAGCGTGACCACCATGTCCTGCGGCTCGATCAGATCCTCGGTGCTGAGGTTCAGATGATCGCGGCTGATCTCGGTGCGGCGCGCATCGCCGTAGCTGTCACGGATCTGGACGATTTCCTCGCGCACCACCTGCATCAGGCGCTCGGGGCGCGCCAGGATGTCCGCCAGGTCTGCGATCTGCGCCAGCAGAGTGCGGTATTCCTCGACGATCTTGTCCTGCTCCAGACCGGTGAGCCGGTGCAGGCGCATGTCCAGGATCGCCTGCGCCTGCTCTTCGCTCAAGCGGTAGCCGGTGGCGGTGAGTCCGAGCGCGACCGACAGGCCATCCGGACGGGTCTGCGCGGCGCCGGCCGTCCCCAGCATGGCCGCCACCGCACCCGGCGAGAACACGCGCGCCAGCATCGCGGTGCGCGCCTCGGCCGGTGTCGGGGAGGATTTGATGAGCGCGATCACCTCGTCGATGTTGGCGAGCGCAACCGCGAGACCTTCCAGTATGTGGGCGCGTTCGCGCGCCTTGCGCAGTTCGAAGATCGTGCGTCGGGTGATGACCTCGCGCCGATGCCGCACGAACGCGTCCAGCATCTCGCGCAGCGACATCAGCCTGGGCTGACCGTCGAGCAACGCCACCATGTTGATGCCGAACACGGTCTCCATCGGCGTCTGTGCGTACAGATTGTTGAGCACGATCTCGGCGACTTCGCCGCGCTTGAGCTCGATCACGACCCGCATGCCGTCCTTGTCGGACTCATCGCGCAGCTCGGAGATGCCATCGATCTGCTTGTTGCGCACCAGTTCGGCCATGCGCTCGAGCAGCCGGGCCTTGTTCACCTGATAGGGAAGCTCGGTGACGATGATCGCCTGCCGGCTGGCACTGTCCATGTCCTCGATGTGCGCACGGGCGCGGATCGAGAGGCGCCCGCGCCCGGTTTTGTACGCGGCCGCGATTTCCTGCGCACCGTTGATGATGCCGGCGGTCGGAAAATCCGGGCCCGGCACGTGCTGCATCAGCCCGGCCAGCGAGATCGAAGGATCATCGATCAGTGCCAGCAGCGCATTGGAGATTTCGGTCAGGTTGTGCGGCGGAATGTTGGTGGCCATTCCGACCGCGATGCCCGAGGAGCCGTTGACCAGCAGGTTCGGCACACGGGTGGGCAGCACCGACGGCTCGGTCTCCGACTCGTCATAGTTGGGGACGACATCCACCGTGTCCTTGTCGATGTCGGCCAGCAGCTCGTGCGCCAGCTTCGACATGCGCACTTCGGTGTAGCGCATCGCGGCCGGCGCATCGCCGTCCACCGAGCCGAAATTGCCCTGGCCGTCCACCAGCATGTAGCGCATCGAAAACGACTGCGCCATGCGCACGATGGTGTCGTAGACCGCGGATTCGCCGTGCGGGTGGTACTTGCCGATGACATCGCCGACCACGCGCGCCGACTTCTTGTAGGCGCGGTTATAGTCGTTGCCGAGCTCGCGCATCGCATGCAGCACGCGCCGGTGCACCGGCTTCAGACCGTCGCGGACATCGGGCAGTGCGCGTCCGACGATGACGCTCATGGCGTAGTCGAGATAGGACTGTTTCATCTCGTCTTCGAGACTGACAGGCATGATTTCGCGCGCTATATCGGTCACTGAATCCTATCTGCTGTGAGTGAAATTAAGCTGAAAATCATAGCATAAATGGGCTCGCACCAGTCGCCGGATCCAACAGAACAAAGCTATACTTGCAGCCATGAATCAACCTTCAGCGCAAGCGGTCGCGATCGATGCGGAGGTGCGTAAATTCGACGCGCTGGCGCATGAATTCTGGGACGCGCGCGGCGCGTTCCAAGCGCTTCACACGCTCAATCCGGTGCGCCTGGACTATGTCGCGGCTCGCGCGAAACTCGCGCAGCAGCGTGTGCTGGATGTGGGCTGCGGTGGCGGATTGCTGGCGGAAGCCTTGAGCCGAAGCGGCGCCATCGTCACCGGCATCGACCTGGCTCCGGCCATGATCGAGGTCGCGCGCCTGCACGCGCACGAGAGCCAGCTGAGGATCGACTATCAGCTGCTGTCCGCGGAACAACTGGCGCAGCGCTGCGAGCAGCCGTTCGACGTGATCACCTGCATGGAGATGATCGAGCACGTGCCCGATCCGGCCGGCCTGCTGCTGGCGATCGCAAGGCTGCTGCGGCCCGGCGGCCAGTTGTTCCTCTCGACCATCAACCGCAATCTGCGCTCGTTTCTGTTGGCGATCGTCGGCGCCGAATATGTGCTGAAACTCCTGCCGCGCGGCACGCACGAGTACGCACGGCTGCTGCGACCGTCGGAGCTCGCGCGCCATGCGCGGGCGGCGAACCTGTCACTGCGCGATGTGAGGGGTATCGAGTTCAACCCATTCCTGCGCAGCGCTCGCCTGACGGGCGACACCGGCGTCAACTACCTGGCGCACTTTGAGAGCGAGGCTGAGCTGAAGTGAACCCCGGCACACCGCTGGGCGCGGCTTTGTTTGATCTGGACGGTACTCTGCTCGATACAGCCCCTGACCTCGCTTACGCGCTGAATGCGCTGCGGGTGGAGTGCGCTTTGCCGCAGCTGCCCTTTGCGCCGATTCGCGCGCAGGTCTCCAACGGCGCGGCGGCGGTGCTGCGGCTGGGCTTTCCGAATGCGGGCGAGGAGCGGTTCGCGACACTGCGCGCGCGCTTCCTGCAGCTCTACCGCTCGCACCTGGCGCGCGAGACCCGACTCTTCCCCGGCTTCGATGAGGTGCTCGAACGGCTCGAAGCGCATGGCATTCCGTGGGGCATCATCACCAACAAGCCTGCCTCGTTCACCGAACCGCTCCTGCAGGAGCTTGGGTTGTTCGAACGCGCGGGCTGCGTGCTGTCGGGTGACAGTCTGCCGGTCACCAAGCCCGATCCACTGCCGCTGATCACAGCGGCGCGAAAAATCGGTCTGCCGCCCAATCGCTGTCTGTATCTGGGGGATGCGCTGCGCGACGCTCAGGCGGCACGCGCGGCCGGCATGACCTCACTGGGTGCACGCTTCGGCTACATCGCTGCCGGTGAGGATGTCAGCGGCTGGCCGGTCGATGCCTGGCTCGACGAGCCGCGTGAGCTGCTGGCGTGGGTCGGCCTTGCGGCCCCGCACCTGCCGCGCGCGGGAGCGTAAGCCTCATGAACTGGCCACTCGCCGTCAGCGCGCTCGCCGGGGCGCTGATCGGTGTGATCGTGACACTGCTGATCGGACGGCGGCTGCTGCGTGAGCTGCTGGGTCGCGAGCACGCGAGCATCGATGGCGCGTGGCGCGAGCGTGAACGCGCCTTGCAGGCGGTGGTCGAGCCGTTGCGCAGCGCGCTGCACAGAACCGAGAAACAGGTGGAAGCCCTCGAGCGCGATCGGCGCGATGCCTTCACCACGCTGCGCACGCAGATAGAGAGCTTGAGCCGCGGGCAGTCGCTGCTGCAGCAGGAGACGCGCAATCTGGTCACGGCGCTGCGCCGCCCGGAAGTGCGCGGTCGCTGGGGAGAGCTGACGCTGCGTCGCGTGGTCGAGCTGGCGGGCCTGTCCGAGCACTGCGATTTCATCGAGCAGACGAGCATCAGCGCGGCCCAGGGTGTGCTGCGGCCGGATCTGGTGGTACAGATGCCGGAAGGACGTCAGCTGGTGGTGGATGCCAAGACACCGCTGGATGCCTATCTGGATGCCATCGATGCGAGCAGCGAGCAGGCGCGCGCTCAGGCCCTGAACAAACACGCCTCCCAGCTCGAGGCACGGGTGCGCGATCTGGCCGGCAAAGCCTATTGGGCACAGTTTGAGCGCTGCCCGGAATTCGCGGTATTGTTCCTGCCGGGCGATCAGTTTCTGAGTTCGGCGCTGAGTTCACGGCCGGATCTGCTGGAGAACGCGATCCGCTCGAACGTGATCATCGCCACACCCTCGACGTTGATCGCGCTGCTCAAGACCATCGCCTATGGCTGGCGTCAGGCGGCGGTGGCGGAAAACGCCGCCCAGATCCGCGATCTGGGACAGGAGCTGCATCGTCGGCTGGCGAGTTTCGTCGAACACCTCGACCGCTCCGGGCGCGCGCTGTCGCGCGCGGTGGAATCCTATAACGCCGCATTCGGCTCACTGGAGCGCCAGGTGTTGCCCAGCGCGCGCCGCTTCACCGAACTCGGCGCAACCTGCGCCGATCCGATCACGGCGCCCGAGCCGATCGAGGAGCTGGTGCGAGCGCTGAGCGGCGAGCGCGAGCGGCATCCATGAGCGAGGCCCAGCACCCGGCGGCGCCGGCGCCCGGGTCACGGCGGTACTTCACGCTGCTCTATACGCCCGAGGCTCGCCGCGAGCAGCTGCACACGCTGCTGGCACTGGCCGATGAAATCGGCGCCGCGCCCCTCGCGAGCGCGGATCACTCGGTGGCGCATGTACGACTGGAGTGGTGGCGCCAGGAAGCTGAGCGTTTCGCGCGCGGTGAGCCGCAGCACCCGTGGCTGCGCGCGCTGCTGCGCGAACATCCCGCCGCCGCTTCACTCGATCTGCAGTCGCTGGTGCAAGCCGCCGCGCTGGATCTGGCCACGCACACGCTCGCCTCACACAGCGCTCACGCACTGCGCCGCGCGCTGTTCGAGCTGGCAGCCCAGGCGCTGTGTGCACCACCGCTGGCGCGTGAGCTTGCGCGCAGCGTCGGTGAACTGGGCGCGAATCTGCAACGGCTGGAGAGCGATCCCTCCGACGCGCAGGCACGCGGCGCCCTGCAGCAGCAGCTGCAACAGATCGGGGATGCGCCTCAGCGCTCGCTCACGCCGCTGCTGGTGTGGCTCGCGCTGGCAGCGCAGCGCCCGCAGCGGCGCGCCGCGCTGCTGGAATCGCTGACCAACAACCTCATCGCCTGGAGTGCCGCGCGCCGTGCCGCGCGCGGCCGGTTTCGCCTGCAATGAACACCCGCATGCCCGATATCTCTCAGGTCGCGCCCGACGAACTCGAAGGACGCGTGATTGCCGTCACCGGTGCCGGCGACGGGATCGGCCGCGCGGTGGCGCTGGCGGCCGCCGGGCACGGGGCCGAAGTGATTCTGATCGGCCGCACGGTGGCCAAACTCGAAGCGGTGCACGCGAGCATCGCGGCGCTGGGTAAAGCCGCGGCCAGCATCGCGCCGCTGAACCTGGAGAAGGCGATCGCGCGCGATTACGATCAGCTCGCCGAGGCGCTGCGCCAGCGCTATGGCCGGCTCGACGGCTTGGCGCACCTCGCCGGCATTCTCGGCAGCCTCACACCGATCGAGCAGTACGACGTGCCGTTGTGGTGCCGCGTGCTGCACGTCAATCTCACCGCGGCATTCGCGCTCACCCAGGTGCTGATGCCGGCGCTGCGCGCCTCGCACGATGCCTCGGTGATCTTCACCAGCAGCGCAGTTGCACAGGCTCCACGCGCCTATTGGGGCGCTTACGCGGTCTCGAAATCGGGCGTGGAAACGCTCGCGCGCGTACTGGCCGATGAGCTCGAGCACTACGGCAACCTGCGCGTCAATACACTCGATCCAGGACCGGTGGCCACGCGCATGCGACGACAGGCCTTCCCGGCCGAAGATCCTTCGACCCTGAAAATTCCGGAGCAGATCGTCGGAGCGTACCTGTGGCTGCTTGGCCGCGCCGCTCGCGGCGTGAACGGCCAGAGTCTGGCCTGCCAGCCGGATGGCGGAAAATGATACGGCCTTGTCATCGCTGCCCACTGCGGGCAGGGACTGGCATGAAGGCGGCCCTGACTAAGCGCGTGGCGCGTGTGTGAGCGAGTCGAGCTGCTCGGTCGTGAGCTGCTGCCAGTGGCTGCGCGCCAGCGTGCGCGGCAGCTCGAGCGTACCCAAACGCGTGCGCAGGACTCGTGCCAGCGTGACCGCCTGACGCTCGAGCAACTGACGAATCTGGTTGCCGCTGGCACCCTGCGCGAGCAGCCGGTACCAGCGGTTGCTGCCTTCCCCGCCGTTGGCCTCCAGATCCAGCACCTGCACCCGCGCGCCACTGTCGAGCGCGCCGTCACGGATCGCCTGCTGCTGCGTCTCGCTCAGCTCACCGCGCACGCGCAGACTGAATTCGGCTTCCATTGCGTGCACCGCGCGCTGCAGCCGCTCAGCGATCGCACCGTCAGCGGTCAGCAGCTCCAGTCCCCCATCCACGTTCGGCATCGGACTGATGCTGATGAAGCGCCGCCCCGCCCGTCGTGGCAGCCGCTCGGCGATGCTGACAGCCACCGCCTCGGCGGTTGCGGCCGCTCCCCGCGCGGGCAGCAGTGGCTCGCCCGGGGAGCGATGGCACAGGAATACCGGGGCGGCGGCGGCCGCCAGCGTGCGGCGCACCGTGCGGCCATCGAGCTTCACCTGATCCTGCGAGCCGACACGCATGCCGAGCACCGCCGGCCGGCCGTTGACCGTGAGGCGTCCGGCGCGAATCCAGGCTTCGGCTTCGCGGCGCGAGCCGAGTCCAAGCTGTGCCAGCACCTTCTGCAGGCGCTCGCCCGTTACCGAAGTCATTGAAGCGTTCTAGTGTGTGTCGTCGGGAGGGGCCGCCACCAGGCCTGAGCTGCTGGCCGGGGCTGCGGAAAACTCGTCCGGATCCGAATCCGCCTCGGCGGCTTCTTCCTCGATCTGCTCATCCGGGGTCGGCAGTGACGCGCTGGCGACATTGGCCTGATCAGCGCCGGCATCGGCGGCGTCCGCCAGATCCAGCTGCGGGTCGAGCTGCTCGAGCGAGCGCAGCTCGCTCAGTGGCGGCAGCTCATCGAGGCTGCGCAGACTAAAGTGCTCCAGGAATTCACGCGTGGTGCCGAGCAGTTCGGGCCTACCCGGCAGATCGCGATGACCCACCACGCGGATCCACTGTCGCTCCAGCAGCGTCTTGGTGATGTTCGGATTGACGGTGACGCCGCGCACCGATTCGATTTCCGCGCGCGTGATCGGCTGGCGATAGGCAATCAGCGCCAGCGTCTCCAGCAGCGCGCGCGAGTAGCGCTGCGGCCGCTCTGGCCACAGCTTCGCAACCGCCGGGGCGTACTGACGGCGCACCTGCACGCGAAAGCCGGCGCCGGTCTCCTTGATCTCCACCGGACGCGAAGCAAACTCCTGCGTCAACTGCTCGAGCGCTTCGCGGATGCCATTCGGCGTCGGTCTATCTGATTCATCAAATAGTTGCGACAATTCATTGATTGTCAACGACTTTCCAGCCGCAAAAAGTGCGGCCTCGACGACATTACGGACTTCGGTGTCAATCATTTCTCAAAGCCTCCACAGGCTCGCCCGGTGCGTCATTCGCGGGCTGCGCATTGTCGGCGACCAGGTGCAGTGTACGATTTGCGGCCGCGGCACGCACGTGCAGCGGCGCGTACGGCTCGACCTGCATGATGTCGATCAAGCCTTCGCGCATCAGCTCCAGGATCGCGATGAACGCCACCGTGACGCCGGCGCGTCCCTCCTCGATCGAGAACAGCGCCTGGAATTCCAGAAAGCTGCCCTGCTCGAGCGCGGCGAGAATGTTGCTCATGCGCTCGCGCACCGACAGCGGCTCACGCGTCACGTGATGATGCGCAAACATGGTGGCGCGTACCGCGACTTCCTTGAACGCCAGCAGCATCTCCTGCAGCGTCACCTGCGGCAGCGCGCGCACGACCGGCCGGTCACGCAGCTCGGCGCTGGCCTGCCACACGTCGCGCTCCAGCCGTGGCATGGTGTCGATATCCAGCGCGGCGCGCTTGTAGCGCTCGTATTCCTGCAGGCGCCGCACCAGCTCGGCACGCGGGTCCGCTTCGCTGCCATCGCCCTGGCCCGCGGGTCGCGGCAGCAGCATGCGGGATTTGATCTCCGCCAGTGTCGCCGCCATCAGCAGGTACTCGCCGGCGAGTTCGAGCTGCAGCTCCTGCATCAGTTCGATGTACTGCGTGTATTGCAGCGTGATTTCGGCGATCGGGATATTGAGGATGTCCACGTTCTGACGCCGGATCAGATACAGCAGCAGATCGAGCGGGCCCTCGAACGCCTCGAGAAAGATCTCCAGCGCCTGCGGCGGGATGTACAGGTCGCGCGGCAGCTGGGTGATCGCCTCGCCGTTGACCACGGCAAACGGCATTTCCACCTGTTCAGGGGATGCCGCCACGGGCGCAGCAGGCGAAGGGTTGGACACCACGATCTTCAGATCCGGTTTCACCATACCTCCTTGTAAATCATCCCGACCGCAAATGCATCGCGCGCCGCACGTCATCCAGGGTCTGGCGAGCCGCTTCACGCGCCTTCTCGCTGCCTTCGACCAGAATGTTGTTGAGCATGTCAGGACTGTCCTGAAACTCCTGCGCCCGTTTGCGCATGCCGCTCACCTCTTCGACGATGCGCTCGATCAGCGGCTTCTTGCAGTCCAGGCAACCGATGCCGGCGCTGCGACAGCCCTCGTTGACCCACTTGCGTGTGGCCTCATCCGAATAGAGCTTGTGCAGATCCCACACCGGACACTTCTCCGGATCACCGGGATCGGTGCGGCGCACGCGCGCCGGATCGGTCTGCATGGCCTTCAGTTTGGCGGTGACCGAATCCGGATCCTCGCGCATGCCGATGGTATTGCCATAGGACTTGGACATCTTGCGGCCGTCCAGCCCGGGCACTCTTGGCGCCGCGGTCAGCAGCGCCTGCGGCTCGGCCAGGATGCTCACCGAGGAGCCTTCCAGATAGCCGAGCAGGCGCTCGCGATCCGCCACCGTGATGCGGGTATTGCTCTCCACCAGCGCGCGGGCGCGCTCGACCGCGACCTGATCACCGGTCTCCTGGAACCGGCGCCGCAGCTGGCGGTAGAGCGTGATGTTGCGGCCGCCAAGCTCCTTGATTGCGCGTTCGGCCTTCTGCTCGAAATCCGGCTCGCGACCGTAGAGATGATTGAAACGCCGGGCGATCTCGCGTGTGACCTCCACGTGCGCGGCCTGATCCTCGCCGACCGGCACCGAGCTCGCCCGGTACAGCAGGATGTCCGCGCTCTGCAGCAGCGGGTAGCCGAGAAAGCCGTAGGTGGCGAGGTCCTTGTCCTGCAGCTGCTCCTGCTGGTCCTTATAGGTCGGCACGCGCTCGAGCCAGCCCAGCGGGGTGATCATCGACAACAGCAGATGCAGTTCGGCGTGTTCGGGCACATAGGACTGCACGAACATGGTGGCAACGCCCGGATTGAGTCCCGCGGCCAGCCAGTCGATGACCACTTCGCGGATCGCCTGCGGCAGGCCCGCCGTATCCTCATAGCCCGTGGTCAGTGCGTGCCAGTCAGCGACGAAGAAGAAGCACTCGTACTGATATTGCAGCTCGACCCAGTTACGCAGCGCGCCGTGATAATTCCCGAGATGGAGGGCACCGGTCGGACGCATGCCTGACAGCACGCGTTTGCCTGGGAGGACCGCACTCATCCTGTGAGCAGATTCATGTCTGACATTGATTATACGGCCTTCTCAGGCCGTATTGCCGACCACTTCCCACTCAGTGCCGGCGAGCTTGCCCCGACCGGCGCGCACCACCAGCGGCGGGGAAACCGCCAGATCGACCACGGTAGTCGGCTCGATTCCGCAATGTCCGCCATCCAGGATGGCATCGAGCTGGTGCTCGAGCCGCGCTCGTATCTGATCGCCATCGGTCAACGGCAGCTCGTCTCCCGGCAGCAGCAGGGTCGAGCTCATCAGCGGCTCACCGAGTTCGGTCAGCAGCATCTGCGGGACGATGTGATCGGGCACGCGGATGCCGATCGTACGGCGGCGCGGATGCTGCAGCCGCCGCGGCGTCTCGCGTGTCGCCTGCAGCAGAAACGTGAACGGTCCGGGAGTGGCGTGTTTGAGCATGCGGAACTGCCAGGTGTCCACGCGGGCGTAGCGCGCGATCTCACTCAAGTCCCGGCACACCAGGGTGAAGTGATGGTTGCGATCGGCCATGCGGATGCGGCGCAGGCGCTCCAGCGCCGCCGCATCCCCGATGTGGCAGCCCAGCGCATAGCAGGAATCGGTGGGATAGGCGATGACACCACCGCCGCGCACGATTTCGGCCGCCCGGCGGATCAGCCGCAATTGCGGGTTCTGACGGTGCAACTCGAAGTATTGAGCCATGGCCGCTATCATAGCGGCCCTCAATCGCCAACCCAGCCGTGCTCAGCGTTCAACGGATGCAGCCCCTGCTCGATCTGGCGCCCCTGCTGGCGTTTCTGCTGGCGTACTACCTGGGCGGTATCTACGTGGCGACCATGGT
>Ga0210409_10002754_pt1 | contig 20457 bp, 18 predicted proteins | sample IncBWH17MmetaG_FD_161649 | JGI IMG/M metagenome (GOLD analysis project Ga0210409, IMG submission 161649) | Forest soil microbial communities from Barre Woods Harvard Forest LTER site, Petersham, Massachusetts, United States - Inc-BW-H-17-M | ecosystem: Environmental > Terrestrial > Soil >...
CTGGTCTGCGCGCTCGGTCTCATGGTGATCCTCGCGGCGATTGGGGTGTGGAGCGCCTCGCGGACCGCGGACTTCTCCGGAATTAAAGACCCGCAGTTCGTGGTGATTGACGAAGTCGCGGGGCAGCACCTCACTTTGTTGCTCCCGCTGATTCCCATCGCGCTGCCGCATCTAACGCAGCACATGGACTTCTCGGCGTACGCCATCTTTTTTACGCTGAGCCTCGTGAATTGGAAATACCTGCTGCTCGGATTCGTGCTGTTTCGCTTATTCGACATCTGGAAGCCCTTCCCGGTCCGCCAACTGGAAAAACTCCCGCGCGGCTGGGGCATCATGGCGGATGACTGGATGGCGGGCATCTACGCTGCTATCCTGTTGCGAGTGGCGTTACACTTTGGGTTGCTTGGCTGGGTATGAAATTCGGCTTTGGGTCATCGACAGAAAAAAACGGCATCCCCCGCATTGATAGAGTTACGCCTGCCGCTGCCATTCCCGGCGGCGAGATCGTCATTCACGGCAGCGGATTCGCTTCACGCGCTCACCCGCGACCGGTGGTGCGTTTTGGCGAGGTGGAAGCGGGTCTGGCGCTCGCCAGTGAAAACCGGCTGATTGCGCTCGTACCGGAAGGTGCGACTAGCGGCGAGGTTCGTGTCATCAGCGCAGCGAACGAAAGCCAGCCGCATCCCGTTTCTATCGGCGTGCAAATTGCAGATAATTTGCACCCGATCGCCAATCCCGCAGTCGATACGTACGGGAATACTTATGTTACGTTTTCGGGGAATCGCGGGCAGCGCGTTCCCGTTTCTCTCTACAAAATTACAGCGAACTACAGCGTAAAACCGTTCGTCACCTCGCTGGTGAATCCCAGCGGCCTGGCCGTGGACCGTGTGGGGAATCTTTTCGTCTCCTGCCGCAACGACGGCACGATTCACCGGATTACGCCCGAAGGCCGCGCCGAGCAGTGGATTGAAGGGATGGGCGTCGCTACGGGCATCGCCTTCGACCGCGCCGAAAATCTCTACGTCGGGGACCGCAGCGGAACTATTTTTAAAATCAGCCCAAGCCGCGAAATTTTTGTTTTTGCGACCATAGAGCCGTCGCTCGCTGCGTATCATCTCGCGTTTCATCCAAGCGGCGATTTGTATGTCACCGGGCCGACGACATCCAGCTATGACCGCGTCTACCGCATCACGCAGGGCGGCGATGTCACAACATTTTTCCGCGGCCTCGGGCGCCCGCAGGGCCTGGCGTTTGACCGCGACAGCAATCTCTACGTCGCCGCATCTTATGGCGGGCGGCGCGGCATCATTCGCATTACGCCGCAGGCGCACGCGGATGTCGTGCTCAGCGGCTCCGGCCTTGTTGGCATGGCTTTGCAGGCGTCGGGCCGCGCGATTCTCGCCACCACTGGCGCGCTCTTCACGCTCGACTGGGATGTCCGTGGCTTGCCGCTGCTTGGATAATTGACCCGATGAAAGCTGAAATCATAGCAGTGGGTTCGGAGCTGCTCACGCCGGACCGGCTTGATACCAATTCGCTCTTTCTTACGGAAGAGCTGAATAGGATGGGCATCGAGGTGGTGCGGAAAACGATAGTGGGCGACAACCGGGATCTGCTGAGCGAGGCATTCCGCGACGCATTGAATCGCGTCGAGCTGGTCATTGCATCCGGCGGACTTGGCCCTACCGAGGACGATCTTACGCGCGAGACTGTCGCGGAACTGCTCCATCGTAAGCTGCGGCGCAACGATGAAATTCTTCGCTACATCGAGGGGCGATTTCGCGCTCTGAACCGCGAAATGCCCGAGGTCAATGTGCGCCAGGCGATGGTTCCCGAGGGCGCGGAAATCCTGGAGAATCCGCGCGGCACTGCACCGGGATTGTGGCTGGAAGATGGCGGGCACTTCATTGTGCTGCTCCCAGGCCCGCCGCGCGAGTTGAAGCCGCTGTTCCGCGAACAGGTTTTGCCGCGGCTGGAGCGCCGCGCTTCCGGCGTGCGAATGTTCCACCGCGAGATTCGCGTGACGGGTCTGGGAGAATCGCACGTCGAGCAGCGTATTGCTGGCATTTACAAACGCTTCCCCGAGGTGGCTACCACTATCCTCGCTGCGCCCGGCGAGACCCAAGTCCATTTGCGTATCTGGACCGACGATGCGGAGCACGCCAAAAAAATCCTCGACGAAATCGTAAGCGGCTTCGAGATTGCTCTGACTGACCGAATCTTCAGTCAGGATGGTTCGCCTCTCGAGGAAGTGATCGCCGCGGAATTGACCATGCACAATGCCACGATTTCGGCGGCGGAAAGCTGCACGGGAGGTTTGCTGGCGCAGCGCCTGACGAGCATCGCGGGCAGCTCTTCGTACTTTCTTGGCGGTGTGGTTTGTTACAGCAACGAACTCAAAACGGCGTGGGCGGGTGTGCCTGCGGAACTCATTCAGGCCAAAGGCGCAGTCAGCGCAGAAGTCGCCGTGGCGCTTGCGGAAGGAATTCGCCGACGTGTGGGAAGCACGTTTGGCGTGGGTATCACGGGTGTCGCTGGCCCCGGCGGTGGAACCGAAGAAAAGCCCGTCGGAACGGTGCACATCGCGCTATCGCATGCCGGCGGCGTCAAGGAGCGCGGCGTGCGCTTCCCCGGCGACCGCGAATCCATCCGTTGGCAAGCGAGCCAAGCCGCGCTGGACATGGTCCGCATGCATTTTCTCTATAATGGCAAACAGCCCCTGAAGCGAGGTTGAACGTGCGGCTCTTCGTCGCGCTGGCGATTCCCGCCGCCGTGCGAGACAATCTGGCGGCACAAATCGAGGTACTGCGCGAGTTGTCCACAAAAGTGGCGGACAAGCGGCCACGCTGGGTACGCCCGGAGAATCTTCACGTGACGCTCAAATTCATCGGTGAGGTATCGCCGGCAAAACTCGATAGCATCCGCGGCGCGCTCTCGGCGATTCGCTCGAATGCGCCTGTCGATCTCAAATTCCGCGGACTCGGATTTTTTCCCAATAAAAATCACCCGCGCGTCTTGTGGGCGGGATTAGAAGCTTCGTCGAAATTGTCGTCGCTCGCGGCAGATATCGAAGGCGCTCTCGAAACGCAGGGCATTGCACGCGAACGCCGCGCTTTCAGACCGCACCTAATGCTGGCGAGGATCGAGCCGCCCGGCCTGCACGAGAAATTGCACGCCGCGATCCAGAAAAGCGGTGAGCGCGAGTTCGGTTCGTTCCAAACGCGCGAATTTCATCTCGTCGAAAGCAAGCTGAAGCCTTCTGGGGCCGAGTACACTACCCTCGCATCTTTTCCCTTTTCGTTGGAGGCCTAGCGCCAGATGGCCGAGCTGAACGCGACACTCATCTCGATTCCCGCAGCTGCGTATCTTCTCGGATCGATTCCGTTCGGCTTGTTGGTAGGCAAGCTCTTTGGCGCGGCGGATGTGCGCAAAACGGGCAGCGGCAATATCGGCGCGACAAACGTGGCGCGCGTCGCCGGGTCGCTCGCGGGAATCCTCACGCTGCTTCTGGACGCCGCGAAAGGCTCGCTAGCTGTTCTTCTTGCCGCCCGGCTCACGAACGACAGCGCCCTGTGGATGATGATCGCCGGCCTGAGCGCTCTCGTGGGGCATTGCTTCCCGATCTGGCTGGGATTTCATGGAGGCAAAGGAGTGGCAACAGCTGCGGGCGTATTTTTGGTATTGTGCCCGCCTGCGTTTCTCGGGGCTGTAATTCTATTCTGTCTTGTTGTTCTGTACTGGCGGTTTGTGTCGCTCGGATCTATGTCGGCGGCCGCGGCCATGCCCCTGCTGATTTATTTTTTCTGGGCGCCGCATCATGCGCCGCCCTACGCTGTCACGTTTGGCTCGCTGGCCGCCGCGCTGCTGATTGTCTATAAGCACGACGCCAACATTCAGCGCCTAGTTCAGGGCGACGAGCCGAAATTTTCATTCCGCAAGAAGACAAGCAAAGAGGATTCGCCGTGAAACGCATCACCATACTTGGCGGCGGGAGCTGGGGAACGGCGTTAGCCATCGTGCTCTCTCGCACGCACAAAGTGCACGAGATTTCCTTGTGGGTGCGCGACGCTGCACTCGCAGAATCCATCCGGAGTGACCGTCAGAACAAGATCTATCTCCCCGGCCACAATTTGCCGGATTCCGTGCAAGTCACTCATGACGTCGCTGCGTCCTTGCAAAACGCGAACGTGGCCATCGGCGCAATCCCGGCGGCCCACGCTCGGAGCGTTTATCAGCACGTCCTTCCGCACCTCGTGCGGGGCACTCCTATTATCAGCGCCACGAAAGGGCTCGAGTCCGCCACCCACGCGCGAGTGAGTGAAGTCATCTCCCAGGTCATCTCGCCGAAATTTCCTGCTCGCATCGCGGTTCTTTCTGGGCCATCTTTCGCCGCGGAAGTTGCCGGCGGCCAGCCCACTGCGGTCGTCCTTGCTTCTAGTGACATCCCTCTCGCCAACGAACTTCAGGAGCAATTGGCCGCGCCAAATTTCCGCTTATACACCAATGACGACGTCCTGGGGGTCGAACTTGCAGGCGCGATGAAAAATGTAATGGCGATCGCGGCGGGTGTCTGCCAGGGGCTAGGTCTCGGCCACAATCCGTTGGCGGCGCTGATCACGCGCGGGCTCTCGGAGATGACGCGGCTCGCCGTAGCCCTGGGCGCGCGCCCGGAGACGCTCAGCGGCCTCGCCGGTCTCGGCGATCTTGTTCTAACCTGCACAGGCTCTCTCAGTCGCAACCGTCACGTCGGCATCGAACTGGGCAAAGGCCGCTCGCTGCCCGAGATTTTGGAAGGCATGAAAATGGTCGCCGAAGGAATAGGTACCGCCGGAGCCCTTTTGGCGCTTGCGCGCGAAGCCGGCGTAGAACTCCCAATTACAGAACAAGTTAGCGCCATCCTGCACCAAGGAAGGTCGCCCCGCGAGGCCATCCGGAGCATCATGGAGCGCCCACTGAAGCGCGAATAAGGCGGTCGAATCAAGGTCTGTTAGGGTCGTCCGACGGCAAGTTGGTCCAGAGACCGACCACTAGTACCAAGGTTCCAGTTGCAGATGCGCGACGCGGGGGCATACGGGCCCCCCGCTGCGTCCCCTATTCCCCTAAAATTGAGAGTTGAGATGCCAGAACCCGGCTCATCCACGTGGCAACGACTGCGCAAAGGACGTGTGCGCATTTTGTGGCTCGTCCTGGGCGCGCTTTTGCTCGTCAGCGCACTGCCCATCGGGCTTTACCATCGCCAAGTTTTGCAGCTCAGCCAGGACAAGCTGGTCGACACCGAGCGAGTTCAGCAGTCGGACTTGACGCGCTCCCTGGCGCAGGAAATCCAACTTTTCGAGTTCAACCAGACGCAACAACTCTATAGCGAGCGGCAAATTCTGACTCTGACGGGACTCATCGACAATGTCGAAGACCCCGCCGCCGAACCCAAAGTTACGCGCCTCCTCGAGGATTTTGTCGACAGCAACCGCGACACGTTCCTCTACTTGACCGCCGTCGACAAGTCCGGCAAAGGCACCAAAGCCTCCCAGGGTAACTTCCAGGCGGATCAGGATCCCTTCGTGGCCAAAGCTCTGCTGCGCGCGTTTCAGAACTGCATGCAGTCCGAAGAGTTACACATCGTCAAGTTTCGCAGCGAACCCCTTGCGCTCGCGCCCAATAACCAGTCGGCGTTTGTGCTCGCTGTGCCGCTCAAAGACTTGTCTGGGAATTTTACCGGCATGCTCGCCGCTGTCGTCTCCCTCGAACCGATTTCGCATCGCTTGAGAGACGCTAGCGTGCGCGGCCGCACGGTATTCGTTGTGGACCATTCCGGGCACATCGTCGCGCATCCCGACACGAAGAATTTCGTGCCCGGGGCCGAAGCTAGCGGAAAGCTCGTCGACCAGATTCGCGCTCTGCCCCAGGAACTTCGCAATACGGAGACGATTCGCTTTACGGAACCTGGAAAAAAACACGCGGTCGAGATGATTGGGACCTACAGCACATTCCCCGAGGTCAATTGGGCAGTCGTCGCCGAACGCAGCCTGGATCAGGCTCGTGCCGACGCTGGTGTAACGGAATTAAACCGCCAGGCTCTTGCGTTCGTTACGGTAGTCGTTCTTGTGGCTATCCTCTTCGGTTACTTTTTTGCCGTGGGCATCAGCGGACCGATTCGCGGACTGGCGGCTTCCACGCGCGCCATCAGCCGCGGCGAATTCCATCAGCGCTCGCCGGTGCGCGGAGCCTCGGAAATCAGTGAACTGGCCGAAAATTTCAACAAAATGGCCAGCGACATCGAAGAGTACATCGAAAAGCTGAAGGAAGCCGCGGAAGAAAACCGCGAGCTTTTTATTGGCTCGATTCGCATGCTCGCCGCCGCCATCGACGAAAAGGATCCGTACACGCGGGGTCACTCCGGCCGCGTGGCGAAGTATTCGGGGCTCATCGGGCGGGAACTCGGACTATCGGCCGAAGAACTGGACAAGCTGCGCGTTGCTGCCCTGCTTCATGATGTCGGCAAAATCGGTGTCGAAGACCGCGTCCTGAAAAAGCCAGGCGCGCTGACTCCGGAAGAATTCGATTTGATGAAGCAGCATACTGTGAAAGGCGCGAATATCATGCGCCCGGTTTCGCAGCTGAAAGAAATGCTCCCCGGCATCGAATTGCACCACGAACATATCGATGGCCGCGGCTATCCCTACGGATTGCAGGGACAGCAAATCCCGTTGATGGCGCGCATCATCGGCGTGGCCGACACCCTTGACGCCATGACCACCAACCGCCCGTATCAGTCGGCAATGGACATAGAGTTCGCGCTGAACCGCATCAAGTCTCTCACTGGCTCGAAGTTCGACGCCGTTGTCGTCAACGCCCTCGAATCCGCCATCAACGCCGGGAAGCTCCGCCTGAGCGCCGTCGAAGTAACCGTCTAAATCTGTTTGATCTCCTTCCGCTTGCACTGATTGACCTCCTTAGGTGCGCGTCGGGCTCACATCTAGCGCTTCTGTTACAATTTTAGATTGCGCTGACTGCAAGGCGCTTAACCTCATGATTTCGCTCTTCGGAAAACCGGAAAAAGTCGAGCCGTCGCTGCTCGAACGGCTGAAAGCCTCGGTCAGTAAGACTAAGGCGGCGTTGTCTGAGTCGGTCGAGAACATTTTTCTCGGCGAGCGGAAGATCGACCCTGCGCTGCTGAAAAAGCTGGAAACCGCGTTGCTTTCGGCCGACCTGGGCGTGAAACCGACGCGCGAAATCCTGGATGCCGTGCGAGAAAAGCTGGATCGCAACGCGCTTTCCGACGCGAGTCAGCTCAAGCGCGAGATTAAGTCTCACATCGTTCGCATCCTGACCATGAGTGACGGCGCAGCCGTGCGCAGTGCGACTGCAAACGCGGTAGCAACACCCGCACAAAACTTTGCGAGTTCACCCAACGGCTCCGGCCCACGGGTGATCTTTATCGTTGGCGTGAACGGCGCCGGAAAAACCACTAGCATCGGCAAGCTCGCGAACCGCCTGCGCCAGGAAGGCCTCAGCGTAGTGCTCTGCGCTGCCGATACGTTCCGCGCCGCCGCCGTCGAGCAACTCGAAATCTGGGCACAGCGCAACGGCATTGACGTGATCAAACAAAAATCCGGCGCCGATCCGGCCGCTGTCGTTTTCGATGCGGTCACTGCGGCCAAAGCGCGGGGCGCGGACGCGGTGATTGTGGACACTGCCGGCCGCCTGCATACCAAATCCAATCTTATGGCCGAGCTGGATAAAATGAAGCGCACGGCGGCGAAAGTCATTCCCGGCGCGCCGCACGATGTTCTGCTAGTCCTGGATGCGACCACAGGCCAAAACGGTCTCGCTCAGGCGCGCGAATTTACTTCGACAGTGACTGTCACTGGCATCATTCTGACCAAGCTAGATGGCACGGCCAAGGGCGGCATTGTCGTTGCTATCGCGCGTGAACTCGGTTTGCCCATCCGTTTTGTTGGTACCGGCGAGCAGATCAACGACTTGGTGCCCTTCGACGCGGAAACTTACGCGAACTCTCTTTTCGATTAAACCTTCAACTAATTCATGGACGCTCACGCCACTCGCTTCATGGAACCCGCGCTGGAGTTGGCCCGCAAAGGCACTGGCCTCGCGAGTCCAAATCCCATGGTCGGCTGTATCCTTGTCCGCGAAGGCCAAATTGTTGGCGAAGGATTTCACCAGTATGAAAAGCGGGAGCACGCGGAAATCGTCGCGCTAAGATCCGCTGGCGAAAAGGCACGCGGCGCCACGATGTACGTCACGCTGGAACCTTGCAATCACACTGGCCGGACCGGACCTTGCACGGAAGCCATCATCGCGGCTGGCGTTCAGCGGGTTGTCGCGGCCATGGAAGACCCCAACCCCGTCAACTCCGGCCGAGGGTTCGATCGGCTGCGCGCTGCGGGAGTCGAGGTTTTCACTGGCGTGGGCGAAGAAGAGGCTCGCAGCCTGAACGAAGCGTTCGCCTGCTGGATTCGCACGAAAAAACCATTCGTTACGCTTAAATCCGCTCTGACGCTCGACGGCCAGCTCGCTCTTCCCCTTGAGCGAAGCAAACTGGGCAAGAGACGCAGCAAACAGAAACGGACGAATTGGATCAGCTCAGAAGAGTCTCGCGCCGAAGTTCACCGCATGCGTCACGCCGCCGACGCTGTACTCAGCGGTATCGGCACTGTCAAGATCGATGACCCGCTTCTCACGGACCGCAGCGGCCTTCCCCGGCGCAGGCCTTTCTTGCGCGTCATCCTCGACTGGGGGCTGACGATCTCGCCGCATTCGCGCATCGTGCAGTCCACGCGGAACGATGTTCTGGTTTTTACCCAACAGCATCCACATACACGGAGAGCTCGCGCATTGGAGCGCGCCGGTGTCGAAGTCGTCCGCGCCGTTTCACGCAACGGTCAGATTAATCTCGAAGCCGTTCTCGCCGAACTTGGCCGCCGCGAAATCCTGAGCGTCCTTCTCGAAGCCGGCCCAACCTTGAACGGCGCCGCCCTCAACGCGGGAGTCGTCAACAAGCTTTTTCTGTTCTATGCGCCCAAGATCTCCGGCGAAACCCGCGTGCCTTTCGCCATCGCGCCAAATCTCAAACTCCCTCCGCTGCAAAAAATTCGTACGCAAGCATTCGGCCCCGACATCGCCCTTGAAGCGTACTTGGACGACATATACCGCTAAGTTTGGAGTGCGGCAGCCCAACTGCCTTTTTTGCGGCATCACCTCAGAGTGCCCCGGAAGGCGGGAGCCGGGCTCCCGCACTCCACAGCGCTATGTCACTCGCTGACACGCAGCACGGCCGCGCCTTCGATGGCATCATTCTTCAACGCATTCAACGCGCGGTTGGCTTCACTGAGCGGAAAAATTTGAGTATGCATCTGAACAGGAATCTCCGCCGCGACGCGAAGAAAATCCTCGCCATCCTTCCGCGTGTTATTCGCCACGCTGCGAATCACGCGTTCCTGATACAGCAAGTCGTAACCAAACGACGGAATCGGGCTCATGTGAATTCCGCCCAGCACGAGCACACCGCCTTTGCGCAATGCCGCAAGCGCTGCGGGAACAATTTCCCCAGCCGGCGCAAAAACAATCGCGGCGTCGAGTTTTTCCGGTGGGGCATCGAGCGTGCCGCCGGCCCACGCCGCGCCCAGCTCTAGCGCCAGTTTCTGGTGACGCGCATCGCGCGTCGATGCGTACGCCGTCACATTCCAATGCCGCGCCACCTGAATCGCCACATGCGCCGCTGCGCCAAAACCATAGAATCCCAGCCGCCCGCCTGGCTTGATACCAGAAAGCCGCAAGCAGCGGAATCCAATGATCCCCGCGCAAAGCAACGGCGCGGCCTGCTCATCAGAGAATCCTTGGGGAATCGCGTAAACGAAATCCTCGGGCGCGACGATGTATTCGGCGTAGCCGCCATCGACGCTGTATCCGGTGAACGTCGGGTTGTCGCAAAGATTCTCATTGCCCATACGGCAGTATTCGCATACGCCATCCGTATGGTGCAGCCAGGCAACTCCGACGCGCGCTCCGATCGCGTAACGGTGTGAGCCTTCGCCCTGTTTCTCGACCACACCGACGACCTGGTGCCCGGGAACGACCGGTGATTTTCGCGGAGACAATTCGCCTTCGATCACGTGCAAATCCGTGCGGCACACGCCGCAGGCGTGCACCCGCACCAGCACCTCGCCCTTGTCTGGATTCGGAGCCGGTGCGCCCGTGAACTCGAGCGGATTCGTTTCGATCCTTGCCGGAGCCCGCAATAAACATGCTTTCATTCGCGCCTCACATCTCACAGCTTGCACTTCTGCTTTGGGCCGATCGGCCCTCTCTGGCCCTCACCCTCAAACTTCAACTTTGAACTCTCACCGCAACTCGAATCAACTGCATTCCTGTGCGGCACGTCGTCATCGGCCATTGCGTTGCAATCCATAACTGCATTAACTTCCTCGACCGTCGGTTCCGTGGCCGACGCGATATCTTCGTGACCGATTTTCCTGACCTTCGATACACTGGACTGCTTGCTCGGAGCATAGCGATGCGCATTCTAGTGGCTCTCCTCTGTTCCGCCATCTTTTTTGCCCAGGCGTCTAGGTGCCAGGACGAGCATCAACACGAATTGAGCGCGGAAGAGGTTGGGTCGGTTCACTTTTCGACATCGTGCTCGAAAACCGTCGGCGAAACTTTCAACCGGGCGGTTGCGCTGCTGCATTCCTTCCAGTACGAGCAGGCTCGCCAGACTTTCTTGCAGGTTTCCGTGCAGGATCCCAATTGCGCGATGGCGCATTGGGGCATAGCGATGTCTCACTATCACGGTCTGTGGGGAAACGGAGATACGGCTGCCGGTCGTGCCGCTCTCGAAAAAGCCAAGCACGCGGCCACCGCCAATCCCACGACTTCCCCACGCGAAAATGTATATATCCAGGCACTGGCGGAAATTTACATCGAGGACGGCAAAAGTCCGGCCGCGCACGCCCAAGCATTTGAACAAAGGATGGGCGCTCTCCAGGCCGCATACCCTGAAGATGATGAAGCCGCGATCTTCCACGCCCTGGCGCTCGACATTACTGCTCCCAGCACGGACAAGACATTCGCCAATCAGCGCAAATGCGGAGAGATTCTCGAGCCACTTTTCAAATTGCACCCTCATCATCCCGGCATCGCGCACTACATCATCCACTGCTACGACAATCCAGTCCTCGCGGAAAAAGGCCTTGCCGCCGCGCGCATGTATGCGGAAATTGCTCCGGCCTCGGCGCATGCCCAACACATGCCTTCGCATCTCTTCACGCGCGTTGGCCTGTGGGACGAAGCAATCCACTCCAATGTGAAATCCGCGCAAATGGCCGCCGAGGCGGAAGCTAGCTCGAAAGACGGCGAAGCTCGGGAGCAACGGCTCCACGCAATGGATTATCTGGTCTACGCCTATCTGCAAAGTGGACGGGTGAAGCAAGCCGAAGCTGTGCTGGCCGAGATGAACTCGTTTGCCCCAATCGCCGGAAATTCATTCATCGGCAATTACGCGGCCGCCGCGATACCAGCGCGTTGCGCCATTGAGCTGCATGATTGGAAGCGGGCTGCTAGCCTCCAAGTCCAGACTACCGGTGCTCCTTTTGTGCGGGCCATCACGTGGGCCGCGATCGGCGTTGGCAGCGCTCGAGATGGTAGTCTCGTGCGCGCGGCCCAGGCGGAGCACGCTCTTGAGTCGCTAGCTGAATCGGCATCGATTCAGAATGACACCTACGCATCGAATCAAGTGGAAGTGCAACGCCGGGAGGTGGCCGCTTGGATCTCAGTAAAGAGCAGCAAGAGTGGCGAAGCAATCGCCACGATGCGATCGGCTGCCGAACTGGAAGAGAGCATGGACAAGAGTGGCGTAACGCCTGGAGTCGTCACGCCCGCACGAGAGATGCTCGCTGAGTTACTTACATTGGAGAACCAAGCTGCTGCGGCACTTGTGGAATACGAAGCAGTACTTGCGGCTGCGCCCAATCGATTCAACGCGTTGTACGGCGCCGCAAGCGCTGCGGACGCCGCTGGAGACTCCGCCAGCGCGAATTTCTACTACAACAAATTGAGCGAAATCGCCGTCGGAGACGAGCGGCCAGAATTGGCAACTGCTCGGAAGAGAATCAGCGGCTCGGCGGAGAAGAATTCCGCCACCCGTCCTTGAGGTTTTGCAGAGTGCGGATTTTCGGAACTTACCGGCGCGCAGTCACGATTTTCTGAAAGGCGGCATATCCGGAGAAAGCTCCGCCGGTTCTTGTTAAACTAGAAACGCGATTAGGTGAACTTGCAGGATCACTCGAAAAATGTTTACTGGGATCATCGAACATATCGGCACCATTGAAGCTCTGGATCTGAAGTCTGACGGCGGACGAATTACGATCCATGCGCCCAGCCTTGCACCCTCGCTCGCCATCTCCAAAAGCATCGCCGTGAATGGCTGCTGTCTCACGGTCGTGGCCCTCGGCAAAAAACAGTTCTCCGCCGATTTATCCGGCGAAACCATCCAAAAAACTTCGTTCGGTGCAAAAAGTGGCGGACTGAAAAAAGGTTCGCGCGTTAATCTGGAACAACCGTTGACAGCCGGCAAAGAATTTGGCGGCCACTTTCTTCAGGGACACGCCGACGGCACGGGCCGGGTGACGCGCCTCGATCCGGAAGGTCCAGGAAGCAACAATTGGTGGTTGGGCGTGGAAGTCCCCGAAGATTTCGCGCGGTACATCGTTCCTAAGGGCTCGATTACCATCGACGGCATCAGTTTAACCGTCGCACGCTGGCATAATTTCGTAACGCCGCTCAAACAAGTGCTAACGGTGGAAGTCGCCGTAATTCCCTACACCTACGAGCACACGAATCTTCGCGACCGTAAGCCCGGCGACGCAGTCAACCTAGAAGGAGATGTTCTTGGAAAATACGTGGAACGATATCTCGATGCGCGCAACGAAGCACACGCAGCGCCCGTTTCGAAACTCAGCCTCGAAAAACTAATCGCCGAAGGATTTTAGGCAAAACACCAACTTGCGCGCGATTGACTCGTTCTTGCATTTTTTTCCGCGCCATCTAACTAACCGCTTCCCTTGCCTTGGCTCGCGCCCCACGCCAGTACAGGAGCAGCCCTATCGCAACGGTTGCGACCGTCCCGCCAACCAGCTTCATTTCAAACCCAAACTTGTTCGCCGAATCGCCAGGTGGAACAAGCGAAACGAAAATGCCGATCAGCACAATGAGAAAACCAGTGCCGGAAACGGCCCACACGCCTGCCTTGCCGCCTGGGATAAGAATTGCCTCCGAATTTTCCTTGCGATCCATCCGCGAAAAGAGCCGGATCGCCGCCGCAAACATATAAAGAAACGGAATGAAATAAAGAATGTTCGTCGCGCTCACAAGGAAGTCGTATGCGCCCCGCGTCGATTCGTTGATCTGGCTGACCAAAAGAATTGCACAAGAAAGCACAGCCTGCACGAGAATCGCAACGTATGGCGTCTTCCATCGCGGATGAATTTTCCCGAACGCCTGCGGCAGGTAGCGATCGATCCCCACCACGAACGGCACGCGCGCAATCCCCGCCACCGTGCTTCCAACGCCGCCCGCATTTCCTAATGTCACGACGATCGCCGCCACGATCCCCAGAAATCCAATTCGCAAAGCGATCGATCCCACGGTGATCGCGTGGAACACGCCGCTGGTGTTTGAAACCTCTGCCGCGGGCACGAGCACCAGCACGGCCACCGTCGCCAGGATGTACATGGCAGCAATCAGCCCGGCCGCAGCATAGAGTGCGCGGGGCAGCGTGCGTCGCGGGTTGCGCACTTCCTGGCTCATCGTGGAAACGAGTTCAAGCCCGCTAAACGCAAACGCAATCTGTGACCAGAAATTCACCGTGTCCCAGTTCCATGTGGGCAAAATGTTGTGCCATGTAAAATGTGTGACCGCTCCATGCTTCATCGCGATGATCGCGGCGACGCCCACCACCGCCATTAGCGGCAAGTATGTCGAGACTCCGCCAACGTTTTGTAGCCATTTGCCGATGTTTAGACCGATGATATTTAGCCCAACTGCCACAATCAGGTATCCCACAGAAAGCAAAAGCAAAAATGTGCGGTCGCTTTCGAGCTTAGCGCCCCGATCGCCCATGATGTACGCGCTCATTGCCGCGCTTGCAAGCAGCAAGCCGGGAAAATAGAAGACGGTATAAGCCCAGTAATTCCAACCAGCGACGAAGCCGTGAAAATCGCCGAAAGCCTCCTTCGTCCAAACGTACAAACCGCCCTCTTCCGGAAAACGCGATGAGAGTTCGTTGATCACCATTGCGGACGGAACGAAGAAAAAGACCGCTGCGATCACCCACAAACTGATGGAGGATGTTCCGTTATGCGCGGCTGCAGCGACCCACCGCGGCCCCAAGACCGTGGCAATATTGAAAAGCAGGACGTCCCAAAAACCCATCGTCTTGGGCAATTGTTTGATGGGATCGGCTGTGCCGCCGCCCGCGGCCTGACTCACAGAGTCACGTCCAGCGCGGGAATCAATGCATCCTGCATGCGGAAGTTGTGAAGAAACGGATCCTTCGAGTTTTCAAAATCGTCCCACGGCCCGAAAAACCCGACGCGGCCCTCCTGCAAGAACACCACCGTGTCGGCGAGTTTCTTAGCGAGATGCGTATCGTGCGTCACCACGATGGATGTGCGGTGAAACGTATCCTTGAGTCGCAGGATGAGGTCGCCCATGTGCCCCGCCATGATGGGGTCGACCATGGTGGTCGGCTCGTCAAACAAAATTGCGTCGGGATTTTGCGCGAACGCGCGCGCCATCGCTACGGCGCGCTTCATCCCCGTCGATAATTCGCTCGGTAGTTTATCGAGCACCTCTTCGACTTCTAGCATCTTTGCCAATTTAACCACGTAGGCGTCGACGTCTTCGTATTCCAGGCCGGGCTGTTTCTCCAGCGGAAAAGCGATGTTTTCCGCTACCGTCAGCGAATCGAACAGCGCGCCCGACTGAAACACCATCGTCACCTTGCGCCGCACTTCTTCAAATTGCTGTTCGGTGAAATCCGTGACGTCCTGCCCGTCCACAAAGATGCGCCCGGAATCCGCCTTCATGAATCCCATAATGTGTTTGAGTGAAACAGACTTCCCGACGCCGCTGCGCCCCATGATCACGCAGGTCTCGGCACGCTTCACGCTGAAGCTGACATCTTTCAGTACGGCGTTATCGTCGAAGGACTTGCAGACATCGCGGAACTCAAAAAAATTTTCCGCCAACGGTCCAGCAGTGCTGTTGGCTACACTGGTCTTTGCCGAGCCAGACGGACCGCGCGCCCCGCCCGTCTCCATCGCCGCCACACCGCGATTGATATCGTTTGCGTCGGTCAAATTTGCCCCGCTTCAACAATTCGGCGCGCATCCTCATAATCCGCCGCCGTATTCATGTTCCAGAAAAGCCGCCCTGCGCTATCAAATCGTTTCCAGTCTCGCACGTCAAGAACTTCCGCGCGCAGTAGTGAGATGCCTTGCGTCACTCTGCGAACGCCCCGCTCGAATGCGGGCCGTAGCGTCTCCACCGTGTCGGTTCGCCAGCACGCGCAGAGCGGCTCCGGTCCATTCTCCGAGTGCGGCAAAACCACCTGGGCTGTGCTCATAAGAGCTCTTTCGACAAGGAATCTCAGCCAGTCCGCCGTCAGAAACGGCATGTCGCAGCTCACAATCAAATTCCACTCGCACTCCGGCTTATTCTCGCGCGTGTACAAGAGCGCCGTCACAATCCCGCCTAACGGGCCCTCTCCCGGCCACCGATCCTCAACGCACACCGTCCAAACTGCTCCGTACTTTTGCGCCGCTCCAATCACCAGAGCTTTACATGCCAATTCCTCGAGGGACGCGGCGTAGTCAACCACGCCCAGCATCCGCGCCAGCATCGGCCGCCCGCCCAACTCCGCCAGCGCTTTGTCCGACCCAAATCGCGTGCTCCCGCCTCCCGCCAATACGTATGCGCCGATTCTCAGTCTGTTTTCTCCCACGCTCATCCCCAGACTCTCGACATCCTGTTCTTCTCCGCGTCCTCTGCGTCCTCTGTGAACTCTGTGTAAAATCCTATTCTTCTTCCAAAGGCTCGCGACCCGGCCGCCGAATCCCCAATTCGCGCAACTTCTCCTGCAAACTCTGCCGGTGCAGACCGATCGTCGCCGCCGTCCGCGAAACATTCCACCGATGATCCGCCAACTGCTTCGTAAGATACGCCACTTCAAATTTTCGCTTGGCTTCGCGAAAATCTTTCTCGCCAAACCCGTTTTCGTTCGCCCCATCGGAATTCCTGCGCGGTGCAGCCTCCCCGCTTACAACTTCCGGCGGCAAGTCCCCCAGCCCGATCTCCTCCCCGCAGCACAAAACGAGGCTGCGTTCCAGCGCATTTTTCAACTCGCGAACATTCCCCGGCCAGTTATACCGCTCGATCGCCGCCATCACTTCCCGCGTGAGCCGCGCCGCACGTCCGAGGCGCGTTCCGTGCATCTGCAAAAACGCCTCCGCCAAGACCGGAATATCCGCCTTATGCGCCCGCAGGGGCGGCAATTCAATCGTGACAACACGCAACCTATAAAACAGGTCCTCCCGAAACTTCCCTGCCCTAATTTCCGCTGCCAGATTCCGGTGCGTAGCACTAATCACCCGCACGTCCACGGCAATAGGCTGCGTGCCGCCCAACCGCTCGATCGTACGATTTTCCAATGCCCGTAGCACTTTCGCCTGCGTCACAGGATTCATGTCCCCAATCTCGTCCAAAAACAAGGTCCCGCCTGACGCCAACTCAAACTTCCCCTTCTTCTGCTGCGCCGCGCCGGTAAACGCCCCGCGCTCGTATCCAAACAACTCCGACTCAATCAAAGTCTCAGGCAACGCCGCGCAATTCACCGCCACATAAGCCTTCCCCGCGCGCGATGACCTCGCGTGAATCTCTTGGGCCATCAAATCTTTTCCCGTTCCGCTCTCGCCAAGAATCAGCACCGTCGAATCCGCCGCCGCGACGCGATCCGCCATCTCAAACGCCCGCCGCATTTCCGCCGTGCGCCCAATCATCTGCCCAAACTGTCCTTCTGTCGCCATCCTCCTTCGCAAGGAATCATTTTCTTTTTCCAGCGACGCCAGTTTCAACAGATTCGCCACGCGCTGCCGCAGCTCTTCCAATTCGAATCCCTTCACGAGATAATCCGCCGCGCCAAGCTGCAACGCTTCCACCGCGGTTTTCGCGGTATCTAGCGCCGAAACCATCAACACCGGCAACTCGCTTCCCTGCTCGCGCATCCACCGCAAGAATTCAAGCCCGCTTTGCCCTGGCAGCACCACATCGAGCAGCACAAGGTCTGGCTTCTCGGTGTTCAACGCTGCCTGCGCCGCTTCGGCCGAATCCGCCTCTGCAACCCGATATTTAGCCTCGAGCGCTCGCCGGAGTCCATACCGCGCCGTTGGTTCGTCATCCACAATCAATATCGTCTTCATGCCAACTCTCCGTGGACTCTGTGCCTCTGTGTTAAGAAAAACTCGGGCCGTCGCGCAAACTGTTTCTCGTAGACTAGTTGTTTCGCTCCGCTACCCGCTTCGCTCCCTCATGGGCATATTCACTTGGAACCGCGTCCCACGGCCATCCTTCACGGGGCTTTCCCAATCCAAACTCCCGCCAAACTCCGCAACTCGCCTAGCCACAATCGCCAAGCCGAGTCCCGTCCCCTGCGTCTTGGTAGTAAAAAATGGCTGCAGGATCTTTTCGCGCACACTTTCCGGTACGCCAGGCCCGTCGTCTTCCACCGCAAACAAAAACCCATCCCCGTTCGCACGGCCACTCACTCGTACGCGCCCGCCGCGCGTACTGGCCTCCAACGCATTCACCACAAGATTCGATAAAATCTCGCTCACAGCCTCAGAGCTCGCCGTCAATTTGGTTGCCCCCTCAACCACTTCCACCTCAAATGCCACGCCGCGCCGCTCGGCCTCATGCCGCAAGACTCCGCTAACTTCCTCCGCCACCGCTTGCGCATCACAACTCGCCGCGACAACACCACCGCGCACTGCCGGCCGGCTAAACTGCAGCAATTGGTTCAGCTTCGACGACAACCGCCCAATCTCCTCCAAAACCATCTTCGTTTCGCCGCGAATGGACTCCGGCAATTCCGAATTTTCCATCTGAACCTGCAAAATCGTCTTGATCGACCCCAGCGGGTTTTTCAGATTGTGCGAGATGCTAGCCGCCATCTGCCCCAATACCGCCAACCGCTCCCGCTCCGCCAGTTCCCTCTCCAGTTGCAACTTCTCCTCAATTAAGCGGCACAAATCCAGCGCCCCGGGCAACTGCTCGCACAAAAACTCCAGCGCCGCCCGCGTTTCACCCGATAGCCCCGCACCATGCGGCTTAACTCGCAGGACTCCGAAAGATCTGTCTCCCTGCTCAACTGGGAATATCGTCTTGCCATCTTCGTCGGAGTGGGCGCCTAGATCTTGCGCCGCCGGGGCATTCGCCAACACCAGCTGGGCTTCGGACAGCTCGAATTCCTCTTGTATCCGCCTACCTGCCCGCTCCGCAAGTTTGGCAAGATGTCCTTGCCGAGCTTCGGCTTGAATCTCTGCCGCCACTCGTTGTACGCGGTCCATTTCCTTGTGCACAGTCTCTCGAAGATTCTTGCCGAGCACTCGCTGCAAAGGTTCGATGAAAATCACAAGGAAGAACAGAAGAATGGACGCGGAAGCCTCTGGTGGGAGCGCGGGCTCAAGCCAGACGCTCACTCGACGAACTAAACTCAGATACAACAATGCCAAAAATATTGCTGATACCGCATACACAAGGTTGGTCTGACGCCCAATCTGCAGGAAGTTGTAACGAAAGACTAAGTAAATGAGAAGAGCGGACGGAAAGAGGGCGCACAGCGCAAGCGTAACGGTAATACCCGCTGCCAGGGACTCGGAAACCGTTCCGCCAAATCCATGAAGATAGAGCACCAGCGCAGCGCCCACGACCAGGATCGCCGTGGTATACCCGTGAAACATTCTCTGAGGCCGATCCGGAGCGCGGTTGGCGAAGCGCAACTCCCACCAACTGCTTGTCAGCATTGAAACCGCCAAGAATAAGCCGTATGGCTTTCCCAGGTTTCCCCCTGGAACCAGAAAATTGAACGCAGCAGACTGGGTCAGCAATGGATAGAGGTGCAGACCAAAATAAAGAACTGGCGCGTACATCGTGACGAGAAAGAGTCGTTTGGCAGTGGGACTCCCTAGCATGCGCCTCGTTTCGGCAAACTCGATATGCAGATGGACTAGGAGGGGTGGCACAAAACTTAGGCCAGTTAGCAATAAAATCGCCGCAAACGACTGAACCGCCGGGGGTTCAACTTGATAATAAATCTGCGCATTCAGCGCCAATAGCGATCCGCTGTAGAAGAAAAACAGAGCAAGGCACAAAAAGAAAAATACGCGCTCAAAGTTTCTTTGGCGGCGGTAGCCGAGAATCACAACCATCCAGAAAAGCTGCAGCAGCGTACCTGCAGTGAAACCAATCAGCCGGATATAGACGAGAGCTCCCATCCAAACCTCGAGAAAACGATTCTACGTCGCCCCTAGGAGCACTACAATCGCCAAGTGTCGTATTTTTCTTGCACCACCTAACCTAATATAAATAAACGGCTTAGTTGTCTGAGAAATCCACAGCCGCCCCACCCATCTGTCCGCTAAATCCTTGACATGCAATCCCTTTCTGGCTATATTAGCAGTCGACTGCGAGGAGTGCTAATTCCCTTCCGTGCTCCCAGTCTCTGTTCAAACCGCAATATCAACTATGGAGGTTCTTCCAAGATGGCAGTGAATCTGACCCCGCTACACGACCGCGTAATCGTGAAGCGCATTGAAGAAAAAGAGTCCGTCAGGGGCGGCATCATCATCCCTGACTCCGCAAAAGAAAAGCCCATGGAGGGCGAAATCATCGCCGTTGGCGCTGGCAAGCGCGAAAAAGGCGAACTGATCCCGCTCGACGTGAAACCAGGCGACCGCGTTCTGTTCGGCAAGTACAGCGGCACCGAAATCAAAATCGAGGAGGAAGAGTACCTCATTCTTCGCGAAGAAGAGATCCTTGCCAAACTTAGCGGCGCAGCCAAAGCCGCAAAGAAGTAGTTTCGTTCCCAATCCGTAGGGGCACGGCACGCCGTGCCCGTCGATGAAGCAAGCATAGAATTCAATATTTCGCAGAACGAAATCAGGAGGAAATACCAGTATGGCGAAGCAGATTGTAACAGGTGAGAATTCCCGCCAAGCGATTCTTCGCGGCGTGAACGCTCTCGCCGACGCAGTAAAGATCACGCTCGGCCCCAAGGGCCGCAATGCGGTGATCGAAAAGAAGTTCGGCGCGCCGATCATCACCAAGGACGGCGTCACCGTGGCCAAGGAAATCGAGCTGCAGGACCCCCTCGAGAACATGGGCGCG
>Ga0210409_10002755_pt1 | contig 20437 bp, 14 predicted proteins | sample IncBWH17MmetaG_FD_161649 | JGI IMG/M metagenome (GOLD analysis project Ga0210409, IMG submission 161649) | Forest soil microbial communities from Barre Woods Harvard Forest LTER site, Petersham, Massachusetts, United States - Inc-BW-H-17-M | ecosystem: Environmental > Terrestrial > Soil >...
ACCAGCTCTTGCAATAACAGGATCACGGCCGTCGGAACGCCGCGCTTCGGGGTCAGAAAAAGCCGCAAGCCCAACATGAGGACAACACCGCTGCCCAGCACCAGAAGCAAATAGACCAGCAGCCTCCATCCTGCTCGCAATCCATGCTCGTTATGAAACAGTGATGACGGACTGGGAGGGGGAGATGACAGCGTCGACTGTCCTGTGGTTTCGTATGCCGAGTGTCCCGATTCCATTCTTGCTCCTTAAGCGCGAGGACTAGATTACCGATACAGGTGAAGCAGAGCCAATTCTATTTCTTTGCCACCGGCGTAACCTTTTTACTATAGAATGCCGGTTAGCAGCACGCAGCACAGCCGTCGGCGGGTCTTTGCTATGGCTTACGACATTTCCTCGTCTCCTCTCATTGCTGGCCGCTTGGCACTTGATTTCGCCAATACCTCGCCTATTTCCCACGATCTCTCCTGGGACGAGTTTGTTTCCTTCTTATTGGACGCAAAACTGGTGACCTCGGAACGTGCGGCCCAGCTCCGCCCGTTACTGCTGTCTGAGGCACGAGCCGTCGATGCCATCCTGCTGAAGATCCTGCGGCTTCGCGAAGCCTTCCGCGCGGTCTTCGCCTCCATTGTCGACCGCAAGCCCTTCCCTCACCACTGGGCGGAGCCGATTAATGAAATCCTGCGAGTCACCGAGGGCCATGACGAATTGGTGCCCCTGGAAGACGGCTGGCGTCTTCAGTTTATCGCCCGAGAAGAGGGCCTCGAGTGGTTGCTCGCTGCCATCGCCCGTTCTGCCGCCGAATTACTTGTCGAGGGCACGGAAGCGCCCATCCGCCGTTGCGCCAATCCGTCTTGCCGGCTGTTCTTTTACGACGACTCCCGCACCCATCGCCGGCGCTGGTGTTCCATGGCCACGTGCGGCAATCGTCACAAGGTCGCGAGTTTCCTGCGCCGCCACGTAGTCCACAAGCGCGGGGCTTCAGCCTGACGCGCGGGTCGCCAATCCTCACTTCACGTACTTCGGGGACTCCCCCCTGGACCACGGGTCGTAATTGTGGGCAAACTGCAGCCGTTTTCCCAGCGGCGGGTGGCTGTACAACCAGAAGGTGATGAACTTCGACGGATTCGGATCCGCCAAATCGATGTCGCCCATCTTCCGGAAAGACTGCGCGGTCACCTGTTGCGAATTCGGCAAGATTCCGTGTGTCACTTCCAACCCATACACATCGGCGGCGTGCTCTTGCACCCGGCTGAAGCCATTCCCGATCGGCGTTCCCATGAATTCCAGCACGTGGAATATCAACAGCAACACCGCCAACGCTGCCCAATCTTCCTGACCACGCACGCTCCACGCCTTACCCCAGTGCGCAAGTACCCACTGAAGCGCGCGGTACGCCACATACAGACCGAGCAGCAGTCCGCCGGTAAAAAACAGGAAACCCTTCCACGTATGGCCCAGGACGTAATGTCCCAGTTCGTGGCCCACCAGCGCCAGAACCTCGTCAGGATTCGTTTTCTGGATTGTCGTGTCCCACACCACCACACGCTTCGACGCGCCCACGCCCGTCACGTACGCGTTGATTCCATTGGTCTTGGCGCTCGCTTCCATCAAAAACATGCGTTCCGGTGGAATCGTCGCACCCGCGCGCCGAGTCAGTTTGCCGATTGCCTCCACCAACTCCGCATGTTTGTCCTGTAGCGGCGTGAACCGGTTGAACATGGGATCAAGGAACCACGGGCTGATGAAAAACAAAAACAACGACAGCGGCACCATCGCGTACCAGAAATACAGCCACCAGGTTCGCGGCTTCCACCGGATCACGCTCACCAGCAGCAGCACCACAATGTAGCCTAATCCCAACGAAAGCAGTTCGCCCTTGGTCCAATCCCAGAACCACGAACCCCACTCTTGAATTGATTGCTGATACCGCAACGAAAGCCAATGGGCATAGACCGAAATCGGCAAGTGCAACACTGCCAGGACAAGCATCAACGCGGGTACAAAAATCAGCGCCTGTATAATCCGCTTGGGGCTCGCGCTCTCCGCGATGTCCCTCAAACGTGCCACCACCCCGGTCTGCAAGAGCACCACTAGCACCAGGATGCCCCATGCCACGGCCACGAAGTACAGCGTGTACTCCTTCCTCGCCAATGACACGGCCTTCTGGTAGCGTTCGGGCGGAAGTTGATAGGTCTCGGTCGACCGCTTCGCCGCTGCTTCTACATCAGCAGTCGAACTCGTTTCTGGAGGGGGGCTTGCACTCGCCTGCCCCGCGTTTGCCGGCGAGACGCCCGCCAAAAACGCGCCGATTGCCAGCCCTAGAACCAGCAGAACCCGCAAACTCCACCCCAGCCACCTCGGCCTAGGCCCTGCCAGTTTTCCATTGCGTTGCATCCAATTCACCTCTATCTTGCCAAGGCTGCGTATCACTCTTTCGACTTGGGACATCCAAGTCGCCATGCGCAAACCAATTACCTTGTTTTCCTTCCTTCTTATCCTCGCGGCGACGGCGCTGCTCTTCGCGCTCCCCTCTCATTCTTCGAAGCCGGACGCTCTGCCCGCGGCGCCCTCGCGCACTTTCTCGTTCAGCTATCAGGTTCATGTCCCTCCCACCAAAGAGGCCTCGGGCAAGCTGCTCCTTTGGTTGCCACTTCCTCAACAAGATGCCTACCAACAAATCAAGGATTTGCGCATTGAGGCCGGCGTCGGTCACTCGGAGGGCCGCGACCCAGAGTATGGCAACCCTTACGCCCTGTTCCAACCGACGGCAAGCCAACTCGCCGCCGGTTTTGATGTTAGCGTAACTTTTGTCGCTACCCGCCTCGAGCACAAGGTTTCTCTTGCCTCGGCGGGAGCCGGGAATGGTTCCGTGAATCCAGCTAGCGACCCTGCTTTGCGCCGCTATCTACAGCCCGACAAACTCGTTCCCCTGAACGGTGTCATTGCCGAACTCGCCAAAGAGCATACTGCCGGTGAAACAACCGATCTGGCCAAAGCGCACAGTGTCTACGACTACGTGGTCTCCACCATGCACTACGACAAATCCGGCGAAGGGTGGGGACGCGGTGACGCGGTATGGGCCTGCACCTCCAAGCGCGGCAATTGTACCGATTTTCATTCCCTCTTTATTGGCATGATGCGCTCGTCGAACATTCCCGCGCGGTTTGAAATCGGCTTCCCGCTCCCGGAATCAAAAACCGAGGGCGACATTCCCGGTTACCATTGCTGGGCGGAGTTCTATCTGCAAGGGACCGGTTGGGTTCCCGTCGACGCTTCCGAAGCCTCGAAAAACCCCGCCAAGCGCGACTATTTCTTCGGCGCCCACGACGACAATCGCGTCTTCTTCACCTCGGGCCGCGACATTCGACTCTCTCCCTTGCAGAAAGGCGACCCCTTAAACTATTTCATCTATCCTTATGCGGAACTCGATGGTAAGCCCTCTTCTGGCCTGCAGTCGCATTTCTCGTTCCGCGACCTCGCCCCGGCAGGGGCCACAGCGTCCACTGGCAATACCGCCTCTCGGTAGCTTTCCGATCCTGCATTGCTTGATTCGCCTCAGCCCCGCTTGTTCCACGCTCATTTTTCGCGCACGGACGTATCATTTAGGAGAAAGCTCCTATCGGAAGCTTAAGGGGTTGCTATGCGCCATAGGGTCATCGCGCTAACTCTGCCGCTCGCCTGGTCTCTCTCCGGCTTGCTTGCCACTCAAGTGGCAGCGCAGGATTCACAGGATACTTCTGTTGCCGAAGCCGCTCGCCGCGCCCAGGACCAGAAAAAGTCCACGCCCAGATCCCCCAAAGTAATCACCAACGACAATCTGCCCGCTGCTCCGAAGCCCGACGCCACGACGCCCTCCGGAACTCAGACGCCCGACGCGGCCACTCAGTCCGCTCCCGCTGCCGACGCCGCAGCTGCGCCGGTCGCAGGCACTGATGCGAAAGTGGGAGACGCTGCGGCGAATCCCGAAGTTGCCGCTCTGAAGCGCCAGATTGCCGATCAGCAAAAAGAAGTGGACCTGCTCCTGCGCCTGCACGCACTCGATCAGGACGCCTTCCTTGCCAACCCCGACCACGCCAAAGATCCGCAAGGCCGGGCCAAGCTCGACACCCAGCAAGAAGAAATTCACGCGAAGGTCACTGAGCTTGCGGCCCTCAAAGCCAAACTCGACGCCATCGCTCCCGGCGAATCGGCAAAGCCTCCTGCAGCGAAGCCCTGATGCACTCATTTTGTCATTCCGGACCGAGTCTGCGGAGTGAGGATCCCTGCCCCATCGCAGGGCCTTTTTGTGCGATGAATCTCTCTTCGATCGCCGCCTCCTGTAGCTCAGACCTCCCAGGCCTGAGGCTTTTATGTCCTAAGCGCTGAGAATTGAATTGGGCTTCAGAGTCTGCGCATAACACAACTTCACTTCTCTATCGCTTCGTTTTCCACAGTGTCAAAAATTTCCTCACCGCTTAGACCTTGTTTCCCATTGACTCCTCATGAACGCAGCGTGACAATTTCGCGCAAGTCATCGTTCCGCTCAGGAACGGACTTGGGCGCTCAGGGAAGCTCATGACCCATGCGTGAGCGGGCTGCCACGGGGAGAGTGCATTATGTCCTTGATGCCGGGCTCCACCGTCCAGTGTGTGAATCCGCATTGTGAAACCAGGGGCCACTGGCTCCGCGCGGAGGTTGTCAACTCCGAGCAGTGCCCCACCTGCGGCCAAGCTCTTCGTAACGTTCCGCCGCCGCTGGCTCCCCGTCCTCATTTTCGCCCCCGTCCCTTAGCCGCGCGTCCGTCTTTCCGCCCCCGCTGACGCGGACGCGTGGCTGCTTTTTTGCCAACCTCGGGTGAACTGCTTGTCAGTGCCGCCGCAGCACTTCGCTCCAGTTGCAAATCTCGCAGAGCATTAGCATCATGTTGCCATGCCGCCCCTTCCCGCCCGTATGTTGTTCGTGCGTGTTCTTTCTTTTGCTAGTGCAGTCTCGCTGCAAGCCCAAGGTTCTGTCGCGCCTCCGCCAACCGCTACCGCTCTGAAAACCGATTACCCGGATTCCACCGCAGGCCTCGAACATCTGGTGAAGGACATCATCAAAGCACAAAAAGGCAAACGCGGGCGACCGTGCCGATGCGCTACTGCAAAGCCTTGTTCTTCCTCAGCCGCGCGCCTGGTACGACATGGCTTTTGGGACTTCGGTCGCGGAAGAGTCCAAATCAATCTATGAGCAGTCCGGTGCGGGCATTCCCAATTCCATGGCTCAGTTCTTGCTCCGTGCAGTCAGCAACGGCATGAACGACGTCGTGGTCGTGCGCTTCGAAAAGTCCTGCGACGATAATTCGGGGGAAGATGTCTTCGGGATTCTTGAAGCGCGCCGCCAGCCAATCCCACTTTACGAACTGCGTTTGATCAAGGGGACAACCTTCGTTCGTCTATTCGCGTTTGCTTTTGTGGACGGCGGCTTCCGCTTCATCCTCCCTCCCCAACTGCACGGCAACGTGTTCGGGGCTCCAAAGGCCAGCCCGGCTCCCGCTGCTGCCCCGGCCGATTCTGGAACCGGTGCGCCCACAGAAAAACGCTTGCAGCCAGAGCGCTTGAAGGTTAAAGGGAACGTCCAATCGGCGAAGCTGATCAGCAAGGTGACACCCCAGTATCCGCAAACCGCGCGCGCCGAGCATCTGGAAGGCACGGTAAAAATACACGCCTTGATCGACAAGGATGGCTCGCTCTTTCAACTCTACGTTGTGAAGGGCTACTGTTCGCTCGCTCAGGCTTCTATCGACGCCGTGAAAAAGTGGCGATACAGCCCCACGCTCCTTGAAGGCCAGCCAGTCCAGATTGACACCGAGATCGACGTGATCTTCACTCTGCGACAGTGAGCAGAAAACAGCCGAGTCGTCATCACCTCTTCTGTCCGGTGCGCAAACAATCTTCGTAAAACGACCGCAGTACACCCAGACGCGATTCCCAGTGCTCGGGAGAAAGCGGCTCGGCTAGTTCGGCGCGAAACGGCTTGGCCGTTCGTCGAGCGTCTTCGGTGTAGATAAGCGTGCCGTCGGGTTCAATTCGCTCCGCGCCATCCGCCCGGGCACATAGATTGGCGCCCTGGCCTCAGGTCAGAGCGAGTCACGAGATCTTCTTCTTTGAGCCTCTCGCCGTTTTCGTCCGCGACGGGTAGAGGAAGCGCCGGCCCTGCTTGCGTCCCCGTCAGGAACGGTGTCACGTGCGCGTGGTGCGCGATGATCCGCAACTGGCCTTTCCCGTGTTTCCCGCGCGCTTCCTCCAAATGGCGAGCGATCATCGCCACGTTGCCAATTCCGGCCGTCGGTGCCAAACCTAATCGCCACAACATCGGGTTGCTAAGATCCGGAAACGAACAGTTGATCACCGGGCAGGACAGCCCAAGATTCGCATGCGCGCGCATCAACGTCGCGAGCATTGGCAGGTGCGCCGCTATTTGCAGCGCGAATCCCGCTTTCATAATCCCCACGGCGGCAGGTGCGCCACTTTCTAGCAGCGCGAAAGGCGAGAGCAGACTTGCGCATTGGATGATGAGATCTGGCTCGAAACTCGCAAGCACATTTGTCATGCCCGCCACATCCAGACCATCCGTTCTCTCGCTCGAGACACGGCAGTCCGTGCCCAGGCTGAGGAGTTGAGCCCACTGCGCCGCCACTTCGCCGCGGCTGACGAGCTTCAAGTCCGTGGCCAGCCCATGCTCCGCGACCGTCTGCGCGAGTCGGGTTCCCAGGTCTCCCAGCCCTAAAATCACTACCCTGCGCTTTTGCCCATTTTTTGTTCTTTGAGATAGCGGCATGTCTCCATCACACGCGCAACAACGAAAAAAGGACCAACGCCTTGTGCGCGTTGGTCCTTGGTGGATTGCAATCTATTATCCTTGAATCTAGCCTTCGACGAGCCCTCGCTCCAGCATTTCGTCGTCGCTTAGCCACAAATCGGGAATGTTCGCCGACCCCAGCCGCAGAATGTCTTCCAGCGCCCCGCGAACTTCGCGTAGCCGGAAGTCCACCCCGATGCGCTCCAGCAGATCGATCAGCGCCTGCGCTCCTTCGGCAAGCATCGCTTTGGGTCGCGCGCCAATCTTATCCAGCCGGTGATACGTGACGATGTAGAAGGTGCTGAGTCCTGCTCCGTGTCGCACGATATGGAGAAACCCTCGTGCTCGCGGCTGGCTCGGCTTTTGTTTTGCTGCTAGTGCTGATCCGATAGGGAGTGCGCTCATCGCCTGGTCTCCTTTCCCGTATCGCTCAACTGCATCCGCTCGTGCTTCCGCAGTTTTCGCACTTGTAGCAAGCTCCGTTCGGCACCATCAGCATGCCGCACTCCGAGCACGTCGGCGCTCCCTCGTGCGCGTCACGCGGCGACCTGCTCACCGTCTCGGCAGCTGTTCTGCTTCCCACCAAGGTCGGCGCCTGCGGCATCGCAATCGCATGCGCGGCTTCGGTTGCTGTCGTGCCGTTCAGCTTCAGGTAGTCCGACGAAATGAACTTTCCGCCCAGCCAACGCGCGATGTAGTCCAGCACCGATGTTGAGAAGCGGATGTTCGGATTTGCCGTGATTCCGCTCGGCTCAAATCGCGTGTTCACCAGCTTGTCCACGAACACCTTCAACGGCACTCCGTACTGCAAGCCCAGCGAAATCGTCAACGCCAAGCCGTCCATCACGCCCGAGAGTGTCGAACCTTCCTTGGACATCTTGATGAAAATTTCTCCCGGCCGTCCATCTTCATACATTCCTACGGTGATGTATCCTTCGTGGCCGCCGACGCTGAACTTGTGCGTCACAGAGTCGCGTTCCACCGGCATTTTTTCACGCTGCTGCCGCGCGAACAGCTCTCGCTGCAGCGGCTCGGTCGCAGCCGCCACCGCAGCTTCCGTCTTCTTCTCATCCTTCTGGTTGCCGGCGGCATTCAGCGGTTGCGAGCGCTTCGAATTGTCGCGGTAGATCGCCACGGCCTTCAGCCCCATTTTCCACGATTCAATGTACGCCTTCATGATGTCTTCAATCGTGGATTCTTCCGGCATATTAATGGTCTTGCTGATCGCGCCCGAAAGGAACGGCTGCGCCGCCGCCATCATCCGAACGTGACCGGTCCAGGCAATCGAGCGCCCGCCCGCAGTAGCCAGCGAGCAGTCAAACACCGGCACGTGCGCGTCCTTCAGGAACGGTGCGCCATCGATTTTCCCGTTCTTGTCGATGTAGCTGACGATTTCGCTGGTCTGCTCCGGCGTGTACCCCAGCTTCATCAGCGCTTGCGGCACGGTGTTGTTCACAATCTTGATCACGCCGCCGCCCACCAACTTCTTGTGCTTCACCAGCGCCAGGTCCGGCTCGATGCCCGTCGTGTCGCAATCCATCATGAAACCGATGGTGCCCGTCGGCGCCAGAACTGTCACTTGCGAGTTCTTGAACCCGTGGTTCTCGCCAAGTTCCAGCGCGGAATCCCACGCGCCCTGCGCGCCCAAGTACAGTTCCGCCTGTACATGGTCCGGCTTGATGCCACGCATCGCTTCGCGGTGCATGCGGATCACATCCAGCATCGCTTCGCGATTCACCTCATAACCCGCGAACGGCCCCATGCGTTCCGCCACTCGCGCCGATTGCGCGTACGCTTCGCCGCACATCAGCGCCGTCACGGCACCCGCTACGTCGCGCCCTTCGTCCGAATCGTACGGCAAAGCCATGGACATCAACAGTGCGCCCAGATTCGCGTAGCCCAGCCCCAGCGGCCGGAAGCTGTGCGAGTTTTCCGCAATTTTCGGCGTGGGATAGCTGGCATTGTCCACCAGAATCTCCTGCGCCGTGATGGTTACGTCCACCGCGTGTTTGAACGACTCCACATCGAACGCGCCATTCGGCTGCAGGTACTTCATGAGGTTCAACGAAGCCAGGTTGCACGCCGTGTCGTCCAGGAACATATATTCGCTGCAAGGATTGCTGGCATTGATTCGCGCCGTGTTCTTGCAGGTGTGCCAGCGGTTCACCGTCGTGTCGTACTGCATCCCGGGATCGCCGCAGTGCCACGTGGAATCCGCAATCTTGTACAACAAATCCTTGGCGCTCAGCTTTGCACTCGGCTGCCCATCGGTCACGTTCTTGGTCCACCAGTCGCGGTTCTCTTCCACCGCGCGCATGAACTCGTCGGAAACACGCACGGAGTGATTCGCGTTCTGGAAGAACACTGAGCTGTAGGCCTCGCCGTCGATGGACGAGTCATAGCCCAGCCGGATCAGCGCGTGCGCCTTCTTCTCTTCCTTCACCTTGCACTCGATGAATTCCACGATGTCCGGGTGATCGATGTTCAGGATCACCATCTTCGCCGCCCGCCGCGTCTTGCCGCCGCTCTTGATCACTCCCGCGAAGGCATCGAAACCCTTCATGAAGCTCACCGGCCCGGAAGCAATGCCGCCGCCCGAAAGCGTTTCCTTGCTGCCGCGCAATGCCGAGAAATTGGTGCCCGTTCCCGAGCCCCACTTGAACAGCATGCCTTCCGTCCTCGTCAATCCCATGATCGATTCCATATCGTCATGCACGGAATTGATGAAGCACGCCGAGCATTGCGGCTTCGGCTGCACGCCGACGTTGAACCACACCGGCGAATTGAAACTCATTTTCTGTTCCACCAGCAGGTGCGTCAGTTCATCGCGAAACGCGTCGCGCGACTGCGTGCTGGCGAAATAGCCGCCCTCCTCGCCCCAGCGCACGATCGTGTTCACCACCCGGCCGATCAATTGCCGCGCCGATCCTTCGCGTTCCGACGTGCCCGGCTTCCCGTGAAAATACTTGCTGGCCACGATGTTGGTCGCCGTCTGCGACCAGCCCTTCGGTACCTCCACATTTTCCTGCTTGAAGATCGTTGTTCCTTTTTCGTTCCCGATCAGCGCGGTTCGCTTTTCCCATTCGACGGCGTCGAAGGGAGACACCCTGCCATCCGTAAAGTAACGCTCAAACACCAATCCTCTCGTCTCGCTTGCCGTCTTCGCTGCGTTGGTTAGTTCCATCGCTTTCCGATTCAATGCTGACTTCACCGTGGCCATCAATTCCTCCCCAACAGGTTCCCTTCCCTCAGGCGAGGAACCTTTCTATTTTACTCCCCTGCCGCCCAGGGGTGCGCGCCACTCGCAAGCCGCGCTGCTTCAGACTCTGGTTCCGTGGAAGCTCCAGCCGGAAAATAACCGTAAAAAGCGAACGCGCTGCCCTAGGCCGGTGTTCCTCACGCGGCTGAACAGCTTTGTTCCCCGCCAAACGCACTGCGCGGAGAATCCACTTCGCGCTCGTTTTTTACGGTGATCCCGGGCTGGCTCGTGGGTCATTGCCGGACCAAGGCAAGTCCCCGACTCTGGTCCGTCTGGCGCTTCCACGTCCCCCGAATCTGGATGTGCAGTATTGAACCATGCGTCGGTCCTGTCAAGAGAAAATCGCAAAATCTAGCTAACTTTTTCGAAACGCGCCTATATCTTGTGGTGTCGTTTCGCCTCAGCGCGTTCTAAATCGCAACTCGTCTCCTACATTTTCTTCCTGATCACACCGTAAACTCTTTTGTGCCAACCTATTAGTTATGCTGTTTCGATTTGTTCTCTCGTTCGTTCTGTTGTTTGTTTCGTTCTCCTGCGCAAAAACTTTTGCACAGGATTCCCGCACCCACTCGTCTCACACATCTCATCCAGCGTACGCGGAGACATTGCATCTTCGCGGAGTGTCGGATGTCGGAAAGTTGAACGATTATCTTTATCGCGGCGCGCAACCCAACGACGAAGGCTTGCGCGAACTCAAAAAACTTGGCATCACCCTGATCATCGACTTGCGCGGCGAAAGAAACCGCCTGGCAAAATCCGAACGCAAAAAAGCCCAGGCACTCGGCATGCGCGTCGTGAATATTCGCGCTAGCGGCTGGTCGGCTCCCAAGGACCAGGATCTCGTGAAATTTTTGTCCCTCACGCAGCAGCGGCCCAGGGAAAAAATCTTCGTGCACTGCTGGCTTGGCGGCGATCGCACCGGCGTGTTCTTCGCCGTTTATCGTATAGCCATCGATCACTGGACCGCACAGCCAGCCCTTGAGGAAATGCGCGATTTCCATTTCAAGTCCTTCTGGCATCCCGGGATGAAAAGGTACGTGGAGAATTTCCCGGCACATTTCGCTAAATCGCCGGCATTCACGCCGCTACGCAGGCAGGAAGTTGCGGTTCGACCATGATCTGCACGGATCGATCGCGGATCCCCGATACGAATTCTCCCGTGCGCGTTATCCTTATGCCACGGCGCCCATTATTCCTGCAGCTCAGGCCTAGAGGCCTGAGGTTTGTTCGCGCCGCGGCGTGCTCGCGCTGGGAGCGAAAACCCTCACCCCGGGAAGGGGTCAGCTACAGAATCTCGCCGGCGCGCGCTGTCGGTGCGCGGAAGCCGCCTCGGAAGGCGGCCGCCACATTCGCCGATTCTTCGGTTGCATCCCACGGCCAAGCCCGTACCATCTAATAAGAATGCGCCGCTTCTTTCCTAACCTGGCTCTCTGTGCTCTTTTGGCATCCCCGGCAATCGTCGCAGCCCAAGCCCGAGCTTCCATTTCAACTTCTTTCGCGGCTTCAAGCTATGGGGAGAAGTTGAACTTTGCGGGACTACCCAGGTTCGGACGGATCAACGATTCCCTATATCGCGGCGCGCAACCCTACGCGGAAGGTCTGCAACAACTCAAGAAACTGGGCATCACCACCATCATCGATCTCCGCGGCGAGGATCCGCACAAAGTTGATTGGGAACGCAAGCAAGCGGAAACCCTTGGAATCCGCTTCATTCATCTTCCCGTCAGCGGCTGGTCCACTCCCAGCGACGAGCAAGTCGCGCAGTTCTTTTCCATCTTTCGCAGCAAAGCCAACGAAAAGGTCTTCGTGCACTGCCGCTACGGCGAAGATCGCACCGGCGTCTTCATCGCCTCGTATCGCATCGCCTTCGATCATTGGTCCTCCGACCAGGCCTTGAGCGAAATGCTGGTCTTTGGCTTCAATCGCCTGTGGCACCCTTCTATGGCCAGCTACATTCGCAGCCTTCCGCAGCGCCTGCAATCCGACCCCATTCTCAAATCCTCCCTGGGCCCTCAAGTCACCCCTCCCCTAGAACTAGCCCGCTAAACCCCGCAGGTCCATGCACTTGCACGCATCCTGTAGCTCACCCCTTCAGGGATGAGGCTTTTCTCTTGGGTTTGCCCGTACGACCTTCAGCCGTTCGCCCGTTTGGCCCAGTACTTCCGTACCCTTCACATCGTGACTTGCGCTTCATATCGCTTACCTTCCCTCTCACTGTATTCTCCTTTCGTTGCAGCGTTTATTCTTCGTGTCCCGGAGACCCTGTGAACGTCGGCCGCTATCAGATTCTCGAAACGCTCGGCACCGGAGCCAGCAGCCGTGTGGTGCGAGGCTACGACCCGCTGATCGATCGGTCCGTGGCCATCAAGCTGTTCTCCCCGGAACTGGGTCGCGGCGAAGGCCGTGCTCGTTTCCTGCGTGAAGCCCGCGTCGTCGGCAAGCTCTCTCATCCCTTCATCATCTCGCTGCACGACATGGGCATCGAGGAATCCACGCTCACTCCTTATCTGGTGATGGAACTGGTCGAAGGCCAGTCGCTCGAAAAAATGCTGCTCAAGGGAAGCCTTCCCATGCCCACGGCGTGCGCCCTGACCGCCCAGGTGGCCGTCGCGCTTTCGGTGGCACACCGCGCGGGCATCATTCATGGCGACGTCAAGCCCGCCAACATGCTGGTCACTCCGGAAATGCGCCCCAAGCTCACCGACTTCGGCATGGCGCGCCTGACCAGCCACGATAACGGCGACACTTCGCTTTTCGGCACGCCCGCTTACTGGTGTCCCGAACAAATTATCGGCCGACCGCAGGACGCGCGTTCCGACCTGTTCTCCCTGGGCGTGGTGCTGTACGAAATGCTCACGGGAATTTCTCCCTTTGCCGGCGATTCCGCTTCCCTGCAGACCGTTTGTAACCACGTGCTCTCTTCCACACCACTGCCGCCTTCGCACGTTAATGCCTCCATTCCAGCCGTGTTGAATGAGATCCTCGCCGCTTGCCTGGCCAAGGACCCGAAGCACCGCATTCAATCCGCCGAAGCCCTGGCCGACCACCTCTTTCCTCTCGCCCGCCGCAAGCCGGGTGCGCAACAGCCCGCTCCGCCCGAACCAACGATGCGCAGCCGCACCGCCCGATTCCTGCGCTCCGCATAACCCTAGCTCTACAAGTCGCTTATCAAGCATCCGGGGAAGAATGTGTCCGCGAAATGACAGCGGCCGCGTGCCAACGGTTCACACCCCAATTTTTTGCTAACCCTCCCTGACCAAAGCATCCCAGCTCTCGTCTATACGCCCAGAGGTGAGCACCATGGATTCCCGCAAGCTGCTTCCGGTTGTTGGCATCGTCATCTGGTCCGCAGTCGCCCTCACGGCCGCACCGCGCGCGCTTTCTCATCGGCATTCCGCCGGCATGTCCGTCCACCACGGCGAGCCGATCGAGAGTTGCTCCGATCTGAACATCTACTTCGACAGCAACCGCCGCGCAGTCGTGCAATCCGAGGAACGCACCATCAGCAAAGCCGAGGCGCCTACGCTCCACATCCAGGCGGAATCCAATGGTGGACTGCAGGTGAAAGGCTGGGACAACGACGACTACGCCGTGACACTTTGCAAAGCGGCGGATCCCGACAACGACGCGGAGAGGGTACTCTCGCAAATTCATCTCACCTTCCAAAACGGCGAACTTGGCGTCTCCGGCCCTTCGTCCCATGATCGCTGGTCCGCTGATATCCTCGTGAAGGCTCCCAAGGGCACAGCCCTGAATTTGCGAGTGAATAACGGCCCCATGGGTCTCTACAATATTGCTGGCAACATCAAAGCACGCGCGCAGAACGGGCCGCTTACGGTGATGGGTTGCAGCGGCGACGTTGACCTCTCCACGCAAAACGGTCCCGTCACGCTGGAAGGTAACAGCGGCAAGCTGCGCGTCGATGCACAGAATGGCCCGCTCACGATTTCACTCCGTGGCACGAATTGGAATGGCTCCGGCATCGAAGCGCACGCCAACAACGGTCCGCTAACGGTAGAAATTCCCTCCGGCTATCAATCCGGTGTACTGGTGGAATCGGAAGGTCACAGCCCGTTCCAGTGCCACTCTTCGGTTTGCTCCGAAGGCCGCAAGAATTGGGACGATGACCGCAAGAGCATCGAATTCGGCTCTGGCCCCACGGTCGTACATCTCTCCACCGTGAACGGACCGGTTTCCGTCCACTAATTCTCGACGTTGATTTTCGGGATGCTTACCTGCTGGAATATCTGCACTGCTCGCGGTGTAGCTAATGTTCTTGAGCTTTTTGCCTGGACGCGGACGCGCCATTAACCATCGCAGCGACTTCCGCATTTGCTCCGCTATTCGCTTGTCGCAGACGCCCGCGCTCCGCCTCCAAAACCAATTCCAGCCATCGCTGGAAGTCTTCCTCATTCGCGATAACAAACCGGTGCTCCGGGGAGCGCTGTCGAGAAGGGAGCATGGCTCGCGAGTGTCCAAGAACGCGGCTCTAACGTCAATGTACGGAACTAGATTTAGTTCTGTATTAAATCTTAAGCGGTAGCCGGCACATAAAACATGGGTTAGCGTCGCCTCTGAAATTCCTGTAACAGTACGGGTTCTGTGTTAGAATCCCGCGCATTCCCCGTTGTTCCTCGAAGGATCGTGAATGGAGCAGGTTTCCAGCCCGCCAACGCTCAAGTTTGGTCCCTTCATTGTGGACCTGGTAGCGGGCGAAGTGCGCAAGGACGGCTCGCGCATCCGTCTCCAGGAAAAGCCGTTGCGTGTCCTGGTCCTGCTCGCCGAACGCCAAGGCCAAGTCGTCACTCGCGCGGAACTCAAGCAGCATCTCTGGCCCGAACACACCTTCGTCGATTTTGAGACTGGCCTCAACACCGCAGTCAGCAAGCTTCGCGACGCCCTTTCCGACAAAGCCGACAGCCCGCGCTACATCGAGACCATTCCTCGCCGCGGATATCGCTTCCTCGCCCCGGTAGAATTCCAAGGCCGCCGCGCCGCAACGCCAGCGCCGCCAGCAGCGGCAGCTCCAACGCCCGACAAGAACCAAGCCTCGCCGCAAGCCGCACCCTCACCTACATCCGCCGCTCCCGCAACCGAAGCGAAATCCGATGCACCGAAGCCACCGCCGCGCACAGCCGTGACCAACGCAAAAGCGCCGGCCATCACCACCATTTGGATCTCGCTCGCCGCCGCCGCCGCCATCATCGCCGGTGGCGCCTACTGGGTCACCCACGGCCGTCCCGCGCTTTCGTTCCACTCGCGCGATGCCGTGCTCATCGCCGACTTCGAGAATCAAACCGGCGATCCGCGCTTCGACAGTGCCCTCGCCACCGCCTTCACCGTCAGCATCGAGCAGTCCCGCTACGCCAACGTCTTCCCGCGCATGGAGCTCGACGCCGTCCTCAAGCGCATGGGCCGTCCGCAGAACGAGCGCGTCACTCCCACCTTAGCCCGGGAAATTTGCCAACGCGAAAATGTTCGCGCCTTAATCGCCAGCAGCATCACGCGCACCGGCCAGGAGTACGCCCTCACCGCGCAGCTCATCGATCCGAAAACCGGAGACACCGTTCGCGCCTACACTGAACGTTCCTACGGCGAAGACCACATTCTCGAAGCCCTCGATGTGCTTTCCCGCGACGTCCGCGAAGCCCTCGGCGAGTCTCTCTATCAGATCCAGCGCACCGACAAGCCGCTGCCCCAGGTCACCACGAAATCTCTCAGCGCCTTGCAGCAATATGCCGACGGCTCCAATCTCTGGCGTCTCGGAAAATTTCAGGACGCCACTACGTTATTCAAAGCCGCGATCGCCAGCGACCCGGAATTCGCCATGGCTCACGCGGCCCTCGGTGGCGCCGATTACAGCTATATCTACAATGCTCCCGAAGAGGGTCAGACCGAATACGAGAAAGCTCTTTCTTTAATTTCGCGCACCACCACCCGCGAACGCATGATGATCGAAACGAAGTACGCCATGGACCGCGGCCACGTGAACGAAGCCGATCAACTCTTCCTCCACTATTTGAATAGCTATCCCGATGACACCACCATGCGCGTCAACTATGCCACTCTCTTGCGCAAGAACGGTCGCAATCAGGAAGCCATCGAGCAGCTCCAGCAGGTTCTTCAGTTAGCGCCCGACTATGCCGGCGCATACATCGGCATCGCCACCGCCAACAAAGGACTGGCCAATTATCCCGCCGCGCTGCAGGCCTACGCGAAAGCCTTTGAGATTGAGCCGAATTGGCTCACCGCGGGCAACATCAACCGCGAATATGGATTCGCTCTCGTCGCCAATGGCGAAGACCAGAAGGCCGAGGAGGTTTTCACGGCATTGCTCGCCGCACCCGACACCCGCGAAAACGGTTTGCGTTCGCTGGCGTTTCTGGATCTTTATCATGGCCGCTACTCCAGCGCTCAGAGCCGCCTGGGACATTCGCTGGAAATTTTGAAGACGCAGAACTCGCCGCTCAGCGTCGCGCGCGTTCATCTTGTGCTGTCGATGGTCGCTGAGGGCAAAGGCGATACCAAGGCGCAACGCCAGCACCTCGATGCCGCTGTGGCCGGCTTGAACGAAATTCAATCCAAGGTGGTCTTCGGCGCGATGATTGGCGACGCTTGCGCGCGTTCCGGCTTCACCGATCTGGCGGAAAAAATTGCCGCGCTCATCACTCCGCTCGCCGATCCCCACAGCTCCGAACAAAGCGGCTATTTGCATCTACTCCAAGGAGACATGGCCCTGGCTGCCGGCCAGAATGACAAGGCCATCGAATTACTTCAGCAATCCGACAAAGAGAACAGCACCGGCCTTTCCCAGGAAGCGCTGGCTCACGCCTATCAGCAAGCCGGCCAGATCGATCAGGCCATTGCCTCTTACCAGAAGATGCTCAGCTCCACCGGCCCTTCGCTCAGTTGGGAGCCGCAGCAGCGCTGGCTGGTAGCTCGCTACACGCTAGCGTCCGATTATTCGTCGCGCGGCGATAATCAAAAAGCCCGCGACACGCTAGCCGCCCTGCTCAATCTGTGGAAGAACGCCGACCCCGACTTGCCGACCCTGGTAGCCGCCAAGTCCGCCTACGCCAAGCTACAGTAACCAAACGCGAAGCGCAGGCCTTCACAGCTCTCGCGAAAGTGAAATTTGAACGGATTCGCTATCTCCTTTAGATTCATATACATCCGCACGCTTGCATTCGCAACCCCTTTCCTTTCAAATACATCCGCAAAAAACCCGGGGTTGGGAGTGGCAGGGTAGTTATTACCCATGTCGGCGCGCCGACATTCCCTTGCAGTGCGAGAGCTTGCTTTCGCTCTTACGGCGCGATAAGCCTTCTCCCAAATCATCCCCGAAGCGCCACTCCTCTAACCGCGAAAGCGGCGGCGAGCCGCCGCACGCCAAATTGTTGGCGGTCCGACATTTCTAGGTCCGCGTTTCCATTTTCTATCTTTGGTTTTCGATCTTCTCGATGTGCCTTTGTAGCGCCCAGCTTTCAGGTTGCTTCCGCCGAGGAGGCCAGGACGGTCGCCCGCGTTTCCATCTACGATTTTCTATTTTCGCTATTCCGCGCGCGGTGGGCGGAGTTGCCGCATTGGGCGCGTCTGTGCCGCAGGCTCCTTCTCGCCGCGCGCTGCGTACCGTACGCTCAGACTTGTGATCGCCGCGTGCAATCCTTCGCAACCCGAAATCACGGATCTGATCGATCGGCGCGCAAGTGATCAGCACGATTGCGCTGCTGGCTCTGCTGCTGGCGGTGTGCTGCTCCAGGCATCGCGGAGAATTGCGCGCTGACCTGCAAGCTGCTGCGGGAAGAATGCTGTGGATTTTTGTTCCGTATGCCATCGCGGTGGTGGGGAGCTTGATGCTCCGCGTGATTCCGTCGACGGATCTGCGAAGCGCCACCAGCGTGTTCGCGCTGGGACCGCTCTCCGCAATTCGTTCGTTGGTGATGTGGCGCTGGAAATTGTGCTGAATTCTGTTGCGGCGCGCAGGCCCGGCAGATCGGTGATCTTGTCTCGGAGGAACCAACCTAAAGGTTGGCCACTACAAAAGCGCCGACGAGAGTCGGCGCTCCGACATTAGTTATTCGTAGCGGAGGGCTTCTACTGGATCGAGTTTGGCGGCTTTCATGGCGGGCCAAACGCCGAAGATCAAACCGATAGTGACGCTGACGAGAATTCCTGTGGCCGCCGCCCAGAAAGGCACCACGCCGGGCCATTCGAGCGTCAAGCGGATGAGCAGCACCAGCAGAAACACCAGGATGAGAGCAATCAGGCCGCCCATGCCGGTAAGAGTCATGGCCTCGAGGAGGAATTGCCAGGTAATGTCTTTGCTCTTCGCGCCGATCGCTTTGCGCAAACCGATTTCGCGAGTGCGCTCGGTGACGCTGACGAGCATGATATTCATTACGCCCACGCCGCCGATCAGCAATCCGATGGCGCTGAGAACGATCATCGCCAGGTACACCATCATCATGATGTTGTGAAACTCCGAGACTTCCTGCTCGGCCGTGGCGATGGAAAAATTATCTTTGCCGCCCAAGGGAACATTTCTGCGGCGCTGCAAAACTTCGCGGATCTGGTCGACGGCGGTGCCCAGCATTTTCGGATGCGCTTGCGCGCGCATGTTGATCTCGTCGGCATCGGGATACGTTTTCTTGAACGTGCTGTAAGGGATGAGAACGCGGCGGTCTTCATCGCCCATGCCGAAACCGCCCTTGGGTTTTTCGACCACGCCGATGACCTGGAAGGCGGAACCGTCGATCATCACGTCTTTCCCGACGGGATGGCCCTCGGGAAACAAAACGGGGGCGACGTTTTCCCCGAGCATGACCACTTTCTCTTTGTGAAGATCATCACCTTCACTGATGAAGCGGCCTTCCACCGTGGCGGCGTTGGCGTAAACTTCGCCGAAGTTGGGCTGCACGCCGCGGAAATCAATCGCGGTGACGTCGCCGGATTTTGTGCGCACGATGTGGTTGTGGCTCCAATTCGTTTGCACAAAAACCGTGACGTTTTTTACCGCGGGACATTTCTCCTGAATCGCGACGGCATCTTCCATGGTCAGCGGCTTGCGCTGCTGCTCTTCAATGGGTGGAGGACCGCCGTGGCGTCCCTGATCCCATTTGGTGATGAAGGCGGTGTCCGCGCCGAACTGATTGATGTTTTCCTGAATTTTCTGATCGAAGCCGGTAAGCAGCGCGGCGACCAGCATAATGACGCTGACGCCCAAGACCACACCGAAGACCGTCAAGGCGCTGCGCAACTTGTGCGTGCGGAGCGTATCCATTGCTTGCTTCAGGTTTTCGCCGTAAGCTTGTGCCACGTGCGTTCCTCAGCCGTCCGAGCGCAGCGCTTCGATGGGATCCAGCTTGGCTGCGCGCATGGCTGGAAAAATTCCAAAGAAGAGTCCAACCGCCGTTGATAGCCCCAAGGAAATGACCACCGCGCTGACCGGCGTGTGCATCGGGAAAGAAAAGATCTTCTCGACCAAAAATACCAAGGCATAGGCCGCCAAGATTCCGATGATTCCACCGGCGGCGGCGAGCACCGCGGATTCCGTCATGAATTGAAGCAGAATGTGCTTTTTCCTGGCGCCCAGTGAACGGCGCAAACCAATTTCGCGCGTGCGTTCGGTGACGCTGGCCAGCATGATGTTCATGATTACGATGCCGCCAACGACCAGGAAAATACTGACCAGCGACATGGCGACGAAAGCGATGTTCTTGGTGAGGCTGTTCCACAATTCCATGATGGAATCAGAGCCAAGAATGCCGAAGTTGTCGGGCGCGTCGTAGGAAAGATGGCGCCAGGCGCGGAAGAGCATGCGGGCTTCGTCTTCGCTGGCCATCATCAATTCCTGGCTCGGTGCCTGGACAAAGATGGTCACCCAATCCTGCTGCGTGTGCCAACCCTTCCGCCAGGTACCGATCGGCATGATCATGTAGTTGTCTTGGGACTGACCGAAGGCGCTGCCCAGCGGTTCAGCAACTCCGATTACCTCATAGGTGTGGGTTTGAACGCGAACGGTCTTGCCGAGCGGGTCCACATTGGGGAAGAACTTGGTGGCCAAGTCGGGTCCGATGAACACAACTTCGGAATGGTGATCCTCATCCGCTTGCGTGATGAAGCGGCCTTGCGCGACGTTCAAGTTGCGGACATCGGCGAAGTTGGGAGTGGCGCCATACATCTGGACATTTTCCATGATCAAGTTGCCGCTCTTGACCTGGACGTTGTGGTCCTCCTCGCAGGCGACGGCGGTGGCGAGTTTCATACTCTCGCGCAGGCGCTCGTACTCTTCATAGTTGATCAACGGACGCTTTTGCGCTTTGATCCAGGCATCTTCGCTGGTGATGATGCCGAAGCGGT
>Ga0210409_10002756_pt1 | contig 20430 bp, 20 predicted proteins | sample IncBWH17MmetaG_FD_161649 | JGI IMG/M metagenome (GOLD analysis project Ga0210409, IMG submission 161649) | Forest soil microbial communities from Barre Woods Harvard Forest LTER site, Petersham, Massachusetts, United States - Inc-BW-H-17-M | ecosystem: Environmental > Terrestrial > Soil >...
AGTGCGGATGGCTGCTGATGCGAGGGGTGCGGCAGCGGCGGCCATCGGTGAAAGTGAATAGACAGAGTGATACGCGGTCCTTGGCGGTTAGCGAAGGCATAGATTTCTCCTTGATTGAATTTTTGATTTGGACTGACGGAAAAAGAAAGAGCACAGCCAAGATTCATCGCACAAGGCGCGATGGAGAAGCGTTTGGCTGTGCCACCAAACATGGGCCTAAAAACGAAAACGCCCCGCGGGTTGGCGAGGCGTAGCACTGAATGAGAGAATTGTACTAGAACGTACATTACCTATCAAATGAAATTTTAGGTGAGGCTCAGGTGGAATGGGGATTTTATACAGGGGTCACGGAGAGCACAGAGGACACCGAGAAGAGGGAAACGGTCGGGATATACGGTGTCTTGGTGCGGTGTAGTAGACTTTCGTAGGTCCCATGTTTTGTCCTGTTTGCAAAGCTGAGTATCGAGAAGGGTTTAGGCGGTGCGCGGATTGCGACGTGGATCTGGTGTGGGAACTGCCTGCTGCGGCTATTGTTCCCGAGGAGCCCGTCGATCCAGGCGATCCAGAGGAGGATCCGTTCTGCTCGTTTTGGAGCGGGGACGATCCGCGGATTCACGCGGAACTTTGCGAGCTTTTGGACAAGGAAAGAATTCCTAACAAAACAGTTCGGCGGGAGGATCATCTCTTCAGGATTTCGAGGTATCCGGCGTTTCAGATCGGGATTCCTTTTTCGATGTTCGAAAGAGCGGAAGCAGCCGTTAAAGAGGCATACGGCTCTGGGGCGGAGGCGGAGGAGCAAGATGCGGCATTGCTGCTACCGTTTGAAAAGAAGCGCGCCACGACATCGCGAACGGTTGTGCCGTGGCTCCCAGCTTCGCGTGGTTTTGCCTGGTCGAGCCGTGATAGTGCGAAAGAAATGACATCTCCGGGCGAATCCGCTCCAGAGCAGCCCTCTATCGAGACCGTTGCGGAAGAGTCGCGAACGGATTGGGATCCCGAGGGTTGGCATCCCGAAGATGCAACGGCGGAAATTTGGTCCGCAGAATCGGCGGAGCTCGTAGACATGGTAGGCAGCTCGCTGCGGGAGAACCAGATCCACTTCCGCTTTACTCAAAGCGGAGGCAAGAACACACTCTTTGTCCTTCCCGAAGATGAATCACGCGCGCGAGAAATCGTTCGCGAAGTCGTTGAGGGCGCGCCGCCGGAGTGAACGCTGGGTTGACAGTTTTTCGCGTGCCGCATTTCGGCGTAGGTGGGAGTACACTTGAAGGCTGTTTGGGCAGTTTTTTCGGATCGCGGCTGTGAATGTGATTGTGGCCAGTGATCATAGTATGGCGTACGTTGATCGTCGGGAGGAACTCATGGCATCCGGTCTTGGACCGCAAGGGTCGCTGATTATGTTGTGGGCGGGAGAGGACCCGGCGCTGCACTCTTCGCTAATAGAGGAATTGGAGGCAGCGGGGATTCCCTTTGTCGACAGGCCAACCGGCGACGAGCATGTCCCGCCCTCGGCGGATATCCTTCCTATCGATTGGAAAACGCAATTCGGGTTCGAAGTGGCGGTGTCCTCATCGAATCGGGCGGCGGCCGAGAAGATTCTCGAAAAGCTGCTGGATCAAGAGCCCGCGGACATGGAGATTGCCGCGAACGACTCTGCGCAGCCTGGAGTAGCGGAGGTAAAACCCTCCCACTTGAGCGCGACTAATTGCGCAGTATGGTCTGGAGCAGATGAAACGCGCGCGGGCTTTTTGGTACAAGCACTGAAGGAAAACGAAATTCCAGCGCGAGCCGAGACGCGGGGCAGTGAAGCAACCGTGTACGTTCCGCCGGAAGAGGAAATGCTGGCGCGCGAAATTATCAGAGAAATCGTCGAGGGCGCGCCGCCGGCGTAACGCGATGTTCTGTCCTCTTTGTAAAGCCGAGTACCGCCCCGGATACCGTCGCTGCGCGGATTGCGACATTGATTTGGTCGACGAACTACCGCCAGCCCAAGGCAAAGAGTTAGCGCAACCAACCGGACTTAATGACCCTCGCACGATTTGGATCGGCGACAGCGAAACAGATTGTGTCTCACAATGCCAGCTTCTCAAGGGAGTAGACATCCCGTACGAAGTTTCCCAGATCGTCAAAGATCGCCGACAGCGTATGCAGGTGATCTGGAGGTACGAGCTTGCGGTGTCCCAAGAGGACGAGGCTCGCGCTAAGGGAGCTGTTACAGCTCCCAGAGACCGTTGTCGAATGGAACTCCGAGACTGCCGAGGAGGATGAAAACGAGGGCCTTCTCGAGTATCCAGAGCACTTTGACTCCCATTTAGATTTGGACGAGCCACGCAGTCGTCGTTTGTATCTAAAGGCCCTTGATCCAGAAGATGTCTGCGTTGAAGTATGGCAGGTAGCTTCGGGCGAGAATGCAGTCGAGCGGTCTCTTGAAAGAGAACTATATCCGGATGCGCGCTGAGCCACAGCCGGACGGTTCCAAGAAATTATTTGTTCTGCCGGAAGATGCAGCGGCTGCGCGTGAGATTGTCCGGGAAATCACGGGTGATTCGCCATATCCGGAGGCTTCTTGAATAGGGTTGTTCTGACGGATGCCTTTTTCCCCTGGCTTGACCGCCGCAATGCGCAGCAGACATCCTTTACTTTCGTAAGTTCCTCTACTTCACTCTAGATGCGGAGGGTTTGACCTTGTCTATTGACGCGATCAAAACGGTGGCGGTGTTGGGCGCGGGGACGATGGGGAATGGGATTGCGCACGTGTTTGCGCGGGCGGGTTTTCATGTGATTTTGCGGGATGTGGAGAAGCGGTTTTTGGAACGCGGGATCGAGACGATTGGGAAGAACCTGGATCGGGAGATTAAGAAGGGGAAATTGGCGGAGGGGGAGAAGCCGGCGGTGCTGGGGCGGGTGGAATGTGTGACGGAGATGGGGGCGATTGGTGGGGCGGATTTTGTGGTGGAGGCAGTGCCGGAGAAGTTGGAGATCAAAAGGGCGGTGTTGACGGAGGCGGATGGGATTTTGCGGCCGGAGGTGATTCTGGCTAGCAATACGTCGTCGATTGCAATGACGACTTTGGCGGCGTTGACGAAGAGGGCGGACCGGTTCGTGGGAATGCATTTTATGAACCCGGTGCCGGTGATGGTGCTGGTGGAGGTGATTCGGGCGCTGCAGACGAGCGATGCGACTTTTTCGGCGACCATGGAGCTGGCGAAGAATTTGGGGAAGACGCCGGTGGCGGTGAATGATGCGCCGGGGTTTGTGTCGAACCGGGTGCTGATGCCGCTGATTAATGAGGCGGTTTATTGCGTGATGGAGGGCGTGGCGACGCCTGAGGCAGTGGACGCGGTGATGAAGCTGGGGATGAACCATCCGATGGGGCCGCTGGAGTTGGCGGATTTTATTGGGTTGGATGTGTGCGTGGATATCATGCACGTTTTGCATGAGGGGCTCGGCGATCCCAAGTACCGGGCGTGTCCGCTGCTGAAGAAATATGTGGCGGCGGGGTGGTTGGGGAGGAAGTCGGGGCGGGGATTTTACTCTTACGCGCAATAGTGGAAATCCACAGGCGAATATAAGGCGAAAAATAGTGTTTGCTTTTTCTTCGCCTTGGTGGTAATTTGCCTTTCGCGGTTTTCAACAGGTGCGTGATGTATTCGGCTTCGACCCTGGCGATAAGTTGTCCGGAACATGCTAGGCTCGAAAGCGAGTTCATCGAGGCGCGCGATCGGATGCGGGGGCTGGTACGGCTCCGCAAGCTGGAGCCCGCCGAAGAGCGGCAACTGGCGGTGCGGGTGGCGATGGCCATCGCCCGCTTGAAGGAACATGTCGCCGAGCACGGTTGTGAACGCCAGGGCTGACCCCGTTCGGCTCTGAAGAAAAGAAGGCGTGGCGGGAAGATAATTAGAGTGTTACTATTAGGCTTCCGCTATGTTTTCGGGCCACGGATTAAGGCTAGGCAAGGACGGGCACGGCATGCCGTGACCCTACGAGTGCAATTGAAATTCCCTAATTTTCTCTACCGAGGTGTGAAATGACAGAAGAAAAAGAAAAATTGCTGGCAGCGGCGATATCACAGATCGAAAAGGACCACGGTAAGGGCGCGATTATGCGCCTGGGCAGCAGGGACGTTCTGGTGCCGGTCAGTGTAATTCCCAGCGGGTGTTTATCGATTGATGCGGCGCTGGGCGTCGGCGGCTTTCCGCGCGGGCGCGTGATTGAGATTTATGGGCCGGAATCGGGCGGTAAGACGACTATGACGTTGCATGTGATTGCGGAAGCGCAGAAGCTGGGCGGGCAGGCGGCGTTTATCGACGCGGAGCACGCGCTTGATCCCGTCTACGCGCGCAAGCTGGGCGTGGACGTGGACAATCTTTTGGTCTCGCAGCCGGATAACGGCGAGCAGGCTTTGGAGATTGCGGAGACGCTGATTCGTTCGGGCGGCGTGGACATTGTGGTGGTGGACTCGGTTGCCGCTCTCGTGCCGAAGGCGGAACTTGAGGGCGATATGGGCGATCCGCAGATGGGCTTGCAGGCGCGGCTGATGTCGCAGGCGCTGAGGAAGCTGACAGCGATTGTGTCGAAGTCGCGGACGTGCCTGATTTTCATCAACCAGATCCGCGAGAAAATTGGCGTGATGTTTGGGAACCCGGAAACCACCACCGGCGGACGCGCGCTGAAGTTTTATGCGTCGATGCGCATCGATATCCGGCGCATCCAGGCGATCAAGGAAGGCGACGTTGTCGTGGGCTCGCGCACGCGTGCCAAGGTTGTGAAGAACAAGGTCGCGGCGCCTTTCCGCGAAGCGGAGTTCGACATCGTCTACGGCGAGGGTATTTCGCGCGAAGGCGACTTGATCGATCTCGGCGTGGACAAGGGGTTGGTCGAGAAGAGCGGGACGTGGCTCAGTTTTGGCGGTGAGCGCATGGGCCAAGGCCGCGAAAACGCGCGCAGCTTCCTGAAAGAAAATAAGGACATCCGCGACAAACTGGAAAATGCGCTACGCAAGAAGCTCGAGATCGCGATTCCTGGTGGTTCCAACGCCGCTGCACACGGTCCCAATGGCCACGCGCCGGCGACTACGCACGGCGACAAGCCTCCCGTCAAAGCGGCCGCTGCTGCGGCCACGTCGGGCGCAGCCGACGCCAACAAAGCCCGTCCGACGCGTTAACTGTCCGCTGGAGTCAACTCGCTTGCGAGGCCTGTGTTAGACTTTTTCCGTGGCGCAACATAACGACGTCATTCGGGAATCGTTCACAACACAGGCCCAGGCTTTTGCCGCTAATCCATGGGTCACCGACGAGGAGCGCATTCGGCGATTGGTCGCGGCGGCCCATCTCGCCGGAAGCGAACGCGTGCTGGATATCGCGACGGGCCCGGGGTACATTGCGGAAGCGTTCGCTGGCGCTGCTCGAGAAGTCGTCGGGGTCGACCTGACGGACGCCATGCTGGCGATCGCCAAAGAGCGCACGAAAGAGCGTGGCATTTCCAATGTTTCTTTCCGTGCGGCTGATGCGCAAAACCTTCCTTTCGAAAATGGGGCGTTCGACGTAGTTGTGTGCAGGCTCGCGCTGCATCATCTTATGAATCCGTTGCAAGTGCTGCGCGAAATGGTGCGCGTTTGCCGCGCTGGCAGCACGGTCGTTGCGGAGGACATTTACGCCAGCGAATATCCCGAGCGTGCCGCATATCAAGACCGCTGGGAAATCCTGCGCGATCCTTCGCACGTCCGCACACTTGCGCTCAGCGAACTGCTTCAGCTTTTTCGTGACGCAGGCGTGGAGACGGATTCCGTTGCTACAGCGGACGATCTCACTCCTGAAGTGGAGCGCTGGCTGGCGACCACAAAGGCGCCGCCTGAGCGCGCAACTGAAATTCGCCGTCTTTTGGAAGAAGACCGCCTGCACGACCTAAGCGGCACACGTCCGTTTCAAGATGCGACAGGACGACTTTTCTTCCATGCCCGCACGGCGATCCTTGCCGGACGCAAGGTCAGCTAAATTCGTCGTCCTGTCCCGATGGTCAGTCGTTGATAACAAAGCACATACGAACGTACTGGTGCGCCTGAGCTATTGCGTACTATCCCCCCGAGCGCCTAAACTGTGTCTCAACGTGAGAGATGCTGTTTCTCTACGGAACAAAGTGGGCACTACGCAGGGCTTCTAAGTCGCATCAAATGACTAGGGTTCTGATTTGGTGTTTTGGGTGCAATATCAGTAGGTGTTCGGGCAGCACGGTGCTCCTCAGATTTAATGATTTAGAAAACGGTCGACGAATGCAGGTTGACCGTAAGTACAGGATGAGGTAAGTATTCGTCCCTGAGAGTTTCGGGGAAGTCGCGGACCAAAGGCGGTTTAGTGAAGAAAGCAGCAAAATCGGTTCTCGCAATTCTGGTCACGGCGCTCTTTGCCGTGCCGGTTCCCGCTGCGCCGGGCGGTTTGACTTCCAGCGCAAAATACCGCAAATATGCTTCGCGTTACCGCGGCGTTCCTACTTTTGCCGATTCCACCAGCGCCGACATTTCGACGTTTGATGACCCGGTCGTTCGCGCGGCCGTCGTCGAAGCCCTGGGGCGCTATAACGGATCGGTAGTCGCCGTCGACCCAAACACCGGCCGCATCCTGACGGTCGTAAACCAAAAGATTGCCTTCGGGGATGGCTACATCCCGTGCTCGACGATTAAGCCGACCATCGCTCTCGCAGCGCTCGAAGAAAATGTCATCACGCGCGACACCATGCTCAAGGTGAGCTACCGGAAGTACATGAATTTGACCGACGCGATGGCCCACTCGAACAATGTGTTTTTTGAGCAGCTGGGTCTGCGCATGGGTTTTGATACGGTTTCGAAGTACGCGCGCCTCCTGGGTCTCGGCGAGCTCGCCGGCTACAACCTGCCGGAAGAACATCCTGGTGCATTCCCCAGCGCACCGCCCGCGCTCGGCGGCGTTGCGCGAATGTCCAGTTACGGCGAAGGAATTCAGATCACCCCGTTGCAGCTCGCCGCGCTGGCCGCCGCATTTGCGAATGGGGGCACGCTCTATTATCTGCAGTATCCCCGCACGCAGGAAGACGTGGCAAGTTTCGCGCCGCGCGTGAAACGCGACTTGAATATCGGCTCGATTCTCCCGGAAATTCGCGAAGGTATGCTGGCCGCCGTTCTCTATGGGACGGGCAAGTCTAGCTTCGACCACGGCGGCGACGAAACACCGCTTGGCAAGACGGGGACCTGCGACGACCACACCACGCCCTCGCACATCGGATGGTTCGTGACGTACGCGGATGAAGCCCATCCGAAAATCGCGCTGGCTGTTCTGCTCCGGGGAAACACGCGCACCGTCAAAGGTCCAATGGCGGCAGTCGTTGCGGGCCGTATCTATCGCAAGTTGCGCGAGCAGAATTATTTCGCCGAATCCACAGCTGGAACCACGCCGCTCAATTCACTTGTCTCTGGCAAGTAAACGAAGAACGCTAATTGCGAATCAAGAATGGTACGTGGCGCGGAACGTTTCGATGCACTTCTTTGCGGTGTCCAGTTCCGAGAACCTGCTGCCTTCCTGTTCGATAAGGTAGTACTCAACTCCCCCAACGCTTTCCGCCGCTTCGAAAATAGCCTTCCAATTTGCGACGCCTTCACCAAATAAAACCGTGTAGCCTTTCCCGGCGTCCGGTGACCATTCTTTGAGGTGAAGCGAGCGAATGCGGCCGAGATTGGCGCGTATCCACGCCACGGGGTCGGAGCCGGCCTCAATGCATGTTCCGACATCGAGCTGCAACATAACCGAGGGCTTTGTATTCTTCGCGATGATTTCCATGGGGCGAATGCCATCGATGGGAGTGAATTCGGTTTGGTGATTGTGGTAGCCCGCTTTTAATCCTGACGGCTCCAACTTTTCGGCGGCAGAGTTCAGCGAATCCGCGACAGCTTTCCATCCATCGAGTCCGGGTTTCTCATGCGAACTGGCTATCACCACATACTTGCAGCCCAAAATCAGGTTCCTGTCGCGCGTCTGCGAAATTTTCTCCGGACCCAGATACGAACTGTCGTTGTGAGTGGAATAGCAGCGAACGCCGAGGTTATCCAGGAGCTTTCGCATATCCTTGGTCTGGTTCTCGGTCCAATCGAAATAGGGGGCGTAAAACTCGACGCATTGATAACCCATTTTGGCGACCGCGCTCACCGTGCCCATGAGATCGGCCTTCAGGCCGTTTCTCACAGAGTAGAGTTCGAGGCCGACGGGGATCTGAGTCGCCCCCTGGGCGCGAAGAGCCCAAGGCAGCATTGCCGACATCACTAGGAAAGAGCGGCGGGATAAGGCGTTTGGAGTCATGGCTGCATCCTACTTGAGAACGAATCGAATTTCATCAAGAGGTTGAGCGGCCTATTGAGGCTCGCCAGATTTGGAGTCTTGCGAGTCGTAGCGAAAAGCGGCAGCTAGGCTGCCGCACTCCAAGAGGTTGGGCGATTGAACGCATGGGATTGGATTTGCGTTTGACCGCCATGGTCGTTTGGTACAAAAGTGTTCGTGGTAATCTGCGTTGCTTGCGGATGCCGTTGGTGGCCGCTGCGCTGCAAGGTGTGACGAGACGGCAAGTTTAGCGAGTGGCAGGGGGAAAGAGTGAATCGTCGCTTTTCGATTGTGCTGGTTATCGTGCTGTGCTTTGGCGCTGGAGTGCTGACGTATGTTTTTCGACTGCGCCTGGCGGCCTTGGCTGAATTTGAGCGTCAAGTGAAGCTCGGCCAGGAAGAAGCGGCCTCGATACGCGCGCAACTCATCCTGCCGACCGAAAAGCGAGTTCTCGCTCGCGACAATTTTACATCCGCACTCGAAAAGTTCGGGCTAAGCCATCAGGATGCCGCCAACGCCTCATCGGCGGCTCAGCATGCGTTCAACCTGCGGCAGGTCCGCGCGGGAAATACGATCACGGTGGGACGTTCCGTTGAGGGCGACCTGCGCGAGATCGATTACAAGATCGATCCGGACCGCATGTTGAAGATTGTGCCGGCAGATACCGGCTTCACCGCTGAAGTGAAAGAGATTCCTTCCAAGATAGAAGTCACGGCAGTTTCCGGACAGCTCGATGATTCTCTCTTCAAGGCCATCGAACAAGCCGGCGAATCCCCGGAAATCGCGATGCGCCTCGCGCAAATTTTTGGGTACGACTTGGATTTCTACACCGATCCGCGCAAGGGAGATACCTTCCGGGTGTTACTCGAGAAAAAGAAGTACGCCAATGGCAAGACGGCGGGCTACGGAAAGATATTCGCCGCCGAATACGACAACGGCGGCAAAAAATACCAGGCGCTCCTTTTCCATGACGAATTCGGCCATCCCGCCTACTACAACGCCGATGGGAAGTCGCTGCAGAAGGCCTTCCTGCGCTCGCCGCTCAAATTTTCCGCGCCGGTCACTTCGCACTTCAGCGCCGCGCGTTATCACCCGATTCTGAAGACAGTGCGTCCCCACATGGGAACGGATTATGGCGCGCCGATTGGAACGCCGGTGCAGGCGATTGGAACGGGCAAAGTTTTGTTCGCGGGATTAAAGGGCGGCGAAGGAAACATGGTGCACATCGCCCATTCAAACGGCTACGAAACGATGTATCTGCATTTGTCGCGCATGTACGTGCGCGCGGGCGAACACGTCGAAATTGGAAAAACGATCGGCCTGGTTGGCAGCACAGGCCTCTCCACGGGACCGCATCTGGATTTTCGTATTCTGCAAAAGGGCCAGTACAAGAACTTCGAGAAGCTAGGCTTACCGCCTTCCGATCCAGTCTCCAAGAAAAATCTACCGGAATTTGCCGACCTTAGGGAAAGGTGGCTCCCGCTTCTGAAGAAGCCTGAGCTGTTGCAAGCAGCCGTCCCCGCCGTCGCAGGGCATTAAAGAACTTCCAGACCTGTCTTTCTGCAACTGCTCTTCAATATGCAACTGCTCTTCAATAAATGACGGGAAGTTTGGAGTAATCGGCGGTCCCTTCGCTGGTGACGCGGAGTACCAGGAGGGTGCGGTCGTCGTGCGGGCTCAAGCCAGGACCACTGTGATCGTCTGTCGCAGCGATTATTTTTTCCGAGAGCTCATTCGCGGAAACTTCAGGCCCGATGCTTGCCAGCAAAGCATGCAAGCGCTTCGAGCCGAACTCCTCTTCGCGAGCATTTTCCGATTCCAGGATCCCGTCCGAAGCAAATAGAACGATATCGCCGGGCAAAAGATCGATGGTCGTCTCGTCGTACTCGGTGTCGGGGAAGAGGCCCAGCGGAACGCCTTCCACACGAATCTCTAGCGCGTTTCCGCCGCGCACCAGCAAAGGATAAGGCCCGCCGGCATTGGAGAGTGTCAGGCGGTGCGCCGCCGCATCGTAGACGGCAAAGAGCATGGCGATGAACCGCGAATCAAGCCGCGCCCCATACATTCGGCGATTAAGCATTTGCAACATGCTCGCAGGGTTGCACGTGCTGCCCACCACGAGCTCACGAAGCGTCCCTATAGCCAGCGACCCATACAGCGCAGCTGCGGTTCCTTTGCCGGAAACATCCCCCAGAGCCATGGCCAGTTTGCCTTTGCCGTAGGGAAGAAAATCGTAGAAGTCACCGCCCAGCTCTCGTGCGGGGACATAAGCAGCAGCGAGATCAAGACCAGGAATCCCGCGCGCGCCATGTGGAAGCAGTTGGCGCTGAATCTCGCGTGCGGTATTGAGGTCGTCCTGGAGTCGGACCTGATTCTCACGCGCCTCTTCGTAGAGCCGCGCGTTTTCGAGTGCGACCGCGATGTAAGACCCCAGCGTCGCAAGCATGCGCTCGTGCTGCTCTGTGAAGGCGTTCTTCTCCGTGCTCTCAAGATCGAGGACACCGATCAGCCGATCCTGTAGTAGAAGCGGAATCACAAGCTCGGAACCCGTGTCTAAGCCAATCTCGCAGGTGACGTGGCGGGGGTCGTTCGTGACATCATTTACGCGTACGCTGCGGCGCTCGGCGGCGGCTGTACCAGTAATGCCTTCGTTGAGCGCCATGCGGAGGCGCACCGGGCGCGGATCTTCATAGCGAAAGGTGAATACGCTCTCAAGATGCTGTGATGCCTCGTTCCAGAGCATCACGCTAAAAGCATGGTAGTCGACCAGACGCTTAACGCGCTTGGCGATACGGAAGAGGAGTTGTTCGCGATCGAGGATGGACGTCAGCTCGCGGCTCACCTCGTAAAGCAGCGACAGCGTCTTGGCCTGCTCCGGGTAAGCGGTCAGAAGGCTTTGTGGAACGGGGTCCACGTCGCCAAGAATGCCGTAGGCTCCGAGTTGAGAGATGTCTTCCATTTTTGAATGAGCCGACTCAGCTGGTTCATTAGATGTAGCACAAACGAATCGGTTTCAGAAGCCGATGTTGTTTTCAACCGCCGGCCAAGGGCTCTTGTTAACCATTGGGAGCGGATTCGCTTGACGGGGGCCGGACCCCGTACTTACGCTATTGGTGACGGAGGATTGGAGCTGTTATGAATCCTTCTCAGGGGCAAGCCGGGGTTTCACGTCCGTGCGCTTACTGCGGAAAGCCGGTGCCCGCGCGCATGAATCGTTGTCCCTACTGCCGCGAAGAGGTTTCCGAAGTTCGTTTGTCCGCCCGCACTGGCAGAGATGGCCGCCGCGAAGTTCGCCGCGGGCTGATCTACATGCTTCTGGGCGCAGTGATTCATTATTTCGCCGGGGGCTACAGCGCGCTGACACTCCCCTATCCTCTCAATCCTATCGTGACAGTTTACTTGTCGCCTGTCGTTTTTCTTGGTGGATTGGGAATGTGTATTTACGGGATTTATTTGCGGATGCGCTCCTGAGAGGGCCATATTCTCGAGCGCTTAACAGAAAGCACAGGCTCAGAGCATTTCCCCGGAAATCCTGGCTTTAGCGAATCTTCAGCAAAGCCCAATAGATCGCAAGCTTGCATAATTCCAGCAGGTCCTCTTTCGCGGATGCGAAGCCTGAGCTCTCCTCTTGCGGGGGATGATCTTCTTGTTGTTCCGATGTTGCAGGCGCGGGCTGTTCAGATGGCGAGTGAGGCGCGGCGAGAAACGCCAGTTGCACGTTGCCATTTAACAAAGAGCGGCAACACGTGCGGATCCGGCGCAGATGCGAATCGCTGCTAACGACAAGGACCGAGCGGATGTCCGGGTTCTCTCTGAGCCATCGCGCGAGCGCATCGATCTCCGTTAGAGTGCCGAATCGTCCGGGCCGCACGTACTGCGTTCGCACCTCTTGGCCCTCAAAGAAAACAAAGTAGTGGCGCTGCGAAGGAGGCACCTCTTGCGCCAATTTCAAGAGATCAAGCGAAGCCGGCAAGGCCATCTTCGAGAAACGGCGGATTTCGAAGCGCCCCACGCTCAACAAAATCCTGGGCGCGAGGCCCTGACGGGATAGCTCAAGGGCATATTCTTTGCGACGCACCTTCCCAGCGAGAACGAAAATGAGGTCGGCCTGGCGCGGTGCATCGACGGGCGAGAGCCATGCGCGTAAGCGCGGCAAGAGCAGCAAGGATCGGCTGGCAGTTTTCAAGCACTCATCACAATAGCGCATCCAGGACGGAAACTTGTCGCGGGGTTGCCGGGCGAGGGCTCGCGAGGCTCTTCAAGGCCCTGTCCGAAAGGACAACGTGACCGATTGGGGGAGTACTCGCCCTTCAAACCCTCGCTACAGGGAGCACCACGTGGCCTACTGATGAACGGGACCCGTCCGGGTTTCGTAAGTTCGGCCTGAGAGAGTGATCGGAGGGCAAATGAAAAAGCTAGTCTTCATTGTGGCAGTGGCGATGTTAAGCGTTTCCTTTGGTGCGGGCAGAGCCGCCGCGCAGGGACCGCAAGGAGCGGGCGCGGGGTCAGCATCCTCGAGCAGTTCGGCTGGCACACACTCGCTGAACCCCATCAAGTGGGTAAAGAAAGATCCGAAGTCGGCCAGCGATACGCTCGATGCCAAAGACGAACAAGACAAGAAACTAACAGCCAACCTGCAGGCCCAAGGCGTTCTGCCGGCTAACACGGACGCCAAGAGCGCTTGCGAAAACTTCAAGGCGCTTGACGAGTGCGTGGCCGCGTTGCACGCCAGCAAGAACGTGGGACTGGATTTCAACTGCTTGAAGTCGAACCTGACGGGCGTGCAAACGAGTGCGGATATGTCCTCGTGCAAGGGTCCGGCCGGTGACAAGGCGATCAGCTTGAGCAAAGCGATCCACACAATGAAGCCGGACGCTGATGCAAAGGCAGAGACAAAGACCGCGGAGAAGCAAGCCAAGGACGATTTGAAAGCCGCGGGAGCGTAGTTCCACAGATCGAGAAAGCGACCACGAATTTCGGGTGAGAGTACAAGAGAGTGAAAAGGGCGGGCTAGCCGGAAGTTACGGCGCCCGCCCTTTTCGCTTTGGGAGAGGAAGGGTGATGGCAGCTACTGACTGGGAGTAGCGGTCTTTGGTTTAGCCAGCTCTTCCTGGACGTGCGGCGGAAGAGATTGCATTCGTTTGATGTACGCGGCCATGCTCCACATCTCCTTGTCCGTATTCCATTTGCCGTTGGCAAACATGCCGGTTCTGCGGATCCCATGTTTGATGACCCAAAAGATTTGCGCCTCAGTATATTCGGTGCCCACCAGCGGCAATTGCGGAACAGGTGGAAATAGTACGTCGCCGCCATCCTTCTTGGCTTTTCCAGGAACGCCATGGCAGCCGGCGCACCCTTCGTAATAGAGCTTTCCACCGGCGAGGAGATTGTCGTCAGTAGGAGCAAACGGGTTCGGCATTTCAGGCGCTTCGCGGCGGACCGAGGCATGAACGGCTGAAGACATCAGGAGACTCTCCAACCTGGACGGCGGCAAATCGCCGCGCGCTTCCGCCAGACCTAGGCGCAGATAAGCAAATCCGGCGATGACGATAACTGCGATTGTGGCTAGGACTCCGAGAAGAAAATATTTCACGGTTGTCTCCACGGGATCTAGAAGCCAGCTTTCGGTTTGGCGGACACAAAGTGTCGCAGTTTGCAGAATGTCAGTCGACAATAAGAATCCGCTCCACTTCACACGGATTTGGACCGTGCAAAGCGGACGCAACTTTGCTCCGGGGCGAACGCAACCTATCCGAATAGACGCACCAATCCGGTGAAGCGCTTTTCCGTGTCCGCGCTTTTTGCTTGCCAGGTGTTTATCGACCAGGAACGGTCAATCTCAAGACGCGGCTGCCTTAGCCTTATCGGCCCGAACCAGCGGCACATCTACAAGGTGCTCGGCCAGGAACCACACTTGAAGTTCGTTTGTCCGGATCACGTTGGAAACAATCAAATCGTTGGTACCATCGTCTCCCGCCTCGCTCGCTAGCTTGGCCATGGTGCGAGCTTCCTTCAGGATGATTTCGTGGGCTTCGAGAAGCCGCGAGATCTGCACCGGCGCTTCCTCCCGGCCACGCGGCGGCCGCGGGATCAGAGTGGTCTCGGCAACATCCGCCGCCATCGCCAGGCTGATGCCGCCGAGGACCTGAATTCGCTCGGCAATATCGTCCACGAGCTCGTCCTGTTCGCCGTGATGCTTGTCAAAGAGCAAATGCAGCTGGTAAAACGTGGCGCCCGATACCTGCCAATGATGCTTTTTGTACATATCGCGAAGCGTCATGGTATCCGCAAGAAGCTGGTTGAGGTTTTCGGTGCTGCCGGCGCACACTTTCTCGTCGAGCGCGATCGGCAGTTTGGCGATTTTGCCGTAAGGCTGGATTTCAGGAGCATGCTGGTGTTGAATCGGTCGAGCGTGCCGCGTACCTTCCTCGAGCTGATTGTAGGAAGCTTCGCGCTTGTTATTTTTCGGGCTCATGGATATTTCTCCTAGCAAGGAATCTGGGGGAATGCCAAGACCCAATCATACGCTTATTGGGCTGCAAATATGATGCGGGCGGCGGAGGCTTAGATGCAGAAATCCAAGCGCGGGCTGGGCAGGGTCCTCGATGCGCTGGAGAAACATTACGGCGTGCAGGCAGCTGTTGGCCCGAGCGAGCCGTACGAAATGATTCTGTTCGTGAACTGCGGGTACCCTGCGACCGATGCGTCGTGCTGGAGGGGATACGAAGCGTTGGAGCGCGAAGTGGGAACGAAGCCTGAAGCGATTCTAGCCATGCCAAAAGCAAAGCTGGCAAAGCTAATGCGGCTCGGCGGAATTGTGCCAGAACTACGCGCGGAACGTTTGAAGGTCATCGCAAAGCTCGTGAACGAAGAATTCGGCGGCGATTTGAAGTGGTCGCTAGAGAAATTGATGCAGGAAGAGAAGAAAGACGCAGGCAAAGGGATTCGCCTCGCTAAGAAAGCGCTAAAGGAATTTCCCGTCATTGGCGATCCCGGAGCGGACAAGATTCTTTTGTTCGCAGAGTTGGCGCCAATAGCTGCGGTTCCCTCGGCTTGTCCGGGCGTGCCGCAGCGCATTTTCTTCGGCGAGGAGGACAAAAACTACGGCGCGGGCTACCGCGCTGCACGCGAGGCGATGACAGCGGAACTTCCCGAAACGCTCGAAGCGAGGCAACGGGCTTATCTGTTGCTTAAACGCCATGGGGCCGAAATTTGCAAACGAACCAAGCCGAAGTGCGAGATATGTCCAGTCAATGATATGTGCACTTATTTTCGAGAGAAGCTGCCAGCGAAGCGGTAGTGCCGACTACATTCTCTTGGTCTGGGAGCCTGTGCTGTCCTGGCTGGAGCTATTTCACTTCCCAGGTGTCGCCTGCGCGGAGTAGTTTCGCAAGATCACCTGGTCCGCGCTTCGCGATAACGTCTTTGATCTGCTGGTTCATGACGTCTTCATAGCGCGGAAGATCGTCCCACGCTCGAAGGACGCCGATGGGCGTGGGAAATCCCGGACGATGCTCCATGTGCGAAAGCAAGAAGGCGTAGGACGGACGCGGATGATGAGCATCATGGACTACCAGGTCCGATTCCGTAATGCCATCGCCGAGTTGGACGACTTCAATATCGCCGTCGGTCTTGCGTCGAATGCCCTTGTCGCGGTTCTTGCCGAAAACAAGAGGTTGGCCGTGTTCCAACTGAATGATGTGCTCGCTGCGCGCGTCGCGCTCGGTGAGATTGAACCATGCGCCGTCATTAAAGATATTGCAGTTCTGCAGAATCTCGACAAACGCCGAGCCCTTGTGCGCTGCAGCATGTCTGAGTGTCTCTTTTAGGTGCTGCTGGAAGACGTCGACGGAGCGGGCCACAAAAGTGGCCTCGGCGCCGATAGCGAGAGAAATCGGATTGAACGGCCGGTCGAGCGAGCCAAACGGCGTCGACTTCGCTTTTTTGCCGATCTCTGACGTCGGCGAATACTGGCCTTTCGTCAGCCCGTAAATGCGGTTGTTGAACAGCAAAACTTTCAGACCAACGTTGCGACGCAGCATGTGAATCGTGTGATTGCCGCCGATGGAAAGCGCATCGCCATCGCCCGTCGCGACCCAGACTTCGAGATCCGGGCGAATCGCCTTGATCCCCGTAGCGACTGCGGGTGCGCGCCCGTGAATGGTATGAAAGCCGAACGTGTTCATGTAATACGGGAAGCGGCTCGAGCAGCCGATTCCGGAAACCACGACAAAATTTTCGCGTTTGATTCCGAGCTCAGGAAAAACCGACTGAACCGCGGAAAGAATCGCATAGTCCCCGCAACCGGGGCACCAGCGCACTTCCTGGTCGGTCTGAAAATCCTTCTTGGTGAGAGGCGTAATTGGCGGCAGCGTAGCGGTGCTCATCAGGAGTTCTCCCCGAGAATCTCTTCAATCTTTTGCTCGACTTCGGCCTGCTTGAACGGCCGGCCCTGTATTTTGTTGAGGCCGATGGCGTCCACGAGATATTTAGCGCGCAACACCCAGAGCAACTGGCCCATGTTTAGCTCGGGCACAAGAACCGTCTTGTAGCGTTGCAGCACTTCGCCAAGGTTTGCCGGCAGCGGATTGAGATAGCGTAGATGGACATGCCCGATCTTGCGGCCCTGCGCGCGCTGCGCTTTCAATGCGGCCGTGATGGCGCCGTGCGTCGAGCCCCACGCGACGATCAACAGATCGCCTTCTGCATCTCCGGCGGGAACCGCATCCGGAATCTCCTGCACGATGCCCGCGACTTTTGCCGCGCGTATGCGCACCATGTTCTCGTGATTGAGCGGCTCGTAATTTATGTTGCCAGTAACGTCCTGCTTCTCGAGGCCGCCCACGCGGTGTTCGAGCCCTGGCGTGCCTGGAACAGCCCACGGACGCGCAAGCGTCTGCGGATCGCGCTTGTAAGGCAAATATCCATTCGGAGAGTTTGCCTCAGTCGCAAATTTCACTGGGAATGCCGGAATCTCATCGACGTTCGGAATCTTCCACGGCTCGGCGCCGTTTGCCAGATAGCCGTCCGAGAGAATGATGACGGGAATCATGTATTTGACGGCAATGCGGCTAGCTTCGAGTGCGGCCCAGAAGCAATCACTAGGCGTGGCTGCAGCAATGATGGGAATCGGCGCTTCGGAGTTGCGGCCAAAGAGCGCCTGCAAGAGATCGGCTTGCTCGGTCTTAGTCGGCAATCCCGTGGAAGGTCCGCCGCGCTGAATATCGCAAATGACCAGCGGGATTTCCACGGCGACCGCGAGGCCCAGCGCTTCCGTCTTTAACGCCATACCAGGGCCGGAAGTCGTCGTGATGGCCAGCGCACCTGCGTAAGCCGCTCCGATCGCGCTGGTGATGGCAGCGATTTCGTCTTCCGCCTGAAAGGTCATCACGCCGAAGTCTTTGTATTGCGAAAGCTCGTGAAGAATGTCCGACGCAGGCGTAATGGGATAGCTGCCCTGGAAGAGCGGCAGGCCCGATTTCTGCGACGCGGTGACGAATCCCAGCGCCAGCGCCTGGTTGCCGCTGAGGTTGCGGTAAAAGCCCGGCGCGAGCTGAGCCGGCGGAATCTCGTAGCTGATCTGGAACGCTTCCGTCGCTTCGCAATACGAATAGCCAGCCTTCATCGCGAGCTTGTTAGCTTCGACGAGCAGCGGCTTATTCTTAAATTTCGCGTCAATCCAGCGAACCGTCGGCTCCATTGAGCGGTTGTAGAGCCAGTAGCACATACCGAGCGCAAAAAAGTTTTTGCAGCGGCTGATGGACTTCGCGTCGATGCCAAGATGTTCGAGCGCTACTTTTGTCAGACGCTCCAGCTCCACCGAAAAAAGCCGGTACTTGTCGAGCGAATGATCCTCGAGCGGATTTGTTTTCGACTGTGCTTTGCGCAGATCGTTTTCCGTGAAGGCGTCGGAATTGACGATCAGTATCCCATTGGCCTTCAGGTCCGCCACATTCATCTTGAGAGCGGCGGGATTCATGGCGATCAACACATCAACGCTGTCGCCCGGTGTATACACGTCGCTCGAAGAAAAATGCAGCTGGTAGCCGCTCACGCCAGGGAGAGTGCCTGCAGGAGCGCGAATCTCCGCGGGAAAATCCGGAAACGTGGCGATATCGTTGCCGTATAGCGCGACGGTATTGGTGAACTGGCTTCCGGTAATCTGCATCCCGTCGCCGGAGTCGCCGGCAAAGCGGATGACCGCGCGATCAATCACTTCGCGCTTGTGTCTTACCGGCGGCGTTTCAATCAAAGTTGACATAGTGACCAAGGCTCCGCTGAGTCTCAACTCCCACACTAATTCCCTGAGGGAGGGTGGCTCAAGTTGTTAGATGGCCGGCACGATAAGCAGGTTGGATGCTCTATCCGGCCCCCGATTCCGACAGCAAGAGAATACCACAGCGGAACGCGCGAGGCGGTGCAACTAGACGTCGCGCACGAATGTGTCGTTACGGAAACGACGCAACGAATTGCCATCGCGCTGCGGGGCGCCGCGGCTCAAGTCTTAGCCGCTTCAGCAGCGGCCTCAAGGAAGCGAGGGCGCTGGGACAGTAGAAGGGTGGCGAAGGCGGCACACAGGACCACACCGAAGATCATGCTGCCGCGGAAGTAGTTGTCCGTCAGCAAGGAATTTCCAACGGGGGAAGCGGGATACTGCTCCATAAACTCCTGCATCGCCGCGCGCATGATCGGTTCATAACTCGGACTGAAAAAAGTCACCACCGCGTTAACTAAGAATACGAATTGAATCACAAGCTCGGTGTAGAGAGCCCATGGCTTGAGCTTGAGCATCCCAAAGCCCGCAACTCCCGAGGCAGCGCCGATAAACGCCAGGAATATCTTGGGAGCAGCACCAACAAAAACATGCCCAAAGAAGAACAAGGGGAAGGAAGCCGGCATAGGAAACAGCAGGAATAGCAGCATGCAGACAGAAGAGAAAATAAGAAAAACAGAGAATATCGCGAGCGGAAGCGGGCAAGTGGGTCTTAGTTTTCGCTGCGGTTCGATTGCCGATTCGGACTGCGGAAACCCAGAGGGGTCCATCGCCGGCGCGTACTCCGCGAGACTTATGGCGGGACCTGTGAATGCCGTAGCAACCCGCTTGCGCGTAAAGAGGACGATCCACCAGATGCCGACGCCAGCAGGTATGCCGTAAAAAATAACCAGAAATATCCTCATGAACTGCATGACCTTGTCGGCGTCGGCTGGGTTTACGTTCGGCAATTGAGTTTGAACTGCGCTGAAAATTAAAAGACTAAACGCAATCGCGCCGACCGAAACGAGAGTCATGAATCCGGCCCAAACCAGGATTGTTATGCGGGCCCAATTCCGGCGGCGGAGAATGCCGATACCAACGAATATTCCAAACACTGCCAACGCCAGCATGAAAAACATAATTGCCGCCGACATCGCGCGGACTCCCTGCGGCATAGGCGGAGCGCCTCCCGTCGTTGGCATTTCTGGCATGAGCAGCAGCGAGAAGCCGCCGAGCAAACCTCCTAAAGCGGCAAACAAGCTGAAAATGATCGCCACAACTGCCGCTGCGGTCACCGCCGGAAGGGATTCTCTTTTGGCAAGCGTGTTCATGTGTTGACCATCATCGCAAGCGTCGCGGAAGATTGTCTATCGTCCGGGTGTATATCATTTCCAGAAGTGCTGCCGTAGGGAAGCAAAAGTAACGCGAAGGCAACTTGTTGCTTGACGTTCGCTTTCTTTTCGCCTAAAGTAAGAGCGCTTCAAGAGTTTCTGCGGAGGCGAGCGATGGCCCTGACAAAACGCCAAAAAGAAGTCCTGGATTACCTGGTTTCCTTCGACAACAAGCACGGGTACGCCCCCAGCTTTGAAGAGATAGGCAAAGGCCTGAAGCTGACCTCACTCGCCACGGTTCACAAGCACATCACCACGCTCGAGAAAAAAGGGTTCATCCGGCGTGGCTACAATCAGAGCCGCTCGATCGAAATCCTGCAATTGCCGAAGCCGGTGAAAGAACAGATCAGCGATAGAAAGATTCAAGAACTGCCGCTGGTGGGCCGCATCGCAGCGGGCCGCCCGCTCGAAGCTGTGGAAGAACGCGAGACTTTGTCGCTGGGCG
>Ga0210409_10002758_pt1 | contig 20417 bp, 17 predicted proteins | sample IncBWH17MmetaG_FD_161649 | JGI IMG/M metagenome (GOLD analysis project Ga0210409, IMG submission 161649) | Forest soil microbial communities from Barre Woods Harvard Forest LTER site, Petersham, Massachusetts, United States - Inc-BW-H-17-M | ecosystem: Environmental > Terrestrial > Soil >...
AGTCGGAGTAGGGATCACGATTACTCATGACCCCCTCCACGGATCCGGACGAGCGGGTTTCCCGCATCCGGCTCTTGCCTTAGGTGACGACGCCCATGCGGCGCAGAGGATAGGGATGACAGACAGAAGGCGCAGGCAACCAGCGAGTGATGAGGCGCCGCATGCGATCCCAGAGGACGCGGCCGTTCTGGCTCCGCCGCGAAAGCGTGCGCTGCCAATACCAGCCGACTCGGAGTCGAAAAATCGCCAGCGCCGGTCGGTTCATGGGCACTCCATAGTAGCGAAAGTGTCCCCCCACAACCGCCCGCAGCCACTTGCCCTGCTCGGGGATGGGTTCGTGCATGCGTCGCTGAAGCTCGGCTTTCACCTCCGTCAGCTTCGTCTGCAACCTTTTCCGTATCGTCTGCCGCAACACCGTGAACCGTCCATTGCTCCTCTTCTTTACGCAGATGTGCGTAAAGCCGAGAAAGTTAAAGGTCTCCGGCTTCCCTTCTCCACGCCGCTGCCGTTGGTCGATCGCATAAGGACCGAACTCCAGCAATCGCGTTTTCCCGGGATGCAGCTCCAGGTGGAACTTCTTCAGGCGTTCCGTAAGTTCCGCTCGGAACTGTTCGGCATCCGCTGGGCTGTGAAATCCAACCACGATATCGTCCGCGAAACGCACCACGATTACGTCGCCGTGCGCCCGCTTCTGACGCCACGCTTGGACCCACAGATCGAACACGTAATGGAGATAAACGTTAGCCAGCAGCGGCGAGGCACTTCCGCCCTGAGGCGTCCCTTCCTCCACCCGTATTCGCTTCCCATCCTCCAGCACACCGGCGTTGAGCCATTTCTGGATCAATCGCACGACGCGCCGATCTGCGATTCGGTGCTCCATGAATTTCACCAGCCATTCGTGGGAAAGCTCCCCGAAAAAGTTGCGAATATCCAGATCGAGCACCCAGTTCACTTTCCTCGTCAGCAGTCCCGTGTACAGCGCATCCAGCGCTTGATGCTGGCTTCGCCCAGGTCGGAACCCGTACGAGAATCCGAGAAAATCCGTTTCGTAGATAGCGTTCAGCACTTCGACCGACGCGCGCTGGACGATCTTGTCTTCCAGCGCCGTTACTCCCAGCGGCCTTTGCCGCCCGTCAGCCTTGGGGATGTACACCCTACGCACTGGCTTCGCTCGGTACGCTCCTCGCTTCAGCCTATGGGAAAGATCCTGGAGATTGTCCTCGAGGCTCTCGCCGTAGTGCCGCCACGTCTCTCCGTCGATACCGGGCGCAGCCTCCTTCTTCAAGCTGAAGTAAGCCTTGCGCAGTGTTTCCGGGTTGTAGATGTGGTGCAGGAGCGCGGTGAACCGCAACTTCTTATCCTTACTGGCTGCTTGACGTACCCGTTCCAGCGCACTGAGCGCGTCTTCCCGGCTCGGTGTCCGGGACGCGTTTTGCTGGGGCAGGTTCCCTTTGGCCAGGCCTCTTCCCTCCATCCCCTCCGCTGCCGGTTGCCCGGCGTTGTTCGGGAACTTCTCCGGTACAGTAGGTCTGTCCGACTTCCCAGGTCCGTTCGTCATCGGCGTACGTCCTTAGACTTCCCGATGCGTCCCCGGGCTACTGCTGCCCGGGGCGAACCTGGGATCTCCCGGTTCCCGCGCGAGGTGCTTTCGTACGTGCTCGGGGTCTGTGACCGCGCGAGACTCCGTTGCACCTCGCGATATCGGTGCACCAGATGGGGCCTTCCGCTTTCTCCTACAGCGTCGGCGTCCCGGAGTGTTTCGCTTACGCGGCTGAATACCCGGCCCGCACGTTCCCTTGTCAACGCTTCGACGCCGCCCTCGCGAGCGGCTCCGCATGACTCAGGGCCGATGTGGGTCGCTACGTCACATTCGTATGACTCTTTCATTCACTACACCTCGCCGGTTTAACCGGCGCACAGGAGAACGAACAATGACAAGGATCGCAGTGTCGCGCAGAAATCTTCTTGCAACGGGAGCCTGCGCGCTGGTTGGCGCCGTGAGCCTGCCGGGACCGGAAAGTGCCAGCGCATTGGGAGGGCAGAACTTAACGAACGAGGAGATAGCCCGGAAGTGGTACAAAACCTGGGAGAAGAAAGACTGGGGCCCAGTGGATAGCCTGCTCGCCGATAACTTCACCTTTACAAGCGCGGCCGGCGACGACCACATCAGCAAGAGCACTTTCAAAGCGCGATGCTGGGAAACACAGATCGATTTCATTGGACATTTTGACCTGGAGCGAATCACCACTGGTGCGGAGGATGCTTTTGTGAAGTATCTTTGCCACACCAAGGACGGTAAATCGTTCCGGAACGTGGAGTATCTCCGAATCAAGAAAGGGAAGTTGCAATCCATTGAGTGTTATTTCGGCGCGCAATCCAGCTTTCCGTCAGCAGTGAGCACTGGGCAGAAGTAACCTACGGGCCTGGGAGGCAAGGCGTGGAGTGCCTATCTGCCGAAATCACCGGTGATGCTGAATTCACAATTCAAAGGTGCTCAACCCAATCGACGTGTTTGTGGTTCCCGTGGGCAGGTGGTCAGATGGATCCACTGCTTCGGTTAGGTAGGACCATTACATCTAGAAGCACTGCACTCGTCATCTCACTTCGGGTACCAGGAAACGAAAGAGCAAGGGGTTCCATCGTGGGCGCCCGTGAAATTCAGGATTAGAAGGCCATTGCACGTGAGATGTTTGTTCAACAAGCTGCTCGCGCTAATGCGGACGTTTCGGCTAGCCCACTGCGGGGAGCTATGATTTGCTCCACCAAGAGTAGACGGGATTACCCTCTTGAACCGACAGCGGACGAGTTCCGCGAAGCTGCAGATAAAGCATTGCTTCCGGTAATCCGAGTTGATGCTGCAAACCTCATGCGAGTCTTGCGGCAGTTGGAGGTTATAGCAAAACGGCATGCGCCGCGAATCGCGTTCAAGGCAAAGGGTAGAATCCTACTCTTGGATTTAGCCGACATCTTGGCCGTGCAAGCCGAAGGTAATTACGTTTCGTTGCAACACCGAACTAATCTCTATTTGGTGCACGAGTCCCTCTCTTCTTTGGCGGAGAAGCTTAAACCCTACGGTTTTATTCGCATCCACTGCTCGGTCGTCGTGAATATTTCGGCCGCGGAGGAGATCCAAGCTTTACCAACGGGGAGTACAGGCTGCGCGTAAAAGGTGGGAAGGAATACTTGGTAACGCGTACATACAAACACAACCTCAGAGATCTGGCTCAACTGTGGGTAGGCTCAGAGCGGCTTTGCGGCTAACAGGCAGCAAGAGGTTTTACCTCGTTATTCCGTCGTATCATTCCCGATCGTCCCTCACGAAGAGTCAGTCTCTAAACCGTGCGGCAGAATAAGAGCGGAAGCAGCAAATCTCTCTGGGGCTGCTGCCGAACGGTTGTTCCACAGCTTGCACGGGTGTTCGGAACTATCAGAATCACTCGGCCGCCTGTTGCAACACCCGGTGGACCTCTACTGAGCGAACCTCGTAAGGTGCTAAAACTCCTTCCTCATGCATCAGCTCAACCGATATTGCCGATGATTTCAAGAACTAGCTGTGGAAGCCTCTAGCTAGCTAGTTCCAGACAACGGGCCAGGTGCTCAATATAGGGCGGTTGGTGGCGTATGCTTGGGCATGGCTGAATGGGGCGTGCGGGTGTTGGGCGAGGGGATTGCTGCCAGTTGCTGCACTCAACTGCTGCGGAAGCACGGAGGCTTTGTTGCAAGGGGGGATGCTGGAGCTGGGAACCGCGTTGCTTTGCCCGCGATTCTGGTCAGCCAAAGCACACAGAAGCTGCTGGCGGACATTTTCGAGAGCAGTGACTTGTTTGAGGGGCTGCCGCAGATACGGAAGCGTGTGGTCGCTTGGGGTAAAGGGGAGCCGGTGATGCTTCCACATTCGGCGGTGGTCGTTTCGGAAGGCGTGCTACTGGAGCGATTGCGGGCTCGGATGGCGGATATGAACAAGTGGGCCGTCGATCGGGGTGTGGCTGGTCCGGACTCGACGATCGTTACTGCTCGGGCGCCGGGAGATTCGGCGGAGCAAATGCATTTCGGCTCGCGCATGGCGCTGGTGAGTGAGGTAGAGCTTCGGGAGGAGGCAGAGCAGGATGCGTGTTGGGTGGAGGCGGTGGAGGAGGGGTGGCTGTTTTTGCTGGCGACGGGCGGCGGAAGAGGATCGTTGATTTGCGTCGGCGGAGCGGTTGAGAAGCTGCTGCCGAAAAGTTGGCTGGTGAGGCGACACGTAAAGAAAAGGTGTGGCGCGCCGGCAGAATTGGCGGCGTATCCGCGGACAGCGGTGGACTTGTGCGGAGCGGGTTGGCTGGCTTGCGGATCGGCGGCGATGACTTTTGATCCCCTGTGTGGCGAGGGTGTAGGAAATGCGGCGCGAGAAGCGATCCTAGCTTGCGCGGTGGTGCGGGCGATTGCTGGCGGAGGATCAGAGCAAGATCTTCTGGCGGGATATTCGTTGCGATTGCGACTGGGCTTCTTGCGGCACCTGGAGAATTGCCGTGAGTTCTATCAGAGAGACGGGGCGGGCGCGTTTTGGGCTTCGGAACTGAATTCGATCGAAAGCGGGATTGCCTGGACAAAGGAGAAATTGCGCGGAGCGGTGCGGCCCAGATTTCGGCTGGTGGGTTTTGCACTGGAGCGAATCGCGGGGGAAAAGATCTAGCTGGCGGCGGCTCACCTTCGCTGGGAGATCCCGGGTTGCGCGCGTTCGAGCAAAGCGGCTTCCCACTCAGTGATTCGGAAGGCAGGATTCCAGAGATTGGCGAGGGTGGCGGTGACGTGGGCGACGGCAAAACTGACGCCGTGAAGATTTTTCTCGCGGGGAACGCCGGGGATGCCGCGGGGAAACGGGCAGGCGGTGAAGACTCTCTTCCCGCGAACGGTGTTTGCTACGTGCTCGCCGGGAGCTTCGGACGGATCGGCGACGGCTGCGACTACGCCGTGCAAGCAACCAGGCAGTGCTTCGATACCGCCCATTTCAAACGCCGATACGATTCCTCTTTCTGCTGCGGATACTTTCCTGGTCGACTCCTCGAATGCGCGGCGGTGAGTGCTGTTCGTTGTTCCCAGGCTCAAGTTTATCAAATCCATTTCGTTTTGCAGGCACCAGTCGATGGCCGCCAGCACGTCGTCTAGTTTCGTTACGAGCTTGTGGCGGAAGATTTTGACGGCGAAGAGATCGGCTTGAGGAGCGCGGGAGTGAATCAGGGCGGCGATGGCGGTGCCGTGGCCCAGGTGATCGACATAGCACGAGGGGTCTGGCGCGCCATTGGCGATGGTGACGCCGCCGGTGATGTTCCCGATGTGCGGGTGAGCGGCGTGAACGCCGCTGTCGATGATGCCGATGCGAATGCGGCGAGTCATACTATTTCAGTTTCCGTAAGTGGGAGATTGACAAGTCGGAATTGGCGCGAGAGCGCCGTGCCCACCGCCAAAAGATCGCGGGGAGCGCCGCTCTCGGCGATGCGGCCATTCTCGAGTACGAAAGCCTGGTCGGCAATTTCGACGAGAGAAATGCGATGGGTAACGAGAATGACGGTGCGGCTGTGGCGTGCTTGCGAAAGAGACCGGGCGACGGCGGCTTCCGAAGATGGATCGAGCGCGGCGGTGGGCTCGTCCATGACGAGGACCGAGGGACTGCGGAGCAGCGCCCGAGCCAAGGCGATGCGTTGGCGTTCGCCGGCGGACACGGTGCAGCCGCGCTCGCCGACCACGGTGTCGTAGCCGAGGGGCAGCGATTGGATGTAATCGTCAATGGCGGCGCTGCGGGCACATACGCGGATTTCATCTAGGGTTGCAGCGGGATTGCCGTAGGCGATGTTTTCCTTGATAGTGGCGCGGAAAAGGAAGGGAGTTTGTTCAACCAGGGCGATTTGCCTGCGCAAATCGTGGAGACGGAAATCGCGCAGGTCACGGCCGTCTATGGAGATGGCGCCGGAATCGGGATCGTAGAAGCGCAGGAGCAGATCCGCGAGCGTGGACTTGCCGCTGCCGCTGGCGCCGACGATGGCGCAGATGCGGCCAGCGGGAATTTGACAGGAAACGTCTTCGAGGACCGGGACATCATTCGAAAAGCGAAAGCGCACATGATCGAAGGTAATCTGTCCGCGGAGATTGGCGCACCCGATGGCGGATGGGGACTCACGAACTTCGACGGAAACATCGAGGATTTCGAAGACGCGGCCGAGAGCCACGCCGCCGGTGAGGAGATTGGTGTAGGTGCCGAGCATTACCTGCACGGGGCCGAGCAGCCGAAGGTGGTAGGCCATGAATGCGACCAGGCCGCCGAGGGTAAGGTGATTGTCGATGACTAGCTTGCCGCCATAGATGAAGACGATGGCGGTCGATACGGTGAGAACGGCACCGGGGAGACCGCTCGCAAGGAATGCCATCATCTGCATGGAGAGAAGGGATTCGAGAAACCGGCCGTTGCGGCGGCGAAATTCTTCGGCTTCGCGGTCCTCGTTGCCGGTGGCCACGATGAGCCGCATGGCGAGGAGGCTTTCGATCAAGAAGCTGCCGAGATCGGAGCTGCGCTCGCGAAGCCTTTTCGTTTCGACGGTGAGGCGCGCCTGGTAGTGACGAAGAGCGACGACGCTAACGGGTAGCAGGGCAACGCTGGCGAGGAATAGACGCCAATTGAGAGCCGCCATCACGGCGAGGCTGCCGACGAGGAAAAGAATATTGGAGAGGACGGAGAGGAGCGTATCCGCGCAGATACGCTGGACTTCGCCGATGTCGTTGTTGATGCGGGAAACGATGTCCCCAATCTTGCTTTTGGCAAAAAAACGGGGAGAGAGGTTTTGCAAATGGCGGTAAACGGCGAGCCGCATGTCAAAAAGGCATTCGGCGGAGAGGCGCACGTAGCGGTAGCTGGAGAGAATGTTGACGGCGAAGCCGACGACAGTGACGGCTACCATGGCGGCGGCAATGACGCCGAGGGCATGAAGGTTGTGGCGTAGAAGAGCATCGTCGATGAGCAGACGCGAGATATAAGGCTGGGCAAGGGCGACGGCGGTGGAAAGAAGACTGAGAACCATGACGAGTGCCAGGCTGCGCCAGTAGGGCGCGACGAAGGCTAGCGCGCGGCGATATTGGGCGAAGGGAATTTTAGGCGCATTCGTGTCGGCGTGGAGCTTTTGCATGTTAGTTGGTTGGCGGCTGCGTCAGGGCCAGGACAGCGTAGCCAGTGGCAGCGTCGCTCATAAAAAGAAATGCCTCGGCGGAGGGATCGCGCTGCTTATTCAGCGAATAGGCTGGCCAGAGGCCTTGCGTCTTGTCTTGATTGGTTGCGAGCCACGTGAGGCTTTTCTTTAATTGAGCGTTTTCGCGGGCGACGCTAAATTGCTGAAGCACGAAAGCGATCACCCCAGTGGCGTAGCCATCACTTTTTGTTTCTAGCGGAGTATTGTCGCCGCGCTTCCAGGGTCCGACGAGTGAGGAGAGACTCCAGCCGCCGTCTTCGTGTTGCAGAGCGAGGACATCAGCAATAATAGACTTTTGTTGCTCCGGCGTCAGGAGGCCGGGCATTTTCGCGGAAGCCCACAGGAGAAAGACAAGGTTGTTCCGAGGCTGGCTGCTGTACCCACCCTCGAGAAATGAGCGGAGGGCTTCCAAGCCTGGCTGGATGGTAGGAGATGACCGATAGTTGCCCGGCGCCATTCCTACTGCGATGGCGGCGAGGGTTGATCCGTAGTATTGCGAGTCGTCCGCTTCCCAGGGCTGCGTATGGAAATTCAGCCAGAACCATGAGCCTTTCTTCGTGCCGGACCTTTGTTGCTGCGCCCACATGTTTTCGAAAGCTTTGGCTAGAGTGGCACTGGGCTGCGAATCCTTGGCTTCATAAGATGCGAGGATCAGGGCATTGAGAATGGATTCAGTGCCGCGCGACTGGGGAGTCTTGTCCGGGCCAACTTTTTCGTCGCTGTAAAACGGTTGCATGTCGTTCCAGGCAAGAACGCGCTTGGTCACATTGTCGAGGAGCTTGCGCTCGTTGACGGACGGCGCGCTTTCGGCCAGTGACGCACGGAGCGCGGGGCGACCGAGAGCGTAAGGCACAACCGTATGGCAGGAGATGCAAAACGTTTGATGATCTCGAGCTGCCCCTGGCCAGTTCATCCACCAGGTCTGCCTCGCATCGAGATACGAGGCGGCGGCTTTTCTATTCCATGTTAGGGGATCGTCGGTTTCGGCGCGAAAGGCGAGCGCGAAGCTCGCGGCAAGCAGGCCCATCAGAGTGATGCGCTTAAGCGTGACGGTCATAGTGTCTTCTCCGCGCATTTTCTACAGGCAATGCAACGAGCCTGCTACGGCTGAGTACTCTGCGACGAGACTGCTGTCGAGGCTGCCGGCATCACTATCATATTGCTTGTCACATCGCCTGGAAGAACGACTTTGTTTCGAAGCTCGAACGTTTTGGTATCGTAGACCTCGATATCGTAGCCGGCGCCGTAGATAAAGATTTTGGAACCGTCGGCGGACAGACTGAACGAAAACCGGTTGCGGCCATCGAACTCGCGCTTGCGAATCAGTTTTCGCGATGGCATGTCGAAGGCCCAGAATTCGCAGCGCCGATTGCCGGGACTGCCGTTGATGGCGACCGTGTAGCCAACCTTGCGATCCGGGGTGAGGCGGAGCGGCATGAGACGACCGGCTTCCACTGGGCCCACCGCCGAGAAATCAAAAGACAGCTTTGCGAGGTCGATGGAACCGATGCCAAAGACAACACGGTGGACGTGGGGATCAGAGAAGTGGAAGACGCTTGTGACCTTTCCGGGGAGCTCGTTGGGGTCGTCGAGAAGATCCATGGAAAGGTTTTCGACGCCAGGATTCAGAGGCTTGGCGAGGTCGATTTTCTTCACGACATGAAATGACGTCGTGTCGACAACGAGAATGTTTTCGCTGAAAAGATAGAGGAGCTTCCCGTCAGGGGACACTCTTAAGTCAGCATAGACTCCCGACCTATCTTCGTCCTTTGGAAACTCGCCGGTGCGGATAATCTTTCCGGCGGCGAGGTCGATAACGATGAAACTCGGGGGATCGATATCATAGTGATCGAGCTGCTTGGTAATGACCGTGGCGAGGCCGTAGAGATATTTGCCGGTTGGGTCGGGCGTGAGCCCCATAAGACGGACATTGCGATTGCCGGATTTCAGACTGAAAGAGTAGGCAGGTTTGCGGGTGGCCAGATCAATGGTGACGATGGAGTTGTCATTCACAGTGTCGAGGTACAGCTTCTTTTTGTCTGGAGAAAGTATCAGGAAGTCAGGGACGTCCGTTTTCAGGTCGATCGTCTCGACGACTTTTTCCTGAGTGGCATCGAAGATGACGATTTGGTGCGGCCAGGTCGCGAGGTACAGCAATTGCTGACCGGCGTCTCCGGCATGGGCAGGCGCCGGAGACCAAGCAAGAAGAACCACGGCCAGGAAACAGGGCACTGATCGCAAACTAAGCCTCCATCCAAATCGAGACTAGGGAAAAACGATGTCGATATTGCGCCAGTCTTTGGTACCGGTGGAGCACTTGCTGGTCCAGTCTGGGGAATTGTTCAAATGATCGGGAACGTGAGCGGGCCAAAAGCAAGTGATGTAGCAGTCGAAAAGGTCCCGTTCGACCGGCTGACAGAGACCGGCAGTGCCCCCGGCGGAATCAACTTCCCATCCCGGGTTGAAAACCAGCGAGCATCCCATGGGGATGTGCGGCTTCGCACCTGGACCCTGTTGGAGAGCGACGATATCGCCTTCGACGGATGCGACGTGCTCCTCGATGCGCCGTGCCTTGCGATTGACGGCTCGAATATGCCTCATACTGGCTTCCTTTCGGCAAAATAGTCCAAGAACCCAGAGTTTTTCTCGGCGAGAGCGCCGTAGATTTCAAGACAAGTGTGCGTCCAGCCGCGAATCCAGGTGCAGAAGTGAAGATTTGGATGGCCGGTGTCTCCATAGCGCACGAACGCTTCGTGATGGCATCCGCCGGCACATAAGGGGCGGGCCCAGCAAGTATGACAGTCAGGTTTGGCTTGAATGTTGCCGCGATCGAGGAAAGCGGATTGTTTTTTCTTGTCAATACCAGTAGTGACGTTTCCTAGAACGTGCTCGTCGGAATCCACGAAACGGTGGCAGGGAGCAATATCGCCAGACGGTCCGACGCCGACCAGACCAAGGCCCGCGCCACATGGATGCGATTTGTTCACACCTTGGTGGAGTTCGGCGAGAGTGTCGCTCACGTTGGAAAAGCCGTGAAGTTCGCCGCGTAGTCCGAATTGAAGATATTCCTGGGCGAGTTCGCTGAATTGGGCGAAAACTTGATCCATGCCCGGCTCGTTTATGGAGTACAAACGATCCGGAGAAGAGGTCACTGGGGCAAAGCCTACTTCGTGGAAACCAAGATCGTGCTTGAGATGGCGATAAATCTTGAAGACGTCCATCGCGTGGGATGTCATGGTGACACGGGCGGCGATGGGCCTGGTGTGGTGCCGGGCGAGCAATTCGCGAACCTTTGGCTCGATGATGTCGTAGCTGCCGCGGCCATTCGCGAAAATACGGAACTTGTCGTTCATTTCCTTTGGGCCATCGAGACTCACGGTGACTCCCACCCGATTTTCAGCCAGGAAGTCGATGATATAGGGGGTCAGAAGAGTGGCGTTGGTAGTGAGGCTGAAGTCAATGCTCACTCCTTTGCGACCGGCTTGTTCACGAGAATAGTCAACGACGCTGCGCAAGAGCGGAAAATTCATGAGCGTTTCGCCGCCAAAGAACGTGATGTGAACGGATCGGCGGCCTTCGGATTGGGCAAGAAGGTATTCGACCGAAGACTTGGCGGTCGCCAAGTCCATGAACTTCTTTTTGCCTTCGGGAGTTGCGATTTTGTCTTCGCCAAACTCGTAACAATATTGGCAGGAGAGATTGCACTGATTCGTGACGTTAATCACAAGCGTTTGCAGCGGGAAATGCTCGGGCAGCTGCGGCGGATCCTCGGTGATGAAGGGATCGGCAGGGTCGTAAAGGGCACGCACTTGGCCCAGCTCGTGGATGCAACTGGCAACGTCAACGGGCCCGCAACCCGCTTTCTGAGAGACCCGGCTGATTAGCTGCTCGCGATCGAGCGGGCCGGCGGAAAGCGTGTCCAGAATTGCGGAAGACAACTCATCCAGCGAAAAAATCCCACCGCTCGGGACGAGGTACAAAAAGTCACTCGAGGCGCCCCGAAATCTGTGGGACTCTGCCAAGGAATACATGGTCACTTTGCAACCTCCGGTTGATCCCACCGCATATATTGAGGAATAGCGACAACCAAATAGCTGCGGCCTGTGACGGGCTGGTCGGAGCCAGCCGGCTTGAAAGTCGCGACCACCCAAACGTCGCCGTAATTGTTTCGGGAGAACCTGCGTTTGGGATTGGGGCCGTCCAGAGCTGGTGTGAAGAGACCGCTCGCAGGATCGAGACTGCCGACGAAATCGACATCATCGTCGCCCATGGTCGCCACAAATTCTTCGAGCTTCCACGTTGCTTTCACGGGGCCGAGTTCGATGTCATCCGGTGTTCCCTGCTTGCCGTCGGGGCCGTTTGCGTAAGCGATGGCGTCGAATTGGCAGTATCCCTTTGCATGGGGTTCTCCGCCGAGGTGTGAGAGTGCTGTTTCGGGCGAAACCTTCAGATAGTCGATGTGATCGTAGACTGCGAAGGCAGCTGGAGCGAGGGTACTTTGCAATGCGACGTCTCGCTTGCCGGGGATTGCTGCGCCAGCGACGTCGACAGTGACTTTGATTAAGTCGGGTGTATGGCTGATGATTTTCTTGACAGCCACGCCGGCGCCGAAATCCACGTCGCCCACGGAGATATCCGCCGGGAAATGATCTCCGTAAATGCGAACTTCGTTGCCAACGCTTCCGGCTTTCAAAGCAGAGATGTCGACGCCCAAAACCGTTGGCGCGGCGTTGCCACGGTGCATGGCAACGTCCATCCCAAATTCCTGATAGGCGCCCCAGAACCAGCGTCCTTCCATCTGCGATTGATCACGAGACAGCATCATGACCTCGCGAGTGACCGTTGGATCATTGGGCGCTGTTCCCGCGTTGTCGGCGATAGAGCGTCCCCGCCACGCATAGGCGGTGTAGACGATGGATTTTCCCGTTTCGGTCAAGGCTGAGCGGTCCGCCGGAAACATCACTCTCGTTTTCGTCGAAAAACTCTCGCCGGAAGGAACCGCTTCGATTTCCATGGTGCCGAAAAATTTCCCTTTGCCGGGTTGCGTTCCCGAAATGAGCCAATGTCCGGCAAGTCGTGGTGAACGCATGCTGGCTTGCCATTCTGACCATTCGGGAGAGTGCAGTGAACCGCTCTGAGCCAGGAACGCGAGCGCTTGCTCGACGGGAGGCCGCAGGTCCGTTCCCGGTGGAGGTGGCGGGTCACCCGGCTGAGGAGGCGGAAAGCGTTGGAAATTCAAGAAATCTACCGTCGGATAGAGACCCACGTGCAGATTGACGAGCATCTTCCAGTCTTCAGCGCTTCGGCGCCACGAAAGAGGCTTGGCCAGCGCGTGACAAGCGACGCAAGATCGCTTGATGTCTTCACTTGGGACCTTTTCGTCCACCATGCGATGTTCGGGAAAATATTCGATAGGCTTAGCCTCTTCGGGGGCGAGGCCGTGCTCGTCGCTGAGATAACGAAGAATCTTGCGGGCGTCGTCCGGCTCCAGCGGAACGCCGTTCAGTCGCACCATTCGCTTAATTGCTTCTTCCCACCCTTCGGGCGTGGTACGAATCCATGAAATGCGCGACATGTTTCCCTTAGCGTCCGGTGCGTGGCACGCGCCGCACTTGCTGATGACGAGCTCGTCCTTTACGGGAAAACCTTCTTCAATGGAGGTCGGCGGGGACGGCTTTGCGGCGGTTGACGACGGTGGCGCGGTTGCTTGCTGGGCGGAACTGGAAGGAACGCTGAACGCGCAGAAGAATAGGAGAGAAAGGGCTGCCCCGGAATAAAATCGCGAGACGAGTATGTCGAGCGAATGCATCAGCCGTCCTTTCCAGTTTTATGTTCGATAAGGCTCGACCCGGACCTTGTGGAATGCTCTTGAGCACAACGACGCGTCCGAAACATCTGCATTCGAAAAACTGTAGGCATTCCGAATACTCATGCGCTGCAACCTGCGGATTTTCTGGAAGAATACGAGTTCTAAAAACGAAGCAGCGGCATTGCGATTATTTCTAATCGTTAGATCCGTGCTCTCGTTGAAGCGGAGCGTGCGCATGGGCATCGGCACGAAGGATATATCACATTGCATTGCTCGCAGTCCAGATTGCAGAGCAGTTGGCACTGTCCAGGAAGGTTTGAGGCTGTGGTTCGCCAAAACCCTGCACGAGCTTGAATTTCATCCACGTAACGTGTTACGCGTCACTCCTGACTGGCGACTATCTTGTCGGAAGCGAAGGTCCTCGCGCCGCCCAGTGGCACCTGCTTCTCGTGGCGTTGCTTTGCGGTTCGCCTCCGACGCTTACCGAGTTGTTACGGCCGTACAACTCGGCACGAGAATTGATGTTCTGCACGCATTTCAGAAAAAGTCGCTTTTTCACCTAAGAGATTCCGAGATGCCCAGCCTGAACTTGGCCGACTTGCAGCAGCCCCTGCGAACCACAACATTGCAAGCTCACTTCCAGCCAAACCGCAATCGGTAAGAACGCATTCTCGGAAGGCACTCGCCACAACCAGGGAGCCACGCTCGATTGGTTACCGTTGCAGCCCCAAGACTTTCCCCGATAAGCCGAGCGACTCTATTCGGGGCCAAGCTGCACCCCGTTGATCCGTGAAATAGGGCATCTTTGACCGAACCCGAAAAGCGGGATAAAAACCGGGCAAGAGAAATCGCGGGCCGCATCAGCGGCCGCTGTGGAGTGTGCCATGTCAACCAGCCAATATTCACAACTGTCCGTCGTGTCCGGCACTGGTCGGCGAGAGGAGCTCGAGCCATCCGATGGCCGGTACCACCCTAATCCTGATACGGCCCGCATCGTGGATACACCCTCTTACGTGGTGCAGCCACCAACATTTCTTCGCTTCACGGCAAGAAAAATCCGGAATGTGTAGCTAAACGTCTGCTGTCCGAGATCCCTCCGCAAATTGTGGCGGCAACGAAAGGAGGGTTGGAGCCAGAAACAAAACCCACGGAAGTGCAAATAAAGGAAAGCATAACTACCGGTTCCAACTGCTCGGATGGATGTACAAACAAGAGCTCTCCGCAAGACTATAAAGCCGCTCAGTTCGTCGACACGAATACTGTTGGGGGTTGGGGAAACCGCACTTCTGAAACAACGCAGCAATACTTCATCGGAGGGAGCAAATCCGCAGCGACGCTGCTGCGCCCCTTAGTTCCTGGCATTTATGACATGGGGACATCCGTGAAGGTAACATCAACTCGGACTAGCGTATCAGTTGAACTGGAGCCATGATGAGAATCAAATTATTACTTAGCGGATCTAGTCTGATTGCAGCTTTGTTGTTCGGGCTGCTCGCTCAGAGCGTTGCACAAGAAGTTCCCCCGGTGCGCTCCTTGCCAATGCCCGAGGCTCGCCTGAACGGCGGGCCCGAGCTTGCACAAGGCAATGTGTGGATGTCTTGGTCGACCGATCATCGGCTCGGGTATGTTCAAGGATGGATGGACGGCGGTTATTGGGCGTACTTCGATGCCTGTACAGAGGCCCGGCTAGCCGCTCCCACCGTGCGGAATCTTCAGGAAAAGTGTATGGAGCACATTCCCTCTTCACATTTAACACCTGAAGAGTACTCTGCCAAGGTGACGGAGTTCTATTCGAAGTATCCACAGGACCGAGCACTGCCTATAAGGCGGTTGCTCGGAAAGTTCTTGGAGCCGGGTATGACCGCTGACGGAGTGCACAAATGGCTGGACGAGCTGATTGAGTCGGTACGACACTCTGAAGCCAAATAGTAGGCGCAGAATAGTTCAGGGCAAATTTCACTCACCCTCGGCGGCACTAAAGTAACTGGGAGTTACAGCTTCGGTCTGACAGGGGATCCAGGGGTACATCCTGATGAGCCGGCAAAGGGTGCAATAGTCGATGCGACCCCAGAAAGTTGTGCTAACTGCTATTGGATGCAGACAGTGACGTCCAGTACCCATGCACCAAAAACCGACGCCGCTGACGGCAAGAGTCCATTGTACGATGATAAAGATACTCACGCCCACTTCTACGACCGCCCATCGACTACGGGCTCGAACTATGGAGCCAACTTCGTGACGATAGTTGGCACTGCTGATCCGAAAAATCACCCGTTTCATGCAAAAGAAGCCATGAGCTGGGGCTACAACGTCGATGGACAGGGTAATGTGCGTGGGATCGCTCCTCATGTCGCAAACCAAGGCCAAGTGCGGGGGGCTCTCGAGGTTGTGAAACACGAATATCCTGCTTGGAAAATCGATTAACCAGACATATGGGAGGTCCTCTTGTTTAAAGTGAATTATGTACCTCAGGTTTGGTTCTTACTTCTCGCGACTCTCACGAGCGCACCGTGGGCTTCCGGCCAAGCCGCAAGTCAAGGCCATGCCCTGACCCTGCCGGCTGGTAAAGACTCTGTTGCGCTTTTTTTTTTACCAACCCACTGACAGCGAATATTTCCACGTCGCCCTGCTCTTTCGTGTGGTCGAAGAAAACGACCCACGATGGAACACCGCTCACTCATTCGATGTGGGTCGAACCGCGTATGTTTCAATGACGGACATGCAGCAACACATGACAAACCTGGCTCATTCATCGCTACGATGGGACGAATCGCCAAAGATCGAGAGTCTTGAAACTTACAAGAACATTCACAACACATATGGCGGAATGGGTATCAAGGTGTTGTCCGCAAACGGAACGGCTAAAGCCACAATCGCGCTAGACAAGATTTGCGAGACTCTTGCGACACTGGACGGTGCATTGCTAACCCCACGAGCATTGTGGGAGTTTCAACACTTTCGGTTGCAATATCACTGTCGAGTTCCCAACTTCAACCCCGATGCCTACCCTTAGCGGACTCGGTAGTTTTGGCGGGGTTGAGCCACTCTTGGGAAAAGGAGGGTACGTTGGAGGGTGTTCAAATACGGCGTGTCCGCAAACCTGACCGAACAAGGACAACGGCACAGCAACGCTTGTCGAGTCGGCCCACGGTGGTCCGTGGGCGCCAACTGGTGACCCGCGATTGCTGGGACATTCTGAGAGTTTTTCTTTAGCCGTGGGTTGGGTATTGGCCGAGCGCCGGGGTGTGGCGCGGGCTCGCCGTCCGCCGGTGCCGATCCGTTTCCGGGGCGTAGGAGCCGCCGATCTTGGCTCCGACCGGAACAACCAACTGGGTCGATTAGCGAGGGTATGGCTCCCTTGTCCGCTGTCGGTTCGCGTGTCGAGTGTGCATCTCTAACGCTGTTCTACGCTACAATCAGCCGACGTGGCCGGGACGGGCCACCGGGATATGCCGAACTTACTAACTACTCGCCGCGGCTTTCTGAAATTCGCTCCTGATCGTCCATTCCTTGTTGTCCTCGCTTTTCTTGTTGTCCTCACGGGCTGTGGAGGGGGAGGAAACAGCGGCAGTTCATCTTCTGGGCCGCCCTCACAGATTAGTTCGGTCATCGTCAGCCCCAATGGCGTCTCGCTCGTCCCTGGCCAGGGCCAATCGTTCCTGGCGCAAGTCCAGGGAACCGGTGCATTCAGTTCCAGCGTGACCTGGTCGGTGAATGGCGTTGCAGGTGGAAATAGTAACTATGGAACAATTACATCGACTGGGCAGTACGCTGCCCCTGCGACACTACCTAATCCCGCTAACGTTACTGTGACAGCCACGAGCGTCCAAGACCCAACAAAATCCGGCAATTCGACCGCAACCATCCTTGTTCCGGTAGTGCTCAACTCGATCACGCCGACTGCAGCGATTGCGGGCGAGGTGGTCTCCGTCAGCGCGACTTTTAATTTCGTCGTCATTGAGACGCCACAGGTCGTCTTCTCTGGCACAAACGGTACGAGCATTTCGATGCCGCTACAAACGGGCAACGGTCTAACGGTCCAAGTTCCGTTTGGAGCGACGTCGGGGCCGGTGTACCTGAGCATCCCGCCTCAGCCAGGAGGTGTCATAACCATCTCCGAAACCAGCAATTCGGTCCAGTTCACACGGCTGCCGAATTTGCAGGTCCGGGCACCAAACAAGGACCTTTCGTCGGGCGAGAGCTCGCAACTTGCCTGGCGGGTGTTGGGGGCGAGCACGCCGAATGTCGTGACTTGGACGGCAGATTCGGGGTCGATCAATGCACAGGGAATTTTTCACGCGCCCACGGTTAGCAGCGAAAGCTATTCGCTTGTGATGGGCTGCATCTCAAATACGACTGCCTGTAACGCGGTTCTGCTACGGATTCTTCCATTCCGGATCACGCCTTCGAATCCCATCGTGAAAGTGGGGGGCACACTGCAGCTAAATGCCGTCCAAGGAAGTTCGACGCTCTCGCCACAGTGGTCAATTCTGGCCGGAGGCGGCGGCATTTCGTCGTCGGGACTCTTCACGGCTCCGACAAGCATGACGCAGGCAGGGCCGGTAATCGTTTCCGCGACGGTGGGGTCAACGACTGAACAGACATCCATTGCCGTATCGGGAGCCTATGCAGGACAGGTCAACCGGGTATTCGACTATGCCGACTTCACCAAGAACACGCGTCCTGAGTGGGCTTATGTTCAGTCCGTAGCTGTTAGCGGGAATCGTGCGTACGCCTTAACGATTGGAGGAGATCCTCATCAGCTGAATAATTCGTATGAGGCCTTGGATGTTTTCGACATTACGAATCCAGCCCAACCAGTCTGGATTGATGCCGTCGAGTCAGCCACGAATTCTCCGGCTTCTTTGTTTACTTATGGCAACGCGCTGTTCAGCCTCGACTCGGACAATCTGGTTGTATACAGTCTGCAGTCGCAGGCGCCCACGCTGACGCAAATCCTTCCCGACCCCGGGGTGGGGACATTGAGTCAGAACGGGCCGGTGCTTTATACGGCGCCAATTCAAAGCGCGTCAATCACGACCACGCCGATTGATCTGTTTGACCTGAGCAGCGGGGTGGCAGTGCACAAACACTACGAATTACCGAATCCGCCTGGTGTCACAACTGTGGGGCCGTATGCGATTGCCGGAGTTGGGAATACCGTTTATATCCCCGGATACCAATCCATTTTTACGTATGATATTTCCCAAACGCCGCCCCAGTTGATTTCTACGGTCAGCTCGACAGGCACCGCCTTTGAGCCGGGCACCGTCTTTGATTTGAGAGTCGCAGGCAACCTGCTCTTTGAAGAATCCAATGTCTACAACATTTCAAACATAACTCCAGTTCCAATCACGACTTTGCCCGTGCAGCTTGAGGAAGGTTGGGGCAAACAGGGGAACGACGTTCTTGCCACTTTTGGTGCGCCCGCCCAAGGCCCTCCGGGCTATGCAGTTGTGGACGTCAGTTCGCCGTCAAATCCCACAGTCCGTGCGACTGTGACGGATCTTCAGAGTTGGGACATCTACAACCCTGGCACCGCAACATGGGCAGGCAGCGGAATTTTCTATGCAGCCGACGGGACGGGAGGCTTTTCGGTGTACGACGTTTCCGTGAACGGCGGTCCGGCGAGTCTTAGCGAGGCCGGCATCTTTCAATCTATTTACGATCAGGCCATCGAGGGGCAGACGCTTTACGCGGCAGCGGTCTACGGATCAGGTGCGGGTGGAGTTGGATGTTTCGATATTAGCCAAAGCCCTCCCGCCTTTCTCGGTGCGCTGACTTATCCGAACGATCCGAGCTTCGCGATCCAGGTTTCTGGCTCAAACGTCTTCGTCGGACTGGGGGACAGCCTTAAGGTTGTAGATGTCTCGAATCCTCAATCTCCTTCAGAGATTGCCAGCATAAAAATACCCGTCAACGCTTTGGTGCTTTCCGGCAATACTTTGTTTGCAGGAACATCGGACGGCCGCCTAGTTGTTTTCGACGTTTCTGTTCCATCGGCTCCCAACCAGGTGGCCAGCGTCGCGATGGCAGCTCCCAACACTATGCGGCTATCAGGAACGCTATTGCTCGTTGCCGCTGGGAATAGCGGGCTGCTGATATTTGATGTCTCAAATCCGAGTACACCAGCGATGCTGTCTGAGTTTTTGCCAAGTGTGAGCGTTCCAGTCTGGGACGTGGTTCCGGTGGGCGGCTCCGCCATCATGCTGGCTGCCGATCTTTCCGGGATTGTAACGCTCGACATTTCGAATCCTTCTCGACCACAGCAGCTGTATCAACAGCCACTTCCGTATGTCACCGCATTTCCGAATCATCTATCGACAACCGGCATCATTTCGGCAATCAGCCTCGCTGCACAAGATGGACTGACTTATGTAGGGACAAACTACGGCGTTTTAGTCACCTACGATCCTTCCATTCCTGCTCTTCCCAGGCTTGTGGGTCTCAACGTTCCCGGGTACGCTGGCGATTTTCTGCCCGTGATTACGCCCAATGGAAACAACCTTTATTTATCGGATTTTGGCTACGTATTGCAAACGGACAACACGATTCCGCAGAATTTGATCGAACTCTACGATCCACCCGCCGCGCTGTCGCTAGCTTCGCCGGTCAGCAGCTCAGCTAAGAAAAAGGCGGAAAATCAAGGCCCGCTCAGGCTGTGGTCGCAGCGTCAGGTCCGTACTAACGAGCAAAGGAACGGGCCGGCAAGCGTCTTTCACGGGAAACCGACTCTACATTCGTCAAAGCAATGACAATCTCTCGTTCTATGGCGCATTCGAATCCCTCTCTTCTGCCGTTACGTTCAGGCGAAAATCTGATTAACCTTAGCTCGCACCTGGTGGCTACGCGATGGCTTCAGATACCGCATCGTCGATTCCATGTCGGAGTGCCCGAGCCACTGCTGCACTGTCCTTAGATCCACTCCTGCCCAAAGGCATCGAGTCGCAAAGGTCGAGCGAAACTTGTGAAGCCAGAAGTCGTCTTTGTCGAGCTTCGCCCGTTCCGCGCACGCCTTTAGGCAGTCCAGAAAATCCAGCTTCGGATTGCAGCCCGCAGTCGGAAACACAAGCCCACACGCCTTGTCGGACTTCGCCTTCCGTGCCTTCAATCTCTTCAGGAGCTTCGTGGGAATCGGAATTTCACGTTCCTTGTACGCCTTGGGTGTCCAGTTTCGGTCCGGCTTGTGGCTGACTCGAACGGTGTTCGCCACGAAATTCACATCCGACCAATACGTGTACATCACTTCCTGCTCCCGCATCCCTGTCATCAGGAAGAACTCGTACCAGAGCCGCTCTTCCTCGTTGCAGGCTTTGAAGAGCTTCTCCAGTTCTTTCTGCTCGTACATCTCCGGCTCTTCTTCCGTGTAGCGGGGCCAATCTCCCTTCTTTGCT
>Ga0210409_10002761_pt1 | contig 20403 bp, 17 predicted proteins | sample IncBWH17MmetaG_FD_161649 | JGI IMG/M metagenome (GOLD analysis project Ga0210409, IMG submission 161649) | Forest soil microbial communities from Barre Woods Harvard Forest LTER site, Petersham, Massachusetts, United States - Inc-BW-H-17-M | ecosystem: Environmental > Terrestrial > Soil >...
TAAAAGACCGCAAAATCCGCGTGAATGCGGTAAGCCCCGGACCAATCGAAACTGCGGCACTTGAGAAAGCGGGCATCCCCCCTGAAATGATGGAACAAGCGATAGCAGGGTTCACCACGCAGGTTCCGCTCGGCCGCAGAGGCCAGCCCGAAGAAATCGCTGCCGTCGTCTCATTCCTCGCCTCCGATGAAAGTTCTTACGTTACCGGCGTGGAGCTTGCCGTCGATGGAGGCATGGCGCAGGTCTGACCACGGCGCAGTTCCGCGGCTGGCTCTCCAGTCGCGGGACCGCCTTTAATTCTAACATGAGATCGGAGAAGCATTATGAGCTATGCAATTGTAGGATTCGGTAAAATAGGCCAGGCCCTCGCCCACGCCTTCGCCCGTAAAAACATCGACGTAACCGTCGCGAGCCGCCGGCCTCCCGAGGCGTTGGCACCGCAAGCTCGGGCGATTGGCCCCACGGTCGTCGCCAAGTCGCTAGGGGATGCACTCGAGGCCGACACAATCATTTTGGCGGTACCGTTCGGGGAACATCGCGAGATTGCGAAAGCCCTGCCGAGTTGGAAAGGCAAGACGATCATCGATGCGATGAACTCGTTTCCAGCCCCACCTGAAGAGCTGGACGGCCTCCCTTCCTCCGCCTTCGTGGCGAAGTCGTTTACCGGCGCCAAGTTGGTGAAGGGCTTCAATCACCTGGGTGCGGCCAAGCTGGCTACCGACCCGATCGTGGAGGGCGGGCACCGCGTCGTCTTTCTTTCGAGCGACGACGGTGACGCGTTCGCTCCCGTGGTGGATCTGGCGAAACAACTCGGGTTCGCTCCCGTCAAGCTGGGAAAGCTCAACGAGGGTGGCGCGCTAGTGCACGCACGCGGCCAGACGTGGGGACCGCTTATCTTTCAGGACCTATTCAAGAAGCAGCAGTAGTTGTTCGTTGACTGTGTGATTTGGCACGAGAAGTTCCACTCAAACGTTCGATTAGATCGGAAACGATCTGATGTAAGAAGAGAGGAGATTTCGATGAGCATTGAAGAAAGTGTCCAGACTGTGAAGAACTTCCTTGCGGCACTCGGTGACCGCAATAAGCAGGGCCTGCTGGCGTTGGCTGCCGAAGATATCGAATGGATTATTCCGGGCCAGGGCTGGCCGCTGGCCGGCACGCACCGCGGACACGCTGGCTTGGAGAAGCTACTTCAGATAGCTAACGAAACGATAGAAACTTCATTCCCAGAACCCCCCGAGTTCATTGCACAGGGAGACCGGGTTCTGGTAGTCGGCTTCGCAACGGGGAAAATCAAAGCTACGAACAAGAAGTGGGAGGATCATTGGGTCTTCGACATTACCGTTCGAAACGGAAAATTGACGAACGTCCGGGAATATATCGACACGCAAGCACTGGCGCGGGCCTCGCAGATGGACGCGAGCCCCAGGCCATGAGCCTGTCCCTCGCCAAAATCATCGCCGTAACAATGTGACAGCAGCGAAGCTAGTCGGCCCGGAGTTTTGGCGAATGACAGCACTAAGCGTATTGGCGATTCAATGCACGAAGTCTTCAACATCCTAGAGCGGCATGGCATCGCCGTAGCACAAGACCTCCTGAAGGTTGGCACCTTGCCAGCCAAGAAAATTGAAAAGCTCCACCAAGACCTCTTCGATCACATTTATGATGAGCAAAATAAGAGGATATGGGGTGAGTCTTCGCCCGCAGCCGATATGATCCAACGCAGGCTCGACTGAATTCCTGCATCATTTTCGGCCGATTGCGATGGATCGACCGACAGCTCGCGAATCCCACGCCTTGCGGAATTCGCTAGAATAAAGACCAACTCTTCCGGTCTCATAACGCCGAAAGCCGGATGGAGCATCCGGCTTTCGCAAAGCAAAGTAGTTTGGTGGACGAGACCGGGATCGAACCGGCGACCTCCTCATTGCGAACGAGGAAAAATCTGAGATAAGGCACGGTGCGGCAATCACTTAGCCTTTCGAGGGGGCTTTCCAGTTGGACTACTTGGACTACCGGGCTCAGACGCCTCGGACAAAACCGCGAAGCAAAACGAGTCCGACGATCACTTCCGGTTAGTTCGACTCGTGAGTTGACGCGATATTCGTAAACACAAGCGCGTTTGTCGGTACTAACCTGACGGGTGAGCTGATACGCACGCATGAAAGTATGGCGGGCCATTCCGGCAACATGCGCCCAAGCGTCCAGCGTGCGGTCATCCCCAACATCTTCCAGTAGAGCATCAGCAACTCTGGCCAGTCTTTCTTCTCTTGGTATGGTCAAACGCAAGGGCTGCTGGTCAGGCTGTCGAATCTCATCACGAAGCGTAGCGATTAGGTGCTTCTTCGCTGGGTTGAGCGGTTGGCGGAGGTCCCAACCGAGAATACGATGAACTATGGCGAACAATAGTTCCGAGAAAGTATGAATCGAAAAATGTCAGTCGTCGTGAAAGGAGGCCAGTCATGAATGCCGCTGTGCTCGCGCTCTTCGTGTTCATTGCTCTGCTCTTCCTGTTTCTTGTAGGAATGTGCGCACTTATTTATTTCGTTGATGCACGCAAGCCGCGGAACGACCCGCAAGCCTTCCTGCAAAGAGGAAAGCGTGCGGTTTCCAGTGTCGTCGTATGTGCAGGCGACAGCCTCACGCATGCCTCACTCAGCGCCGATTACGTGTCACGCCTTCGGCAGCGGCTTTCCAGCCACGCGTACGAGATTGTGAACGCCGGCCTAAATGGAAACGAGTCCACGGACCTCCTCCGCAGAATTCCCGACATCGTGCGGTGTAAACCCGATGCCGTTTCGGTGCTGGTCGGATCCAACGACGTAAGGACCCGATTCCCACAGGAGGCGGAACTTGCATTCCAGACAAACCTCAATGCGATCGTAGGCGAACTCCGCAAAAAAACAGAAGCGCGCATCGCGCTTCTTTCCATACCGCCCTTGGGAGAGGACATCGCAGGGGAAGCCAATCGGGACGTGGATCGCTGCAACACCGTGATTCGCCGGGTTGCCGCGGAAAACGCAGCGGATTATCTGCCCCTGCACGAGTCGCTGAAGTTGCTGATCGAAAAATCCGGGATTCGCCCGCCCCTTCCTTTCAGGCTTCGGCTGAGATTATTGCTCGGCGCCGCCATACAGCATTACGTTCTTCGCCGCAGCTGGGACGACATCTCCGCGCGGAATGGCTTCGTCGTCCATACCGATCAGCTCCATCTGAACGACCGTGCGGCGGCTGTGACAGCGGATCTGATCGCCAACTGGCTGAATTCTCCGCCGGTCCCCAACGAAGGCGTCAGCACGAATTGCCCATCGAGTTCGCAGGGGATCTGACGCCGGAACAGATCCGGGCTTTGAGCCCTGTGCTCGGGCGGTCTCGAATGGACTGGGCACATTTGGTAGAGTCGTCTCCCAGACTTTCGGGTGCGTTGACACTCTGGACTTCCTCACGATTCCAGCCGCGACTATGAGAGCAATGGGAGAAGCAAAGTTTGAGACAACTTGTGGAAAGAATAGGCCGTCTGCCACCGAATGAACGGCGAAAATCGAAAACTGCACGACACTAAATACAAATCCGCGAATCAGGCCCTATCTTCCCCATTTGGATGACGACGACGACAGTAATCCAGACGGGCCGCGGGCGATTAGTACCGGGAAGTCGGCTAGTGTTTACCGATGAGGTGGCGCTTAGGAAATGTCGTTCCGGGTGGATGACGAGGTACCGGAAGCTATCCGGCAGCGAACTTAGTCCGAGCGTGCCGCGGCAGGACTGTTTGGCACGTTCGAGGTCGTTGAAAGATGGTGGACGAGAGGGGATTCGAACCCCGGCCTCCTCATTGCGAACGGGGAATCACTAAAGCTAAGACGCGTCGCCACAATCAGTTAGCTCTTTGAAAAGGCCCTGAATTGCCCAACTCGCCCAACCGCCTCTTCTCTCTCGTTGTGAGTTGCCGAGTCTTTTGGAAGTCTTTGTCTGTTTGGACTGATCCGCGAACGAGCTTTCGGCTGGTGGAATCGCACAAGCACTGGACTGGTTAAGCGACTTGCGCCGGGAGCACTAGGCGAACGACTTACTCTTTGGCACGGGGCCCTCTACTAATAAAGAGGCTTCGAAAACGGAAAAAGTAAGAAACAAAGTTTGGTCGGCACGAATTCGTCCTGGAGTGGTCATTGTCTCCCCTTCCTCTGACGTAATTCTCGGCTCAGTCGGACCCCTATACTTATTAAGGAACATCGAAACGGGAAAAAGTAAGAAAGAATTTTGAACTTTTTTGAGCTGCCCAAGCCGGGATAGGTATTTCGGCTGCGATCCCTCTGCTTATATAAGGAACGTCGAGAAAGGAAAAAGGAAGAAGAATCTTGGTACCAGTACGTTTTTCCTCCAGCCGGCGACGTAAGTGTTCGCCTTTCTTCCAGGTGCGCTCAATTAGTTCAACTTGGTGTATTCGGACTTGGCGGCGATAAGGATGGGAATGTCAGGGTCGGCATCTTTCCAGAGTGTGAAGAAATCCTGATATACGGCGCGGGCCTTCACCGTGTTGCCCTGCGACACATACGCGCGGGCAAGCCCGAGACGTGCCAATGCACCGATAGGCTCATTGAGTACAATCCCGCCATGGTCGAGAATTCTCTGGAACTCGGCGGCCGCTTTGCTTCCCTGGTGTGCAGCTAGGTAGGCCTGTCCACGCAGATAAACGGGATACAGGCCGAGAAAGTTGTAATGAACTGCGGTTGTCCCCAGCTCGTAAGGATCGGCAGCCTGCAAGGCGTCTATAGCTTTCGAAGGATCCGTGCGATTGAGCGCGAGCTGGGCATGAATCGTCGGCAGGTAGTTGAATTGCACCAAAGTATCCTCCGGAAATCGCTTGGCGAGGTCATTGGCCAAAGTTTCGACCTGTGCCTGCGTTCTTGTCGCGTCACCCGTCATGGCCAAGGACAGCGCTACTCCGTACTGCACATCTCGGCCCGTCGAAAGCGTGAGCGCCGTAGCGGCCCGCTGTCGTGCTTCGACTGCATTACCGAAGAGGGCCTCCCGTAGAGCCGATTCTGTCTTGTATCCCGCCGCTGTTTCCTTTACTTCAGCATGCTCGCCCGAAGCCACCGCTCGGCGGGTAAATTCACGAGCCACCCGAAGCCGTCCGAAATAGGCCGCTCTAGCGGCCTCGTTGGCCAGGAGCACATCTTCGACTCCTGACTTGCCCGTCGACCAAGCCATCTGCTGGGCCATCCCGGTCGCGTCGTTCTGCAGGAACGCAATCTGGTACATCAGGATATGCAGGAAAGGCGAATCGAGCTTTTTCCCCTGAGCCTGTTCAGCGGCAGCGCGCGCCTCCTCTGCGCGATTTAAGAAAAGATAGGAGTTGATGAGATTGGCATAGGTAACGCGGCCTCCTGGGTTGAGCTGGACGGCCTCGTGAAGTTGTGCAAGGGCTTGGTCATATTGCCCAAGGTTAAAGTAAGCAATGCCGAGGTTATTCGGCGGCACCCAATCTCGTGTGTAGGTCTGTGCCCAGAGTTGATAGGCCCGGCGCGCCTTTTCCAGGTCGCCGGTAACTTGGTCGTGGTAGTGAGCCTCGATGTAGAACTTCTCCCGCTGGCTCACCGGCTCCCGCAATTCGTAGGCCTTGCGCGTATTCTCCGCCCCATGGCCTTTCTCACCGATGTTGTAATAGCTTATTCCAAGTGAAGCATAAGCCATGGCAAAATTCGGGTCGAGACGGATAGCGCGTTGAAATAAAGGGATGCCGGCGGCAATATCGTTCTTTACCACAGCGGCATCCCATCCCAGGCTGTAGGCTTGCAGGGCTTCGAGAGAGGGCGTGGTCGCCTGCTCAAGGGGAGTATCCAGCTTCTGAACGGTGCTGAGCGATTCACCTAACTGTTCGCGCATCCGTGTGGCCGCCTTCGAAAGCGCTCTGAGCACCTCCTCCTTGCTTGCGGCCTCCACCTGTTCGTGTGCCAGAATGGCCCCGCTGTGCCCATTAACCGCCACCAGAGTGAGTACGTAGTGGCTACCCAATGTCGCAATTGTTCCCGCGATGAAGGCTTTCAGGCCCTGGCGTTCGCATATCTCCCGCCCCATCTCCGGCGTGATCCGGTCACCGGTGGCGCGTCCCATCATCTGCAGCGTCTCTCGCACCTCGGGTCCCGGCAGGAAATTCAAGAACGGTGATTGTTGCAGTTGCACCGCCAGACCTTGCCGTAGCGTGCCATCGAAGATGGCATCGCCGGTCTTGTTCTCGAAGTCTGCCAGCAGAAGCGTGTCTTTTTCACCGAGTTTAGGGCCGCGATGGACATAGATGTACCCAAAGGTCGCCAACGCCGCTATCAATACGGCGGCCGCGCTGATCACAAGGCCGCGCCGCCTCACAGAGTTCGGTACGATCGGGCTTCCGGACTGTCCAACTTGAGTTTCCCGGGGAGCAAGAAGACCCACAGACATGGACGCCGATTCTTTCGGGGAAGAAACGACTAAACGCCCCGAATCCGTCTCGCGCTTCATGAGCTGCAACTCCGCGCGGATCTCGCTAGCACGCTGGAAACGCACCTCAAGGTCTTTCTCCAACGCCTTTGCGACGATTCGTTCTAGCCATGGAGAATAGTGGGGCATCAGCTGCCGCATCGGGGTCGGTGCGCGGTTCAGAATCGCTTCCGTGATAAGGCCAGAAGTAATTCCGGGGAATGCCCGTCGTCCAGTGGCCATCTCGTAGAGAACCAAACCGAAAGAGAAAATGTCAGTGCGAGAATCGAGTTCTTCACCGCGCACCTGTTCTGGCGACATATAAGCAACGGTCCCAATTGACGATCCCGGACTCGTGAGCTGCTCGGCGCTTCGCCCTAGAGTCGCATCCATGGTGACGGTGACATCAGAATCCGATTTGTGCGCCAACTTGGCTAGACCGAAATCCAGAATCTTGGCGTGGCCTCGCTTAGTTACGAAAATGTTGGCCGGTTTGATGTCACGGTGGATGATGCCTTCCCCGTGGGCGGCATCAAGCCCCTCTGCAATCTGGATGGCCAAATCGAGTACCGTTTCTATTGCCATGGGGCTGTTGCCGATGCGATCCTGCAGCGTGGTGCCGTCCAGGAACTCCATGGCGATGAACGCCCGGTCATTCTCTTCACCGATGTCGTAGATCACACAGATGTTGGGATGATTGTGCGCGGAGGCGGCTTGCGCTTCGCGGCGGAACCGTTCGAGCGCCTGCCGATCGTGAGCCAGATTTTCGGGAAGAAACTTCAGAGCGACTGCGCGATTCAGGCGGGTGTCTTCGGCTTTGTACACCACGCCCATGCCACCGCCGCCGAGTTTTTCCAGTATGCGGTAGTGTGAGATGGTCTGGCCGATCATGGTTGGGAAACCGCTCTTAGCTAGGCATGTTAGCCTGCTCAATTCTTGTCCTGGGCCTCAGTTGGGGTTCGGGTAGCCTTTTGCGAGCGCCTTTTTGCCCACGACAGATAGGGGCTGAGCTTCCTGCTCGGAAGAGGATGGCTGCAAGAGCTTCTCATGTAGCGCCGAAAGGGCATAGGGCCTCTGGGCAGCCGCAAGCAACAGTACTCCGAGCAGGGCGGCAAACTTCGACATTGGAATAGTTCTCATCCGTATCCTAACTCTCAAGATTGCGCCTTGGGTGGCGGAAGTATGCTACGAACCCTCCTCGCTTACCTGCTTAGGATGCGTACTCGCCCAGTTTGTAGTTCGTAGACAGAAGCGACGATCTTCAGGCTCTTTGCCTGAATGGGTTTCGCCAGTTCAGTTAGAGCAGAAAGGATTTGCGCGGACTGCCGCACATTTGCTTCGACGCCGGCCTTCACCTGTTCTTCGATGCTCAGCTTGGAATCAACTTTGGCAATTACCGGCTCGATCTGGTCCACCAGCTTCTGAATTCCTTCGCTCTCTTTTTCTCGATTGGCCCTTTCTTGCACTGCAGCCGTTACGGCACCACATTGCTCATGCCCTAGAACGAGGACGAGCGGAGTGTGCAGGTGAATGACCGCGTATTCCACGCTTCCCACCACATCGACATCCACAACGTTCCCCGCGACACGGACAACAAACAAGTCTCCGAGTCCCTGGTCGAATACAATTTCTACGGGAACGCGCGAGTCGCTGCAACCCAAGATTGTGGCAATCGGGTGCTGTTCTTTTGTTAAGCCAGTCCGCCAAGCCGCGCTTTCGTGGGGATGTCTAACCTTGCCCGATGCAAATTTTGTGTTGCCCGCCATTATTCGCTGGAGCGCCTCGTCGGGCTCCTGAGGCACTTGCGTGCCCGGCAAGTGTGGCGTCTGCCAGCCGAACCCGTGTGAAAAATTGCCGAGAAAAATTCCGAGCCCTGCCAGGAGAAGGAGGGCCTCGCGACGACCGGGCTCGACTCGATTCATGATTTGTCCTCAATCTGCGTCAGTCAATGTCTAGAGCGTCCTTGCCCTCTTTCTCTTCGGCTTCCTTTTTCGCTGCCTCTGTCAGGGCGTTCGTTTTCTTCAGATCGATGGTAACCTTGTCAATCTTTCCGGTGAACTTGTTATTCCCCTTCGGGTAATCCGAGGTCACTGGCGTGTACAGGTCCATGCCCACGTCTGCGGTTTCGGCCCCGAAAAGGAACGGAATGGTGTGCGCGATTCGGCCGCTTGCGACCTTTTTTCCGTTGATGAAAATCGTACCCGTACCGCCTGAGCCGGGTTTTCCCCCATCGTATGCAAAATCATAGCTCACAGTGATGCGACCCGCAGGCAAACGCTCTGCGGAGCTTATTGTGGTGACGTTGCCTAGGTAGTTGTAGGCGAACTTTGGCTTGCCGTCCTTAACATAAAAGCTCCACCCAGCGTGCGAACTACCCTGCGCGAGGAGCACACCTGAGGCCGCGTTCTGGGGTAGTTCGACCTCAGCCGTGACGGTGTACGAAGTGTTTTTTGTATTAATGAAGGCGTTCTCCTTCATTCCGATCATGCCTTCATAAACCGTCAACGATTCGCGCCCACCCATCAGGTCGGGACGCCCGGCGACGGCGGGGTTAAATCGCTCGTAAACGCGGTCGTCGAGCGGCAGCACGTTGTACTTGACCGCCTCGGTTAGAAAGGCAGCCTGCATCTCCTTAAGTTTGTCCGGATTCTTTGCGGCCAGGTCGATCGCGCAGCTGAAGTCTTCGGCCGTGTTAAAGAGTTCCCACTTATCCTGGTCAAAGGTCGACCGAGGCTGAGCTTCCCATGCTACCTTGTGCAAGCTGGTCGCGTACCACCCGTCTTTGTAGATCCCTCGATTACCCTGGAACTCTGCGTACTGGACAGTGTGCGGCGACTTCGCCTGAGCATCACTGAAGTTGTAAACCATGCTCACGCCTTCCATAGGGCTCTGAGGCGTGCCGTTAACGACTTTAGGTTGGGGCAGTCCCACTACATCCAACACAGTCGGTGCGATATCAATGAGGTGATGGTATTGAAACCGAATTTCGCCTTTCGCTTTGATCGCCTTCGGCCAATAAATAACCACGCCGTTGGTGGTGCCGCCATAGGAGGTGTTGGCTTGCGCGTAGGCGAACGGCGTATTGTCCGCGATGGCCCACCCGATGGGAGGCGTCATGGCGGACTTTGGCCCGCCAAATTCATCCAGGTGTTTCACCTGATCTGCAACCGTCTCCGGTAGTTGGTTATAGCTGTAATAGGTATTGAAGCGGCCGATCGGACCGCCATTGGCGCTGGATCCGTTGTCACCTGTAATGTAAATGATTAGAGTGTTGTCCATCGCGCCCATGTCCTCGATCGCCTGCAGTACACGGCCGACCTCATGGTCGGCCTCCTCGGCATAGGCGGCAAATATCTCCTCCTGCCGTATGAAGACTTTCTTTTCATCGGCGCTCAGCTTGTCCCAATCTGGCATGTCCTTCGGCAATGGCTTCGGCGTGAGCTGGGTGTTGGGCGGGACGATTCCGAGCTGTTTCTGCCGCGCCAAGGTTTCCTCACGCGCCTTGTCCCAACCCTCATCAAACTTGCCTTTGTACTTGTCACGCCACGCGGTTGGTACCTGACTCGGTGCGTGGGTTCCCGGCGAGGAGTAGTAAATGAAGAAGGGCTTGTCCGGAGTCAGAGACTTCTCGGTGCGGATCCAGGAGATGGCATGGTCGGCCAAGTCCGTCGGGTAGTAGTAGTTCGGATCATTCGGCACGTCCACCAGGTTCATGTTGTCGCTGAGGGGCGGCGTGAAATTGTCGGCCTCAGCACTAAGGACGCCGTAGAATCTTTCAAATCCGGTACCTGTGGGCCACTGGTCGAACGGACCAGTGAGGCCGGTTTCCCAAGGCGTGAATTCATGGCTTTTGCCGAACATGGCCGTACTGTATCCATTGAGTCTCAAAATTTCAGCGAGCGGGGCTTTGCTGGCCGGAAGTATGGAGTTTTGACCAGGATAGGCGGTCGCCAGCTCGGAGATGGCTCCCATATTGACGCTGTGGGGGTTGCGCCCAGTGAGAAGTGCCTGCCGGCTAGGCGAACACAGGGGCGCAGTGTGAAAATTGACGTAGACCAGCCCATTCTTGGCAAAGCGCTCCAGAGTCGGCATGTTAATGACCCCACCGAAAGGCTTGGTGGCGCCGAACCCAAGGTTGTCGAGCAGGATCACAATCACGTTGGGAGCCCCCTGTGGAGCTTTGACCTGGAAGAGAGGCGGCGCCGAGGCCTTGCGAACGTCGAGCTCAGTTATCGCCGGGTAGGTCGGTTCCGCCAGCGGAAGCACGGTACGGTCAACGGAGGCAACCGTGCCTTGCCCGATGCTAGTCGTCTGCTCTGACTTGTTGCAACCCCACGCCGCAACCACCAGTGCGGCCAATACTATGCAACTCATGAAATGTTTCATCGCGTTCTCCTTTCGATAGCCACTCTCGTTCCTTCTTTTGTCTCCGTGATGCAAATGGCTGTTTTTCGTGCGTGGTCATCACACCCTCGAGGTCTCTGACCGCACGCGATTGGGGTGATAGATCCAAAGGATCACGGCCACGGCGAACGCAATAGGGACGTCCGCCCAAAGATGCGCATGCTCGTTCTGGTAGATGAAGGCCTGTACGAACATTACCGACCCGTGCAGCAGACTGGAGAGGATGCCGAAATCGAACAGAGCCGCGTTAGCCTTAGGATACTTGGCGCCGCGAATCAGCAGAATTCCGTATGCGACATATATCGACAAGATCATGAGAAGGTAGGGATGTAACGCGTGGAGCGGGGATTCAGGATGCGGGGGACCGATGTTGGGGAAGGTCGCAGGATGACTCCCCCACAAGAACCCCGGCGGGTACAGAAACAAACCGCTGATAAGGCCCGCGATGAGACCCCAGCCCAAGATCTTCATCACGAGAGCCGATCTTTGAAGCCCTTCGATCGCGCTATTCATTCGTGCCGCCTTCCGAAAACTCAATCAATGCATGTATCAGAACGAGCGGACTCGATGTAGTCGAGTCCGCGCCTTGCGGTCACAAAACGGAACTCTAGAAACGGCGGCTCGCTAGCGCATTCCATCACCCCAAGCAGGCGACTGAAGCGCTCCACACGAAGCTGCGCGATGAGTTCCTCCTCCACGTCCCACTCCTCCAAGTAACAGAGCACATCCGGCTGCTCCACTTCCGTGCACAGTTCCACCCTGCTACAGCCGCGAGACAATCGTGCCGGCAGCATTATGGTCTGCAAGGCCTGGGCAAGTTCCCGCTCTCGCCCGGCAGGAGCGACCAGCCGCAGAAAAAGTTGGACCACGGAGGGTTGAAATGCAGTTGATGTGCCAGATCCCGAAAGCTGGCCGATTCCCGCTAAGCTGTTGAATCTGAGTGGAGATTCACTTCACGGAAGAACGATGAGGACAGGCGGGCCGACGACATATCGTGGGCTCCAACGATATGTCGTTCTACGACGCTGGGCGCTTGATCCCTAGTTTTGTCATACGGCTGCTCAGCGTAGTTGGCTTCAGGCCGAGCATCTCCGCTGCCCCATTCTTGCCCCGAACTCTCCAGCCAGTCATGTCGAGCACGCTCAGGAAGTGTTTGCGTTCGACATCTTGGAGCGCAAAACTCTGAATGGACTTGCCGTTCGTCCCATTCGGTACCTGGACCCTTAACTTCGAATCCGTTGCTAGAATCATGGCCCGTTCGATTATGTTTCGCAATTCGCGAATGTTTCCTGGCCAGGCGTACCGCACGAGCGCATCCAGGGTGGAATGTGGGATGGTGTCGACATGCTTCCCCAGTGCCGTGGCAAATTCCTCCAAAAAGGCATAGGTCAGCAGCGGAATGTCTTCGCGGCGATCGCGAAGTGGCGGAATCGTGATCGGGAACACGTTCAGTCGGTAGTACAAATCTTCACGAAACTTGCCTTCGTGCACCGCCTTCTCAAGATTCTTGTTTGTAGCGGCGATGATCCGTACGTCCACCGGGATGGGCTTCGGGTTGCCCAGCCTTTCGATGGACTTCTCCTGCAATACTCGGAGTAACTTCACCTGAGTGTCTATCGGCAGTTCGCCGATCTCATCCAGGAACAATGTCGAGCCGTGGGCCATCTCGAACCGGCCGATCTGTTTCGAAACGGCACCCGTATAGGCCCCCTTTTCTCGGCCGAATAATTCGCTCTCGATGAGCGGGACTGGAATAGCCGCACAGTTTATTCGGATCATCGCGCGGCTCTTGCGCGAGCTTAGTTCGTGGATCGCGGAGGCGAAGAGTTCCTTGCCCGTCCCGGTCTCTCCCAGAATGAGCACGGTCGAAGGGGTCGGCGCCACTTGCTCCACTTGCGCCAACACTCCTCGAATCGCTGCGCTCTGGCCAACAATGCGCGAATGCCCGCACAGGTGCTTTACTTCCTGCCGCAGATGTATGTTTTCGTGCTCCAATTGATCGCGGAGCTGCCGCACTTCCTCGAGGGCCTGGCCAAGTCGCTCCTCTGCCCGTTTCCGCTCAGAAATATCGATGGAGCAACCCATCAATTGCAGGGGTTCGCCGGACGATGTGTACTGCGCCCGGCCCCGGAAAGCAATCCAGCGAACGGTGCCATCCGGCAGAGTGATTCGAAACTGGCCATTCGCCTCCTGTCCCGTGGCAAAGGCTTGAACCACAATCTCTCGGAGCTGGCTGCGATCCTCTGGATGCACGACCTGCAGAAAACGGTCAAATGTGATTTCCTCCGCGGACGTGAATCCCAACAGCTCACGTCCTTGGTCCGTGCACCAGATGTGGCCGTTATCAGGTTCGACAGTCCATAGCGCCGCTTGTGCAGAAGCCGCTGCCAGGCTCAGGCGCGCTTCGCTCTCACGCAGCGCATCGTCTGCTTTTTTCCTGTCCAAAGCATTGACGAGGATTTCGCCCAGAAGCTGCAGTCTCGGAATGTATTCCTTCGCGAGCGCTCCTCCGCCAGCCATGGTCTGGAGCACCACGAGATGGCGGACTTCTTCGCCCGTGAATAATGGAATCATGAGAGAAGAACGAGCACCCATGGCCACATAGGTGGGAATGTCAGGCGCCGCGTCGGACGGCAATTCTGACAAGTCGTTAAATGCAACAGGCTGCTTCCGATCGACGAGCTTCTCAAAAGTCCACGAATAGCCCTCGGCACAGTTCCTGTCTGGAGCCACTCGCTGAACTCCCTCGGCATACCAGGCATGAGTTAGCCGCGCTACCTTCCGATCACTACGTACGTCGAGGAGTCCACAGCGATGCGCGTGGAAGAATTCCGCTACTTCTTGCAAAGCACGTTCGATTTCTTGATCGAGCTTGCTGGATGGGAGTTTCATGAAACGGGCTGAGAGATCCGAAATAAAGGTCTCGAATCGGAGACGGTCCTCCAATTGAACGCGAAGACTGCTCTCGAATCCAGACGTGCCATCCACAGCCAGCAACCTTCTTGGCTCAGAATACTCGGCGGACCGATCGACAACCTATGGAGACAATTCGGCCAGGACACACTTGGGCAGCCACGCCAAATGTCATCCTTGGGCCGAAAACATACATTCGTCCAGAGTTCCAAATAACTGTCAAAAGTACTAGTCGATGCTCAGCGGCCCGTGACCACATCTTCTGGTCTGGCGGTCTCATTTGGAACGACATTTCGTTGAAGCGACGACATTTCGTTGCTGACCGCCCGCGGCGTCGGTTGAAAAAAACCAGCTCAATCTACCGTATCCATCTTTTTATCAGTAGCGTAGCGCCGCTCAGCGATTGCCTTTGCACTTGGCACCTTAACTGCCCTTACTAAGGCAGTGCCGTGCGGTCTTGCCAAGAGTCTGAGGACAACTTGCCCGACAAGGGCTGGTTGACTTTCTTCAGCCTCTGCGGTCCGACCAAGGCATGTTTTTGACTAGAGCTGGTTGCTGCCAGACATAGAAATCGTGCAGTAAACACAAATAGAGGAGGCGACCATGAAAAGAATCATGAGAAGCAGAATAGTGACGGTACTCAGCTTCGCTGCCCTCTTCACAATCACAGCCAGTCAGAGCACATTCGCGCAGGATGTTCGGTACAACTTCGACCGGGACGCGGACTTTTCCAAGTTCAAGACGTACAAGTGGGTAGACAACAAGAACGCTGAAAAGCTTAACGAACTGGCTGACCGGCAGTTCAAAGCCGCGATGGACGCCGAACTTGCGACGAAGGGGCTCACGAAGGTTGATTCCGACAACGCCGACCTCTATATCAGCTACCAGGTGGCACTGAATCAGGAAAAGCAATACACGTCGTACAACAGCGGCTGGGGATATGGTCCGGGCTGGCGAGGCTGGGGAGGCAGTGGTATGACTACGGGGCAGACCGCGACCATCCATGTCGGAGCGATCGATCTAGATATGTATGACGCCGCCAAGAAGCAATTGGTCTGGGAAGGCCTGGTGTCCAAGGTAATCGACCCGAAAGCAAAGCCCGATAAACAGCAGAAGAATCTGGAGAAGGCGGTAGCAAAACTGCTGAAGAATTATCCACCGCCGCAAAAGAAGTAGCGCGGATAGAGGAGATCGTGACGACAACCTTCGAGATGCTTGTGCTGCAGACCAGCCCTCACGGCGGTCAGTCGGCCCATGTTTTCAAGGATTTGAATTAGGTCAGAGGGAGTTGGATCCGTTAGTCCATCAACTGGAACTAGAATGAAGAAAAAGGTGCGAAAGTCATGATACGCAAACCGTTTCGATCGAAAAGGATAGGTCAGAGCCTCGTGGCTGTCCTGTGCGTGCTGTCGCTTGCGCTGGGCGACGCTGCGGTGTACGCGCAGCAGGCGCAGCAGCAAGCCGCGCCTGCGGAGCAACCGCCACCGAAAATTCCCAATGATCAATTGGATTCGCTGGTCGCGCCGATCGCGCTGTATCCGGACCCGCTGCTGAGCCAGGTCCTGGTGGCTTCGACGTATCCGCTGGAAATCGTCCAGTTGCAGCAGTGGCTGGAGAAGAACAAGAATTTGAAGGACCAGGCGTTGACGGATGCCGTACAGAAGCAGGACTGGGATCCAAGCATCCAGGCTATGGCGGTGTTGCCGGATGTGGCCAAGCGTCTGGCCGATGACATCAAGTGGACGACCGATCTGGGAAATGCCTTTCTTGCTCAACAAAGCGATGTGATGGACGCGGTCCAGCGCATGCGAATGAAGGCTAAGGACGCCGGGAATTTGAAGTCCACCGAGCAGCAAAAGGTGGAAACGAAAGTGGTCGAATCCAAAACCGTCGTGGTGATCGAGCAGACCAACCCGCAAGTTGTTTACGTGCCCTCGTATAACCCCGTAATCGTTTATGGACCGCCGGTGTACCCGTACCCGCCGATCTATTATCCGCCACCCTCTTATTACGCGGCGGGTGTTGCCGTTGCTTTTGGCGTCGGCATTGCTATCGGAGCGGCTTACCACGGAGGCTGGGGCTACGGTTGCGGATGGGGAAGCAGCAACGTCAACATCAACGTCAACAACAATTACGTTAGCCACTACAACAAAACGAACGTCAACAACGTGAATCGCAACAACATAAACAACGTGAATACCAGCAACATCAACAACGCGAATCGCAATAGCGTCAATAGCGCGAATCGAAGCGGGAGCAACACTTGGCAACACAATCCGCAACACCGGGGTGGCGCTCCCTATTCGGACAAGTCGACCGCGAACAAATATGGCGGCACGGCGCGCGGTGATTCTATGTCCACACGGCAGGCCAATGCGCAGCAGCAAGGATTGAGTAACAGGCAGCAGCCCAGCGCGAGTAACCGAAGCACCACCGGAGCAAACCGAACTGGTTCGAATGCTGGTGCGAGCCCGAGCAACATGGGCGCGAACCGTGGCAGCGGCGGCGGAAACAATGTTGGCAGCCGGCAAGTTCCAAGCAGCGACGCATCGCGGAACAATAGCGCCTTCGGGGGAGCATCGAGCAAAGCCAGCACCCAAGCCAGCAGTGCGCGTGGTGCCTCCAGCATGGGAGCATCCCGTGGTGGTGGAGGTGCACGTTCGGGGGGCGGTGGACGTCCGCGGTGATCATGCCATGAACAAGGAAAAACACATGAACTGTACAAGAATGAATACTCTTCGCGCAAAAATTCTCTTTACGGTGTTTGGCATCGCGGCGTGCTGCATTCTGGCGACCGCCCTGCACGCGGCGCCGCAAACAAAAGCAGCAACTTCCGTGGCCACGCAGCCACAACAGAAAACGTTTGACACCGCGCAGCAGGCCGCGGAAGTCATGATTGTGGCGGTCAAGAACGACGACGTGGCTGCTCTGCTGGAGATCTTCGGACCTGCTGGCAAGGATTTCGTATCCACGGGAGACGACGTACAGGACAAGAACTCGCGCGCCGCGTTTGCTGCGTTGGCGCAGGAGAAAATGCATGTGGACACAGATCCTCATAATCCGAACCGCGCCATCCTCTCCGTGGGCAACGAGGATTGGCCCACACCGGTTCCCATCGTCAAGCAGGGCGCAAAGTGGCATTTCGATTCAAAGGCTGGCCGTGCGGAGATTCTTGACCGGCGCATCGGGAACAATGAGCTGGATGCGATTACTATCTGCCGTGGCTACGTGGAAGCCCAGAAGGAATATGCCTCGGAAATTCACGACGATAGTGGTGTCAATCAGTACGCGCAGAGAATTATCAGCACGCCGGGCAAACACGATGGACTCGCTTGGCGGAACCCGGATGGCAGCGACGGCGGCCCCGTCGGAGATGCGATCGCCAACGCGATAGAGGAAGGCTACCCTCGCAAGTCGGGGCCATACCACGGTTATTATTTCAAAACTCTGAAGGGCCAGGGTCCTGCGGCGCCGCTGGGCCAGCTCGACTATGTGGTGAATGGCGTCATGATCGGCGGTTTTGCGCTGGTCGCCTGGCCAGCGGAATATCGAGTCACGGGCGTGCAGACTTTTATCGTCAGCTATGACGGCGTCGTTTATCAAAAGGACTTGGGACCGGATACCGTCAAGATCGCTGCGGCGATGGAGCGCTACAACCCGGATAAGACCTGGCATATCACGAACGACGAGCAGTAGCCCGGTCTCTAGAAGAGACCAATAGTAAGATCTCAGATCGGCGAAGCACGATCAGGCGTGCCCAGGTTCGACCTTTCAAATCGAGTGTTTGCACTTGAACACGGAGAAAGGGAAATCACATGGAGAGGAAGATGAAGATCAAATTTTTTCTTTTCATCTCTTACAAAGACCTAATGTGGCGTGGAAATGTTTCAAGAGCCATTAGTCCCGACCAGAAGAGGCACAATCTCGACAAAGCCATGGCAAAGCTCCTTAAGAACTATCCGGCAAAATCTAAGAAATAATCGACGCTATCATTGCGGTTTTGACCTGACCGGGGCTTTTTGTACGAGGTGATATGAAAGAAAGTTCAGCTGTGAGGGAGAACGGCCATTTCGATCAAGTCTTACACTTTCGAATTTCCGAACAGATCGATAAAGACGACGAAATGAGTGGCTTCGAATAGGAAGGCCATTGGGACCAAAATTTGCACGTGGAGGCTGCTATGCACAATCAGCGCCGTAGAATGCTCACAAACAACAAGCGTGTCGCCCCTCAAGCCCAGAACTTCCAGGTGACTCGTGCGACGCCACTTTCGCATTCGGCTTTTCTGAGCCTGCTGACTATTTGTGTGCTCGCTATCGCCTTCACTGTGCGAGCGCAAGATTCCTTTAACCATCAACAGTCGCAGGCTTTGGCGAAACAGCAAGCGCCAGATTCGAGGGAAGTATCCGGGTTTCTAGGTGACTATTCGAAACTCGTTCCCGATCCGAAGAACGGCGACTTGCTCCTCTATGAGAAGAACATAAACGTCCTGAGGAACTACCATAAGTTTATTTTTGATCCCGTTACAATCTATCTGCTTCCCGAGGCTCAAGCGCGTGGTTTCGACCCCGGCGACATGGAGCGACTGGCTAAGTATTTCCATGACGCTGTCACTGATGAACTCCAGAAGTCCGGACGCTACGAAATCGTGACCATACCGGGGCCAGATGTGCTGGAGTTGAATGTCGCAATCACGAACGTGGAGCCAACGGGTGGCAAGGAGAATGCAGCTGTGAAGGCAGGCGCGACCGTTGCTTCCGTTGCGACGGTACCCGGCGTCGGCATGTTAGTTCCCAGACTCAGTGTTGGAAGGGTGTCTATCGAAGGAGAAATGCTTGATTCGCAGTCCGGCGAGCGGGTGGTGGCGTTCGTGACCAGCAAAGCAGGAGGCCGGAGGTGGTTCAGTGGCTCTAATGCCTATAAGAAATGGGCGGATACTGAGGCCGCATTTCGCTCTTGGGCGAAAAACTTTCGCGAGCGCTTAGACGAAGCGCACGGAGCGTAGCGGTTCGCAGTAGCGCCTGCCAGGATCAATAGCTGCAAACGAGGAGTTTGTTGCCTGGCCTCTCTTGTTTTCGCCCTTCGGATCTGCTCATCTCGGTCCGCTGAGTCTACGGCCAGGAGGGGCCGCGATATCATCGCCTCCAGCGATGAAACTTTTAGAAAAGCCTGCTCGGATTTTCTTGAAGGACGGAGTAGACAACTTTCGCTTGCGCGGTAGGTCCCACTCCGTCAACCCAGCTGGCTGCGTACGTGAGATCCGTTGCTGCCTTGCGTGAATGGGACATGAAGCGAGTTCTCCAGTTCGTGTTCTTGGTGTGCCTATTTGGTTTGCTGTGCGTTGGCGCTCAGGCTCAAAATTCACAAGACGAGTGGTCACCAGAGATAGACACTTACGTGCAGTTGAATTCGTATATGCGGTTGATGTTTGTGACGTCTCGGTCAACCGACGGGAGCACGTATGACTCCTTTCAGTTTGGCCCCAATCTCGATATCACTTTCAAACCGATTCTTCGAAATAGAGTACGCAGCAACGATTCATCTAAGCAGCAGTACGTGACGTTCAGGGTTGGATACCAATACTTGGACAATGTCGGTAAGCCAAATGAGAACCGTGTGGTGCTGCAATTGACGCCTCGAGTTCCTTTGCCTTGGTCGCTATTGTTGAGTGACCGGAATCGGGCCGATCTGCGAGTAATCAGCGGCAGTTTCTCGTGGCGTTATCGAAACCGTTTGACCTTGGAGCGAACATTTAAGATTAAGTCTGTGTGGCTGACGCCTTATGCCCAGGGAGAGATCTTCTATGACAGCCGTTACGCCACGTGGACGCGGAATTCGTATGAGTTTGGGGTTACTTTTCCCGTTCGTCGCCGAATCGAATTGGCCCCCTATTACCAGCGCGAGAACGATAGCAGGTCATCGCCCCCGCACACGAATATAGTTGGATTGACGATGTCTCTCTATTTCAGAAATAATTAGTTTTCAGTTTGTCTCAGATTCAGAGACGCAACTAAGAGCACCTCGGAGCGCGAACAGCCGCGCTTCGCTCCACTATTCCTCAATACCATCCATCCCGCATGCATGCTCAGTGCCGCAAGCACCCGAGCAACGACTGCGATGGTTTTATCAACAAAGTCGTAGAGTCTTGGAGCGAATGGAGCTGAGTGAAGTAGTCAATAGCCTGTGGATCTCGCAAATCCCATCGGTGACGAATGCCATTGAAATCAGCGACATGCGGAAGGGAACTGGAGGCTGGGTTAAGAAGGCGACCGGGAAGTAACAATGTGACGTTTGACGGGAAACCGCTGGATGGAGTTTTCGTTATGCACAATCATTTTCGGCCGATTCCGAGTGGATCGACCGACGGCTCGCGAATCCCACGCCTTGCGGAATTCGTTAGAATAAAGACCAACTCTTCCGGTCTCATAACGCCGAAAGCCGGACGGAGCATCCGGCTTTCGCAAAGCAAAGTAGCTTGGTGGACGAGACCGGGATCGAACCGGCGACCTCCTCATTGCGAAAACAGATAGTTGAATTGGATGGAGCGAAGCCGGATGAGAAGGGGTAGCAATAAGAAGAAAGTCCAACATAATCAGAATTTAATTAGAGCCCAAACTTCTTTGGATGGAT